>JAANMW010000422.1_pt1 | contig 49115 bp, 46 predicted proteins | sample 7279671 | NCBI WGS metagenome assembly JAANMW01 (sample SAMN14094541, study PRJNA606508) | bioreactor metagenome | isolation source: A lab-scale SPAN reactor treating ammonium-rich wastewater day 247 | place: Ireland: Galway | collected 2017-09-19 | reverse complement strand
GCGGCGGATCGGTAAGACTGCCGCGAAAAATTGGACCGACTCGTGCGAAGTATCTGCTCTATACGGGAGAATTCCTGCCAGCCGAGGAATTGTTGGCGGCCGGCCTGGTGAACAAGGTGGTGGACGATGCGGAGCTGCTTTCCGCTACCGGCAAGCTGGTTGCCACGCTAGCCCGGAAGAGCCCTCTTGGCTTGCGCCGAATGAAGGCACTCGTTGATGATGGACTGGCCCAGCCGATCGAATCGGCCTTGCGGCTAGAACTGCTGGCCTCCGAGGTGCATGCACATAGCGCGGACATGAAGGAAGGCCTGGCCGCATTCAACGAGAAAAGAGCGCCGGTCTTCACCGGTCGTTAGGAGCGCCTGTTTGTAAGGAGAGAGACCATGACACCCATCGACCGCTTCGACCGCCTGCGTGCCACGCAGGAAACCGCTTGGCAGATGGCACCGGCCATACGGGCAATCTACGAAAGAGCCGGGATGACGCCCGCAGACCTGCGCACCGCCCAGGATCTGACACGTCTGCCGGTCACCAGCAAGGACGAACTGCTAGCGCTTCAGCAATCACATCCGCCGTTCGGCGGGTTCCTCGCCGCTCGGGAAGAGGACATCGCGCACATCTTTGTCTCGCCCGGCCCCCTGAACGAACCGCACCTGCGCTCCGACCGGGATGGACATGGTTTTGCACGGGTGTTTCAGGCTGCCGGTGTAGGGCCGGGCGACCGCGTTCTGAACACCTGGTCCTATCACCTCGTTCCCGCCGGTCTTCTGCTTGACCAGGGCATTGTCGCCTGCGGCGCCACCGTCATTCCTGCCGGGACCGGCGGCGCCGAATTGCAGGCGAAGATTGTGCTCGACTTAGGGGTCACTTGCATCTGCGCTTCCACCGCTTTTTTCATGACCTTGGTCGAGACACTGGAGGGCCTCGGTCACGAGCTGCCGCGAGCTTGGAAAGTACGTTCTGCTCTACTGGGCGGCGAGATGGGAGATTGGATGGGCAAGCGCCGCCGCCTCGAGGAGCGCTATGGAATTCGAACCTTCTCCACCTACGCCACCGGCGATTTTGGATTGATTGGTTACGAACAGAATGGACAAGAAGGTTATGCAATCCACGAAGACCGTCTGGTGCAGATTTGTGACCCGGTCACCGGCTTGCCAGTCGATGCGGGCACTCCGGGTCAGATCGTCGTTACCACGCTTTCACCCGGTTGGCCGCTGATTCGCTTCGGCACCGGTGACGTCGCTTGCGCCCTCGAAACGGGTGATGACGGGTGTGTTAGCAGGATCGGCCCAATACAGGGCCGGGTCGGGCAGGCGGTCAAGGCCAGGGAAATTTTCATTTATCCTCGCCAACTGGAGGAGTTGGCCATCCGCGTTCCCGGCGTGCGCGCCGCTCAGGCGGTGATTACCTGCCCCGGGAACCGCGAAGAGGTCACACTACGCCTGGCAGTCGAACCCTCGGCACGACATGATGTGCTGGCGCAGACGGTGGCCCAGGAATTCCAGACCCTGTCCCGGCTCAAGCCCGATCACTTCGAATGGCTAGCGGCCGATGCCCTGGCGGCGGAAACCGTACTAGTGGTAGATCGCAAGAGCGGTACTTAGCGAATCGCTGTTAGGCGCCGGCCATCTGATACCAGGCGCAGCCGTCGTCTCCGATTCGCACCGAAGCTTCACCTCGGGCTACGAGATAATTGAGATGGGCCAGACTTTCTCCAGTCGCCATGCTCATCAAATGGTGGTCCGAGGTGATGGCCCGGGCGAACAGTGCCCCGTATACGTCGATCACACGCCGTGGTTTGCACAGAGCTTTCCGCAGCCGCTCAAGCGCCCGCTGCTGGCTCTGCAAAAGAGAGTCGATCCGGTGATGCAAGCCATGAAACGGCTCATTATGTGAAGGGAGCACCAGCACGTCGTCCGGCACCTCGCGCCTCAGTTTTTCAAGCGAATCCAGCCAGTCTGAGAGTGGGTTAGCTTCCGGCTCAGTGGGAAATACCGAGACGTTTGATGATATGCGGGGCAATATCTGGTCGCCCGAGATCAGCAGCTTTAGCTCAGGGCAGTGCAGGCAAACATGCTCTGGCGAATGACCCGTGCCCACCACGACGCGCCAGAGCCGTCCGCCGATATTGAGCTCTTCGCCATCCCGCAGGCGCCGATAACTGTCCGGCAACGCATAGATCATCTTGCCGAACCCGCCGAACCGCGTTCGGTAGCTTTCGATGTCTTCCTCATTCCAGCCAGCACGACGATAGAACTGCACGGCGTCCTCCGGCGCTTCGCGGCCAGTATCGGCGCCTAGCACGCGACAGCTCAGGTACTCCAGGCGACTAATCCACAGCTTGCAGCCAAACTTCCGGGTCAGCCAGCCCGCCATGCCGATATGATCGGGATGCATATGGGTGACGAAGACTCGCGTCACAGGATCCCTAAGCACACCGGAAAACAACCGGCGCCAAGCTGCCGCCGTATCGGGCGACCAGATACCGGTATCCACCAGTGCCCAGCCGGCCCCGTCACGGATTGCCCACATGTTGATATGGTCGAGTTGGAACGGCAGGGGCATGCGTATCCACTGCACCCCCTGCGCGATTTCCTTGGCGGTTCCCGCCTCTGGAACCTCTCCGCACGGATATGTCAGGCCAGGCTTGGCAGCTGCGCTACCTTCGTCTTCAGTGTTCATGGCGGAATTCCTCATGATACGCCGGCCTTATTACATCCGCCCGGCGTCATTCCTAGGCCAGACTACGCGCAATGATGAGCTTCTGAATATGGCTCGTGCCTTCATAGATCTTGCAGACACGGACGTCCCGGCAATAGCGTTCGACCGGGAAATCTTTGAGGTAGCCATATCCACCATGGAGTTGTAGCGCGGTAGAGCACACCTTCTCTGCCATCTCGCTAGCGAACAGCTTAGCAATCGATGCTTCCTTCGCACACGGAATGTTCGCATCGACCAAGCGTGCGGCATGCAGTACATAATTGTGTGCAACCTCTATATGCATCGCCATGTCTGCCAGGTCGAAGCTGACTGCCTGCAAGTTGATAATCGGGGCCCCATAGGCTTCCCGGTCCTTGGCGTACCGCAAGGCCGCCTCCAGCGCGGCACGAGCGACCCCAACGGCTTGCGCCGCAATGGCGACACGGCCGTGCGACAGTAATGCCATCGTTTGCTGATAGCCTGCGCCTTCAGCACCAATGAGATTTTCTGCTGGCACGCGACAATCTTTCAGATCAATCTGCGCGATATGCGCAGTGTGCTGGCCATATTTACTTTCTACGCGAGCGATCTCATATCCGGGCTGTTTCGGGTCGACCAGGAACAGGCTTTTGCCGCGTTTGCCGGCACCCGGATCGGTGACCGCAAGCACGATCGCTAAGCCAGCCTCGCTGCCGTTGGAAATGAATTGTTTGCTGCCATTCAAAACATAATCGTCACCATCTCGCCGTGCGGAGGTGCGAAATGCCGCGGTGTCGGATCCGGCGTGAGGCTCGGTAAGCAGGAAGGCGCCAATGTGCTCACCGCTGGCAAGCTTTGGCAAGTGTGTTCGCTTCTGTTCTTCACTAGCCGACCACGTCAGCGTCAAACCCAGGCTGTTGTGGACATGGACGATAGTTGCAAATCCAGCATCCGCCGCCGCGAACTCTTCAATGGCCAGACAGTATTCGACAAAGCTGGCGCCCGACCCGCCATATTCTTCGGGCACCAACATCCCCATAAAGCCGAGCTCGCCGACAGATTTCAGCTCGTCATGTGGCCAAGCTTGCGACTGATCGCGCGCGGCCGCTGTCGCTGCGACGACTTCGTTGGCCACCTTTCTGGCGGAATCGCGGATCATGACTTCCTGTTCGCTCAGGAAGACTGCAGAAGTATCGGACATCATATCTCCTTTGAACGGGGCCTCGCGGCGCCTTGTTGTAATGATCGATGCGGGCCATATGCTGCTAGGCTTTCCGGAGCACCTTTATCGCCGTTTTTCGACCTTTTGGAAACTGTTTTTACTTATTGAACATTAATTCTACCCGCCGGTCAATTATGTTCCTGCCTCTTACCCTTGTCAATTATGGCTTCGCCGCCGCTATCTTCTGGCTCTTTCAGGAGCGCGTGGAGGACACGGGCCACATAAGAATAAGACCGCCAGATCCGCTGGGCTTTCCAGTGCCAAACTGAGAAGGGTTTTCGGATCGGAACGTGGAGACTCCCTTCATCATCTAATCTGCACAAGCCAGGCCTGAGCGACGACACATTGATCAAAAACGCCGTCAGGGACTTGGCGACGCAAGTCGACTGTCTGGATAAGCGCATCAGAAAAACATGGCGAGCTCACGTAAGCAGGATTTGCGACGCGGCAGCGGTGGCACAAAGGATGCCAAGCCGGCATTACCCGGCCAGGTTGTGCTGGTACTGCAAGGTGGCGGCGCGCTGGGTGCCTAACAGTTCGGCCGCTTTGGTCTCGTCCGGCTTGAGCCCGACCTCGCTGGCGATTGCCAGCAGGCTCGACGGTTCACGCCGCACGAAACCGTTGACGCGCTGGAAGAGGGCCGTCAGCTTGGCCGCCGTCGTACGATTGGCTTCATACCAGGAACGGCTAGCGGCCAAGCCGAGCAGTATAGGGTCGTCCTTCTGACCAGTCGCTTGCTTCCAGATATCGGCCACGCGCGCGATCTCCCGCGCGCCCCGAGCGACCAAACGGGTGGCTGTCGGTTCCAGCGTGATGATGGCATCCACATCGCCGCGATCGAACAGCGCCAGATTGGCCGTAGGCGAACCTTCTGCGAAAATGACAATTTGATGCGATTGAGTGCCTGCTCCGTAGAGTGAAGGCGAAGAATTAGCAGGCGGTTGAGAGCGGCTTCAACATACAAATGAGTCCGAACAACGAGACCAAGTGCGTCCTCCCCCAAGAGGGCCTCAACAAACCCTTGGTCAATGTGGCATGCATCGGAGTTGTCGTAGGTTAGCATGGGTGACCTGCTATAGAAAGTTGTAGCCAGTCCGCAAGTGAGTCTTCCGGTTCAAGCACGCTGATTTTGCCGTCATTGCCGGTCGACCGAGGCCGATGTCCGATTGCCGAGCGCAAAATGCGGTCGATCGTTGTTATAAAACTGGCGCCATTTCTCGATCACGATCTTCGCTTCTCGGCGTGTCACGAACCATTCCCAGTTCAGGCATTCGTCGCGCAGCTTGCCGTTAAAGCTTTCCACGAACCCGTTTTGCTATGGGCTGCCGGGTTTGATATAGGCGGGTCCGACATTCTGGTCCCGCAGCCACTTCATCGCCGCTGTGGCGGTGAATTCGGCGCCGTTATCAGACCGGATGAAAGCAGGCTTTCCATACAGCCGCATCAGCCGCGACAGCGTCAGGATCACATCCTGGTTGCGCAACGATTTGCCAACCTTGATGGCCAGACATTCTCACGTATGCTCTTCCAGTACGCACAGCATCTTCAATGTGCCGCCATTGGCCAGCCGGTCATGCACGAGTCATACGACTAGAAACTGTTGGGCGGTGTGGCACCTGGAATGCGGATGTCATTACCATGACGTCACCTGCGCGGCCGCCGTTTGGGTAGATGCAATTCCAAGCTCGCCCATGGCTGCCATACCCACCCAACGCTCTGATCGGTCATGACAGCAATGCGGCAATGGAGCACGTCTGCCTAGAAGCCGCAGCCGAGAAGGTTTTTGCTGTTCTTCGGCAATTTGACGAGAGAGATCAATCAGTCCTCTGTGAAATATTGAAGACGGTTTTCAGAGGAGCAAGATGGCTTAGACCAGGGCATTCGCGACGAAAGCTACTAGCATGCGAGCTCTATGGATTGTGGAGTCAGGGCAATGACGACAACCGCTAATAATCTTCTCTATTCCCCTGCTTCGTGCAGCAACTTTGTCGCCGCTTGCTTTTGGGCTCTGAGGTTAGCGCAGCTTAATGCGTCGGCTTCCCCAGGTTGTAGCAAGTCGATGCAGGTTTTCCCATAAAGAGGATATCGGCACCCAGATGCGCGATCCATGGCTACGAGCGGCCGTGGGACCGGCATGGTCGGCTATAACGTGCAGACAGCGGTGGATAGGCATCGTCTCCCCTTCCGTTAGGCAAAGAACGAAAGATTATAGTGATCGCTCCTCCAATCACAGCGAGAAGAACGGTGCCAATGCCACCCAGCATCCATTTTTGTTGTTCATAGAGCCGATCAGTTTCGAACCGACTGGCAATGCGATACTCCTCTACACGCTTCGCTGATTCGGCAATGTCTTTCCGTAAAAGCGGGATAGACAAAGCACGTTCCGGGCTTTCAAGTATTGCGGACTCAATGCTCTTGAGCCGGCCATTCATGGCCGCTATCTGGGCACCTAGTTTTTCCTGCTCAATCGATATCGACGCTGCTGGGTTCGGCGTAGACAAGCCCTTAACGAGATCATCTACGCGCGTAAGTCGAGCCTCTATCGTCTGAATTTGTGAGCGAATTCCTGAAATATCCGTAAGGGCAACGTCTGGCCTTTTAGCCTTATTTTCAAATAGATTGCCTATTTGAGAAACGGCTGTGATTAGGGCTACGCTGAACAAGTAAACGAGTTGAGGCGGAAACGCGTTATAGGTTGCATTGACAACCAGCGCGGCGCAGAACGATGAAACAGCAAACCCTGGCGATGGCAGCAGATCAAGGCTTTGAGCAATACCGCAAGCCGACGCGGCGCGACCAGTTCCTGGAAACGATGGATCGCATCGTGCCGTGGGACGCGCTGTGCGCGGTGGTCGAGCCCGTCTATCCGAAGCCGGGCAACGGGCGGCCGCCGCTCGGGCTGGAGCGCATGCTGCGGATTCACTTCCTGCAGCACTGGTTCAACCTGGCCGACCAGGCGTGCGAAGAGGCGCTGTACGACAGCGCCAGCCTGCGCCGCTTCGCTGGCATCGACCTGGGGCGGGAACCGGTGCCGGATGCGACCAGCCTGCTGCGCTTTCGCCATTTGCTGGAGCAGCACGCTCTGGGCGAGCGGTTGTTCGCCGAAGCGGGCCGGCTGCTGCAGGCGAGCGGCATGACGCTCAAGACCGGCACCATCGTCGATGCGACCCTGATCGCCGCGCCGTCCTCGACCAAGAATGCGCACAAGGAACGCGACCCCGAGATGCACCAGACCAGGAAAGGCAAGCAGTGGTACTTCGGCATGAAGCTGCACATCGGGGTGGATAGCCAGAGCGGGCTGGCGCACCGGGCGATGGTGACGGCGGCCAACGTGCATGACAAGCATGCGCTGCCGCAGCTGCTGCACGGCCAGGAACGGCGCGTGTACGGCGACAGTGCGTATCAGAGCCAACAAGACCTGATTCACGCGAAGGCACCGCAGGCGAAGGATTTCACCAACGAGCGGGTGCGGCGGCGCAAGGATGAGCCGGCCGATGTGGTCAAGCAGCGCAAGAACCGCAACAAGTCGCGGATTCGGGCGCGGGTCGAGCATGTGTTCGCGGTGGTCAAGCGGCTATGGGGCTTTGCGAAAGTGCGCTATCGCGGCCTGGCCAAGAATGCGTGCCGCGCGTTCACGGCGCTGGCGCTGGCGAATATTTACCTGGCGCGTCACCAGTTGATGGGACAGGTGCGCCCATAACGGCGAAAGCGGGCGCAAACGCCCGGCAAAGCGCCCGCAAGGGCATGAAATCAAAGGCTGAACGCCGCCGAATTCCGGGTCACATCGATCATTTCGATGCAAACCCGAAAATCAGCAGCTTGTTCAGCGTAGCCTTAGACCGATGACACTAACGATCAGCGTAACTACTGCACCCTTAAGAAGCTCGGCTTTATGCTTTGCTTCCTTAGCTTCGAATGTTCTCTTGAGGCGTTCGATGTCAACGTCAACCGTGCTCTCAAGTTTTGTGTGACCTAAGAGCAGTTGGACTGCCCGAAGATTTTTCGTCCGTCGGTAGATCAATGTCGCCTTCGTTCTGCGCATAGAGTGCGTGCCATATCCTGCACTGTCTAATCCGACCGAATCAACCCAAGAGTGCACGATGCGAGCATACTGCCGCGTAGATAGGTGATGGGATGCTGAAATCCGGCTTGGGAAAAGGTATTTGTCACTTGTTAGTTGGCCTACACATCCTGCGGCATCTACCTCGTTAATTGTAGGACTTGGTTATGAACGCGAGAAAGCAGAAGGTGCATGCGAGTACTTTGACCCTAATGAAACGTGGGTTTTTGTACCTCAGTCTCCAATACTCGCGTACGACGAAGCGGTGATGACAAACAACAACGACTTGATTGCGCGGGCGCACCGTCAAAAGCGTGAACAACTTTACCAAGTAAATAACCCCTCTCAAACCTTTGGACAACTAGCCTCCCTGGTATCTGCAATCGCAAAGCGGGAAAATCCAGTGCTACTTCCGTTTGGACCGAAAATTTTCTTTGCCCTGGCACTAGTTGTCGCAGCAATTTATCCAGAGCTTGGAGTTTGGTACGTGACTGGCGACTCAAATTCCGAGGGGGTTGATCTTCATGCCAGTGATCATCTTGTCGGGTTCCGCTTTGAAATATCCCCCCTGCGCGCCATAGATAGCGCACATTCCAACTAGAACGACTCGGCTAGTTCGTAGCATGGTGAATTCCAGTGGCTCCGAGTACGACATCATGCAAACGCTGTCGGATAGTGTTGTCAAGACGCCTCTAGTAGCAATCGATACGGCATCGAAGTGACACCCAACGTCTCTTTTGGACAACATTTCTATAATTTTTCACAATAAAGTAAAATCAAGCAGTACCTGACCTCGGCGTCCATGTGCATCCTGCGCAACCAGCTGCGCGACTTCGGGTACGACCTCCATGAGGAAGTGCTGCAAGCCGAGGACTGGAACGCCCTCGAGCATCGGGAGCGGATGTGCATGGTAGCGGTCACGAAGGGAGTGTCTTTCGACTTCTCTTCGCTGGCGCGTCCGGAAAGGTGCGAGCGTCGGATCGGGGATATCCTCGACCCGGTTGCCGAGGATGCTTCGTGCTGGAGCCGGATGGAAGGTCTCAAGGCCAAGCAGGAGCGCGACAAGGCGGAAGGCAAGGGCTTCGCCATGCAGATCGTGACTGCGTTCGACACCAAGTGTCCGACGATCACGAAAGGCTATGCGAAGGTCCGGTCGACCGACCCGAAGCTCCAGCATCCCAGCAATCCCGACCTGCTCAGGCAGTTCACAGCGGCTGAGCACGCCAGGATCAAGGGCATCCCTGAGCGCCTCGTGTCCGGCCTGTCGGCCACGCTGGCGCATGAGCTGCTTGGACAGTCGATCTGCTACGAACCGTTCAGGGCCGTAGGCAGACTGATTGGCGCGGCACTCAAGGCCTGTGGCGCCATTCACATACCGCTGCGAAACCAGATGATCGGTGGCGCAGTGGGATAACGCGAACCCCGGTTCCTCTTTCGAGGGCCGGGGTTTCGCTTTCTTGGTTGTCTATGGTCAGTTGCAATCGCGTATAACTCATTGTTTGTTAAGGTTAACAATGTGTCTTGAAAGAGCCAAGGTGGTCAATTGAAATCGACTGGTTAGTGGATTTCTTGATCCATCTTTCTTTGCAAGAATTCCTAAAAAAAGTAATATCGCGCGCCGAGCGGTGTATAGGGATGCCGAGCACCGCTCACCTGCAGGGGCTACTCCGCACGAAAGGCGGAGGCGCAAAGTTCCGGCCTGTCGGTCGTGTCTGTGATCTATGGTCGAGGAACTGCCAGGAGCGAAGGGGGGATCTTCTGGCTTAGCCCTGCCGATAAGCGGAGGATTCCCCTTGTTCGACGCTAAGAATACGAACAAGGAGCCTGCGTTGAAAGTCAATCTTCCGGTCACCCAGCGGGAAAAGCCATACCCGCGGGGACGTTATCTGGTCTCGAAGACCGATCTCAAGGGCATCATCACCTACGCCAACGACGCCTTCGTCGAGCTTTCCGGTTTCGGCCGCGAGGAGCTGATCGGCAAGAACCACAACCTCGTCCGGCATCCCGACATGCCGCCGCAGGCCTTCGAGGATCTCTGGCGCACCGTGAAAGAGGGCCTGCCCTGGCGCGGCATCGTCAAGAACCGCGCCAAGGACGGCGACCACTACTGGGTGGATGCCTTCGTCGTCCCGGTCAGGGAAAACGACCAGACCGTGGGCTACATGTCGGTGCGCACGGAGCCGTCCCGCGAGGACGTGCGGCAGGCGGAGGCTCTCTACCAGCGGCTCAATCAGACCAAGATGGCGCTCGATACCCAGCCGCCGCTGTGGAAGCGCGTTTCCATCCGCGCGCGGCTCATCGCCGTGATGCTCTTCATGGCCGTCCTCCTGGCGGGCGGCGCGACGGTCGGCATCGGCGGCATCGCGCTCACCAACGACGCGCTCGACCGGACCTATCAGGCGCGGCTCGAACCCGTAGACATGATCGGCCGCATCTCGACCCTGATGAGCGACAACAGCCGACAGGTGATGCTGGCCCTGCAGCACAACCCGGCCAACCCGTTCGCGAAATACCACGACCATCCCATGACCGTGCATACGGACGCCATCGTCCAAAATCGCGACGAGATCACGGCGCTGGTGGCGGAACTGGACAAGCGCGACCTCGGCGAGCAGTTGAAGCCGCTCTTGGCAAGCTACGCCGAGGCGAGGAAGGCTTACGTGGGCGAAGGGCTCGCGCCTGCGCGCGAGGCGCTGCTCGCCGGCGATTACGACCAGGCCAACCTGATCCTGCTGCGGAAGGTGAATCCGCACTACGCGAAGGCGGCCGGACTGGCGCGCGAGGTGCAGGATGCGCTGAAGCAGTCGGCGCGCGATGAGTACGCGGCTGCCAAGGAGCGTTACGCGCTGATCCGGCTGGCCTCGATCGTCGGCACCCTGGCGGCCCTGGCGATCGTCGCGGCGGCGGTCTGGAACCTGCTGGCGTCGATCGCCCGGCCGCTGGTGCGCGTGATCGGCCACTTCGACCGCATGGCGCAGGGCAACCTCACCGACCGGATCGATATTTCCGGTCGGGACGAGGCCGGCAAGGTGCTCACGCAGCTGGCCGCCATGCAGGTGCATCTGAAGGTAATGCTGGACGAAATCCAGACGGCCGCCCGCGCCATCGATGAACAGTCCGAACGCGTCGAATGGCAGACCGGCTCTGTGGTCGACCAGTCGGAGCAGCAACGGGATCGGACCGCCGACATCGCCGCCGCCACCGAGGAGTTCTCGCAGTCGGTGCGGCAGGTCGCCGACGACGCCGATCACGCGGCCCAGGCGGCCGACCACGCGCAGGAACAGATCGCCGAGGCGCAGGCGAGCATGACGAAAAGCTCGGCAGCCACGGGACGGGTGGTCGAGGCCGTGCAGTCGTCCTCCCGCACTATCGCCGACCTCAACCAGGCCGTCGCCAAGATCGGCGACATCAGCCAGGTGATCAAGGAAATCGCCGACCAGACGAATCTCCTGGCGCTCAATGCCGCCATCGAAGCGGCCCGCGCCGGCGAGATGGGGCGGGGATTCGCCGTCGTCGCCGACGAAGTGCGCAAGCTCGCCGAACGCACCTCCGCTTCGACGGCGGACATCACGGCCACGGTCGCGGAGATCCGGCAGGTGGCGGACAGCGCGGTCGCGTCGATGAACCACGCGGTGACGGAGGTCGAACAGGGCATCGGCATGATCCAGGAAAGCGTCGACGGGCTCTCGCGCATCACCGACACCAGCCGCGACGTCACCGACCGTTCGCGCCACATCGCCCACGCGGCGCAGGAACAGGCGATCGCTTCGGAGCAGGTGGCGACCAACATGGAAAAGATCGCCCACCTCATCGACGGCAACCTGGAGGCGGCGCGGCAGGCCAAGGCGGCGGCCGACGCCATGAAGGCCACCGCCGGCGAGCTGCGCCAGGTGGTGGGACAGTTCAAGGTCGTGGAATAGACGCGAGGGAGAGGGAGCGGTGTTCTGCGTAGGATACAAGAAGAAAATCGAGGCGCTGGAGGCGGAGTTGCGCGACGAGCGCGCCCGGCGGGAAGCCGCCGAAGCGCGCCTGTCGGCGGTGGAGGCGGAACGGGGCGAGGCGGAGGCGCGCCTGGCCGGGACGAACGAGGATCTCGACCGCTGTCGAAGGATCTACCTGACCATGCAGTCCTTCGGCGATTCCTTTCTGGAAATCCAGCGCTCGCAGGCGGCGATCGCCAGCGCCATGCGCGAGGAGAAGCGGCATGCCGTCGAGGCGGCGATCGTCTCGGCCAGCTGTCGGCAATCGATGGAGAAGATCGCCGAAAGTCTTTCGGTCATGGCGAGCGACAGCGCATCCATGGCCGGCAACGTGGAAGGCCTCTCGGATCGCGCCAACCAGATCGGCGGCATCGTTCAACTGATCCGCGAGATCGCCGACCAGACGAACCTGCTGGCGCTCAACGCCGCCATCGAGGCGGCCCGCGCCGGAGAACAGGGGCGCGGCTTCGCGGTCGTCGCCGACGAAGTCAGGAAGCTTGCCGAACGGACGGCGACCGCCACCAACGAAATCTCGGCGCTGGTGACTTCCATCCAGGGAGAGACCCGCGAGACGCGGGAGCAGATGGAGCAGTGGGCGCGCCGCACCGCCTCCTTCGGCAAGGAAGGAACGGCAGCCACGGGCGACATGCGCTCGCTGTTCGATCTCTCCCGGCGCATGGAGGGCGCCATCGCCGCCTCGGCGCTCCGCAGCTTCGTCGAAGTGGCCAAGATCGACCATCTGGTCTACAAGTTCGAGGTCTATCGGGTGCTCATGGGCGTGTCCCCGAAGACCGTCGGTGAGTTTGCGCCGCATACCGCATGCCGGCTCGGCAAGTGGTACTACGAGGGCGAGGGGCGCGACTGCTTCTCGAAACTGCCCGGCTATGCCGAGATGGAATCCCCGCACCGGGATTTCCATCAGGCCGGACTCGCCGCGCTGCGCGCCAATGAGCAAGGCGACATGGAATCCTGCTTCGCCAATGTTGGCGCGATGGAGGCGGCGAGTCTCAAGGTGGTGGCCGCGCTGGAGAAGATCGCCACGAGCGCGGAAGGTGACACGGCGCTGCTGTGCCATGCTTGAAAACTTCGACTTCTGCGCCTGGGCGCGTCTGGCGCGCACCGATCCAGCTGGTTTCGAGCGCGCCAGACGCGAAATCCTGAACAGTGCCATCGCGCAAGGAAATGATCCGCAACGCATGCGGCGCATGCAGTGGCAACTGGACGCCGAGCGTCGGCGCGCCCGCACGCCGCTGAAAGCCTGTCTGCGCCTGTCGAACCTGATGTGGGAGAAGTTTTTCGGGTTGACCGACGCCCTGAATCGCGCCCTAGGGCCGAGGCCGGCAGCGGGTCTCGGCAACCGGAGGACGCGTAGCGCGCAGCTGCTCACGTTTCGCCGCAGCACCGGATGACGGTCATCGGCAGCTGCGGCCTTGTTTTCCATCCAGTTGCACAGGCGGACAGGGCTCGTCTCCGTAAGAGCAGAAAACACGGCAGTCGCCGCACAACGGCTCAAGGATGGCATTCATGATAAGTCCTATTATCAAGAACACCATTTTTTTGCGATAACTACGGGTGCCGAAAGACGTCAAGCTAGAAAGTTCGAAAAATCATCGGCTTGCAGAGCTGCGAATTCCGATCCGAAGCCACCGCACATTTGGACTGAAAGTCGGCCAGGTGTTCCAATCGAAAGTCGGCCACTCATTCCCATACGAGGCACCAGGCGGTAGCCAGGGCTGGAAGCGCCAAGGTGCCGCGCCTCCGGCCCCTACGTCTCTGACGCCGCGTCAAGGGTTCGATGCGTCGGACTGCCGTCCGCCCTTGACCACGCTGTTGCCACTGGCGGGAGCCATCAGAATAGGTGGCAGGGTTTGCATCGAAGTCAGTAGCTGAGTCATCGGAATCCGCAGTATGGCTACTGACGGTTCTCTAGTGGTGCACTGGATAGCGCAACAATGGCCTGATCTGGTCGGGATGTTACTGGCGGTGCTCTGGAAGGCGACTGAGAGCCGCAACTTGGCCGCAGAGCCGATCCGATCAAGTGCACTGGTGGTGCATTCGTGAAACGCCATTCGCGAATAGCGAATTGTCTCCAAGGGGCCTAGGAAGTCGGCTGGTCCAGCCTTTGATAGCCGCGCCTGAACCGAAGCCTCTCTATCCGCTTCACCTCTCTCAGCGCCAGATCTTCCTCGAGGAAGATCTGGCGCTTGACGCCACCGCGGCGGTTGCCAAGACCATACCAGCGGCGGAAGAGCACGAAGGCGCCGAACAGGTCTTGCTCCAGGATCAGAAGGTAGCCGCGCCTCTCCGTCCGGAACTCAATTCGCATCGGCAGCCTCCCGCTTGGCGATTTCCTGCCAGAGCCGTTCGTCGTCCGTCTCGGTGTAGATGGATGTGGTCGCAAGGCTCGCGTGACCGAGCAGCTTCTGTATCAGATTGGGCGGCACGCCGTCGAGTCCGAGGTGGCTGCCGCGCGTATGGCGGATCCAATGGACGGTAGCGCGCTCGAAGTCTTTCGCTTCATGCGTCCGCCCCTCGGACCGGAGGGTGTCGCTTGCGCCCAGGAAGAGACCGCGCAGCGTCTTGTACAGGCTGCTGGGAGAAATCGCCTCGTTCGCATCAAGGCGCGCGATCAGTGGTGTCTCGGGGGGATTGGCCAGCGGATCGGCCGCGAGCCCACGGTGCGTGAGGTATTCCCCCAAGGCATCGAGGACGCTATCCGGAATCGGGACGGCGCGCCACTTGCCTCCCTTCCCGCGCACTTTCAGCATCCACCGAACCCCCAAGGAGTCGCGGAGCGGCATGGTGTAGAGGCGGCCAATCTTCGCGTCCACCAGTTCCGACAGGCGCAGGCCCGTGGCATAGGCAAAGGGCAGGGCGAAACGAAGACGATGCGTGTTTGGATCGTCCGGTTGACGCGCCAAATGTTCGGTAAGGTACCGCCATTGCCCCTCGGAAAACACCCTCGTGAGCTCGATGTCCTCCGGCATGTCGTCTCGGGGTGCCAGCTTCTTGCCGACCGCATCCCATGGGTTGAAGGCACAATACTGGACGCGTACCAGCCACTCGAACAGGCTCGACAGGATCGTCAACGCCTGGCGGACACTCGTGGCAGAAAGCGGACCGTCGAACGGTCGCCAGTTTGGGCTGAAACGTGGGGTGTTGCGTTTGCCGATCCATTCGTCCGGTGCAAGGCGGAAAGGCCACTGCTCGACCGACACACGGCCGAGCATGGACAGCCAGTCACGGTAGGCTGCGCAGTCCTCTACTGAAAGGTCGGAGAGCGCCTTCCCGCGTTCTATGATGGCCCAGAGCAGGAGCCGTTCCGCCTCCTTACGGTAGGCGCGCTCCGTGTTGGAGCTGCCGGATTTGGTCGCGAGCCAGGACAGGATCGCGTGATGGTCGTCAGCGGCTTCGACTCGGGGCTGAAGAGGATGCCGGTTCGACCCAGACCTGCCGGCGAGCAGCTCTGGCGCGACGAAGGCCTCGATCGGCACGATACCCGTCTCCCGGCACCTCGTCTGGATAAGCTCGGGCACCGGCTGGGTACGGATCGGCGCAAGCGCATGGCCGGGTAGGGGGCCCAATGATGCCTCGTAACCACGCAGCCAGGCGATGATCCGAGTTGCCCCCTTTTCGCCCAACTTCGGCACGGTGACCCACCAGCGATAGCCGCGATCCCTGATTCGCTCCATCAAGGCCCCGATGGTCGGGATGCCGGCGAGTATGAGCCGGTCCGCCACCGGCCTGTCGAACCAGGCGGATACCAAATCGGCTGGCACGGGATCGGTGACAAGCAACCGCTCGATCCAGACGAGGGCCGCGAGTTGGCGTTCGATCAGACGTTGGCGCTGGCGGCCTCGCTTGTCACGGGCCTCCGGAAACGAGTCGAGATAGAGCTGGATCAGCTCATCCTCCCGGTAAAACCCGCTCGGATCGCGTTCGGCGCGGAAATCCTCCAGGGAAGGAATGGGGGACGCTTTCTGGGGGCGTTCCGCAGTCAAGTGGAGGCGCAGTAGGCGGGCTTCGCCACGCCGCCCATGGCGTAGGGCAGCCTGGCTCAGCGTGTCCCGCAACCACGTGAGGGTAGATTTGGCGAGTCTGAGATCAAGGCCGGTCTCGAGATATCGATCGGCCAGATCCTTGAGGTCGAGCCCTTGGAGCCAGCCCCGGTAGAGCGCGAGGTGATGCCGGCCGACTTTTCGTTCAACGGGCGACATCTGCCATTCGCCGGAGCAGTAGATCGGTTTCCGCCGCAGCAGCCTGATCCATCGCGAAGGAAGGGACGGGGCTCCACGCCAGGATTGCGGTTGCTTCGAAGTCGGCTTCGTCGCCATCCTCGTCCAGCACTATCAATTCGCCATCCTCCTCGACGAGCGACCCCATGCGGACTGTTTGGGTGGGCTCGAATTCCTGATTGGCAAATGCCTGCCCGAGCGCGGAAATATGCAGGACCGGATCGCGGGCAAGAAAACTGGTGCGCAAGCCAGACTCGCAGGCGACCCACTTTCTGACCACGAGCGCGACCACGGTGTCTTTGGGCGGAAGCCCGATGTTCCACGTCACACGCCATCCCCCAATGATTTCGCGAAGTGCAGGGCACGAGCCGGCCTCTCCTTTCCTTGCTGGTCCGTCGCCGGACTGTCGGGCACCGGGGGCTTGGTGATGGCGATGCCGCCGGTCATGGCCGCAAGACCGAGGGTTGCCAGAGTGCGGACGCGTTCGGCCCGCAGCCTGGCCGGAACCTTCCCCAAATCAGCGAAGAGTTCCGGGTTGGCCGGCGTCACGGTCAGCACGACACGAATGCTGCTCACAAGGTGTTCCCCATGAGCCAGAAACCGCGGGCGTTCGAGAACACCGACTCCTTAGGAGTCGCCACGGTGAGCCGCGGGAAGGCATCTTGTAAGGCTTCACGGAAGAACTGGGCGCCGCCGCCCACGAGAACCACGAGGTCGGGCATCTTGCTTTCGGTGCGCAAAGACTTCTGGATGGATTCGACGACGACGGGCCCCACGGTCTTCGCGGCCTGCTCGATGTAGGGCGTGATCTCGACGCGCTGGCCGAGAACCAGAACGGCTGGTTTGCCGGCCCGGACAGCGTTTTCCAGGGTCTCGGTATTGACCGCGGCCCCGTGATCCTTGGCAATGAGTCTGGAGGCCTCTTCGAGAATTACCGACGAGGCATTGAGGCTCGTGCCGGAGGATTGCCGGTGCAGATCCTTGTGGGCGATGACCACCCAATCGACTGAGAAAAAGCCGGGATCGACCACGAGAACGCGGGCATCTTCGATATCGGCATCCTCCTGAGCGATGTAATCGAGGAGACCTCCGATGGGTTGGGGGATGACCTTGACCTTCTCTACGGAAACCGCACGTTTCGGTGTGACCTGGTGGGTGCCGCACATTTGCTCGGCGAGCGCATTCCTGCGCGCTTCGTCGAGATACTGCGATACCGGCAGTCCGGTGACTAGCACTTCGATCCGATCCATTTCGGAAAGCAGCAGGCCCGCATGGAACAAGGCCTCGTAGGACGCGCTGGCGGTGTAGTCGGCATGAAGCGAACGGGTCCACATCTCCGCTCGATCAGGCGACACGCCGGCCACGAACTCCTGCCCATGGACGAGCACATGCAGGAATTCGTCCTGGGCCTTGCCATCGAAGCGCGAACCGAAGCGGTCTGCGGGAGCGGCGCCGGCCGGGCGCAGATGGGTTTTCGCGGACTCTCCTTTGGGGCCGAAGGCGAGTTTCAGATTCGAGTAGCCAATGTCGATGCCGAGGATGTTCACGTCGTTCTCCTGTGAGTTGAAGGCGGTCCGTCCTTAGCTAGTCATCTCAGTGCACCGCCTGTGCATCACCAAAGATGTCCGTCGCCTTTCATGGCAGGGCAATACCGCTAGCGGACCGTCAGCGAACTTAACAAGACGCCCAAGCGAAACGAGGGCGAAAAGCGCACAGAACTGACGCATTTCGCCCTCGTTTTAGAAAGGCCGTTGGTTACGATCGATGAAAGCTTCTATGTCAAGCCATCAGGGGTAGCGACCGCATGCTTGCAGGTATGCGGCGATGCCAGCCAGGACGATGAGAGGTGAAAAGCTCCTATTAGGAGAGATTGTCGGAGGCTATGCGAATCGCGTGGCATGGCTCCTATTAGGAGGCGTGAGGGTGGATGAAAGCCCCTACTAGGAGGCCAGCAATAGATAGCTTGGCGAGATTGCGTCTACGCGTGCTTCTCGCCGAAAAATCGGGCTCCTAATAGGAGGCATTGGAGTAGATGAAAGCTCCTATTAGGAGAGTGGCAAAACGAGGCATCAGGAGGATTCATACCTGCTGATTCCTACTTAGTAAGAGAAGCGATCAGGTATGGGAACGACGAGTTATCAGGAGTTGGCGGTAGAGCAGCTTCACGCATGGTTGGACGATCTGCATGAACAGGCAGAAAAGATCGTGGAGGCGCACTGGGCGGTAGTCAGAGCGACCGAGCAGAAATTGCCGGGGTGGGAGAACAAGAGCGCGCTCCAGTTGCGTTGCACGAGGGAGGGCAACTCGATAAAGATCGAGTGGGTGAAGATTCGGTGGGTTGGGTCGAAGGCAAAGGGAACACGAAAAGCGAAAAGGGAATACCTCCGGAAGACAGGGGAGTACGGCTACAGCCTGAATACGCTCCTAGGGCTTAGCAAAGAGTGGGAGAAGCCCTTGGTAGAGGACACCGAGACCAAGCTGACGGCGATCCGGCGCGAAGCACGCCACATCAACAAGGCCCTCCAGCTCATCCGGTTTGCCAAGGATGCGAGAAAAGCCGCTATGGCCGCGGACAAGAACGGTGGCACCGATGCGTGATCCAACGCTGGCCGCACAAGCGCAAGGGGCTGCCATGCGAAAGCTCTCCTGTCGCACCAGGCGCCCTGTGGGTCGCGCCGATCTTTCTCTGGCCGGCCTTCTGTGCGGTCATCCCGTCTTCGTTCCGCCGCCCGGCATCGTTCGCGTTCACCGTCTCGCCGACGACGAGAGCCGGTTGCCTGATCGGCCCGACCGTCTTGGTCAATGTCTGGCTGCCATCCATGCCGGTGCATCCTCCGTGGGAGCGATCATCAAGGCGCTTCCGTTCGAAACCACTGTAACAAGCCTCAATGACGATCTGGACGAGCTGGCCCGATGTGGTGCGATCCGTGTCGTGACCCGCAAAGGGTCCGCCCAGTATCTCCCGGCTACCACCAAGGTGACGGAATGATCGACAAGGCCAAAGCCCTCGAAAGAATCCGAAAGTGCCTCGCCTTGGCTGGTTCCAGTGAACCCCACGAAGCCGCTGCCGCCCTCCGGCAGGCGAAAGCCCTGATGGAAAAATACGGCATCTCCGACCTGGAAGCTTCCCTCTCAGATATCGGTGAGCTGGAGTGCAAGTCTAGCGGGAAGTCGACTATCCCGATGTGGGAGGCCACACTTGCGAAGGCTGTTGGCGAAGCTCTCGGCTGCCGGGTCATGCATCGTGCCGGTCGCTGTGCAGGCCAGTCCTATGTGCGACCGTTTCTCTCCGCGCAGCGGCACTACTACCGGCCGTACTACGAGAACGGCCGCCTTTTCTTCATCGGGGCTGGCCCTCGTCCTGAGATGGCCCGCTATGCCTTCGAGACCCTGCGTCGGCAACTCCGTAAGGCTCGGAAGGAATACCTGCGTCGGGTTGGCCGGAACCCCAAGCGCGTGGATGCCTTCGTGCTTGGTTGGGTTCTCGCTGTCCAGCAAAAGGTCGAGGCGCTCGCCGCGCCTCTGACCGAACTCGAACGTGTCGATGCCGCGATCGCGGCCAGACATGGCAAGACAGAAGAAACCGCCAAACTCGGCAAGGATCGCTCCGGCCTGCTCGACGGCGACAAGGATGCGGTACGTGATGCCGCCAGAGGCATGGCAGCCGGCCGGGATATCGATCTTCATTCCGGAATCGGTCTGGATCGGCCGGTGATGATTTCATGAGGATGCCAGTGAGGATCGGGGCAGACGTTGCCGAACTGCTCGACAGGCTGGGCCTGGCCATCGGCGCCAGTCACGTCGAGATTGTCGATTTCAAGCAAGCGGAAAGCTGCTACATCCACCATACCCAAGTGCCTGTAGCACTGACCGGCTACGCCCTCGTGTCGCCTGCTTTCGCTCGTGGCCGCTTCCCGAAGCTCTCGTTCATCGACCTGATCCATAAGCGCCCGTCTATGGGTGAAATCGAGGCCTGCGCCATTGCGGCGGTGTGCGGCGCCGAGGTTGTCCCGCCGTTCTGGAGCAATCCTGAGCCGTTCAGTGACCACCTGTGGTCCGTCATCGCCAGGCACGGTCTCGAGCCGTTTTTCGAGCGGGTTGGGGAGCGGTATCGGTTCGGCAGCCGGGGGGACCACTATCTGATGCGGCCCCGGGGTTTCAACTGGAGCGATCCGGATCAGCCGGAGATCCCGGGTGCATTGGCCAAGTGGCGCGCCGACTACAAGAAACTGCCACCTGCACGGCAGCTGATGGTCGCGACGATCCTCCAGCTCTACCGGCAGGGAGGTGACCCCTGCTGGATGGTTCGTGTGCCGAAGAAATGGCATGCCGCAGAGGGCGTTGAGATTCTGAAAAAGGATGGCGCACTACAGGACTGGGCACGGCTGTATGCCTTATATCCAGGCTGGTAGCGAGAAACGGCAAGGTAGAGACGGCGGATGGGCACCGTCTCCCCTTGGCGTTATTATGCAGTTTGTTTGCAACTTGGCTCAGTCGTTGAGCCTCGATCAGTTCATCTTGGGAGCGGCAGCCTAGGCACCTGCATTCCTTGGCGTCTGATGGAGAGCGGGCTGTGCAGGGCACCAATCCAGCGTTACCGAGTGAGGAAAAAATGCAAGAAGACTTGAGGCGCCCCGGTCTGGATTTTGATGATCGTGACCGCGAAGGGGTCGCCAAGGCCCTGGAGCCATTCTCCGATGTCATCGATGGAGATCCGTGGTTGTTCGCCCAGTCGCTGGCTCAAAAGCAATTCGAAACCCTACTTGCTAAGGATTTGCCGATGACCACCTATCTAGGGGGAAAGCCAGTGGATTCAGGCGTTGTCAACGGAGTTCTGCATCCCCTCTACCGCGGATTGGGCGTGATCTTCATGCTGACCGAACCTTCATCGCTTAGCGTCGGAGTAGAGTCAGTGTCACATGTATGGGATGCTCCCATCCGGCCAGAACAAAAGGTGCGGGCAAAGTTCTGGATCTCGGCCGCTACTCTCATGACGGGCCGCTATGAGGCCGCATCCACCATTAAGGCTAAGTAACAGCAGGACTATGGAACCAAACCTTCACCTTAGGATATCAATCCTTTCCCCTGGTCCGTATGTGACGCCTTTGAAGTTCCGTGGTTGGCTTCGAGGGGAGGCGGCTGACATCGACCTGAAGACGCGGAACACTGGTCTTGCTCATCAGGTGAGCATCATCCGACTCTTCATGCCCAATCGCCTGCGACTTTCGATTGGCCAGAAGAAACTCGACAAGATTCTCCAGGATATCGTCGATCGCTTCGAGACCATCTACCGTATTGAACTCGAACAGGTGGATGCTCCTCTCAGCATGGAGGAGATTGTGGAGATCGAGGCGGAGACACGCGCAACGATGGAAGCGCTACGCGAGCAGGAAAAATCGGGGGACGGCCCGGATGCTCCACCAACGGTTCATTAGCAGAGGGAATCTTGGTGGCTCGATTTGATGACTCCCAATATGTGATCCTCACGGATGCCGATGGCTTGGCGAACATCGAGGATGATGTGCTGATCGTCCTTGATATTTCTCGGCGTGAAGTTGATTCTGGGAAGATCGCCAGCGCGCTCGAGCGCCTCCATGTGCTGACTGATAGTGTGGAGAATGTACGACGCCATCGGGAAGCTCTGGTCTTCCAGATCGGAGGCTACGATAACGATCCACGCGAACTGCCAGAAATTCCCGAGGTGCGCGCCTTCTTCCATCGCTTGGTCGAGGAATGGCCTCACTGGCTATGGTTTCTGCACCGGGGAGTGGGAGCGATCGGGCTGCTGCTCGCCCTGCTTTGCGACGTGCGCGTCGTGCGAGGCGCGGGTAGCTACGGAACAGAGTTCCTCAATCAGGCGCAACTGGCGGCTGCTGTAGCTGATCTCCTGGATCGTGGGAATGCCCTCTTTGCCACTTACGGCATTACCGCGGAGGAGGCCGCCGAGTCGGCTGACTCGGCGGTGGCCGAGCTCTTGGGCGAAAAAGCTTGAGGAGGGGGGGGCGGTTACGCGGCGGACTTCCGGCTCTTGGCGATGCCCTTCTTCGCCGCCGAAAGCTGGTCGTCGGTGAGCTGTCCCGTCTCACGCAGATGAATCAGGATCGCCGTCGGCATCGGAATGTTGCGTCCGGATTCGTACCGGCTGCCGCCACTCTGAGTAACCCCATAGCGGCCCCAGAATGCGGACTGGTTCATGCCGAGCCTGCGGCGGTACTCCTGGATGTTTGACAGATCGAGCTTGGTGGACTTAGCCATCTTGTTCTCCCGTGAATCTGGCGTATGACGCCAGCGCGGCGGCATACTAGCACTCAAGAAATGCGTTGCAGCTTCGAAATGCGCACAAGAATGTCTTATTTCACCACTCTGTTACCGAATCATTCGTGCTGAGATAATTCGAGGCATGTGCGGACGATATGCTCTTTATGGCCCTCACTCGCGATTGCGTGAGCGCTTCGATATTCAGGACGATTTCCCGGAGTTCCCGCCCAGGTTCAACGTGGCGCCAGGCTCGATCATGCCGGTCATACGGCAGGAGCCCGATGGGCGGCGCAAGGTGGAGTTCGCCCAGTGGGGCCTGATCCCGTCCTGGGCGAAGGACACGGCGAACATTCCTCATCCCATTAACGCGAAGGTCGAGACCGCGGCCATCAAGCCGATGTTCCGCCACGCATTCCGCTCGAACCGCGTGCTGGTGCCGGCGGACTGCTTCTATGAGTGGAAGGCCGTCGCCGGCCAAAAACTCCCGTTCCTGATCCGCATGCGCGATCGTGAGCCTTTCGGAATGGGCGGACTGCTGGAGTGCAGGGAAGGGCAGAGTGGCGTCGAGACAACCTTCGCGATCTTGACGACCAATGCCAATCCGCTGGTGGCCGAGATACACGACCGGATGCCGGTCATTATTCGGCCGGAGGATTACGACCGCTGGCTGGACCCGGAGAATCGCGATGTCGGCAACCTCCTGGCGCTCACCGGCCCACATCCAGAGCGGTTGATGGAGTCCTTCCGAATCGGGCGCCAGATCAACCGCCCTGAGGCGGAAGGGCATGAGTTGATTGCTCCAGTGACTGAGGCGTTCTGATGCGGCTGGCGGCGGCATTGTTGCTGTTTGTGGTTTGGGAAATCTCCGCAGCTAGCGCCATCGATGGAAGAGTTGTTGCTGTCCTTGATGGCGATACGGTAACCCTAGTCGACCGGAATAATCTCCAGCATCGTATCCGGTTGTCGCAGATCGATGCGCCCGAGATCGGGCACGGCAAGCGCAACCCTGGGCAGCCGTTCAGCAAAGCATCGAAGCAGTCGCTGTCGGACCTCATCTATGGGCGTGAAGTGCGAGCCGATTGCGAGACCAAAGACAAGTACGGGCGGCAGGTGTGCGCCATTTGGATGGGTCAGATGGACGTTAACCTTGAGCAGGTTCGGCGCGGCATGGCATGGGTGTACCGCAAGTATGCTCGCGATCCCTCCTATTATCAGGCTGAGGAAGAGGCCAGGCGTACAGGACGAGGGTTGTGGAGCCATACAGATGCGATCCCCCCATGGGAATGGCGGCACAGATAGGGCGGAACCATCGAGCATTGTCATGCGACAATGCCATTGCGCTATATTTATGCCAAATCCAAGGAGGAGGACATGCTTGAACCATGCCCATTTTGCGCGAGCGCGAGAGTCGAAGTAGAAGAGGTCGATGCAGACGCATGGATGGTGGAGTGCCTGCACTGTCACGCGACTGGACCAGTTGGCAAGTCTGCGACGCACGCGGAGGATCGATGGAATGATCGTCAGCTCTATCCGGGCACTGGGCGTGAAACGAGGCGGTACGGATAGCTGGCAGTCTGATTGAACCTGGAGTCAGAGGTTGTGGCCGGCGAGAATAGGACAAGCAGGATACGTCGGCTCAAGAATCATCGAGTGAATCTTGGCACGGGTGACAGCCACACGGAGAATTTTTCTGCTACGGATGTGGGGATGGTTGTCGTCCCACCATAGAAAAGATGAAACGACGCGTCCGGCCTTCTGGTCGTATCTACCTTCCCTCACGACAATCACCGCGTCGAACTGTTTCCCCTTCGATTTGTGGATCGTCATGATCTGCAATCCATCTTGATCGTCAGCGCCATCGAGAATCTGATCTTGGGCAAGGGCGGTGTCGAGTGCTGCACGGGCGTTTGTGTATCGGCCATCTCGCGCCCATTCGGCTGAAAGGTTGGTTGATATCCGCTTGCCACGGTTGAAGGCGACCAAATAGTCGAGGTGACGGGCGACTTCCAAGAGTTCGGATTGACCGGTCGCACGTAATGTCTTCTTGATTGCGAGCCAGTCCTTTCCCGGGCTCCCCGACAACGACTGTTCGTCGAGGGATCCCAGCAGGGAAAAAATAGCTTTGACCAACCCCGCTTTAGGGGTTTTGCCAGATCGCAGCGTGGCTGCCCACATCTGCCGCTCCTTGGCCTTCGCCGAACCAGCTGCCTTTTTCACGTCAGCGAGCAGATCGAGGGCGCACGCCACATCCGATGAACGGTTTCCCGGGGCTCTTGGCTCAAGGAGGAAGGCTGCGAAACGGGCTGACAACATGGCCTCGCTTTCATCGAAGTGGAGGCGGTGCCTGACCGGTTTTACCCCGGATCCGAGGGCTGCGGAAATCTTGGCGGCCGAGGCCCCAGATGGCGTCAGTATTGCCACGCTGCGGGCCCATTCTCCAGTCTCTTTCTTGACGCGTTTGTGTATGACGCCGAGCGCCACACGCGCAATCCGGTTCCAGTCTGGATTCTTTGGGGGATAGACCAGCTTCGATACCCCTTTGTATGGCGCCCCTCTTGCCCGAAGCGCCAGGATGTCATTCCCGAACATGGCGATTTCGGTCCCTGCGCTCCGATGATTGCGCGAGCCAAGGTCGATTTCAAGTGGGTCTAAGGCCTGCCTGATTGCAGCGATGCGCTCCGGACCAACGCCAGGTAGGTGGTCGAAAATCTGCTGTTCCATGTCGGCGAGGCAGATGATCTGAGATGCCGGGGCTAGGAGTTCGATGCAGCGCCACGCCTCGGGGCCTGTGTCTTGGGCCTCGTCCACGACGATGAGAGGGTGTCGTTGCGAGATAAGGCGCCTGAGGTGAGCGCTCTTCTCGAGAAGTGTTGCAGCCGCCGGGGCGAAATGGTCAAAGGCGACGCGGCCCTCCTCGAGAAAGAGCCTGTATCGTTCCTTAAGCCATGCTTGCCATGCTGGATCGCCGGGCTTGGCCTTCTTGAAGCCGGAGATGGCGCGCTCGTCTTGTGGCAGCAAGATAGTCAGTTTTTTGGGCGACCCCAGCAGGTAGCCGTGGGCCTTGATCATGTCCCAGCAAAACGAATGGAATGTCTGAAGAGACAGCAGCCCGGCCTGGTCGCGTGGGATAGAGGATTTCGCGGCCTCTGCAAGTCGCGCGACCGCAGCCCTCGAAAAGCTGAGGAACATGATTCTCTGCCCCGGTCGGAGCCCGCGGCTGATCCGGGCTATGGCCTTCTGCAGAGCAACGGTGGTCTTTCCACTGCCTGGCCCGCCTATCACAAGTGCGTGGCCGTCGTGTCCAATGAGCAGCGGGCGAGGATCGTCCTGCACAGTCACGCCGGCGCGCCCTCGCCCGTCGCGGGTTGCGCCACTTGCGCGGCGGGTTCTGGGGGCTTGGGGAAATGCGCGTAAACGCCGGAAAGGAAGTCGGTGACCGTCTTAGGTAGTTCACCAAGTTCGCATTCTTCAAAAAGTCGGGCGATCCATCCGGCTCCCTTGCCGCCTTTCAGGACATCAAGAGCAATCTTCCGGACGCCGGCCTCATCGGGCATTGCGGTGGGAATCATCGCCTCTCCATTCTCACCAGAGTCGCGCAGCTTCTCAAGGAATGACCAAAGGCGCGGCGCTGGCATTTCGGACGCCACCAGCGCCTCGATGCCCTTGTATGGGTGTTCGCAGTCGATGAGGAACGTGGCAGCGAATTTTGCCTTCTCCTCGGGCTTGCGCTTCTTCCAGTCATAGAATGCGAACGACTTGAGGCCCAGGGCGTTGAAAAAAGCACCGAATTTTGGCATCGCTCCGTCGCTATCCGAGTCGAAGAAAGCGACCCCCGCAATGTCCAAGGGTAGGAGGGCGGGATCAGCTTCCTCCATGCGCCGGGCTACGACAGGAAGTGCGTGGAACTCGCTGATGCCTTCCACGAGCACCGCCCCGCGTCCAAGCATGCACTCGGTGAGCCCCCTGCGGGCGAAGCGCCGGTAATCGTTCTCCTTAAGGCCTGTGGCATCAGAAACGCGGGCGGCCCCAACGACTCCAGTGTTGGTCCTGGAAAGGAGAAGGGTCTGGCCCGGCTCGAAGCGCTCGATCACGAACGGGGAGTGCGATGTCACGAAGGCCTGGGTTGTCTTTTGCAGAAGGTAGTCGGCGATGCGGCGCTGGGTGTGTGGAGGCACGGCGATCTCCGGTTCCTCCATGGCGAAGATGACTGTCTCGGGTTTGAGGTCGGCGATGAAGGAAAGTAGGGCAAGTACTAGGGTGTTGAGCGTACCGGTTCCGGCTTGCTGAAAGGGCACAGGGTCTTGGTCGGCCGACATCGCCAGGAAGAACGACATCGTCTTTCTAAGGTGCTCGCGGGTGAGCTGAGAAACATGCAGTTTTGTCGCTCTCCCCGGCGCGTTTGATGGAATGTAACGCGATAACCGGGCCTCGACGTCGGTCAGGATCGGGTCAAGCTCGTTGGCGTCGGCCCCGATGTCCATGACCTTCAGCCGAGAGATGGCCTTCTCCCAAAGTCCGGTGCGAACCTGTTTGAGTCGCAGAATAAGATCGAGCAGCGAGCCCCGCTCAAGACTCAAAGCCCTCGATCCTGTGCGCAGGGTCCTGAGATAGAGAAATCCGAACAGCCGTTTAATGTCCTTCCTGACTGGCGCAAGTTCGCCATCGGGCGCATCCGGGCTATGTGAGAACCATGTCTGCGCCTCAAACTCATCCTCTTCTGGGTCGTAGCGTGCGATCGTCTCAAGGCGTATACAGCTGACCGTATCTGGAGGATTTGCCTCAAGGGCTTCGCCTTCTACCAGAAAGCGACGCTCAGAAGTCCTCCAGAACTCGAGGTGGCCGCCGCAACGGTTCTCCACCTCTTCGGTAAGATCCGTGAGCACTACCTCGACCCGGATGGGGACGATTCGCAGCTCAGCCCCCTCCTGCTCAGGAGGGAGCAGATAGGTTGCGTTGTGGAAGTCAAATTCCTCGACCGGGGGGAACCGTGTGAGGCGATCGGGACCCAGTACGAGATCAAGCGCCTCAAGTATCGTGCTCTTCCCCACGTTGTTGGGGCCAACCATCAGTGCGTGGCCGTCGAAATGGATTTCTGCGGATTTGATCCCGCGGAAGTTCGAGATGGAGAGGCGGACGACTTTCACGGCGGGCTCCCTAGGTGTGGCATTGGGCTTCGAGATCTGGATCCGGAATGGACCGGTCGGGAAGCTTGACCTTATCAAATTGATACGCGCATGGTATCCTAATCGAACTCCCATGATAAACGGTTTGACCACTTAGGAGAAAGCCCTTGCCGAAACCTAGACCCAAGCCTGTGGAGGTGTCACAGGCTCAGAGGGAACGGCTTGCACACATTGAGATGCGAGCGTGGTTCGCCGGGGAAATCCGACGTCCCGATATCGAGGCTAGGTTCGGCGTGAAGCCAGCAGCAGCGTCGCGCGATTTGACGGCCTACCGGGAAATAGCTCCCCGCAATCTGGAATACGATTCCGCCGCAAGGTGCTACAGACCTACGCCGGGATTCAAGCCGGTTTTCGGTTTCAACGCGGAACGTGTCTTGTCGTGGATCGCACAGGGATTCGGGGACGGGCTGGAACCGCGACCGAAAAGACCAGCGCCATTCGAGGGGGCCGGCAGTCTTTGTCTTCCAGACCTAGACGTCCTGGCCACGGTGACGCGGGCACTTTGCTCCGGCCGTGCACTCAGGGTGACCTACCTGTCACTGTCTTCTGGGCGCGGAACAAGGGAGATTGTTCCGCTGGCGCTGGCTGATTCCGGAGACCGCTGGCACGTCAGGGCTTTTGACCGTAAGAACGGAAGGTTCTCCGACTTCGTCCTGCGACGCATCCTTAGGGCCGACCCAATCAATCACGAGCCAGATGAAAGCGAAAGGCTTGATGCCGACGAGCAATGGGCCAGGATGGTCGATCTCGAAATCGTCCCGCATCCGGACGCACAGTGGCCAGAAGGGATAGAGGCCGATTACGACATGCGCGACGGGGTATTGAGGGTGAAAACACGAGCCGCCGTTGCGGGATATTTTTTGCGTAGATGGAGGGTGGACTGCTCACCTGACCATAGCCTCGATCCATCAGAACACCACCTTTGGCTGCGAAACCAAGAAACCCTCTACGGCGTAGAGAGTGCGGCTCTTGCCCCAGGGAGGGGCGGACAAAAGGACAACGGAAAGAAAGGGGGCCAAGACCCATGCTAGATCTTCAACTGCGGGAAGAGTTTCGCGGAGTTCGTCTGCGTGGCACGACGATCGACTTCAACAACGCGGCCAAGACAGGCGCCTTGGATATGGGAGCCAAGGATTTCCTGCGGATCACTTACCCGTCCATCGACCTCCTAAAGACAATCAAGGCGGTTGCTCCAGGGCAGAACCGGGCTGTCGTCCTCATTGGCAACCGGGGGCAGGGCAAGTCGCACCTGATGGCCGCCTTGTGCCATGTGTTCACCAATCCCGACGCAGGGGAAGAGTGGCTCCGGGGATGGGCGGACCGTCTCGGCCAGCCTGATCTCAAGGCGATATCCCTTCGCTCGTCGCTGCACGTCATCGCCGAGCCACTGCACGAGCACCGGTTCCCCTATCTGTGGGACATCCTTTTCGCGCGCCACCCTAAGGGCGAGTTCGCCCGGGGCAAATGGGAGGGGACCGGCACGGAGGTCCCCGGCAAGGACGTCCTGCTCGAGATGTTCAAGGCGCAGCCGACCGCGCTGCTGCTCGACGAGTTCCAGACATGGTTCGATGGCTTGTCCGATGCCGGTGGGCAACCCCGACAGGTTTGGGCCTTCAACTTCATCCAGTTGCTCTCCGAGATCGCGGAAACCAACCCCGAATTGCTAACCCTCGTGGTATCCGTCCGCGAGGGCGCCTCGAACGCCGCGCAGCAACTCTTCCGGGTAAATCCCGTTCGGGTCGATTTCAAGGGGGAGCAGGCGCAGGCTGATCGTCGTCGTCTCCTGCTCTATCGGATATTCGAGAACCGCATCAACATTCCCGACTCGCAAATTTCCGCTCTGGTCGAGCCGCACTTCGCCGAGTACATGCGCCTTTCCGAAAAGCCGGCCTCGGAGTCGGAGAAATACAGGTCGCGTTTTGTCGAGGCTTGGCCCTATTCGCCCGAACTGCTCCGGCTGCTCGACGACGAGGTTATCTTCGCGGTGCAGGCGCAGGGAACGCGCGATCTTGTACGCATCCTCGTCGAACTTTTCAAGGCGCGCGGCGAGGAGTCGCCAGTCCTGACCCCGGCTGACTTCGATCTGTCAGGTGATGATACGGGCAGCGCGGCCTCCCTCATCGATACCGTTGGCATCGACAATCACAAGCAACTCCGGGACAAGGCCCTGCGCAACCTGATCGCCGTCCAGGAGGCCCTCGGCGGCGATCTCTCGCAGGTTCCACACCTGCGAGAGATCGTTTCGGCCCTCTGGCTGCGCTCGCTTTCCCTGGACAATCAGCGGGTGGGGGCAGAGCCTTCCATCCTCCAGACAGACGTCACGCGCGGCGCCAAGGTCGACGACAACGCCTTTGGCGCCGAATTGGCAATCATCGAGAACAACTCCTACAACATCCACAAGATCGGTAACCGTCTCGTCTTCAAACTTGAGGAGAACGCCCGCACGCGCCTGCTCGCACACGCCCGGAACGACAAACTTTTCCTCAACGGGGAGGACACCGACACGCTGGCTTCCGAGATTCGCCATTGCATCGGAGGCGATGTGGCTGTCTCCGGACAGTTCCGTACCATCGTCCTCAGGCGGGAGTGGAATAACGATCCCTGGTCAGAGGTTGACGAGCGCGAACGGCCAGCGGCATGGGACAACCGCATCCCCTTGGTCGTCGTGCCCGTACATCCGGATAAGCCGGGTCCGGTGCTCGGCGAGTGGCTGAAGCGCTTCGTCCCCCAAGGGCGAAACACCGTCCGCTTCCTTCTTCCGCGTAAGAACCCGGCCGACATACATCTAGGCAACGTCATGCACGATCGGGATCTACTTCTCGCCGCCCGGGCGACCTGGCTGGCCCGCCAGTGGCAGTCCTCCGAGCCGGTATACAAGGGCTTGGCCTCCGAGTTCGCGCTCCAAATAAAGAACCGCGTAGCCGACCGGTTCGACCGTTTTGCCGTGCTGCGCGTTTGGAACCACGATGACACCTCCAAGTGCGAGTTCAGCGTGGAGCCGCATGGTACTAAGGGCGACAAGATTCCCGGTGCCATACAGGAGAAGATCCGGCAGAACCTCTTCGTGGACGAGGACTTCGACGAGTTGGTCGTCTCGTTCGCCGAGAAGAATCTATCCATGGCTAAGCTCCTCGCCGAATTGCGCGAGCCCCGCAGCGGAGGCAAGGAGAGCATCCCGTGGTTGGGCGAGGCGGAGGCCAAGGACGCCGTCCTACGGGTCTGCGCTGCTGGCAAGATCGCGATCTTCGTACGAGGCCTCAAGAATCTCCAGGTCGTTCCAGGTGAGGCGGAGGACGCCGCCCTGCGCAGAGTCAAGCGCGAGTTCGACGCCTCTGGGCGACAGTTGGAGGACACGCTTCTCTCCCTCCCCGGGGCGAGTCCGGCAAGTTCTGGTCAGGCTCCTGGGGATCCGTCCCCAGTGCCAGGCCTTCCGGGAATCCCCGGCGGACCTTCTGCTCCGACGCCGCAGCCTTCAGGGCCAACGGCGCCTCCCAGCGGATCTGGCATCTTCGGCACCAGCCAGGGAGTCCCGACGACCACGCGCGTGTCATCCGAACCCACCTCTGGCCTTTCGCTGCTTGGCAAGTTGGAAGGGTGGCGGGTCAACGCCGGCACCCCGGTACGCAACGTCTCGATCCGCGTTGAGAAGATGACGGGCTCGCAGCTGGCCGCCCTAGTGAAGGCCCTTCCCGACGGGTTGCTTTACGGCCTTGAGGCCGACAGGGAGGATTCATGAGCGTATCCACTGAATCTCTAGGCCGCATCCTGCGGTCTTCACCCGCCGAGGCATGGGGCGAGGTCTTCTCGCTCCTCTGGTCGGGGCTTTCCACCCCTGTGGAGGCTCACGATATTGCCGGTGAAATCGTGCGTAGGGACAAGGCCTTCGAAAGTCTCGATCTGCTACTCTCGGGAGCTGCTTGGGACCTTTGGGAATCCTTCGAGTCCTCCACCGAATCGACGGCCGACGCCCTCGCGACCTGGTGGGATGCGACGGACGGGGGCAAAGCAGTCCTGATACTCGACGCACTCTCACTGCGCGAAGCTCCGTGGATACTGTCGGAGGCCGCTAAGCGCGGCTACGAGGTCAAGGGGGCTAGGCCCACGGCCTCCGCGCTTCCTAGCGACACAACGAGTTTCGCCAAGGCTCTCGGCCTTCCGCAGCGATCCGCCTTGGTTACCGGTTCCATTCCCAGCCTCCGTCTTTCCGGCGCATCGACTGCCTTCCTCGAGCAGCCATGGCGAGAATGTGCCGACACCCTGCCAAACGCCCCAGATCTTCTCGTCTGGCACGACTGGCCCGACTGCCTTATGCACGATCTATCCGGGCCGGGGCCTGGCCTGCGCCAGCTTGCCGAGGACGTGCGCAAAGTTCTCACGGGGGAGGACTTTTGGGTGCTCATCGAACGGATGTCCACCGGTCGCAGGCTTGTCATCACCTCTGATCACGGCTACGCGGCCTCGGGACTCTTCTCCGATGTCCCAGATGAGGAACAGAAGGCCTACTTTCAGCAGACTTTTGGTGCGGAGCGGCACGCGGCGACATCGGATTCGACGCCATCACACTGGCTTCCCCCGATCGATTTGGCTATGACCACGGCCAGGGGACCGCACCGCTTCGCGCTGGGAAGGCGCGGGTGGCGAGTCCAGTCGGGCCGCAAGAACCTCTCGCACGGCGGGCTCTCGGTGCTCGAGACGGCGGTGCCCTTCATTGAATTGAGCAGGAAAGTGTAGAAGACATGGCGAAGGCCAAATCCAAGAAGAGCAAATCCGAGGTACTCCTCGACGAGATTTCGTCGCTTGTCGGCGCGGGCAAGCGCGTAACACTGGAGAGCGTGGACTTCGCCGATCCGGGAAGACCGAAGACCTGCCTCGAAGTTGATTTTCCCATTCTCCCCATTAACGAGGTCGCGGTCATCGAAGGGAACGCCGACAAACCCATATATCAGGTCAGCAAGTATTGGGCGCGCCGTTCCTCAAGCGTTTTTCGAGCGATGCTAATTGCTGGTGCCGCGAAAGCCCCTGGCCAAGAGAAGCAGGCCGGTGCGCTCATTTGGGAAAGTTTCTACGGTAACCACCAGGGTAACGCGGCGTTTTCCAAATTAAAGGTCGCAGACATTTTCATGGGGGGAGGCACAACCCTTGTGGAGGCTGCGCGACTCGGAATGCACGCGTACGGCAATGACCTGAATCCGATGGCGTGGTTCGTCGTCAAAAGCGAACTTTCCAATGTGAAATCAGCCGACGTCAAGGAACTGCTTTATCGGGTCAACCGAGATGTGTTCGGATCTCTCCGCCCGTATTACGCGCATACATGCCCGCGAGGCCATCGTGGCGTCTGGATCGAAAACGCCACAGGCAAGGAAATGCCGCCTGGTTTCGATCCGCTGTCCCTTCCGTCGAAGCATCGAGCCGCATACTCCTACCGCGGCCCCGAATTAATCTACACCTTCTGGGCCAAACACGGCCCCTGCCAAGCGCAGGGATGCGGCCACAGGACTCCGCTGGTGTCAGTTCCAATTTTTGCGCGGAAGACACTGATAGTAACGGCCTGGGAGGATCGCGAATGCGTCTCTTGCGCCGGCAAGTTCGACGTTGAGCGCATGCCCGCGCGTATGGCCCCTGGCGAGGACTATCTCGTACTCGATGGCGAAAAACCGCACGCCGTCATGGACGTAACCGGGTTCTACAAATGTCCGCACTGTGGGCACCAGTACGAGGACTTTCGGGCCCGCATAGAGGGGGAGTCCTCGTCACTCGGGAAGGGGGCGAATAAACGTGTCGAACTCTCCCTAGTTCTGTCTCCAAAGTGGCTCAAGGGGACGCCATCAGTTGACGGGGACGGCAAACTGATGGGCGGCTGCCCGGGCGACGACGCCGAGTCCTCCGTTCGCTGGTACGAGGCCCGTGCGGCCACGCTTTCGTTTCTCGAAATCCGTGGATCTGACATCCCAGCAGAGGTGGTGAACCCGCACACAGGCGAAGTCTTCAGAACGTCCGTCGGAACTTCGGCTATGAGGCAGACGGCCAACGGGCCGCAACCAAAGAAATCTTCCTTCGCCTGCCAAGAGGCTACCTGTGGCCGCGAATGGGATGTGCTGGATGCAGTTCGGTCGAGCGGAAGGGCCGGTCCCATGGCGCCATTCGCTTACCACCTGCATTGTCCGGAATGTGAGGCGGCCGGCGATCCCTATTCTGGGCGGATGTTTGTTCCGGCGCGCGACATACACAGTGTTGCTGCCGCGGAGCGCGAATGGGAAAACCGCAAGGCCGCTGATCTGCACGGGTTCTGGCCTCAAGATCGGATCTCGGACGGATGGAAGACCCACAAGTGGGGCATCCCGGACCACGGGTATGACCACTACTGGAAGATGTTCAACTCACGGCAACTACTCGTACTTTCGCAGATTCTGCGCGCCATCGTCGACGATGACTTGGCCCGGTGGGAATCCAAGGAAGCTCTGCTGGGAGCCTTCCAACAATACGTGCGAAACCAGAACCTCCTGTGCTTTTGGAACGAGGGTGCCGACAAGATGGAGCCGCACTTCTCAGGAAACAACTATTCGCTTAAGTCCAGGCCCGTGGAGAACAACGTCTTCGGAAAACTTGGACGGGGTAATTGGATCGCCTGCGCAGAGGGCCTGCTGGAATCGCTCGAATGGCGCGAGACCCCATGGGAGCGGGTTACGAAAACAGAGGTCGCTAGGCGTTCGAAGGAGTTGGCTAAGCAGATCAAGCAGGGCAAAAGCGTGAGGGTCGTCCTGGGGGACCCGGTGCTCGACCGGGTGTTGCTATCCTGTGGTTCTTCCACTGAGCTTTCGATTGGTGATGGCGAGATCGACATGGTCATAACGGATCCGCCGTTCTCCGAACTCGTCCAGTATTCTGAGCTGTCTGATTTCTTCTATGTCTGGATTGCCCCTGTGCTGCGCAAGGCTTACCCGACGGTGTTCGGAGGTGATTACACACCAAAGGCTCTAGAGGCGGTCGAGAACCCCTACCGGCAGGGGCAGGACGCGAAGGCCTTCTATCAGCGCATCCTCACGGGCTGCTGGCGCGAGGCTTACCGTATCCTAAAACCGGGAGGGTTGCTGGCCTTTACCTTCCACCACTCCGAGGATGGCCCCTGGGTTCAGGTGCTCGAAAGTCTATTCGAGGCCGGCTTCTATCTCGAGGCTACTTTCCCGATCAGGGGAGACGAATCCAAGGGCGATGCCCAGTTCGGCTCCATGAAGGTTGAATACGACATTATTCACGTTTGCCGCAAGCGCGTAGAGGAGCCGGAGGCGATCAGCTGGGCAAAACTACGTCGCAGGATTTCGGAGGACGTGCGGCAGATCAGCGATCTTCTAGACCAGCACCAAGAAGGGGGGCTTCCCAAGGCTGATCTCGAGGTCATCCGTCGTGGTAAGGCGCTCGAATACTTCTCCAAGCACTACGGCAAGGTTTACGTGGAGAAAGGCCAACCCTTCTCCCTTAAGGAGGCTCTCGCAGGTATCCGGCAACTTCTCGACGATGAGTCCGAGGGCGGCGTAGTCCCGCCCGTTCTCGCAGAGCCTTTCACCCGCCAGTTTCTACGTATCTTCGATAGTGTCGTATCGGTTCCGCGGGATCAAATGCTCAAATACCTGCGCGGGACAGGCATGGATTACGATGTCTTCGAAAAACTAGGATGGTGCTCAGAGGCTAGGAAGCTCTACGAGATGACCCCGCCAACTGAGTTTGCCAAAGGTTGGCGCGGTCGTCAGCGCAGGGGCATGTCGCGCGACTTCGACCAGACACTGTTCCTTGTCGGGGCATGCTTTCCAGATAGCGGTATCCGAGTTGAGGATACTCTCAATAACCCCAATTTCGAGCCCCATCCGGCGGTCCCGGATCTGCTCGACTGGATGTCAGAGCGCGGCGGCACGAAGGAAATCCGCTCTGCAGCCCGCACAGCCAAGACGCTGTATGCACGCTGGCTGTCCGAGCACAAGGCGAAGGCCGAAGCCGCCGCCGCACAATTCGACCTTCCCTTGGAGTTCGCCAAATGATCCCGCCGCTCGAAATTGACTCGTGGAAACGCAAGGGCCACACAATCCTATGGGACACCGGAAGCCTGGCCTCTCTATGTCATGCGGATAAGGCTGTTACGCTGCGCCGGTTTCTGCTCATGCACGCGGCAGGCTGGCCCGAGGCCGAACTTGACGCCACTCTCGTCAAGGGGAAGGCCCTCGTCGTTGCTGGTCTCGACGCGGCCTTGGATGCCCAGGAGCCGGAGTCTGCCCTCGAATGGCTCGAGAAGACACTCTATCCAGCGATCATCTCCTTCGAAAAGAACGTGGCCGACGGCGGTAACCAGGCTGCGCTGATCTTCTGGTTCGCCGAAGGGCGTCGCATCAGGCACAGTATCGCCGACCTCGTGGCGTGGTGGGATTGCAGTCTCGCATATGGCCAGGCGCGGATCCCACTCACTCGGGGGATGTGGAATGGATCGTCGTCGAGCATGCAGGAGATCCGAGAGAAGGGCCAGGACGGCAAATCGGTCCACGTGGGATTCCACGTCCAGAAAATATCGGCATGACGGTTGTCGCTTCACTTTCGCCGCAGCCGCTCGCGCCGGGCTCCAGGGTCAGACATTCCCAGTTTGGAACGGGAGTTGTCGTCTCGCCCGAGGCGGGCGGGTATGTCAGGGCATTCTTCGAGAGCGGGGAGCGGCAGGTACCAGTCGCATCGCTTTCGCTTGCGCTGGGCAAATCCGAGCGCATCGTCACGTCGGTCGCTCCAGGGGAAGCTAGGGCCCGCGGTGCTTGGCTCCATTGGCAGGCACATGCGCTACCTCTGATTGATGGGGCGGCCGGCCTCACCTCGGCGAAAATCGACCTGCTGCCCCACCAAGTCGTGCTGACCCACCGCGTCACCACGGCATCGCCTCGTCGCTTTTTAGTCGCTGATGAAGTTGGATTGGGCAAGACTATCGAGACGGCGCTTATCCTTCGGGAACTGGCGAGCCGAGGGGAATTGGATCGGGCGCTTATGGTCGTTCCGGCGGGTCTGGTCAACAACTGGCATCGCGAACTCAATGAGGTGTTCAACCTTAACTTTGAGGTATTCGGCTCCGAGGGCGATGTTACCGACAGGAAGACGAACGCCTTCGCCAAACACCATCGCCTCATCGCCAGCGTGGACACCCTCAAGCGCAAGGCCCGGATTAAGAAGCTTGAGGAGGCGCCGCCGTGGGATCTCGTCGTTTTCGACGAGGCACACCACCTCACGGCCTACAGATCGGGGGGCAAGGTCAAAAAGACGGAGAACTTCAAACTGGCGGAGGTGCTCAAGGATCGCAGCAGGGACATGATCCTGCTGTCGGCTACGCCGCATCAGGGTGACCATTTCCGCTTCTGGATGCTGATCCACCTTCTCGATCCGTCGCTGTTCAGAGGGCCGGACGAGATGGTCGCCGAGAGGCATCGACTCAACGCAGTCGTCATCCGCCGAACCAAGGCTGACGCGTGTAGGCCGGACGGCTCTCCTCTGTTCGCCCGCAGGCAGGTGCACACTGAAGCCTTCGTTATGGACGAGGCCGAGCGAGCCTTCTACGTGGCGCTCAACGAATACCTTCAGGACGGGTTCGCTCTGGCGCGAAGGCAGGGCGGCAAGGGTGTCGCCCTCGGCTTCGTCATGACGATCTTCCAGAAGATCGCTGCTTCCTCGTTTGCCGCAGTGGCCCGTACTCTTCGCAGGCGCCTCATAGCCCTTACAGTGCACGAGGGGCTAGGACACGACGAGAGCCGCGACATCGACCGGAGGGACGCTGCCTTTGCCGAGGCCCGCGAACTCATCCGTTCCGAGGCCGGCCTCGGGGAAGGCAGGCTGGCCGATCTCGAATGCGACCGGATCATGAACGAGGTCAAGCGCCGTATCCTCAAGAAACTAGACGAGGAGTCGGTCTGTCTCGCCGCTGGTGCAGGCGACGATGAGATGGTGTCAGCGGCTGCAGAGGAGAGCGCGGCGGAGTCTGTCTCCCTCGCGTTGCCCGAGGAGCGCATGCGCATCAAGGAACTGCTCGGCAGGCTCCCGGAAGGTCCCGAGACCAAGGTCCGCAAACTGCTCTACGCCCTCGGCGCCCTATGGCGCCAGGATCCGTCCGAGCGCATCGTCGTCTTCGCGACCTATCTGGGATCCGTGGAGATGCTCGGGCGAGAGATCGAACGCGAATACCCGGGGCAGGGCGTCGTCGTCCTCAAAGGCGGGGATCACGGAAGCAAGGTCGCGGCCGAGAAGCGCTTCAAGGCGGCGGACGGCCCGCGCGTGATGATCTGCACGGCGGCGGGCCGCGAGGGGCTGAACATGCAGCACGCCCGGATTCTCGTGAATTTCGACCTACCATGGAACCCGATGGACATGGAGCAACGCATCGGGCGTATCCACCGCTACGGGCAGCGCCACACAGCACAGGTCTACAACCTCGTGCTTTCTGACACCATCGAGGGGCGCATCTTCCTGCTCCTCGAGGAGAAACTGGCTCAGATCGCCAAGACCCTCGGGAAGATGGACGAGAACGGTACAGTTGCTGAGGATCTTCGCTCCCAGATTCTCGGGCAACTCTCTGAGCGCCTAAGTTACGATCGCCTCTACGCTGAGGCACTGAACGATCCTGAACTCAAACGCACGCGTGTCGAACTAGATGCGGCGATGAGCAACGCAAGCGTCGCCCGCGCTGTCGTCTTCGAGCTGTTCCAGGACCTCTCCGGTTTCTCCGTCGAGGAATACAAGCCGTTCTCCGATACGGAGTCCGGGCTCGGGGCACTCGACCGCTTCGTAGCCGAGGCAGCCAGAGAGGAGGGCGGTAGGATGGAAAGGATTGGTGACGGTCTTTCGAGGCTCGTCGATCCAGATGGCTCTACAGTGGCAACCTTCTGCCATGATCGGGACAGGGCCGTGGCCGACGAGGCGCTCTCCCTCATGGGCCTAGATCATCCCGTCGTCGACGAATGGTTGCAATCTCGACGCGACACCTCTCCTGAGGAGATAGGCGTCTCCGTGAGGTCGCCTGGCAGGACGGGTGTGCTGTCGCTGTGGCACGTTGTCGCCACGAACGACAAGGGGCACAGGATCGCGGCGGTGGTGCCGCTGGCTGTCGACGGTGAGGGTAGGCGCTACCCGTCCTTGGAGAAGGCCGCCGATGAACTGTTCCAAGCAGAGCCGGCCTCACCCACCCTCTCAAGGGGTGAAGCGATGCGCCTGCTCTCGGCGACGATCGAGCCCATGCTTTTGAGGGAACTGGGGCATCGCGGAATCGTCCGCGAGGGACAACCATATCAAGCCGAACTTGTCGGCTGGGTCGAGGCAGTCGCTGATCGCTAGGAGTAATCGAATGGCTAAACCCAGGAGGAATGAGCAAGGATTCGGATCACTCTTCGAGGAGGACTACCTCGTAAGGACGCTTGGTCGCATCGCCCACGATCCGGAAATCGCCCTTACTGAATTGGTCGCCAACGCATGGGATGCAGGGGCTTCCCTCGTGGATCTAACTATTCCCCCGGTCCGTGAAGCGATGCTGGTAGTCAAGGACGACGGCCACGGTATGAGCGCCCAGCAATTCAAGGCCAGGTGGATGACTCTTGGATACGATCGAGTTAAACACCAGGGACAGAACGTGGAATTTCCGGCCGAGCGGAAGGAGTGGCGCCGTAGAGCCTACGGCCGCAATGGCGTGGGCCGCCATGGACTGCTCTGCTTCGCCGACTCCTACACGGTAGAGACCTGGCGCGATGGCAAGGGCTCGGGCTTTGAGATCGGCACGCAGAGTCGGGAGAATCCTTTCCGGATCGAGAGGGAGACCTCGTTCATCCGTCAGGGCAGCGGCACGATCCTATCAGTGTCCGTCTCGCGTCATCTGCCCGATCCCGATCGCATCCGGTCAATTCTCTCGGCCCGCTTCCTACATGATCCGCAATTTATCGTCCGGGTCAATGGACTGTCGGTTTCGCTAGCTGACCAGACCGGCCTCATTGAGCGCGGTGCTCTCAACATCGCTGGGCATCCCCCGGCAGAGGCGTTTGTCGTCGATTCCACCAAGGCTGCCAAATCGACCCTCTACCAGGGAATAGCCTTCTGGGTAAACGGAAGATTGGTTGGTACGCCCGGATGGGTAGTCGGCAACGAGGCTGTCATTGATGGACGCGCCCGATTCGCGAAGCGCTACTCCATCGTCGTTAAGGCAGATGATGGATGGATATCAGAGGTGGAGCCAGACTGGTCGCGCTTCAAGGGTGGGGTAGCGACCGACGCCCTCTTTGTGGAGGTACGCCGATACGCCCAAGAGATGTTTTCAAAACTCTCAGCAACGATGATCGAGGAAAGCTCGGAGGAGGTGTTGGTTCGCAACCGCGAGCAGTTCAAGGAACTTACCCCTCTGGCACGAATAGAGGTCGCTGGCTTCACGAAGGAACTCGTCAAGGCTGTCCCAGCCATTCATCCCGACACGCTTTCGGCCGCCGTTCAGGCCGTAATAAACCTCGAGCGAGCCAGGGGAGGAGCCGCACTATTGGAAAAATTGACGAAGCTCGACGAGGCAGATATCGACGGCCTTGATCGACTGTTGGGGCAATGGTCAGTTCAAGATGCCCTGTCAGTTCTCGACGAGATTGATCATCGGCTTGCGGTGGTTTCAGCCATTGAGAAGCTTAGCGGAGATCCAACGACCGACGAATTGCATACTCTCCACCCACTCGTCACGCAGGCTCGGTGGCTCTTCGGCCCTGAATTCGATAGCAGTGAATACGCCTCGAACATTACCTTGAGGACAGCCACCGAGAAAATCTTTGCAAAGCGAGTCGATGCTTTAGCATTCAACAACGCCAGACAAAGGCCAGATATCGTCATTCTCGCCGACGCCACCTGTTCGGTAGTGGGAACAGAGATCTTCGATAGCGCCGACGGTAACTTGTCCCGCATCAGGGACGTGCTGATTATCGAACTAAAGAAGGGCAGATCGAGCATCGGACGCGATGAGATCAACCAAGCGGACGGATATGTCCAAGACTTCCTTGGTAGCGGGGCAATCGACGGGACTCCGATGTTCAGGGCTTTTGTAGTAGGTCATGAGATTGCACCCAAGACATCCAAGGAAAAGGAGATCAAGGAGGATGGCGTTCTGCGGGGCCGTGTGATCGCGACGACCTACGGCCAGTTGACGCGAACTGCACACCAGCGTCTCTTTCGACTCAGGGAAAAGATTCCTGCGAGATATGAGGACGTATCGGGAGCCGATTTGTCGGCCCGTGTCATGGGTACAGCAAGTCAGGTGGCACTCGATCTTCATGCACACGGACGAGACGGTCAGGCTGAGTGAAATGGATGATGTACTTTCTGTATTGGCTCAGGCCAAAGCTCTCGCCAAGCGTTACCGAGAGCTGACGGGAAAACCGCTAGGGCTTACTGGCGAGTGCGCCGAATATGAGGCAGCCCGCATCCTCGGCCTGAAACTGACACCGGCCAGGACGCCGGGATACGATGCAACGGAAACAGTCGACGCAAAGGTCAGAAAGCTCCAGATCAAGGGGCGATGTGTGCTTCGGGGCGGGAAGTCAGGACAGCGGATGGGCTCCATTAACCCTGACAGTGAGTTCGATGCTGTGCTACTCGTGATCTTGGATCCGGATATGGAGGCGGTCGAGATTATTGAGGCAGCCCGTGACACGATCATTGCTGCGCTATTGGCCCCGGGATCAAGGGCGAGAAATGAGCGCGGACAACTCGGGGTTTCTAAATTCCGCTCTATTGGACACGTTAGATGGAGAAGGTCCTGAGGGCAATGAGGCTGTAAAGGGCAATGTAGTACTTGAAGGAGTGAAACGCTACCGCCAAGTGCGCTTTTCGCCCTCGTTTTAGCCCCACGCCCTGATACAAGGGCGGGATGGACAGCCCCCCTTCTCAGCTCCCAATCCCATTTCACGAGTCCAGTGAGCAGATCACGGACCCGGGTATCGCCAAAGTTCTGGACCGGATGCGTCAGCGCCAGGAACAGGAAGCGATCGCCGCAGGTCTCCCGGACTGGCCCGAAAACAAGCGCGGTCTGCCAAACGGCGCCCTGAGATCGGCCCTGTTCGGGATCTCACCCAAGGAGCGGCGTACCTATGCAGTGGAACGGCATGTGGCGTCGATAGAAGGGCTGGAGGTTTTCATCACCCGCGGCCCGAATCTCATGCAGCATCACCTCGACGTGTGGGAGCAATGCTTGAGGCTCGGGAAGGACCAGGGCACGGGCAGGAGAATCGAGTTCACTGCTTATGCCTTCCTCAAGTCGATCGGACGGAACACCGGCAAAAGCGACTGCGAGTGGCTCAAGAATGCCCTGTACGACCTTGCCGCGTGTGTAGTGCGCATCACGGATGGGAATCGAACCTACTTCGGTCCCCTGATCCACGGTGGCACACGGGACGAGCTCACCGGCCGGTACGTCATCGAGATCAATCCAAAGATCGCACTGCTCTACGGTGCCGGTCGGTGGACGCAACTGGACTACGCCCAGCGGCAACAGCTTCGGAGGCATCCCTTGGCGCAGTGGCTACATGCCTTCTATTCGACCCACGCCTCGCCCTACCGCTACAAGGTGGAGACCATCAGAAACCTGTGCGGGGCCGACAAGAATGGCGAGCTATGGAAGTTCAGGCAGGTATTGCGGCGGGCTCTCGATCAACTCGCTGGGGCGACGGGCTGGTTCTGTGAGATCGACAAAGGGGATTGCGTGGTGGTACGGAAGCAAAGCGGATGCCAGGCGGCTCTCGGGACAGCGGGTAGGCCATCGGACGCAAAGTTGTCCACAGCGCCCATCGCTGACTCGGGATAGCGCGTAGCGTGGAACGGGAGGTCACGGGATAGTGGGTAGGGTTTTGGGCATAAAGCACGGGATAGCGGGTAGGGATACGCGGGATGTCGGGTAGCAAACTATCGGGACAGCGGGTAGCAATCACACGGGATAGCGGGTTGGCTTTTCTGCTCACAACCGTTGGAAAACCCTTGCCCGACAAGGCAAAAACGACTTACCCACAATCGGCATAATCTTTCTTTAATCTATTTCTTAATAGAGGGCAGGCGTGACAACGGCCATGGAGCTCAAGAAGCTCGCCGTCCAGGTGAAGCGCACCGATTCGACCTTGCGCCAGATCGCATCGCAGCTCACCTTGGGCGACCAGGAAAGGCGGGTGTTGCTCGCAGCAGCATCCATTCTCCACACCCATGGCCGGCAACTTGACGTGGAAGTCGCCAGAGAAAGGCGGGCGGAGGAGGCCAAAGAGAGAGCAATTGCCAAGTCCACGCAGGAGGCAGCCGCTTCGATCGCGGACTGGCCGGTGGTGACGATGCTCGACAAGATTGCTTTCTGTATCGCCGCCGGTTTCGAGTCCAATCTTCGGTTGGACATCCAGGATCAGCGCGCGGACCTCGCATGGTCTCTCGACTACTGGGTCAAGCAGGCCCGCCACGACATCCCGGCGGAGCTGGCCTGGCAGTCGTGGCGTCAACAGAAACCGGTCTCAGAGCTCGTGGCTCAAGCCAGGGAACGACTGGAGAGGATCCGGACACGCCCTGGAACTGTTGCTCTCGCGCAGCGATGGCAAGTCAGGCTGCAGGCTGACAAACCCAACCTCTGACCTGTATCTCAGCCATCTCCGTTGGTTGGTCACCGCGGTAGGTTAAACAGGTCGGTTTGGTGCGCTTTTCACTCGCGTTTTGCGAAAGCGGCTTGCTACTTTTCGCGCCATGAAGACCGCTCGAAAAACCAATTCCCACCAAGCGTGGCTGTTCGATGGAAAGCCGGAGTTCGTCGACGTGAACGTGGCCTCCTCGACCCCTGTAGAGGGTGGCTACGTCGTCGCAATGGAGCTCACGACTGGCGCCATTCGCCTCGCGGCTACCCGCCAACCCGCCAAGTACGTGAGCGCCTGGCGCCACAATGTCCGGCGCTACGGTGTCCCCGATATCGTCCGAGTGCTCGTGTCCCACCCCTATCTTCGCTACGAGGCCGTCAAGCGTGGGCTCGCCGGCTTACTCGCCGAGTACAGGGATGCCGATTCCGAGGCCTTCCGGGTCAGCATTGAAACCCTCACCGAAAAAGCCCAGACCCTGTGGGCTGAGACAAGGCCTCAACCGTGAGACACGAATTCACCGGGCGGCGGGTTTTCCTTCGCAAGGAGAAACGCGCAGCCATTCGTGAACAAAGGCGCGAAGCTGGACTGGCATGCGCATTCCTGGTCAGGAACGCCAAACCGGTTTGCAGGATTACGACTGATCGATGCGTAACACCTTGGCAATGCGATCGATACCAACCGAAGCCGTGATCGCGGCAATGGCGGCAACGTTCTTCTCGGCTGCGGCAAGCGCGGGTTCTGGCGGGTTCTTCTTCGATTCCGGAACGCCCGCGCCAAGGCCGCGCGCAGCTTTCCCAGCCGAACAACGCAAACGCCTCTTGAGCGACGCGTATGCCTGTAACCGGGCAGGCCAATCTCCCAACGAGAGGGAGAGATGCAAGGCCAGGGAGATAGCAGCAGAGCAGGCGATCTCTGAGCGCACCCTGGCGAATCACCAGGCGGCGAATCCGCAGCGGAGGGAAATGCAGCGGCTCTACGAAAGGATGTCGCCGCTGCAGCGGTAGGAGGGGAGCCAGCCGATGCTCGAAACCCACGACTTCGACAACCCCTGGCGGAAAATCTATGAGTGGCCGATGACGGCCACTTGGCTGGGGGCTTCCGCCCTCACGCTCGCGGTTACGAAGACGCTCCCCGTCCCCAGCCGTTTCGGCGTCGCCACGGCGCTCCTTTGCGCTGGCATGGGCGCCTACCGCGCCGGGCAGGCTTGGAGGCGCAGCCAGGACACGAGCCGCGTCCGTCTCGCCGAGAAACAATTCATCGACATTCCGACGATGATCGAGGTGGCTCGCAAGGCTCAGGCCAAGAGAGCGCTTTGGCTTGGCAAGGGTTTCCAGTGGACCGACCTCGAGGCGAGCCGCATGCACGCCCTCATCAATGGCGGGTTGGCTGCCCAACTTGGCAAGGATGCGCTCCACAAGGAGGGCGCGTACTGGTTGCATGGCCTTGCCAAGGAGGAGGATGCGGAGATCGACCTGTCGATGCTGGACGGTCACACCCTGATCGTCGGCGCGACAGGTGTTGGAAAGACACGCCTTTTCGATCTGCTGATCGCCCAGGCGATTGCGCGCGGCGAGCCGGTCATCATCATCGACCCGAAGGGCGACCACGGCCTCGCCGAGAACGCGAGGCGCGTTTGCGAAGCCATCGGCCAGCCTGACCGCTTCATCTATTTCCACCCGGCCCATCCGGAGAAGTCCGCCTGCATCGATCCGCTGCGTAACTGGAACCGGAAAACGGAACTCGCCAGCCGGATTGCGGCACTGATCCCCTCGGAAACCGGCGCCGACCCCTTCACGGCCTTCGGATGGAAGGTGCTCAACGACATCGTGAACGGTCTCATCGCCACCGGCCAGCGGCCGAACCTCGTGCAGTTGCGGCGCTACATCGAGGGCGGCCCCGACGATTTGCTGCTGAAGGCGCTTCGCTTGCACTTCAAGACCAAGGTGCCGGACTGGGAGAGCCGTGTCAGCAGCTTCGTGAAGCAGTTCAAGGGCAATCAGCTTCTCGCCTACATCAGCTTCTACAAGGAGATCGTCATCCATGACGCGCAGTCGGTTGACCTCGACGGCCTGATCTCGACCTACGAACACAACCGGGATCACTTTCAGAAGATGGTGGCATCCCTGATCCCCATCCTGTCGATGCTCACCAGCGATCCGCTCACGGAGCTCCTCTCACCCGATTTCGAGGCCGGCCACGACAAACTCGTCACCGACATGGCCCGCGTGATTCGCGCAGACAAGGTGATCTACGTAGGCTTGGACAACCTGGCCGACGCCACCGTGGGTAGCGCAATTGGCTCGATCCTTCTTGCCGATCTTACGGCGGTGGCTGGCGACCGGTACAACTACGGTGTTGAGTCGAGAAAGCCAATCAATGTCTTCGTGGATGAGGCGGCCGAGGTCATCAACCAGCCGACGATCCAGCTCCTGAACAAGGGGCGAGGCGCCGGCTTCCGCATGTTCATTGCCACCCAGACCTTCGCAGACTTTGCCGCCCGCCTGGGCGACGAGAACAAGGCACGCCAGGTCCTGGCGAACACCAACAACAAAATCACCCTTCGGGTTCTCGATGCGGAGACCCAGAAGTACATCGCCGACGGCATCCCGAAGATCAAGGCGCGCACCATGATGATCCGGTACGGCCACAACGTGGATGCCAACATCCATGACACCTATACCGCCTCCTACCAGGAGCAGGCAAGCGAAGAAGAGGCCGACCTGATTCCGCCCGGGATCCTGAGCGAGCTAGCGCCCCTGCACTACTTCGCCCGACTCTCCGGCGGCAGGACGGTCAAGGGCCGCATTCCGATCTTGGTGTGAAGAATGCCGAGGCCAGAGCAAAAGCAAGGCGAGTGGGCGACGTTTATCGCCACGCTGCTGATCGTCGGGATGGTCGCTATTTGGGCACTCATCCCGATCCGGGTCATGGAGGCGACATGGCAGTCGGAACAGAACCAAATGTCATCCTGGGCCGGCGAGTCGTCGGATGGCTGGATAAAGGCGCAGGCGGCCGGAACGCTGGCCGCCCTCGCGGAAGATGCGAAAAAAGGCGCGGACAGCCTTGGTGACAGCCAGATCGAGCACTGGCTGAAAGGCCGCATCTACGCGAGCCTGCTCTGGGCGAATCTGGTGGCCTATCGTGCGTCGGCACTTCTCATGTGGTCGCTGCTGGGTGTTCCGTTGATCCTCGCGGCCTCCGTGGATGGATTCTACGTGCGAGAGATCCGCAAGACGGCGTTCATCTCCCAGAGTCCCATCCGACACAAGATCGGTGTCCATTTCTTCCGGCTCGTGAGTGTCGCGGTCGTTGCGTGGCTCGGTCTTCCGGTTCCGATGCCGATCGTCGCCGCGCCCCTCGTGATCTGCTTCATTGCCGTCTCGATGTGGCTGTGGGTCGGTCACCTCCAGAAACGGTTGTAACTGGGTACGGCTATGCGCGAACAGAGAGTTGAGCGACGCTATAAGGGAGTGGCAAGACACTCGGCGGCGTTTGAAGGGCCGTCCTGGCGCGTCATGGGGCAAGTCGCCGACGTATCGAGACGCGGCATTGGTCTCAATCCCATGCAATCGATCGGACGCCCATCAGCTGGCGATCCGATCCGGATCGAGGTGGCGCTTGACGGAAAACTGCTCGTCGAGACGGGAACGCTGGCGCGAGTGGAAACGGGACGCCTTGGTGCGCAGCTGGATGGGGTCATGGATCCTTCCGCATTCGCGGAACTCAAGGAGGGCGGATTTTCGCTCGCGATGTCCGAAGGGAGGGCTCTTATCGATGGCCGGCTGACGGGTTTCGCGGCAAGACATGATGTGCTCGAACTCACCCGGCGCCGTTTGACCATCACGCCAACGCACGCGCACGGTATCGATAGCGCAGGCGTGGCGCTGCTTCTTTTGGCATTGGAGCGTGGCGCCAGACTGGCGGGCTGTTCGAGGCCGGTGGCGGCGATCATGGAGGTTGCAGGCGCATGCGCCAGATGCGGATCATGCGAAGGAGCGACTGCGCAATGAACACGCTGCGCTTCCACACGCAGTCGATCCTCGCGGCTGAAACACGCGAGATCTGCGCCCTGGAAATCCTCAGTCGAAGATTGCCGAACTTCGACGACGAGGTGGAGATGCTCGAACTGGATATCGCGGCACTGGAGCATGCGGCCTTGCTTGCAGACAGAACCGGGCTTCGCATTCACTGCAACATGGAGTACTCGTCCTTGATTCTCGCGCCGTGGCGGCGGCTGCGCGATCACATCCGGCCCGGGGTTGTGATCGAGCTGGTCGAACGCAACGAACTGCTGATGAGCCAGGATATCTTCACCTGGATGCAAGAGATCGTCGGCCGAGTTCGCCGAAGCGGTGGCGCGATCGCGATCGACGACGTCTCGCCGAACGCGCTGGAATTGAACGTCATCAAGGCGTTCCGGCCTGAGATCATCAAGGTCTGTAGCAGAGATGGATTGCTAGGGGTGCGAGATGCGACGGGAGCGAGCCTGATCATCGCCGAGCATATCGAATCACGAGAGCATGCCGAACTGGCCCGAGAATTGGGAGCGCATGAGATCCAGGGGTATTGGTGCGACCGGATCGCGGGACACCGCCTCGGGCAACTCGCGCTGCCGCAAGCCGACACACATACCGTATGGGTGCCCGCATGATGGCCTTCACCCATATCGCTGCAGGAGGCGCGTCGGCGCTGGTTCTGTCGGATCTCCTCCACGCTCAGGCGGCCCAGGCCGTACTACTCCTGGCGGGGGGTGTTCTTGGCGGGATGCTACCGGACATCGATCACCCAGCAAGCGCATTTGGACGGCGAGTCCTGCCGGTGTCCATGACGATTGCGGCAATCTTCGGGCATCGTGGCATCACGCACAGCTTCATAGCGGTCGCCGCCATGTTGTTCGCCGCCTGGTATGCCCTTCATAGCTTTGAATGGCATCCGGGATACTCGATGCCGTTCGTTCTCGGCGTCTCGGCTGGCTACCTGTCCCACCTGGTCTGTGACTGGTTGGCCAACTCAGGTGTGCCCTTGTTGTGGCCGATGCAGAGGCGCTTTGCCGCCCCGATCACGATCCAGACAGGAAGCCCGGTCGAGTACCTGATCGCGTTCGGGCTTTACGCGTGGCTTGGTGCCGGCATCGTCAAGGGGCTTGGCCATGCTTAGGGCGCTGTTTCAGCTTGTAGTCATCGCCAGCGGAGTGGCATTGGGCATGTCGAAGCTGGATTCCTCCGCGATGAAACGCATCGAGGATTCCATGAGGGAATTCGCTGGTGCTGTCGGTTGGCGGGAGGCGGCAACCCCGCACCCGGAAGCGCAAACCGTTCAACCAGGAGGCCCTGTTATCGAAGGCGGGAGTCACGTGCGCCAAGCGGCGACGCCGCCCCAAGTCCCGCAGAAAGCCTTCTACAGCGCGCCTCTGGAGAACTGCTATTGGGAGAAGGTCATCGACCCATCGGACGGGCGCGTCGAATGCTCCGTGTCAGACAGACGAAGCCAGGCTCGTGTCAGCCGCAATCAGCCTGATCGGAGGACAAGTGAATAGTCAAGGAGAAGTCCGTGCAACGTGAAGCCAAGTTTCAAGGCATTGTGAAATCAGACGGCGAGGTTGCGTTCTTTGAGCATTGCAGCGGTCTTGCCAGGTCGTGGGGGAGGGCTGACGATCATCTACTGGATATCGAGGTCGTTCTTGACCTCATAAGGACATCTGAGCATGCGCCGATACCGCCATGTTTTATCAATGTGTCTCTTGCTTCGGCCATAGGCTTCAACGGGCAGCGAATCCTGCGCATGATCCGTGGCCTCCAAGGAACCGGAGACGGAGTGGTTGGCGTGGAAGTAACCGAGCATGGCGTTCATATGGGACACACCGCCGATG
>JAANMW010000421.1_pt1 | contig 49205 bp, 37 predicted proteins | sample 7279671 | NCBI WGS metagenome assembly JAANMW01 (sample SAMN14094541, study PRJNA606508) | bioreactor metagenome | isolation source: A lab-scale SPAN reactor treating ammonium-rich wastewater day 247 | place: Ireland: Galway | collected 2017-09-19 | reverse complement strand
AGTTGAACTTCAGCCCCTGCAGGCGCACCAGTCCGTCGGGCACCGTGCGCAGCCCCGAGAGCCTGTTCGTGTAGGCCCACAGCCAGTGGCGGTGGTAGAGGTAGACGATCGGGCGGTCGACCAGCACGATCGACGCGATCTCCCCGTAGGTCTTGCGGCGCGAGGCGACGTCCGAGGTCGTGCGCGACTGGTTCAGCAGCGCATCGACCTCGCTCTTGCAGTAGCCGGCGTAGTTGAGCGGCTGCTTGCAGGCGTCGAACGAATAGATGTTGCCGTCCGGGTCGGCGCGCCCGCTCCACGCGAGGATGTACGCGTCGAACTGGCCCTTGTCGGCGAGGTTGAGCGAGGTCGCGAACTCGGTCGAGCGGATCGAGACGTCGAACCCCGCCTCCTTGACCATCGCCTGCACGACCTGCGCGATCTTCTGCGCGTCGCTGGTGGTCGCGGTCATCAGCTCGACCTTCGGATTCGGGATGCCCGCCGCGGCGAGGAGCGCCTTCGCCTTCGCCACGTCGCGCTTGGGCACCGGCACGTTCTTCGCGTAGAACGGGTTGTCGGGCGCGACCCACTGGTTGCCGACGGTGGCCTGGCCCTCCATCACGACCTGGACGATGCCCTCGCGGTCGAGCGCGAGCTCGAAGGCCTCGCGCACGCGCGGATCGCGGCCGATCGCCGTGGTCTTCGCGAGGTCGCTCTTGCCGACGTTGAGCGTGATGCCCTGGTAGCCGATCTCGGTGATCTTCGAGAGCTTGAGCCGGCTGTCCGCCGACACCGCCGCGGCGTCCGACGCGGCGAGACGCTCGATGAAGTCGAGCTGGCCGGACTTGAGGTTGGCGAGGCGCACGGTCGAGTCGACGATCGGCAGGTAGACGACGCGGTCGAAGTGGATCGCGCCCTTGTTCCAGTAGCCCGCGTAGCGCTCGAGCACGATGCGGTCCTGCGCGACGCGCTCGACGAACTTGAACGGCCCCGAGCACACCGGATGCGCGCCGAACTTGTCGCCGGCCGCCTGCGCGGCCTTCGGCGACACCATCATGCCGGCGCGGTCCGCGAGCTGCGCGAGCAGCGGCGAGAACGGCTGCGAGAGGTTGAGCCGCGCGGTCATCGGATCGACGACGTCGACGCTCGCCACGAGCGAGAGTTCGCCGCGGCGGTTGCTTCCCTGCATCGTCTTGTGCCGCTCGATGTTGAACTTGACCGCGGCGGCGTCGAGCTTCTCGCCGTCGTGGAACGTGACGCCCGGCCGCACCTTGATCGTCAGCGCCTTGCCGTCGCCCGACCATTGCCAGCTCTCCGCGAGCTGCGGCACGATCGTGAGCTTCTCGTCGATGTCGAACAGCTTGTCGCACAGCGCCGCGAACACGATGCGGCCGACGAAGGTGCGCGCGAGCGTCGGATCGAGGACGTCCGGGTCCTCGGCGAGGCCGAAGCGCAGCGTCTGCGCGAACGACGGCGAGGCGGCGAGCGCGGCCGCGAGGGCGAAGGCGATCGGCAGGCGGCGGATCCACGGGACGAAGGACATGAGGGGCTCCTGGGCGGGCGGCGGGACGGCGAACGGCCGGGAACGCGCGGCGTGGGCGCGGGCTCGACCGGCCGGAGAGCGGCGAGCATAGCACCGCGCCTGCCGTGCGCACGAGGCTGTCGGGATGCTCATGCCTCGGTCGGGGAGGGCGTCGCGCGGCGGAAGGCGGCCTGCAGGGCTTCGAGCCGCGGATTGCGCGGCACCGCGGCGCTCCCCGGGAGGATCGACTCGGCCGGGGCCACCTCGCGCCAGAAGTGGCAGGCGACCGCGTGTCCGTCCGCCGTGGCCTCGAGCGGGGGCGTCTCGTCCGCGCACCGGGGCCTCGCGTGCGGGCATCGGGTGCGAAAGCGGCAGCCGGACGGAGGATCGGCCGGCGTCGGCACGTCCCCTTCGAGCAGGATGCGCCGGCGCTTCGCGGACGGCTGCGGGATCGGGATCGACGAGAGCAGCGCCTGCGTGTACGGGTGGCGCGGCCCGTCGAAGAGCGCGCGCTTGTCCGCGTACTCGACGATGCGTCCGAGATACATGACCGCGATGCGCGTCGCGATGAACTTCACCACCGCGAGGTCGTGCGCGATGAAGATGTAGGAGAGGCCGAAGCGCTTCTGCAGGTCGGTGAGCAGGTTCACCACCTGCGCCTGGATCGACACGTCGAGCGCGGACACCGGCTCGTCGCAGACGACGAGGCGCGGCTCGACCGCGAGCGCGCGCGCGATGCCGATGCGCTGGCGCTGGCCGCCGGAGAACTCGTGCGGGTAGCGGCGCGCGTGCTCGGGCGCGAGCCCCACGAGCCGCAGGATTTCGCCGACGCGCTCGGCGCGGCGGCCCTCCGCGAGGCCGTGGAGGGCGAGCGGCTCCTCGATCGTCTGCGCGACGGTCATCCGCGGGTTCAGGGAGGCGAACGGATCCTGGAAGATGATCTGCATCGCGCGGCGATTCCGGCGCATCGCGGCTTCGGGCAGCGCGACGATGTCCTCGCCGTCGAAGCGCACCTTGCCCGACGTCGGCTCGAGGAGCCGCAGGACGAGGCGACCGGTGGTCGACTTCCCGCAACCCGACTCGCCGACGAGCGCCAGCGTCTCGCCGACCGCGACCTCGAAGCTCACGCCGTCGACCGCGCGCACCGCGCCGGACGCGCGCGAGAAGAAGCCCTTCCGGATCGGGAAGTGCTTGACCAGGTTCTCGACGCGCAACAGCGGGGTCATCGACAACGGGGAGGGACTCGAAGGGCGTCGGGCTGAAGGCCGACCCACGAAGGCAAGGCAGCGGCGTCGGGCTGAAGCCCGACCCACGAAGGCACGGCAGCGGCGTCGGGCTGAAGCCCGACCCAAAGCGCGGGTTCTCGTGGGTCGGCCTTCAGGCCGACGCTGTTCATCGCGCTCACGCGGCCCTCACGTCGGGAATCCCGAGCGGCGCGCGCCAGCACGCGGCCTCGTGGCCGTCCCGCATGCGCACGAGCGGCGGCTGTTCGCGCCTGCACTTGTCGATGACGAACGGGCAGCGCGGATGGAACCGGCAGCCGCTCACCGGACGGGAGGGCGTGGGCACCTGTCCCTCGATCGCCGCGAGCCGGTCCTGCTCGAGATGGAGTTGGGGGATCGAGCCGAGCAGGCCGATGGTGTACGGATGCTGCGGCTCGGCGAACAGCGACGCGACGCCTGCGCGTTCGACGACTACGCCCGAATACATCACCGCGACATCGTCGGCGACTTCGGCGATGACGCCGAGGTCGTGGGTGATGAGGATGATCGCGGTGCCCGTGTCCTCGCGCAGTTCGCGCATCAGGTCGAGGATCTGCGCCTGGATCGTGACGTCGAGCGCGGTGGTCGGCTCGTCGGCGATGAGGACGCCGGGCTCGCAGGCGAGCGCCATCGCGATCATCACGCGCTGGCGCATGCCGCCGGAGAGCCGGTGCGGGTAGTCGTGGTAGCGGGACTCGGGCGACGGGATGTGCACGCGCCGGAGCATGTCGATCGCGAGAGCGCGCGCCTCGGCCTTCGACACGCGGCGGTGGCGCAGGATGCCCTCGGCGATCTGGTCGCCGACCGGGTAGGCCGGGTTGAGCGAGGTCATCGGCTCCTGGAAGATCATCGCGATCCGGTTGCCGCGAAGCTCGCGGAGTTCGGAGGGCGCGAGCTTCAGGAGGTCGACGCCGTCGAGCCGGATCTCGCCCGAGGCGATGCGCCCCGGCGGCTGCGGCACGAGGCCCATGATCGACATCGCCGTGACGCTTTTGCCGCAGCCCGACTCGCCCACGATGCCGAGCGTGCGTCCCGCTTCGACCGTGAGGCTCACGCCGTCGACGGCCGCGAACTCGCCGTCGTCGGTGGCGAAGCGGGTGACGAGCCCCCGGATCTCGAGGAGCGGCCTCGCGCCCGCGCGGGCGTCGGGTGGATTCATCGCAACGTGCGGGCCGCACGTGCGGCGGCGAAGCGCTCGACTTCGGCTTCGATGGCCGCACGGTCGATGATGCCTTCGGGACGCGCCTTCGTCGGCAGGCAGGCGGTGAACGGGACGAATCGCTCGAGGCTCCTCTCGTGGAGCCGCCGCAGCTCGACGAGCGGATCCTCGTGGTCGTCGACGCGCAGCGTGAGCGACGGATAGTCCTCGGTGGTCACGATGAGGAGCGCGGCCGCCTGCTTGCCGCGCTTGTCGCCGCCGGCGGCTTCGCCGGCCTCGAGCGCGCCGATCAGGCGTTCGGCGAACGGCAGCAGCGCGAGGCGCTCATAGGCGAACGCCGTCGCCTCGAGCACCTCGGCGCCCGCGAGCATGTTGCCCGCGATCGACCAGCCCGCGCCTGCGAGGTGCCCGCACCAGCCGATGCAGGCCGCGCCGGTGTGCGCGCCGACCTGTCCATGCGCATCGATCATGTGGAGCTGCCGGTGGTCGCGGCCGCCGTCGCCGGCCACGAGCGCGCGCACGGCCTGTGGCGCGGGCATGCCCGACGCGAGCAGCGCGAGTCCCGCGTTGCCGTAGAGCGGGTTCATCAGCGCCTGCGTCGACAGGGCGCCGACGCCGCTTCGTGCGTGCGGGCACAGCGCGCCGACCGCGAAGAAGCGGCTCGCGATCGCGATGCCGAAGGCGCCGGAAGCGTCGCGAGCGAGGATCGACCAGGTCATCGGCGTCGAGGGGCGCGCGGAGCGGGTGTCGGGTCGGGCGCGGCGCTACATGTTCACGCTCATCCCGCCATCGACGAAGATCGTCTGGCCGGTGAGGTAGGACGCTGCGTCGGAGGCGAGGAACACCGCGAGGCCGGCGAGTTCGTCCGGCCGGCCCCAGCGCTTCATCGGCGTGCGCAGGTTGACCCAGGCGACGAAGTCGGGATCGTCGAGGAGCGCGCGGTTCATCTCGGTGGCGAAGTAGCCCGGCGCGATGGCGTTGACCCGGATGCCCATCGGCGCGCACTCCACGGCGAGTCCGCGCGTCAACTGACGCACGCCCCCCTTGGCCGCGGTGTAGGGCACCACGTTGGGCCGCGCGAGTTCGCTCGTGAGCGAGGCGATGTTGACGATGCTGCCGCGCCGGCGCTTCGCCATGCCGGGAATGGCCGCCTGCGCGCACAGGAACGGGGCGGTCAGGTTGGTCGCGATGATCGCGTCCCAGTCCGCCTTCGGGAACGCGCCGATCGGATGGCGGCGCTGGATGCCGGCGTTGTTGACCAGGATGTCGAGCGTGCCGTGGCGTGCCTCGATCGCCGCGATGCCGGCGGCGACGGCGGCAGCGTCGGTCACGTCGAAGGCGGCGATGTCGGTCTTGCGGCCGTCCGCAGACATCTGCCGCGCGGCCGAGTCGAGCGCCGCGGCATCGCGCCCGTTGAGCACGACCGTCGCGCCCGCGTTCGCGAGCCCGGCGGCGATCGCGTGTCCGAGGCCCCGGGCGGCGCCGGTCACGAGCGCCACGCGGCCGGTCAGGTCGAACGGGTTCCCGGGCATGGCGCGCGGCGGCTACGCGAGCGACTGCGCGTCGCCGTCGATCGGCAGCGCGTGTCCGTCGATGTTGGCGCCGAGCTTCGAGGCGAGGAACACGATCGCGTTGGCGATGTCCTCCGCGGTGACGAAGCGCTTGAGCGAGGTCTTCGCGACGAACTCGTCGCGCACCGTCTCGAACGGCAGGTTGCGCACCTTCGCCTTGCCGGCGATCACCCGGTCGATACGGTCCCCCGCGACCGCTCCCGGGCAGATCGCGTTGACGCGCACGCCGAAGCCGCCCAGTTCGATCGCGAGCGACTTGGTGAAGCCGATCACGCCCCACTTGGTCGCCGCGTAGGGCGAACGCAGCGGAAAGCCGAAACGCCCGGCGGCCGACGACAGGTTGACCATGCTGCCGTTCGTGCTCGCCTTGAGCAACGGAATGGCGCGCTGCGCGCACAGGAACATGCCGGTCAGGTTGACGTCGAGCGTGCGCTGCCAGTCGGCGAGCGCGACGTCCTCGCAGGCCGCCGTCGGACCGGCGATCCCCGCGTTGTTGACGAGCGTGTCGAGTCCGCCCAGGCGCGTGCGGACCTCGCCGAACAGGCGGTCGACCGCGGCCGGGTCGGCGACGTCGCAGGCGACCGCGGCGAGCTTCGGGTCCGAGCTCGCGAGCGCGGCGAGCGCGGAGGCGTCGATGTCGCAGACGAGGACCCTCGCGCCCTCCGCGGCGAAGGCGCGCGCGGTGGCGAGCCCGAGTCCGCTCGCACCGGCGGTGACGAGGGCGCGGTGGCCGTCGAGGTCGAGTTTCATCGCGGATCCCTGGGGCTGAGGCCGCGGCCGCGGCGTCGGCCGAAGTGTACTCCGACGGCCTTCGGGACTAGAAATGCGTCGTGATCGCGTCGACGACGCGGTAGTCGTCGTCGACGATCGGCATGAAGCGCCACTTGTCGAAGGTGGTGCACGGGTGCGAGATCGCGCAGCCGACCATGTCGCCGACCTCGAGCGAGGCGTCCGCGGGTAGCGCGAGATAGGCGTGCTGGTCGTTGAGCGCGGTGACGGTGAAGCCTCCGGCCAGCGGCACCGGCTTCGCGTCGACCCCGGGGCGGAAGCGCCAGCGCGGGTAGGGCAGGTGGATGTCGTAGGGAACGTCGCGCTTGCCCATCGTGAGAATCGCGAGCGCCGGCTCCGGCCGCGACTGCACGTACGACCACACCTCGATCGCGTCGCGCAGGCCCTCGCCCAGCGCGACGATCGAAGGCGTGCGTTCGCGCATCCGCGCCGCGGCCAGCGCGTAACGGTCCGAATCGTGGGTGAGGTAGCAACCGCTGCGCAGGATCACCTGCGCGCGCCGGCCGCCCGCGACGCGGGGCAGTGCGGTCACGAGGTCGAAGTACGCCGAGCCTCCGGCGGAGAGCAGGACCGGGTCCGCGTCGATGAGTCCTTCGGCGACCGACCGTCCCGCGACCTCGGTCATGAACGCGACCAGCTCGATGATGCGCGACTCGCGCTCCGCGAGCGTGGCGCCCGGTGCCGCGCCCTCGTAGCCTTCGATCCCTGCGAGCGTGAGCCAGGGCCGCGCCGCGGCGACGCGGCGCGCGACCGCCATCGCGTCGTCGACGGTGCGGCAGCCGGTGCGTCCACCGGCGAAACCGCATTCGACGAGGAGCGAGAGCGGGCGGCCGGCGTGCCTCGTCTTCGCCGCCGCGGCGAGGCGGTCGACCAGCGCCACCGAGTCGACGATCGCGAAGAACTCGAAGCCGGGGTCGCGCGCGAGTTCGTCGAGCGCGTAGGCGATCGCCTGGCGGCCGACGAGCTGGTTCGCCATCAGCACCCGTGCGATGCCGGCGTCGCGGCAGACGCGAAGCTGCTGCACCGTCGCGACCGTGATGCCCCAGGCGCCGTCGGCCATCTGGCGGGCGAAGAGCTCCGGGCTCATCGTGGTCTTGCCGTGCGGCGCGATCGCGACGCCGGCCGACGCGAGAAAGGCGCGCATCCAGCGGGCGTTGTGGTCGAGCGAGGACGCCTTGAGGAGCGCGAGCGGCAGCGGCAGGTCCTCGCGCATCACGTTGAAGCCGCGCGAGCCGATCGTGCGCGGGTCGAGCGGGTCGATGCCGGCGGGCAGGCCCTTGGTGCGGCCGTCGAGGTGCGGTTCCGCCGTCACGGTGCAGCGACGCAGGCGATTTCGATGCAGCGGGTCATGCGACGACTCCTCGGGGTGGAGCGGTTCGGGAAAGGCTAGCAGGCCCCGGGCCGCGCGGTGAGTTCGATCCAGAGGCCATCCCTCCGTGCGGACTCGAACGCCTGCTCGACGATCTCAACGCTCGGCACCGCGTCGGCGAACCTGCACGCAGGCCGGCCTCGCGTGCGGACAGCGTACAGGAAGTCGCGCGTGGCGCCGCCCGGGGCGCTGTCGGCGGCGAGCGTTTCGACCGCTCCCTCGCGGCTATGGTGCCAGGCGAGCGACCAGCCGATCGGCGCGGTCAGCGGACGACGCAGTTCGATCAGCCCGTCCTCGCCGAAGACCCGGACCTCGTCCCACATGTGCCAGCCTTCCTCGACGCAGGTCATCTGGCATTCGAGTCGGTCGAACTGGAGTTCGATGAACCCTCCGTGGTCGCTGCGGGACGGTTCGCTCGTGCGCACGCGGCTGCGCAGACGCGTGGGCCAGCGGCCGAGGAGCCAGGGCACGAGGTCCGCCATGTGGCTCGCGCGGCCGGTGTACGGGCCGCCGCCGCCGAGCGCGGGGTCGAGGAACCAGCCGGCGCGCTCGTAGCCCAGTTGCACGGTCTGCACGAAGCGGACCGGGCCGAGCGCGCCCGAAGCGATGATCTCGCGCGCGCGCAGGCAGCCCGCGTCGAAGCGGCGGTTGTACGCGACGCCGTTGACGGCGCCGGCGGCGTCCGCGCGCTGTGCGAGCCGTGTCGCGTCCGCCACGTGCATGACGAAGGGCTTGTCGACCAGAACGTCCCATCCGCGGTCGAGCGCCGCGTCGACGTGCGCCGCGTGCATCGTGTGCGGCGTGGTGACCAGCGCGAAGCCGCGGCCCCGCATCGGCGGCAGCGCTTCGAGCGATGCGACGAGCGGCACGCCGGCCGACGCTGCAAGCGCGCGCGTCGCGTCGCTCGGGCGGGGATCGAAGATCACCGCGACGCGCACCGCCGGATCCGCGCGCAACGCGGGCACGTGGTAGCGGTGCGCGAACGCACCGCAACCGATCATCAGGACCTCGACCGGTTCCGGGGGCGTCACGGGGCACCGATCGTGCGCAGGAACTCGATCGAGCGCGACCACGCCAGCGCCGAGGCGGCGGGGTCGTGGACCTCCGGGCGCGTGGGGTCGAAGAAGCTGTGCTTCGCGCCGCGGTAGACGTGCACGTCGTGGCGCAGGCGGCGTTCGGTGAGTGCCGTGCGCAACTCGTCCACGTCGGGAAGCGGGATAAGGTCGTCGAACTCGGCGAAGTGGCCGAGATAGGGGACCTCGATCAGTCCCGCGAGTTCGATCGGCAGGAACGGCTTGATCGGCTGGCGCTCGAAGCGCATCCGGCCGTAGAAGACGATCGCGCCGTCGAGGTGGCCGCAGACCGCGGGCAGCATGTGCGCGAAACGGCCGCCGAGGCAGAAGCCCCAGGAGACGAGCGCCCCGGTAGAGCCGAAGCGCCCCGCTCGCGCGAGGCGCGCGACGTGCCTGAGGTCGCGGAGGCAGCGCCGGTCGTCGAAGTCGATGAACGCCTGCGTGAGGGCCTCGGGCGCGGCGTTGCGCGCAGGGATGCCCTCGCCGCGGAACAGACAAGGTGCGATCGCTCCGAAACCCTCGCGCGCGAGGCGCTGGCACAGGTCTTCGATGTGCTCGGTCACGCTCCAGATCGCGCCGAGCATGAGCACGGTGGCGCGGGGCGGTGCACCGTCGGGCCGGGCGGTGAATACGGAAATGTCGGCGCCCTCGAAGGGGACCCGGGTACGTTCGGTGCGGATGGGGGACATGGGCTCAGAGGTCGATTCGGACGCCGCTCTCGGCGGCTCGGTAGGCGGCATCGATCATGCGTGCGGCTGCGACCCCGGCCTCGATGCCGATGGGGGGCGGGTGTCCGCGTTCGAGCGCTTCGACGAACGCGATCGCGTTCTGGTGATGGAATTCGCCCTGCTTGAATCGGGGAACGATGTCGAGGGTCTCCCAGCGACGTTCGGGCGAATCGCTGAGGAACCGGCGCAGGCAGGCACCGGAGGTGATGTCGCGCGAGGCGAGGTCGACGGCGGAGACGAGCATCGTGCCGCGGGTCCCGTAGAGCTCGATCGATGCGTCGGCGGCGGCGTAGGTGAAGCTCGACGCGATCTCGCCCAGCATGCCGTCGGGCCAGCGGAACACGGCGAGGCCGAGATCCTCTACCTCGAGGCTGAGTGCCGCGCGGCTCGTCAGTGCGACCACGCTCGAGGGCGAACCGAACAGCAGGGCGAGGAGGTCCGCGGCGTGCACGCCCTCGTCGAGCAGGGCGCCGCCGCCCGCGAGCGCGCGTCGTGCGTACCAGGCCTTCGCGAAGTCCGGCGCGAGGCCGTAGAAGTGCCCATGGCGGATCCGTGCGAGCGTGATGCGGCCGAGCTCGCCACCGGCTACCGCCTCGCGCAGGCGCGCGGTCGCCGGGTCGAAGCGCTTGGGAAAGCTCTGCATGAACCAGGTCCGGCGGGAGGCCACGATTCGAGCGATCGCTTCCGCGTCCCCGAGGCCGGTTCCCAGCGGCTTCTCGCACAGGATCGCGCGACCGCGCGCGCTCGCGGCATCGACGAGAGCCGCGTGACGCGCGGTTTCGCTGCATACCGCGACGGCGTCGCAGCGTTCGAGGAGCGCATCGAGCGAGGCTTCGAACCGGGTGCCGAACCGCGCGGCGGCCTCGCTTCCGCGTGCCGCGTCGTCGTCCCAGATGCCGGACAACACGCCGCGCGACGCGAAGACCTCGCTCCAGAAGTTCGCGTGATAGTGGGCGAACGACAGGACGCCGACCCGTGGGCGGCGCGCGGTCATGGTTCCTGCTCCGCCGAGGTCGGCGCATCGGCCACGGCACTGCGGGTTCCGCCGAGCTCGTGCGAGCGCATCATCGCCTCGACCACGCGCATGCCCCGGACCGCGTCCGAGGCCGTGGCCAGGCGCGGCAACTCGCCGGCGACGCCTGCGAGCCAGGACTCGTGCTGGCGCAGCCCCGACGCCGTTCCGGCGAGCGGGGGCAGGTGCCACGCGCGGCCCCGGCCATCGGGGACGCATGCGGCGAACGGCCCGAGCTCGCTCCGCAGCCACAGCGTGCCGCGCTCCCCGTAGATCTCCATGCGGAAGCGGTCGCAACCGGCCGCCTCGGTCTGCGAAATCTCGTGCGCGACGAGCGTGCCGTCGGCAAGCTCGTAGACGGCGTTCACGTTGTCGCAGGTTTCGACTTCCACCTGACGGCCGTCGCGCAATCTCCGCACCGGGACCGCGGTGCGCGCGCGCGCCGAGACCGCGCGGATGCGGCCGAGCAGGTGTTCGACGAGGTCGATGCCGTGCACGCCGAGCTGGTCGGCGACGCCATGAGGAACGCTCGCCCTGCGGAAGAACCACTCGCCCCAGTCCGGGCCGGGCGTCGCGTTGCGGATGCGCGCGGAGAGCACGCGCCCGACGGCCCCTTCGTCGATCCAGCGCTTCGCCTCGACCACCTCGTCGAAGAACCGGTGCATGAAGCTCACCTGCAGGTCGACGCCCGCGGCGGCGGCTTCGTCGACGATGCGGCACGCCGCGGCGACGCTGCCGGCCATCGGCTTCTGGAGCAGGATCGCCTTGCCCGCGCGCGCGGCGGCGATCGCGACCGCCTCGTGCGTGTCGTCGGGCGTGGCGACGATCACCGCCTCGACGTCGTCGCGGGAGAGCGCTGCGCCGACATCGGTCCCGGCGTCGGCCACGGCGAAGCGTTCCGCCGTGGCCCGTGCGCTCGCGGCCGTGCGCGCCACGACCGTCCGCACGTCGGCGCGGCCGGTCGAGGCGAGGCCGGCGAGGTGGTAGTCGGCGATGAATCCCGCGCCGAGCATCGCCACGCCGATGCGCCGTGCTCCCATGCGTCAGGGCTTGAAGCGGCCCGCCACCTTCACCAGCGCCGGGTCGACCGCCGCCGACGGGTCGGTGTAGGTGTAGTCGAGCGGATGACGCGGCGCCTTGAGGCGGCCCGACGCGACGAGGTACTCGGTGAGCCGCTCCATGTCGCGCACGTAGCGGTCGTCGAACGTCGGGTCGAACACGTACTGGTCCCAGATCGCCTCGGCCAGCGCGCGGTCCTGCCGCGATTGCTCGACGAACAGCGCGATGACCTCGTTGCGGTTCTTCGGATCCGCGACGTAGCGCTGCGAGCGCAGCAGGACCTCGACCATGCGACGGGTCGCCACCGGGTTCTTCCGCACGAACTCCTGACTTACGACGAACAGCGAGCGCGTGTACGAGATCTGCACGGCCTGGCCCCGATTGGCCGCGAACGACGACTCGAGGCCGGTGTGCACGAGCTCGGTGTTGCCGGTCTTGAGCGCGTTGTGGCCCCAGGGCTGCCAGCAGAACATCGCCTGGACCGCGTTCGAATTGAGGCCGGCGAGCTGCTCGGGCGGCGGCATGTTGACCACCTGCAGCCGCTTCTCGTCGAGTCCGTAGTGCTTCGCGAGGAAGAACAGGTTGGCGCTCGCCGTCGATCCTTGCAGGAGGCCGATCTTGATCCGGTAGAGGTCCTCGGGCGCACGCACGTTCGCGTCCTTCCGCGCCACGAGCCGATCGGCCGACATGGCGAGGGCGTTGGTGCCCAGCACGACGATCGGCACGCCGCTGTGGGTCATCGAGATCGGCGGGAGGTTGCCCGGCGTCCAGAGCTGGATGTCGCCGGCGACCAGCGCCTCGCCCGCGATCGCGCCGCCGCTGAAGGTCTTGGTCGTGACTTCGGTGAAGCCGGCGTCGCGGAACCACCCCTTCTGCATCGCGACCATGTGGGGAGCGAACACCGGATCGAGGCCGAACGCGAGTCCGAGCTTCGTCACCTCGGGTCTCGCCTGCGCGAACGCACGTCCGCCGAACGTACCGCCCGCCAGCGCGGCACCCGCGCCGGTCACCACGTTCCTCAGGAATCGCCTGCGTTGCATGATGCCGTCCTCCTCTTGGAGTTGCACGAGTTGCGCACGTGGACGCGTTGGCCGCGTCCGGTTCACCTGCCCGCGCGGGGCCCCAGCAGCCGGCGCAGCACGAGTGCCAGCGCGCCGTCGGTCACGAGCGTCACGATCCCGATCAGCAGGATCGCGAAGATCGCGACGCCGAGTTGCCCGAGCATGCGCGAGTTCATCACCAGGAATCCCATGCCCCGGTCGGCGGCGATGAGTTCCGCGGCCACGAGAATGCCGAACGACAGGCCGAAGCCGATGCGCAGGCCGGTCGACACGTCGGGAAGCGCTGCCGGGATCGCCACCTTGAACAGCAGCGCCGCCCCGTCGACGTCCATCGTGCGCGCCGCGGCCAGCAGGACCGGCGGGATCGAGCGCATGCCGCGCCACGCATTGGTGAACACCGGGAAGAACGCACCCAGGAAGATCACGAAGACCTTCGACGCCTCGCCGATGCCGAACCAGACGATCGCGATGGGAATCCACGCGAGCGGCGGGATGGGCCGCAGGATCTCGACGAACGGGCGCATGAACCGCGCGAGACCCGGGTACCAGCCCGTGGCGATACCGACGAGCGTTCCGGCCGCAGCGCCGAGCGCGAACCCGGCGGCGATGCGCCACAGGCTGGCGCCGACGTGCTCCGCGAGTTCCCGCGCCGTGAGGTGCTGCGCCGCCGCCGCGATCGCCTGCGTCGGCGACGGCAGCGCCTGGGCGTCGCGCCACAGGAAGCGCGCCGCGAGTTCCCAGGCGACGAGCACGAGCATCGCTCCGGCGAGGCCCAGCGAGCGGCGGCGGGCGATCATGCGGCCCTCCGGTCGGCGCGACCCTGCCAGGGGAGGAGCAGCGCCTCCAGCCGTTCGAGTGTCCACGCGATCGCGAGGCCGAGGACGCCGATCACCGCCATCCCGACCATCGTGATGTCGGTGCGATAGAACGTGCGTGCCTCCATGATCAGCGCGCCCAGTCCGCGGATCGTGCCGATCATCTCGGCGCCGACGATGACCATGAATCCGACCCCGAGCGCGACGCGCGCGCCGGCGAAGATGCGCGGCAGCGCAGCGGGCAGCACGACGCGGCGGAACAGGGCGGCGCCCGACACGTCCATCGTCCGGGCGGCGCGCACGAGCACCGGGTCGACGTTCTTCACCGCCGCGACGACGTTGCCGAACATCACCCAGAAGCAGCCGTAGCCGATCAGGAACACCTTCGCCGCTTCGCCGGTGCCGAACCAGACGACCGCGAGCGGCAGGAGCGAGAGTGTGGCGATCGAGCGCGCGAACGATGCGACCGGGTCGGTCAGCGCATCGAGCGCCGGGGAACGGCCGACCACGAGGCCGAGCGGCACGGCCAGCGCGAGGGCGATCGCATAGCCCAGCAGGATCCGCTGCACGGTGACCACGACGTGTGCACCGAGCGTGATGCCTTCCGGATAGCCGTCGGCGACGAGTTCGAGGAAGCTCGCCGCCAGCTTCGACGGCGGCGGGAACTGGACCGGTCGCAGCCAGCCGGCCAGCGACGCGGCCTGCCACACGGCGAGGAAGCATGCGATCGCGAGCGCCGGATAGACCGAGTCGCGCCAGTTCCGGATACCGCGCCCACGGTTCGCCGCGCGCGCCGATCGGCGGGGAGCGGGGATCGCACTCACTGCAGCGCCGCCCAGATGGACTCGTAGAGCCGCAGCACCTCCGGGTCGGTGCGCTGGCGCGGGCGAGGCAGCGCGATCGCGCGTTCGAGCACGATGCGGCCCGGCCGGGGCGCGAGCACGATGACCCGGTCGGCGAGCACCAGCGCCTCCCAGATGCTGTGGGTGACGAACAGCACGGTCTTGCGTCGCGCCGCCCAGACGCGCAGGAGTTCGGTCTGCATCTCGATGCGCGTCAATTCGTCGAGCGCGCCGAACGGCTCGTCCATCAGCAGGATGTGCGGGTCGAGCGCGAGCGCGCGCGCGATCGCGACCCGCTGCAGCATGCCGCCGGAGAGCTCGAACGGGTACTTGGCCTCGGCTTCGGCGAGTCCCACCAGCGCGAGCAGTTCACGCGCGACGGCCGCGCGTTCGGCGGCGGGCACGCCGCGGCTCTTCGCCGCGAACGCCACGTTGCCCGCCGCGGTGAGCCAGGGGAACAGCGCGCCCTGCTGGAACACGACGCCCTTGCCGCGGCCGGGGCGGGTGACCGCCTCGTCGTCGACCCGCACCTCGCCCGAGCTGGGCGTCTCGAGGCCCGCCACGATGTTGAGCAACGTGGTCTTGCCGCAGCCGCTGCGACCGAGCAACACGACGAATTCGTTCTCGCGGATGTCGAGCGTGACGTCGTCCAGGACCGGTGGGGCCTCGACCGGATCGCCCGGGAATCGCTTGGTGACGCGCCCGATGCGGATGCGCGGGCGTATCGCCGCGGCGGCCGTACTGTTGTCGGCCGGCGGCGAGTGCTTCGGAACGGTCGAACCCATCGCTACGCGTCCCGCACCGTCACGAAGATCGGCGACGACCACGCGAGCGAGCCGTCCGACTGGCGCACGCGCACCCAGTAGGCGTGCGTGCCGGAGCGCGGCGCAGGGTCGGCGAAGCGCACGCGCAGCGAGCGCGGCGCTTCCCGTTCGGGCAGCCAACGCAGTTCGACCGACCGATCCGGGTTCGTCAGGCCGAAGCGGCGGCCCGCGCTCCCGACGCTGTCGAGACGCACGCGCAGCGTGATCGGCTCGGTCGCGAACACGAGCTCGCCGCGACCGGGCTCGGAGAGGTCGAGCACGACGCCGTCGAAGTCGCCGGCCGTGATCGAGCGCCAGCGCACGCCTTGCGCGTCGAAATCGCGCACGCCCTCGTCGGGCGTGTCGAACGCGTAGCCCGCGACGTCGCCGATCCGGTTGCCTTCGATGCGCAAGCCACCGTCCCAGTCCATGCGGGCGCGCTGCCAGTTGCCCGGCGCGCTCGCGCCGCGCCAGGCGACGCGCAGTCGCGGCGAGGATGGTCCGGCCTCCGCCCACGCATCGAAGCTGTCGATGCACGCGTCGTCGCGGAAGAAGTCGATGCGCTCGATCGGCGCAGTGCCCTCGACGCGGACCTCGAAGCCGTCGATGCCCGAGGGGCCGGCATGGGCAACGACCTCGTCGCCCATGATCGCGCCTTCGCGGCGGAAATCGAGCAGCAGGCGTTCGCCGGTCGTCGCGTAGCAATGGCGCTCGCGCAATGCGCGCCAGATCGCCTCGCGCGTGAGCTCGGGGGCGAGGATCGCGGTCATGCCTCCGCGCAGGTTGCGCACCCCCATGTGGCCGGGATGCGAGGCGGCCGGGCGGCCGTCGACGCCGTCGCTGCCCGCGACCACGCCCATCCGGTAGCCGCGCCGCAGCGCGTCGAAGAGGAACCACTCGGACGTCGCGTGCGTCGAGTGCACCTCCAGCAGGCGGTCGAGTCCCGGGTCGTGCCAGTCGAGATTGGCGGTGCGTCCGCCGACGTGCAGCGCGAGGATCGTGTCGCTGCCGCGGTAGTGGCGATGCAGCGCGTCGACGTCGCGGAGGTCGGTGGCGGCATCGCCGCGGTCGGGCAGGAACTCGTGGCTGCAGCGCCGAAGTTCGGCGTCGTCGCCGGGGAAATAGACGTTGTGGTCGCCGCCCAGGCTCGAGATGGCCGACCACTCGACGCCGAGGAGCGGCACGAATCGACCGGGCTCGTGGTGGCCGCGCGTGGAGGCGGCCGTCTGCGCCCACTCCTCGCGCGACACGAGGAAGCAGTTGGCCTGGTGCGAGGCGACGTCCGCGGCGGCGAAGTCCCGCGCGTGAGCGTAGTACGCGTCGATCGTGCGGGCGCCGCAGCCGATGACGCTCTGGCCGTGCAGGTCGCCCCAGCGGAGCGGCGGCGCATCGCCGCCGACCGCGACCGGATTGCTGGTCGCGGCGAGGGCGGGCATCTGCGGCGCGCTCGCCTCGACTCGGTGCACGCCCGGACCGGGCGACGGGAGTTCCGCGCGCGCGAACGCGGCCGGCGGGAGGTCGAGGCGCTGCCGGAATCCCGCGACGCGCAACTCGACGGCGAGCGTTCCCGGGATCGAGGCCGGGTTGCCCCAGCGGTCCTCGACCCTCACGTGCACCGCGAGCGGCGCATCGGGAGCGATGCGCGAGGGCACGGTGACGACGAGCTTCTCGGGTTGCGCGCCGACGACCTCGATGCGGTGCTGCGCGAACTCGGTCCAGCGGTCGGCTTCCGTCGCGCGCCAGCGCAGGCTGAACGGCGAACCTTCCTCGATGAAGCTCTGGACGCGGAATCCCGGGGATCCGGCGCATCCGTCGCCGAAACGGAGTTCCACCGAAGCGCCGCGTGCGAGTCCGTCAGGCACTTCGACGAAGAGCACGTGGTCGAACGGATGCCACAGGTGCAGTCGCGCGGCCCACCAGCGCGTGGGCGAGCCGTCGCTCGTGCGCGCGGTCAGGTAGTTCTCCCCCTGCGGATCGCGCCCCTGCGCGTTGCCCCAGTCGCAGGGCCAGCGGTGGGCGACCGCGATCCGCGCGCCCGGAGGAAGCGCGACGCAGGCGTCGAAGGTGAAACGCCAGCGGGCGAGGGACCCCGCGGTCATGCGCCGGGAACTCTCCGTCCGGAACGCGACGGCCCCGGTGGTGGGCCCCTCGCGGACGAGCGTCAGGACTTCGGCCACCGCGCTCATCGCAGTTCGATCCGGTAGCGGTAGGCGTCGCCGCGCAGCACCGCGCGGCGGTACTCGACGATCGTGTCGTTCATCGCGTAGGTGATGCGCTCGATCTGGAAGAGCGGCGTGCGCACGCGCACCGAAAGCGCGCGCGCGGCGTAGGCGTCGGCGACGACCGGATCGACGTACTCGACCGCGCGCACGAGTTGCACGCCGTAGACCTCCTGCAGGACGTCGACGAGGTGCCGGTGGGCGAGATCCTGCCGGTCGAGATCGGGACACGGCGCGGAGGGCAGGTAGCTCGTCTGCAGGCTGACCGGCCGCCCCTCGGTGAAGCGGATGCGTTCGAGCCGCCAGATCGACCGCCCGGTGTCGACGCCGAGCATCGTGGCGACGTCCTTCGCCGCGCGCGTGCGTTCGCAGGCGACGATCCGACCGCCGGCGTCGAGCGGAGGACCGATCACGCGAAAGCGGCTGTACGATCCGGCGACGCCGCTCTCCAGCTTGGGCCGGCTGACGAACGAGCCGCGCCCGCGCTGGCGTTCGATGTAACCCTCGGACACCAGATCGGCGATCGCGCGCCGGAGCGTGCCGCGGCTCACCGCGTAGTGGCGGCAGAGGTCCTCCTCGGTCGGCAGCTCGAACCCGGGCGGCCAGCGTCCGGAGCGCAGGTGGAGGAACAGGTCCTCCTTGATCTGGTGGTGCAGCGCGATGGCCGGGTCGGGGTGGAACCCCCCGAGGTCGCGCGTCCGCGGGCGCGGATCCGGCGGCGCGGCGGCGGGGGCGGCGGAACGCATCGTGCGCACTTTGTATAGACATTCAGACAAAGTGTCAACGCCCTCCGGAGACGGCCGGATAGGCCGCCGGGCCGCTCAACCCGCGGCCCGCTCGAGGTCCGCGACCATCCGCGCGACGCGCGCCTCGAGCGCCTCGGTCGAGAGTTCCTCGCGGAACATCTCGACCATCAGCGGGAACGCGAACGGCGTCGGGCGCGGCGGTGTCGTCACGAGGACGCGGTCGCGGCGCATGCGGTCGAGCGCGGCGGCGAGGCGCGGCGCTTCGAGCTCCCGGTCGAGCACCTCGCGCCGCGCCTGGGCGAGCAGCAGGTTCTCCGGATCGTAGTCGGCGAACACGTCGTGGAGCAGGCCGGACGACGCCTGGAGCTGGCGCGCCGATTGGCCCTGCCCGGGGTAGCCCTGGAACACGAGCCCGGCGACGCGCGCGATCTCGCGGAACTGGCGCCGGCCCATCCCGGCGGCGTTCACGCCTTCGAGAATGTCGTCCTCGACACCCGGCGCGGCGAGGAGCGCTCCGAGCGTGCCGAGCGAGAAGTCGACCGGCTCCGGCGCGAGCAGCGCGAAGCCGTAGTCGTTGACCGTCATCGAGAACGTGCGCGGGTGTTCGCGCGACAGCCGGTAGCCGAAGAGCGTTGCGAGACCGAGGTGCGCGAGCCGGCCGACGAACGGGTAGAAGAAAAGGTAGTGGCCCTCGCGCGCGGCGAGCCGCTCGACCAGCCACTCGTTTTCATCGGGCAGGGCCGACCAGCGCTGCTGCAGCTCGAGCAGCGGGCGCACGAGCGCCATCTCCGGCGACGCGTAGCGGCCATGCTTCGCGCCGGCGACCAGCGCGCGCGTGCGCTCGGCGAGGAGCGTCGAGAGCGCCATCCTGCTGCCGGCCCAGCGTGGCACGATCGCGGAGCGGGACCGCGCGGGCTTCACCCATGCGGTCAACTCGCGCACGCGCACGAACTCGAGCACGCGGCCGGCGAACACGAAACAGTCGCCGGGCGACAGGCGCGCGACGAACGACTCCTCGACGTGGCCGAGCGCCCGGCCGTTCGCCATCCTCACCGTGATGCTCGCCTCGGACACGATGGTCCCGATCTGCGTGCGATGGCGGCGCGCGACCTGCGCGTCGGGCACGCGCGCGAGCCCGTCCTCGCCGATCACGACGCGCCGGTACTCGGGGTACGCGTTGAGGCTCGCGCCGCCGTGGGTCACGAAGTCGAGCGCCCAGCGCCAGGTCGCGTCGTCGAGGTCGCGGTACGCGCGCGTGCGCCGCACTTCGGCGAGGAGTGCGTCGGGCCGGAAACCGCCGCCGAGCGCGCAGGTCACGAGGTGCTGCACCAGGACGTCGACCGGCGCGTCGAGCGGCACGCGCGGCTCGACGCGCGCTTCGGCGGCGGCTTCGCGCGCCGCGGCCGCTTCGACGAGTTCGAGCGCGCTCGTGGGGAGCACGGTGACGCGCGAGACCTCGCCCGGCCGGTGTCCGCTGCGGCCGGCGCGCTGCAACAGGCGCGCGACGCCCTTGGGACTTCCGACCTGCAGCACCTGGTCGACCGGCGCGAAGTCGACGCCGAGGTCGAGGCTCGACGTGCAGACCACCGCGCGCAGGCGCCCCGCGCGGAGCCCGTCCTCGACCCAGTCGCGCACCTCGCGTTCGAGCGAGCCGTGGTGGAGCGCGATCGTGCCGGCCCAGTGGGGCCGCGCCTCGAGGAGCGCCTGGTACCAGATCTCCGCGCTCGACCGGACGTTGGTGAACACGAGCGTCGAGCGCGCGTCCTCGATCGCGCGCACGAGTTCGGGCAGGAGCTTCAAGCCGATGTGGCCGGCCCAGGGAAAGCGCTCGATCGTCGGCGGGCGGAGCGTGTCGATGACGACCTCCTTCGCCTCCAGCCCGCGCACGATGCGCGCGGAGCGCGCGCGCGAGGGGCCGACGAGCGCCGCGGCGGCCTCGTCGAGGTTCGCGAGCGTCGCCGACAGTCCCCACACCGGGACCGGGCGCCGGGTCGTGAGCCGCGCGATCGCGAGTTCGACCTGCACGCCGCGCTTGCTGCCGAGGAGTTCGTGCCACTCGTCGACGACGATCGCCGCGAGGTGCGCGAAGCGCTCGCACCAGTCGATGCGCGACAGGAGGAGCGTCAGGCTCTCGGGCGTGGTGACGAGCGCGGTGGGCAGGCGCCGCTCCTGGCGCTGGCGAACCGATGCTGGCGTGTCGCCGGTGCGCACATCGACGGTCCAGTGCGGTTTGAGCGCCGCGGCGGCGCGAGCGAGCGCGAGGCCGGTGTCGGCGGCGAGCGCGCGCAGCGGGGTGAGCCAGACGACGGAGAGCGGCGGCGCGGCGTCGGCGCTGCCGTCGGGGCCGAGGGCGAGCGGCCCGAGCCACGCCGCCCAGGTCTTGCCCATGCCGGTCGGCGCGTGGACGAGCCCCGATTCTCCGCGCAGGAATGCGGACCACACGTCTTCCTGGAACGCGAACGGCGTGTGTCCCCGCGACGCGAGCCACGCGCGCGCGGGCGCGAACGGATCGTCGGGATGCGAAGCGGTCAGAACCGTGGCGGGGCCGGGGTGCGATCTACCGCGCGACCGGCTGGTACTCCGGCACGCCGAACTGCCAGAGCATGAAGGTCCAGATGTCGGCGGTGCGCTCCTGCGACTGCGCGCGCGTGCTGCCCTGGCCGTGCCCGCTCTCGTACTCGAGCCGGAGCAGCACCGGGCGGCCGCTGGTCGTCGCCTGCTGGAAGCGCGCGCCGGCCTTGAGCGACTCGGAGACCGGCACGCGGATGTCGTTGACGCCATGGGCGAGGAGGATGCCCGGGTAGGGCGTGCCGTCACGGATCGCGTGCAGCGTGCTCATGGCGAGCAGCGCGCGAAACTCCTTCTCGTCCTTGACGGTGCCGAACTCGGGGATGTTCGCGGCCCCGTTGGACGCGAACTCGAACCGCGGGCCGTCCATCACGCCGACCGCCGGCACGGCGGCCGCGAAGAGATCGGGGCGGTCGGTGATCGCGCGCCCGACGAAGATGCCTCCGGCGCTGCCGCCGAAGATGCCGATCTTCGCCTTGCTCGTGTAACCCCGCGCGATCAGGTACTCGGCCGCGGCGATCGCGTCCTTCCAGGTATTGGGTTTGGTCTCCTTGCGGCCGGCCATGTGCCATTCCTCGCCGTACACGCCGCCGCCACGCACGTGGGCGAACGCGAGGATGCCGCCTCGCTGCACCCACGCGTACCAGCGCGGGTTGAGGAACGGGTCCTCGGTGATGCCGTAGGCGCCGTAGCCGTAGAGGATCGTGGGGTTGCCGCCGTCGAGTTTCGCGTCCTTGCGCATGACGATCGACATCGGGACCTCGACGCCGTCATGGCTGCGGTAGCGGATCTCGCGCGCGACGATGTCGTCGGGGGCGTCGTACGCGCCGGGCGTCACGAACGGCAGTTGCGTCACCTTGCCGGCCGACGGGTCGTAGGCGAACGGCTTGGTCGCCCGCGTCCAGCCGCCGAGCTCGAACACGGCGCCCGGAACGTCCTGCGCGACTCCGGTGAGCGTGATGGCGCCGTCGAAGGGCAGCGCCACGCGCTGCGGCTTCGCGCCGGGCCGGTGTTCGACGCGCCACAGCGACTGCGTCGCACCGTCGCGGCGCACGACGTAGAGCGCGTCCTTCGCCGCCCCGATCTGGATGATGACGCTCTCGCTCGCGGGCACGATCACGTCGGCCTTCGCGATGTCGAGCCGCGAGAGCGGCATGCGCAGCACCTCGTAGCGCGACGCGCGCTTCGGCGTGCGGACGTAGACGTAGCCGCCCGCGATCGCGACGTCCGCGGCCTGGTCGGCGAGGGTCAGCACCGGCTTCCACGAGGCCGTACCGCGCTTCGCTGCGTCGAGCGCGCCGACGTAGAGCAGGCGGAAGCGCTCGACGCCGAGGAGCACGTGGTTCGCGGCGAGGCTGCTGCCGGCGATCGGCTGGATGAACCCGTTCGCGTAGCGGGGGAGCGTGAGCTTGCCGTCACGCAACGCACTGAAGACCTTGCGGTCGGAAGCCGGGTCGGCGACGAGGCGGAAGTGCGTGGCGTGGTCGTCGAAGCGCTCGTCGACCGGATAGGACTCGAAGTTCTCGCGCAGTCGCGCGTAGAAGAAGCCGCTGCTGTCCGGCAGCCACGCGACGCTCGCGTAGCGGATGCGGTCGACCGGTTCGATGACCTCCTTGCCGCTCGAGAGGTCGAGCACGTGCAGCGTGCCGATCTCGCCGCCGCCGACCTGGAGCGCGTACGCGACGCGTCTGCCGTCGGGAGAGGGCGCGAAGTCCATGACCGCGTGCGGCTTGCCGGTCGACTTCGCGAGGGCTTCCGGATCGACGATCAACCGGTCCGGGCCGTCCGCGCGCTCGCGCCAGACCAGCTTGAACTGGTTGTCGGCGGGTTCGCGCTGCAGGAAGAAATAGCGGCCGTTGGCGGTGCGCACCGCGTCGGAGGTGAGGCCGGCGGCCTTCCCCTCGATCTCCTTGATGCGCGCGAGCATCGTGTCGCGCCCGGGGATGCGCGCGAAGATCGCCTCGGTCGCGTCGTTCTGCGCCTTCATCCACGACTGGACCTCGGGGTCCTTCAGGTCTTCCATCCAGCGGAACGGCGATACGACCGTCGTCCCGTGGAACGTCTCGGTCACCGGCCGGGCGGGGGGCGGCGGCGGGACCTCGATGCCGCCGAACGAGGCGGCGAGGGCGAGCGTTGTCGGCAGGGCGGCGGCGAGGGCAAGGGCGGAACGGAGGCAATTTTTCATGGGATCACAGGTCAGGCTCGCGCCGGACGTCGTTGAATGTTCGCAAGGCGTCGGGCTGAAGCCCAAGCTGTCGGGCTGAAGCCCGACCCACGACCTCGAACCGTAGGTCGGCCTTCAAGCTGACGCCTTTCCGTGGCATCGGGTTATCCCGGTCGGGCTGAAGCCCGACCCACGACCTCGAACCGTAGGTCGGCCTTCAGGCCGACGCCTTTCCTTGGCATCGGGCTATCCCGGTCGGGCTGAAGCCCGACCCACGACCTCGAACCGTAGGACGGCCTTCAGGCCGACGCCGCTGTGTGGCATCGGACCGAATCCTGTCGGGCTGAAGCCCGACCCACAGGGGTTCTCGGGCACTACGCGGCCACCTTGACGCTGGGCGAGGGCGCCTGTGCGGCGCGGAACTCGCCCAGCAACACGGTCTCGCGCGCCTTCGCGTCCTTGACGTGCGCGAGCTTGACGTGTCCGTAGCCGCGGATGTGCTCGGGCACGGAGGCGAGGTCGACGGCGAGCTTGTGGTTGTGCGGGGCGAGCCTGCCCAGCATCTCGTCCACGAGCGCCTCGTACTCGGCGAGGAGCCGCCGCTCGAGCTTGCGCTCCTCGGTGCGCCCGAAGACGTCGAACGCGGTGCCGCGATAGCGCCGCAATTTCGCGAGCACGCGGAACGCCTTCATCATCCACGGACCGTAGGTCGACTTCTTCGCGACACCGGTCGCCGCGTCGGGCTTGTTCGTGAACGGCGGCGCGAGATGGAACACGAGCCTGTAATCGCCCTCGAATTGTCCGGCCACGCGCGCGGCGAAGTCGCTCTCGGCGTACAGGCGCGCGACCTCGTACTCGTCCTTGATCGCGCGGAGCTTGAAGTCGTAGCGGGCGACGGCTTCCGCGAGCGCGGTCGAACCGGGCACCACGCGCGACTCGGTCGTGCGCACGCGCGCGACGAGATCGGCGTAGGCCTTCGCGTAGGCGGCGTCCTGGTAGTCGGTGAGGAACGCGACGCGGCGATCGACGATCTCGTCGAGCGAGCCGGACAGCCGCTGCGACTCGGGGAGCGCGCTCTTCGGCGTGGCCGCCTCGCGCACCCGCTCCGGCGCATGGGCCGCCATCCGTCCCCACTGGAACGCGAGCTTGTTCGACTCGACCGAGGTCGCGTTCAACTCGATCGCGCGCAGAATCGACGCCTCGGAGAGCGGCAACTGGCCGCGCTGGTAGGCGAACCCGACCATGAACAGGTTGGTCGCGATCGAGTCGCCCATGAGCCGCGTCGCGATCGTCGAGGCGTCGAGGAACTCGGCGTCCCCCGGCGCGACCGCGTCCGCGATCTCGCGCTCCATCGAGCCCAGCGGGAACACGAGGTCCGGCTTGCGCGTGAAGTCCGCCGGCATCACGAGCCCGGTGTTGACGAGCGCCTTCGACACGCCGCGCTGCATCTTCGCGATCGACTCGTAGCCGACGCCGGTCAGGATGTCGCAGGCGAGCACGAGGCGGGCCTCGCCCGCCGCGATGCGCGTCGCGTGCAGCTTCTCGGGCGTGTCGGCGATCCGGACGTGCGAGACCACCGCGCCGTTCTTCTGGGCGAGGCCGGCCATGTCGAGCACCGACACGCCGCGGCCTTCGAGATGCGCCGCCATGCCGAGCAGTGCGCCGATCGTCACGACGCCGGTGCCGCCGATCCCGGTGACGAGGATGCCGTAGGGCGTCTCGATCGACGGGGTCGCGGCGGGCGCCGGCAGCGCGGCGAAGTCGAGCACCTCGGCCTTCTTCGGCTTGCGGAGCTGACCGCCTTCGACGGTCACGAACGACGGGCAGAAGCCGTCGACGCAGGAGTAGTCCTTGTTGCAGGACGACTGGTCGATCGTGCGCTTGCGGCCGAACTCGGTCTCGAGCGGGGCGACCGACACGCAGTTCGACTTGACGCCGCAGTCGCCGCAGCCCTCGCACACCAGCTCGTTGATGACGACGCGCTTCGCCGGATCGGGGAAGGTGCCGCGCTTGCGGCGCCGGCGCTTCTCGGCCGCGCAGGTCTGGTCGTAGAGGAGCACCGTCGTGCCCTCGACGCCGCGCAGCGTGCGCTGCACGGCGTCGAGGTCGTCGCGATGGTGGATCTCGATCGACCGGTCGAAGTAGCCGGACGGGTACTTGCCGGGTTCGTCGGACACCACGACGATGCGCTTCACGCCCTCGGCCGCGACTTGGCGCGCGATGTCCTGCGGCGTGAGCGGGCCGTCGATCGGCTGGCCGCCGGTCATCGCCACCGCGTCGTTGTAGAGGATCTTGTAGGTGATATTGACTTTCGCGGCGATCGCCGCGCGGATCGCGAGCAGCCCCGAGTGGTAGTAGGTGCCGTCGCCCAGGTTCGCGAAGATGTGCTTCTCGCGCGTGAACGGCGCCTGGCCGATCCACGGCACGCCTTCGCCGCCCATGTGCGTGAACTCGGAGGTCGACCGGTCCATCCAGATCGCCATCACGTGGCAGCCGATGCCGGCGGTCGCGCGGCTCCCTTCGGGGACGCGGGTCGAGGTGTTGTGCGGGCAGCCCGAGCAGAAGTAGGGCGTGCGCGCGATCGAGATGCGCGGCTTCGCGAGCGCCGCCTCCTTCGCGTCGATGAACGCGACGCGTTTCGCGATCCTCTCGCGGTCGCCTTCGTTCGGATGCAATCCGAGGCGCTCGATGCGCCCGGCGATCACGCGCGCGATCATCGCGGGCGTGAGTTCGCCCGCGGCGGGCAGCAGCCAGTCGCCGTGCGGACGCACCCACTCGCCCTTCTCGTCGAACTTGCCGACCACGCGCGGGCGGACGTCGTCGCGCCAGTTGTAGAGCTGCTCCTTCAACTGGTACTCGACGACCTGCCGCTTCTCCTCGACGACGAGGATCTCGTCCAGCCCTTCGGCGAACTCGCGCACGCCCTCGGGCTCGAGCGGCCAGGGCATCGCGATCTTGTAGAGCCGGATGCCGAGGTCGGCCATGTCGCGCTCGTCGAGGCCGAGGTCGTCGAGCGCCTGGCGCACGTCGAGGTAGCTCTTGCCCGAGGTGACGATGCCGAGCCGCGGCTTCGGGCTGTCGACGACGATGCGGTTCAGCTTGTTGACGCGCGCGTAGTGCAGCGCCGCGTAGATCTTGTAGTCCTGCAGTCGCGCCTCGGTCGCGAGGAACGGGTCGGGCCAGCGGATCGACACGCCGTCGGGCGGCAGCGGGAAGTCGTCGGGCACGATGATCTTCACGCGATCCGGATCGATCGACACCGACGCCGAGCTCTCGACCGTGTCGGCGACGCACTTGAAGCCGACCCACAGGCCCGAGTAGCGGCTCATCGCCCAGCCGTGCAGTCCGAGGTCGAGGATCTCCTGTACCGACGACGGGTAGAGCACCGGGATCATCGCCGCCGAGAACGCGTGATCGGACTGGTGCGGCACCGTCGACGACTTCGCCGCGTGGTCGTCGCCGGCGAGCACCAGCACGCCGCCGTGCTTGCTGGTCCCCGCGTAGTTCGCGTGCTTGAACACGTCGCCGCAGCGGTCGACGCCGGGCCCCTTGCCGTACCACATCGCGTAGACGCCGTCGACGGCCGCGCCCGGGTGCAGGTTCACCTGCTGCGTGCCCCAGATCGACGTGGCCGCGAGGTCCTCGTTCAGGCCCGGCTGGAACTTCACGTTCGCGCGCTCGAGGAACTTGCGCGCGCTCCACAATGACTGGTCGAGGCCGCCCAGGGGGCTCCCGCGATAGCCGGACACGAAGCCGGCCGTGTTGAGCCCGGCGGCGCGGTCGCGCTGCTGCTGCAGGATCAGCAGTCGGACGAACGCCTGGATGCCGGTCAGGTAGACGCGGCCGTGGTCGAGCGCGTACTTGTCGTCGAGCGTGACGTCGGCGAGCACGACGCCGGAGGAAGGACCGGTCGGGGACATCGGGCGGGGCTCCGCAAAGATCGTGTCTCGGGATGCTCCGGAGCCTGTCGATGGGGCTCCGCGAACAGCGTGCGCCGCACGGGCTTTTGGCCCGCCGCGCGATTCGGCGCGAAGTTTACGCTGGCATCGGGCGCGGGGCAATTCGCAGCGCAGCGTCGCGACCATGACGCCACCCGGGTCTCCGGGCGCTCGGGCCCGGCGGCGCGTCACTGGTAGCGCATCGTCCCCGGGAGCCAGAGCGCGATCGACGGGAAGACGAGCACGAGGCCCAGTCCGATCAAGAGCAGCACGACGTAGGGCAGGACGCCGGCGATGATCTCGCGTATCGAGGCCGGCGCGATCGCCTTGATCGCGAACAGGTTCATGCCGACCGGCGGGGTGATCAGCGCGAGTTCGAGGTTGATGGCGAGCAGGATCCCGTACCAGATCGGGTTGATGTGCAGCGCGGCGAGGATCGGCAGCACGACCGGCGTCGTGATCAGGATGATCGAGATGGTCTCGAGGAACATGCCGAGCACGAACACCAGCGCCATCACCGCGAGCAGGAAGGCGGTCTGCGACAGCCCGTGCTGCGTCACGAGCTCCACCATCTGGTTGGGGATCCGGAGCTTGGTGAGCGCGTTGCCGAGCATCGCGGCGGCCGCGAGGATCAGGAACAGCATCGCGGAGTTGCGCGCCGCGTCGACCGCCGCCTGCCAGATGTCGCGGGGGCCGAGGTTGCGGTAGACGAGCGCGCCGATCGCGAGCGCGCCGAGCGCACCCGCGGCGGCCGCCTCGGTGGCGGTGAAGACGCCGAAGTACATGCCGCCCAGCACGAGCAGCGGGAGCGCCAGCGCCCACGACGAGCGGCGCAGCGCGGCGAGCGCCTCGCGCGCGCCCGCGCGCGGCTCGGCGCGCACCGGACGGCGCGCGAGCTTCGACGCGGTCATGCAGTAGACCGCGAAGATGACCGCGAGCATCAGGCCGGGCAGCACGCCTGCCATGAAGAGCGCGCCGATCGAGGTGTCGGACACGACGCCGAACAGCACCATCGGTCCGGACGGCGGGATCAGGATGCCGAGCGTCCCGCCGCCGCCGACCACGCCGTAGGCGAAGCGCGGGCTGTAGCCGTAGCGGATCATCAGCGGGATCGCCGCGGAGCCGATCGTGAGCGCGGTGGCGACGCTCGACCCGGAGATCGCGGCGAACACGGTGCAGGCGGCGACCGTCGCGACGCCCATCCCGCCGGGGAGGTGGCGCAGGAGCGTGTGCGCGGCGCCGAAGAGGTCGTCGACGACCTTGCCGCGGATCATGAAGTGGGCCATCAGCGTGAACAGCGGGATCGCCACCAGCAGGTAGGTGTCGAGCTTGCCGAACACGAGGTCGGCCATGCCGCCGAGGTTGCCCTCGGCCACGTAGACGATCGCGGTGGCGAACAGCGTCAGTCCGGCGAACACGGGAATCCCGGTCAGCAGGACGGCCACGAGGCCGACGAGGATCGCCGCGAACAGCATCGGCCGCTACTCGCGGTACTCGGCGCGGCGGTCGCGCGTTTCCGGGTCCGGCAGGCGGCGCGCGCGGAACGTGACGATGAACGCGACCACCGCCGCGACGCCGAGCAGACCGGCGCCGATCGGCACGGCGAGTTGGGGCAGCCACATCGGCGCCGCGAGGTAGCCGTTGGAGCGCAGGTCGACCATCCGCGAGAACGCGACCATGTCGACGCCTTCGACGGCGAGGAGCGCAGCGGACGCCGCGACCGCGACGAGGCCGCCCAGCGCGACGAGCCATCGTCCGCGCGCGCCGAGCCGCTCGGTCAGCACGTCCACCGAGATGTGCTCGCCGTTCAGGAGCGCATCGGCCGCGGCGAGCATGACGATCGCGACCAGCAGGTAGCCGACCAGTTCGTCGACCCACGGCGTCGGGTGGTTGAGGAAGTACCTCATCACCACCGAATAGCCGATCACCGCCATCGACACGAGCGTCGCGGCGGCCGCGAGCGCGTTGCCCGTGCGCGCGAGCGCGCGCACGAGCCGTTCCAGCGCCTTCAAGATGAGACCCGCCGGACGGTCAGAGCTTGCCCAGCAGTTCGAGGATCTTGGGACCGCCCTCCGGCGCCGCCTTGAGGAAGGCATCGCGCACCGCCGGTTCCATGACCGCGCGCCACGCGGCCTGCTCGGCGGGCGTCTGCAGATGGATCGCCATGCCCTTGGTCTGCAGGTCGCGGATCGCCGCGTCCGCCGTCGCTTCGGTGACGCCGATCGCGTCGGCTTCGACCTTCGCGGCGGCGGCCTCGAGCGCTTGCCGGTACTCCGGCTTGAGCTTCGCCCACCACGCCGGGTTCACGTACATGTGGAAATAGATCGTGTAGATCGGCCCGACGGTCCCGTACTTCTGCACCTCGAAGTACTTGCGGCTGAACGCGGCGGACACGTCGGTCAGCCCGGCGTCGAGCACGCCGGACTGCAGCGCCTGATAGACCTCGGAACCCGGCATCGCGGAGGGCGCCGCACCGGCCGCGACGAGGCCGGTGTCGGTCATCGAGTTCAAGCCCCGGATCTTCACGCCCTTGAAGTCGTCGATCGCGATGATCGGCCGCCTGGAGGACGTGATGATCGTCTGGCGCGTGATGTAGAGCCAGGCCAGGCTGTGCACGCCGCGCTGCTCGAGCTTGGCATCCAGGAACTTGCGCGCCTCGGACTTGGGGAAGCGCTTGATGCGCTCGAGCTCGCCCATCGCGTAGGGAATGAGCGTCGCGCTCATCTCGGGGATCGTCTTGCCCCACTGCGGGTTCACGCTCATCGCGGCCTCGATCGTGCCGCGCGCGACCTGCGGGAAGTTCTCGGCCGCCTTCGCGATCTGCTCGGAGCCGTAGAGCTGGACGTCGACGCCGCCGCCGGTCCGCGCCTTCACGTCCGCGGCGAAGCTCTCGAGGAGCTTGGTCATGTGGTGCGCCGGCGGCACCTGGTGCGAGATGCGCATGACGACCGGTTGGGCCGTCGCCGAGGCGGCGAAGGCCAGCGCGAAGGCGGCGGCGAGGAAACGCAGGTTCGGGATCATCGGGGGCTCCTGGGTGGGGACGCTGGACGGGGGAAAGCGATCAGCTTCGCGGATGCCGCGCGACCTGCGCCTCGGCATCTTCGGTCAGATGGGCTTCGCGACGGCGCTGCGCCGAGAGGCCGACCAGTTCGTTGAACTCGTCGAAGGTGACGAGCGATGAGGCGGCCTCCGCCGTCGTGCCGGTGCGCCGGAGCGTGGCGTAGAGCGAGCGCAACGCGTGCGCGACCGCGTAGGTCGCCGCGACCGGGAACACGACCGCCGAGTAGCCGATCGCCTCGAGTTCGGCGGCCGGCAGCACCGGCGTGCGACCGTGCTCGACGTTGTTGGCGAGGCAGGGGCCGGGAACCTCGCGGCAGATGCGGCGCATCTGCGCGACGTCGGTCGGCGCCTCGACGAACAGCAGGTCCGCGCCGGCCTCGCGGGCGAGTTGCGCGCGCTCGATCGCGTCGTCGAGGCCGTGCACGGCGAGCGCGTCGGTGCGCGCCATGACGACCAAGTCCGGGTCGACCCGCGCGTCGAGCGCGGCCTTGATCTTGGCGAGCCACTCGGCGGTGGGCACGACGGCCTTGCCCGCCATGTGGCCGCAGCGTTTCGGGAACACCTGGTCCTCGAGGAAGAGGCCCGCGACGCCCGCCTTCTCGTAGAGCCGCACGGTGCGTGCGACGTTGGTGACGTTGCCGAACCCGGTATCCGCGTCGGCGAGGATCGGCAGCGCGGTCGCGTCGGCCAACCTCGAGTACATCTGCGACATCTCGGTCAGCGAGAGCTGCGAGGAATCGGGCGCGCCGAGGAGCGAGGCGGTGGCGCTGTAGCCGCCTTGCGTCAGTGCCTCGAAGCCCGCCGCTTCCGCGAGGCGCGCGCCGAGCGCGTCGTGCACCCCGGGCATCACGACGATGCGGGGCGAGGCGATGAGTTCCTTCAGTCGGGTCGTGCGGCGCATCGGAAGGCGGACGCGTGCCGGTGCCGCCCGCAGCGGGCGATTGTCGCACAGGGCGGCAGGCGCCGCCTCCACCCCGCTAGAATGCGCGGAGCCGATCGTTACGCGCCAGTCCACCGATGCCCGCCTCCGACCTGCTGCCAGCCGTGATCGTCGACACGGCATCGAATCCCGATGCTTCGGTGATCTGGATGCACGGGCTCGGCGACACCGGCCACGGCTGGTCGGGCGTCGTGCCCGAACTGGGACTGCCGACCTCGCTCGCGGTGCGCTTCCTGTTCCCGCACGCGCCGTCGATGCCGGTGACGATCAACCAGGGCTACGTGATGCCGGCGTGGTACGACGTGCGCTCGGCGAACTTCGGCTCGCGCGCCGACGTCGACGGGGTGCGCGCCTCACGCGACCGCATCGAGGCGATGATCGCCGCCGAGCGCGCCCGGGGCGTGGCTGCCTCGCGCATCGTGCTGGCGGGGTTCTCGCAAGGCGGCGCGATCGCGATCTACACCGCGCTGCGGCATCGCGAGCGGCTGGCCGGCATCGTCGCGCTGTCGACCTACCTCGTCGACGCGGCCTCGCTGGCGACCGAAGCGTCGCCCGCGAACCGCGGCCTGCCGATCGTGATGGCGCACGGCACGCGCGATCCGGTGATCCCGATCGCGCTCGCGGAGGCCTCGCGCGACGCGCTGGTGTCCGCCGGATGGCAGGTCGAGTGGCACGCGTACACGATGGAACATTCGGCGGTGCTCGAGGAGATCCGCGTCGTCGGCGCGTTCCTCGCGCGCGTACTCGCGTAGCTCGCCTGGCGCGCCGCCGCGTGCTCGCGCACCGGTGGTCGGGACGAAAAAAAAAGCGGGCCCGCCTGCCGGAGGACCCGCTCGGGGCACCCAACCCCAACGCCGCTCACCCGAGCGGTAACCTGCACTGTCTGATGGTCTGACCCACGCCGTGTCGCGTCAGCCGAGCGGCACGGGCACGAAGATCCGCGCGTCGTCGCGCTGGATCAGGAGCGCGATCGCCTTGCCGGCCTTGTCGACGACGCCCTTCAGTTCCGCCGGGCTCGACACCGGCGTGCGGTTCGCCGAGACGATCACGTCGCCCGGTCGCACGCCCGCCTTTTCCGCGGCGCCGCCCACGTCCGCGACGACGAGTCCGCTCGCGAGCTTCGCCGCCTCCTTCTCGTCCTTCGAGAGCGGGCGCACGACGACGCCCAGCTTGCCCTCGCCGGCATCCGCGCGCTTCGTCGACGGGACCTTGCCGTCGCCTCGGTCGCCCACGGTCGCCGTGAGGTCGCGCGACTTGCCGTCGCGCCACACCTCGATCTTGACCGTCGAGCCCGGCTTCACCGACGCCACGAGCGGCGGGAGGTCGCCCGACTTCCCGATCGCCTGACCGTCGAACGACAGGATCACGTCGCCCGGTTCGAGTCCGGCCTTGTCGGCGGGACCGTTCTTCTGCACCGAGCCGACGAGCGCGCCGCCGGGTTGCTTCATGCCGAAGCTCTCCGCGAGCGCCTGGTTCACCTCCTGCACGGTGACGCCGAGCTTGCCGTGGCTCACCTTGCCGTGGGTCACGATCTGGTCCTTCACGTCGAGCGCGACGTTGATCGGCACCGCGAACGCGAGGCCCTGGAAGCCGCCCGAGCGCGAGAAGATCTGCGAGTTGATGCCGATCACCTCGCCGTTCATGTTGAACAGCGGGCCGCCCGAATTGCCCGGATTCACCGCGGCGTCGGTCTGGATGAACGGCACGACGGTGTCGCCCGGCAGCGAGCGCGACTTGGCGCTGACGATGCCCGAGGTCACCGAGTGCTCGAGTCCGTAGGGCGCGCCGATCGCGACGACCCATTCGCCGACGCGCGTCTTGCGGGCGTCGCCGGTGCGAACCGTCGGCAGGTCCTTCGCGTCGATCTTCAGCACCGCGACGTCGGTCGCCTGGTCGCTGCCGAGCACCTTCGCCTTGAATTCGCGGCGGTCGGCGAGTCTCACCGTCACCTCGTCGGCGCCGTCGACGACGTGCGCGTTGGTGAGGATGATCCCGTTCGGATCGACGATGAAGCCCGAGCCCATGCCCTGGGACGGACCGCGGCCCGGGCCGTCGTCGTCGCCTCCGGGCATGCCGCGGAAGAACGGAGCGAGTTCCGGCGGCAGGCCTTTCGGCAGCCGTCCCTGCGGACCGCGACGCTCGTCGCTGCCCGAGGTCTTCGAGAGGCCGCGCGACATGCTGACTTCGACGACCGCGCCGCTTTCGCGTTCGACGAGATCGGCGACATCGGGGAGGGCGGCGCGCTGGGTGGGCGCGGCGGTGGCCGCGGCGGGCGCCGGCGTCGTCGCGGCGACGGCGGCGCCGGGCGCGATGTGGCGGTCGGCAGCGATCGCGCCCAATCCGAACGCGCCCGCGACGGCGATCGCGACGGCAGTACGCTTGAATACGTGCGATTGCATGGAGATCTCCTGGCCTCCTGGCCGGTTTCGGGGCGCGACGGCGCCCGCACGCGACCGAAGATAGGCGGGGAGACTTAAGCGGGCGTTAAGCTCGGCCGCCCGACGCCCCGAGCGGGCGACGGCAGGTCGAATTGCGACGAACGATCGTTCGATCTACAATACGCGATTGTCGTCGCCGCCGCGAGCCATGGTCGTCACCTTTCCGGACAGCCCCTACGCGCTCCACCAGCCGTTCGCGCCGGCCGGCGACCAGCCCGAGGCGATCGAGAAGCTGATCGAGGGCATCGCCGACGGGCTCTCGTTCCAGACGCTGCTCGGCGTCACCGGGTCGGGCAAGACGTTCACGATGGCGAACGTGATCGCGCGCACCGGCCGCCCGGCGCTCGTTCTGGCGCCGAACAAGACGCTGGCCGCGCAGCTCTACTCGGAGTTCCGCGAGTTCTTCCCCGACAACTGCGTCGAGTACTTCGTCAGCTACTACGACTACTACCAGCCCGAGGCCTACGTCCCGTCGCGCGACCTCTACATCGAGAAGGACAGCTCGATCAACGAGCACATCGAGCAGATGCGGCTCTCCGCGACCAAGGCGATCCTCGAGCGGCGCGACTGCGTGATCGTCGCGACCGTGTCGGCGATCTACGGCATCGGCGATCCGTCCGAGTACCACGCGATGATCCTGCACCTGAAGCAGGGCGACCGTCTGTCGCAGCGCGACGCGATCAAGCGCCTGACCGAGCTCCAGTACTCGCGCAACGAGACCGATTTCAGGCGCGGGACCTTCCGCGTCCGCGGCGACGTCCTCGACATCTTCCCCGCCGAGCACGCGGAGAACGCCGTGCGCGTCTCGTGCTTCGGCGACGAGATCGAGTCGCTGCAGCTCTTCGACCCGCTGACCGGCCACGTGAAGCAGAAGATCGTGCGCTTCACCGTCTTCCCGTCGTCGCACTACGTGACCGGCCGGCAGAAGGTGCTCGATGCCGTCGAGGCGATCAAGGCCGAGCTCGCGCAGCAGAAGGCGTTCTTCGTCGCGCAGATGAAGCTGATCGAGGCGCAGCGGATCGAGCAGCGCACCCGCTTCGACCTCGAGATGATGGTCGAGATCGGCTTCTGCAAGGGCATCGAGAACTACTCGCGCCACCTGTCGGGCCGCAAGGCGGGCGAGCCGCCGCCGACGCTGATCGACTACCTGCCGCGCGACGCGCTGATGTTCGTCGACGAGAGCCACGTGACGATCCCGCAGGTCGGCGGCATGTTCCGCGGCGACCGTTCGCGCAAGGAGAACCTCGTCGACTACGGATTCCGGCTGCCCTCGGCGCTCGACAACCGCCCGCTCACCTTCGAGGAGTTCGAGCGCCTCTTGCCGCAGACCACCTTCGTGTCGGCGACGCCCGCCGACTACGAGCGGAAGCACGCGGGCCAGGTGGTCGAGCAACTGGTGCGTCCCACCGGCCTCGTCGATCCGGTGCTCGAGGTGCGGCCCGCCCGCACGCAGGTCGACGACCTCCTCTCCGAGATCCGCCTGCGCGTCGAGCGGCAGGAGCGTGTCCTGGTGACCACGCTCACCAAGCGCATGGCCGAGGACCTGACCGACTACCTGGGCGAGCACGGCGTCAAGGTGCGCTACCTGCACTCCGACATCGACACGGTCGAGCGGGTCGAGATCATCCGCGACCTGCGGCTGGGCGAGTTCGACGTGCTGGTCGGCATCAACCTGCTCCGCGAGGGCCTCGACATTCCGGAGGTCTCGCTCGTCGCGGTGCTCGACGCCGACAAGGAAGGGTTCCTGCGCGCCGAGCGCAGTCTGATCCAGACGATCGGCCGCGCCGCGCGGCACCTGAACGGGACCGCGATCCTCTACGCCGACACGATGACCGACTCGATGAAGGCCGCGATCGGGGAGACCGAGCGCCGGCGCGCGAAGCAGGTCGCGTACAACGAGCGTCTGGGCATCACGCCGAAGGGCGTGCAGAAGCGCATCAAGGACATCATCGAGGGCGTGGCCGACCTGGACGAAGGGCGCCGCGAGATGAAGGCCGCGCAGGCGCAGGCGAAGTACGACGAGATGGGCGGCAAGGAACTCGAGCGCGAGCTGAAGCTCCTCGAGAAGCAGATGCTGGACGCCGCGAAGAACCTCGAGTTCGAGAAGGCCGCCGAACTCCGCGACCGCCTCTACAGGCTCAAGGAGCGGCTCTTCGGCGTGGCGTTGCCCACCGAGACCTGATCAAACGCCTGCGCGCCCGATGAACGCATCCGCACCGCGAGAGTCGATCCTGTTCGTCTGCCTCGGCAACATCTGTCGGTCGCCGACCGCCGAAGCGGTGTTTCGCGCGAAGGCGCAACGGGCCGGACTCGCCTCGCGCCTCGCGATCGATTCGGCCGGGACGGGCAGTTGGCACGTCGGCAATCCGCCGGATTGGCGCGCCACAGCGCATGCCTCGAAACGCGGCTACGACCTCTCGCCGCTTCGCGCCCGGCAGGTCGCGCGCGCGGATTTCAGCCGCTTCGGCCGGATCTTCGCGATGGATCGCTCGAACCTGGCCGACCTCCAGCGGATGCGGCCCCCGGACCACGCCGGACACCTCGGCCTGTTCCTCGACCTCGTACCGCAGCATCGCGGGCGCGACGTGCCGGACCCCTACGACGGAGGTGACGAGGGCTTCGAGACCGTGCTCGACCTGATCGAGTCGGCGAGCGACGCACTCGTGACGCGATTGATGGGCGCGCCGCCCGGGCGCTGAGACCGCGCCCCGGGCGACGCGAGCCCGTCAGCCTGCGGGCGGCGTGTCCTTGCGGGTTTCGACGAACTCGAGCGGCTCCTCGGTCACCGCGACGCGGGGCGGGCGCACGCGCCTGGGCCTGGGCGTCTCGATTTCGTCGGCCATCGGCGACGCGGCGCTCGTGCGATGCGTCTCCACCATCTCGAGCCCCGAATCCGCGGGAAGCCGGTAGGGCACCGCAGGTTCGATCGGTGCTACGCGCTCGATGCGCGGCGGCTCGCGATCGGCGGCGGGTGGCCGTGCGTCGTCCGGTGCGCTCGCTTCCGGGTCCGCCTCGACGACGCGATGCATCGCGTCGTCACGCGGAGGCAGGACGACGGGCGCGGTCGCCACCGTGGGCGCCGCGATCGCGACGGGCGCAGGTGCGTCGGGCGCGAAGGCGGCCGGCAACTGGAACGTCGCAGGCGCGGCCGACGCGGTGAGCGCGTCATGCGCTGGTGTCGTGGCGCCGGCTTCGGCCTGGGATTGGCCGGTCTGGGCCTGGCGGTCGCCGCCTCCACGACCCCTGCGGCGACGGCGGCGGCTGGCGTCACGACGCTCTTCGGCACCCGCGGGCGCGCTATCGTTGGCTTCGACGAGCGCACCGCCCGACATCGCCGCCGGTTTCTGCGGCGCCTGCGACTTGCGTTCGCCGCCCGGCCCGCGTTCGCGCGGCTGGCCTTCGCGCCGCTCGCGCTCCGGGCGCTCCTGCCTGGCCGCCGGCTCGCGCGGCGGTTGCTCGCGGCCCGCCTCTCCCTGCTTCGCGCCGTCGCCGCGATGATCGTCGTTGCGCTGCTGCTCGCTCCGCTGGCCCGGGGCCCCTCGTTGACCTTGCTGTTGCGGACGCGGCTGGCCTTCGCGGCGTTGTTCGTCGCGCCGCTCTCCGCGACGCTGATCGTCGCGGCGGTCGCGGCCGTCCTGGCGGCCGTCGCCACGGCGCTCGTCGCGACGCTGCTCCCGTCCGTCGCGTCGCGGGTCCCGCCCTTCGCGGCGTTCCTGCTGTCCGCCGCGGGGGCGCCCATCCCGGCGTTGGCGGTCCTGCGGCTTCGCGGGTTCCGCCGGCGCTGGCGAAGGTGCACTCGGCGCCGCCGGCTTGTGGCGGAACCAGCCCATCATCTTGTCGAACCAGGTTCCGGTCGCGGCCGGGGGCGACGGTTGCGCCACCGGGGCGGGCGTGGCCGCTGCGGCCGGTTGCGGAACCGGCACCGGCGCCGGCTGCGTCGGGGTGACGCCCTTGACCACCGCCTCCTGGCGCACTTCCTTCGCCTCCTCCTTCTTCTCCTTCGCGGGGTCGGGCTGCTCGGGCGCCTCGACCAAGTCGAAGCTCGGCGGCAGCGGTTCCGCATGATTGAGGTCGTCGTGGCGCAGGCGCTCGACCTTGTAGTTCGGCGTCTCGAGGTGCCGGTTCGGCACGACGAGCAGGTTGACCTTGAAGCGCGATTCGATCGACAGCACGTCGCCGCGCTTCTCGTTCAAGAGGAACGTCGCGACGTCGACCGGCACCTGCGCGACGACCTGCGCGGTGTTGTCCTTCATCGACTCCTCCTGCAGGATGCGCAGGATGTGCAGCGCCGTCGACTCGGTGCCCCGGATGTGGCCGATGCCGTGGCAGCGCGGGCAGGGCAGGTGGGCGGACTCGGCGAGCGCCGGGCGCAGCCGCTGGCGCGACAGCTCCATCAGGCCGAAGCGCGAGATCTTGCCCAGTTGAATCCGCGCGCGGTCGTAACGCAGCGCGTCGCGCAGGCGGTTCTCGACCTCGCGCTGGTTCTTCGCCGACTCCATGTCGATGAAATCGACGACGATGAGTCCGCCGAGATCGCGCAGCCGGAGCTGACGGGCGAGTTCGTCCGCGGCCTCGAGGTTGGTGTTGAACGCGGTCGTCTCGATGTCGCTGCCCTTGGTCGCGCGCGCCGAGTTCACGTCGATCGCGACGAGCGCCTCGGTGTGGTCGATCACGATCGCGCCGCCCGACGGCAGCGGGACCTGGCGGCCGTAGGCGGTCTCGATCTGGTGCTCGATCTGGAAGCGCGAGAACAGCGGGACGTCGTCCTTGTAGAGCTTCACGCGCTGCACGTTGTCCGGCATCACGTGGCCCATGAACTGCTGGGCCTGCTCGTAGATCGCCTCGGTGTCGATCAGGATCTCGCCGATGTCGGCGTGGAAGTAGTCGCGGATCGCGCGGATGACGAGGCTCGACTCCTGGTAGATGAGGTAGGCGCCCTGCTGGAGCTTCGAGGCCTCCTCGATCGCGCGCCACAACTGCAGCAGGTAGTTCAGGTCCCACTGCAATTCCTCGGCGGTGCGCCCGATGCCCGCGGTGCGGGCGATGACGCTCATGCCCGGCGGGACCTCGAGTTGCGCGACCGCGTCGCGGAGTTCGTTGCGGTCCTCGCCCTCGACCCGCCGCGACACGCCGCCGCCGCGCGGGTTGTTCGGCATCAGGACGAGGTAGCGGCCGGCGAGCGAAATGTAGGTCGTCAGCGCGGCGCCCTTGTTGCCGCGCTCGTCCTTGTCGACCTGGACGATGATCTCCATGCCCTCGCGGACCTGGTCGCGGCGAACGGCGCCGTCGCCCTCGTCGTCGTCACCCCGGCGACCGCCCTTCAGCGACTGGCGGGCGACCTCCTTGAACGGCAGGAAGCCGTGGCGGTCGGTGCCGTAGTCGACGAAGCAGGCCTCGAGCGAGGGCTCGACGCGCGTGACGACGGCCTTGTAGATGTTGGATTTCCGCTGCTCCTTGGCCGCGGATTCGATGTCGAGATCGACGAGCCGCTGGCCGTCGACGATGGCGACGCGAAGCTCTTCGGCCTGCGTGGCGTTGAACAACATGCGTTTCATGCGTTTTCCTTCGCGCGGCCGGCGGCCGGGCGGAAACGGAAAGCGCGAGGCAGGCGGGGGCCGACGGCCCGTCCGCCCGGGTCAGGCGGGTGCGGCGGGGGACGGTGCGAAGCGCTGCCCCGGTGGGTGGCCGGGACAGGGAACGGGGCAGGAGGAAGATGTCATCGCTCTTGATTCCCGCCGCGCTCGCGCGAGGCGCGGGCGGAGGGCCGTTCGGGTGCGCGTCGGATTCGTTCCGGAAGGACGGGGGATCCTGCGATGCGGCGGGATGCACCGGGGCACGTGGCCGCGCCGGGGCTCTGCCGCATCGTCGTGATCGTGGTCGTTCGCCGCACAGCCTGCGCCTCGGGCCCATCGCTTCACGCGGGGCGGCGCCAGGGGCTGCGCTGATGCCTTAACATCGCTCTTTGTTCGGAACCCTGCATTCGACCGGCGAGCGAGTTCCCGGTCACCGTCCGTTGGCAGGACGGCGCCATGCAGAGCACCTTGGGGCCGTTGCCCGGTGCAGGCGGCGAACCGCGGCAGCGGGGAAGGGCGCCGGCAGGACGCCGGGCACGGCGAATCCTGTGATTATAGAGGCGAATGAACGGGTTACGCAACCACGGTGTCCGCGAGGTCAGGATCGACGAAGCCGTGGCGGGCCAGCGGGTCGACAATTTCCTGGTCCGGACGCTGAAGGGGGTGCCCAAGAGTCACCTCTACCGCATCCTGCGCTCCGGCGAGGTCCGGGTGAACGGGCGGCGGGCGGGTCCGGACACCCGACTCGCCGAGGGCGATCGGGTTCGGCTGCCGCCGGTGCGCACCGGAGGGCCGGTCGCGCCTGCCGCAGTCACGGCCGCGGTGATCCGGGCAGGCGAGCGGCTGGCCGTGCTCCACGAGGACGACGATCTGTTGGCCATCGACAAGCCTGCAGGCATCGCGGTCCACGGCGGCAGCGGCGTGGCGCACGGTGTCATCGAGCGCCTGCGCGCCGCCCGTCCCGGGGCCCGGTTCCTCGAACTCGTCCACCGGCTCGACCGCGAAACCTCGGGGGTCCTGCTGATCGCCAAGAAACGCGCTGCGCTGACCGCGCTGCACGCGGCCTGGCGGGCGGGCGAGGTCGACAAGCGCTACCAGGTGCTCGTGCGCGGGCGCTGGCGTGACGCCAGGCGCGTCGTGCGCCTGCCGGTGCATCGCTATCTCACGAAGGACGGCGAGCGGCGCGTGCGCGTCGCCGACGACGGCCAGCACGCGCAGACGACGTTCCGGCGCATCCGCACCTGGCCGGGCGACACGCCGCTCGCGCTCCTCGAGGCCGAACTCCACACCGGGCGCACGCACCAGATCCGCGTCCATCTGACCCACCTGGGCTATCCGCTGGCCGGCGACGACAAGTACGGCGATTTCGCGTGGAACCGCGCGCTCGCGGAGCGCGGACTGAGGCGCATGTTCCTGCACGCCGCGAGCCTCGCCCTCGCGCATCCGCGCACCGGCGAGGCGCTTCTCATCGTGTCGCCGTTGCCCGCGGACCTCGCGGGATTCGTCGCGACGCTCGGGTCCGCCACCTCCGGACGGACCGATGCCTGAACTCGCGCCGCGCCGGTTCCGCCTCGTCGTGTTCGACTGGGACGGCACGTTGGCGGATTCCACCGCGCTGATCGCCGAGGCGATCCGGGGCGCGTGCGGGGCGATCGGGCGGCCGCTGCCGAGCCTCGACGACGCGCGCTACGTGATCGGACTGGGGCTCGGCGACGCGCTCGCGCATGTCGCGCCGGGACTCTCCGAGGAGGAAGCGCGCGCGCTCGTCGGACACTACCGGCGCCGCTACCTCGACGGTGAAGCCGCGATCCCGCTGTTCGGTGGCGCGCACGAACTCCTCGCCGACCTCGAGCGCGCGGGTTTCCTGCTCGGCGTCGCCACCGGCAAGTCGCGGGCCGGACTCGACCGCGCGCTCGCCAGCAACGCGCTCGCCGGCCGCTTCCACGCGACCCGCTGCGCCGACGAGGGCTTCCCCAAACCCCATCCCGAGATGCTGCTCGCGCTGATGGAGCGCCTCGCGGTCGATCCGCGGGAGACGCTGATGATCGGCGACACCACGCACGATCTCGATCTCGCGCGAAACGCGGGCGCGTGCGCGCTCGCCGTGTCGTACGGCGCCCATCCGGTCGAGGGGCTCGCGTCGCGCGGGCCGCTCGCGACCGTCGGCTCGGTCGCGGAACTGCGGCGCTGGCTCGAAGCGTACGCTTGAGCCCACCGCCCCGGACACGCGCCCGGCCCCGGATCCGGCCCGGCCGGGGGGCGCGGTAGACTGGCCGGCGACATCCATCGAGTTCGGCGAGGGGTCCATGACCGAGGAAGGCTGGGAACGCAAGGCGCTGGAGGCGCTCGCGAGCGACATCGTGGCCGAACGCCGGCGCGCGCGGCGCTGGTCGATCTTCTTCCGCTTTCTCGTGCTCGGTGTCGTCGTGATCGGACTCCTGATGCTCGTCGGCGCGTTCGCGTCGCACGCGCAGGTGTGCGTCGACAAGTGCACGGCGCTGGTCGACCTCGACGGCGAGATCGACCGCGACGGGCGGGCGAGCGCCGAAGTCGTCATCGAGGGGTTGCACGCGGCGTTCGACAACCCGCGCATCAAGGGCGTCGTGCTGCGCATCAACAGTCCGGGCGGCAGCCCGGTGCAGGCCGGGCAGATCCACGCCGAGATGAAGCGGCTCCGCGCGAAGCATCCCGACGTCCCGCTGCACGCGGTGGTCGAGGAGATGGCCGCGTCGGGGGGCTACTACGTCGCGGCGGCGGCGGATCGCATCTACGTCGATCCCGCGAGCCTCGTCGGGTCGATCGGCGTGGTCATCGATTCGTTCGGCTTCGTCGGGACGATGGAAAAGGTCGGCGCGGAACGCCGCGTGATCACCGCGGGCGAGAACAAGGCGTTCCTCGACCCGTTCTCGCCGCTGCCCGACAGGCAACGCGCGTACGCCGAGTCGATGCTCGAGGACATCCACCGGCAGTTCATCGCGGCGGTGAAGGACGGGCGCGGCGACCGGCTGAAGGAGTCGCCCGACATGTTCAGCGGGCTCGTCTGGAACGGCCAGCGGGCGGTGGAACTGGGGCTCGCCGACGCCTACGGCACGGTCGGGTCGGTCGCGCGCGACGTGTTCGAAGCCGAGGAGGTCGTCGACTACACGCCGAAGGAGGATCTCGCGAGCCGGATCGCGCGACGGATCGGCACCGAGGCGGGCCGGTTCACGCTGAAGGCGCTGCGCTCGTCGTCGTTCGCGATGCCGTCGCTGCGCTGAGTCCTACGCGTCTCCCCAGCGCCGCAGCAGGTTGTGGTAGCAGCCTGTGAGCGCGACGAGCGACGGATGGTCGTCGACTTCGCGCGCGAGCCGCACGAGCGCCATGTCCATCTCGAAGAGCAGCGTGCGTTCGCCGTCGTCGCGCACCATGCTCTCGATCCAGAAGAACGACGACACGCGCTCGCCGCGGGTCACCGGCGTCACGCGGTGCACGCTCGTCGCCGGATAGATCACGAGGTCGCCGGCGGGCAGCTTGACCGCCTGCGGACCGTAGGTGCCCTCGATCGTGAGTTCGCCGCCGTCGTAGTCCTCGGGCGGGGTCAGGAACAGCGTCGCCGAGACGTCGGTGCGCATCCGTCGCGTGGTCGGCGGGTGCACGCGGATCGCCCCGTCGACGTGGTCGCCGAAGGTCATGCCCGGCCCGTAGCGGTTGAAGAGCGGCGGGTACACCTGGCGCGGCAGAGCCGCGGAGAAGAAGAGCGGATGGCGCCCGAGCGCGGCGAGGATCGTCTCGCCGCATTCGCGCGCCACCGCGGATTCCTCGGGCAACTGCAGGTTCGCCTTCGCGCGCGCGGATTGGTGCCCCGCGGTGACGTTGCCGTCGACCCAGGCCGCGGCGTCGATGCGCTCGCGGATGCGGGCGACTTCGTCGGCGCGAAGGACGCCGGGGATGCGCAGCAGCATGGCGTGGGTCCCTGGTTCAGAACCGGTAGGTGAACGTGACCGCGCCGGAGACCGGGGCGCCCGGCAGCACGCGGTCGGGCCGGTTGTTGTAGCCGCCGATGTAGTACGTCTTGTCGGTCAGGTTGTAGCCGTTGACCCGCACCTCCCAGCTCGGGGCGACGTAGCCCACCATCGCGTCGAGCACCACATAGGTCGGGATCTGCGAGTCGGGCACGTTGGTGTCGGTGAGCCACGTGCCCTTCTGGCCGCGCACGCCGCCGCCGAACTCGAAGCCGCCGCCGGTCTTGTAGACGGTCCACAGGCTGCCCGAGATCTCGGCGACGCCGAGCGGCACCTTGCCCTGCGTGGCCGGAGGACCGGTCACGATCTCGCCGTCCATGAACGCGATGCCGCCGGTGATTTCCCAGTTCGGCGTGATCGATCCCGACAGCTCGAACTCGATGCCGTCGACGCGCCGCTTGCCGGCGAGCACCGTGGTGCCTGCGCTGTCGGCCATGCGCGCGTTCGACTTTTCGGTGCGGAAGAGCGACGAGCGAAGCTGGAGGCCGCCGAAGTCCCACTGCGCGCCGAGTTCGAAGTTCTCGGTCTCCTCCGGCTCGAGGCCCTGGTTGACCGGGTTGAGATTGGTGTTGCCGGTGCCTCCGTACACGCCGAGTTCGCCCGACGGGTTGTAGGCGTTGCCCCATGCGAGGTACCAGGACTGACGCGCGGTCGGTTGCCAGATGAGGCCGGCGCGCCCGCTCCACATCCGGTCGGTGCGCTCGTAGGGTCCGGTCGACAGCACGCCCGGGCCGAGGCCGGTGGAGTACGCGCGCGCGTCGTAGTGGTCCCAGCGCACGCCCACGAGCGCCTTCCACTCGGGGGTGAACTCGATCTGGTCCTGCACATAGATCGAGAACGTGTCGGCGGTCGAGTTGCCGCGCGCGTTCTCGACCTTCGAGTACGAGAGTTCGGCCGACGCATCCGGGTGGAGGAACGACGTGATCGACGACGGCGCCTGCACGCCCGGCTTGTCCGGGTCCGCGTCGAGCTGGTAGTTGAGGCGGTCGAGGCTCTCGCGCGCGAGCAGGATGCCGCCCAGCACCTGGTGGCGGACCGGGCCGGTGGCGGTCCGCCACAGGAGCTCGGTCTGGCTGACGAGCGCGTCGTCGTCGTTGTCGCGCGTGCGGCCCGTGTCGTGGTTGCGCGTGACGCGCAGGAGGTCGACCGGAGTGTCGCGCGTCACCGGATTGCCGTTGAAGTCGATCGGATTCAACGTCGCGATCGTCGACTCGGACTGCCGCTGGTAGCGTGAATAGCGCAGCGTCGAGGTGAACGACAGGTTGCCGGCGAGTTGCAGGTCGAGCCGCAGGTCGCCGATGTTGACGTCGTAGTTCGCGTAGTCGTAGTTCTCGAAGCCGTAGTAGGTGCGCGGCGACACCATCTCCGGATAGCCCCAGAAGCCCAGGGCGCTGGTGAAGAGCGTGGGCTGCCCGTAGTCGGTGACGTCGCGTGCCTTGAACCAGTACCACGACCCGGTGAGTTGCGCCGTCGGCGAGAGCTCCCACAGGAAGCTCGGCGCGAAGCCGTACCTCTCGGTGTCCTGCGGGTAGCGGTAGTTGCCGGAGCCGTCGGCCAGCGCGATCAATCGAACCGCGCCGTTCCCGCCCACGCGCACGTTGACGTCGGCGACCGCGCGCTTCTGATCGAACGACCCGAGCGTGAGGTCGACCCGGCTCGCGTCGACCTTGTACGCGCCCTTGAAGGTCTGGTTGACGAGTCCGCCCGGGGAGCCGCGCCCGAACATCAGCGCGGAGGAGCCTTTCAGCACCTCGACCGAGTCGGTGGCGAAGAGGTCCCGGTTGTATTCGCCGATGTCGCGGACGCCGTTGACGAAGATGTCCTGGTTCAGCGGGAAGCCGCGCAGGAAGAGCACCTGGTTCGCCTGGGTGCCGCCCTCCGCGGCACCGAACGAGATGCCGGGCACGTTGCGCAGGACGTCGACGAGCGAGGTCGCTCCCTGCGTGCGGATCACCTCCTGCGGAATGATGTTGACGAACTGCGGGATGTCGCGCAGCGGCGTGTCGGTGCGGGTCACCGCGCTCGTCGCGTCGACCTTGAAGCCGTCGGCGTCGCGCACCCGGACTTCGGGCAGCGTCGGTGTCGGCGAAGGCGTCGTGGTGGATTGCGCCCAGGCGCCGCCTTCGGCGCCGAACAGCGACAGCGACGCGATGCCGAACGCCTTGTGCGGCACCCGGAGGCCGGTGCGAAGGGCGTCGGCGACGCGACGCGGGACGAACGAGGTGCGGCGGCGCGCGGACGCGGCGGATCGAGGCATGCTGGAACTCCCCTGAAGCGGTGACGTGGACGCTCTTCGCGGACACGGCTGGCTCGGGAATCCCTGGCTGGCGCGCGGTGTCGAGCCGGACGCGCATGCGCCGGCCACAACGAATGATAACGATTCGCATTGATCCTGGCAACGGTCCCTGGCGCCGATCCCCGGATGGCGTCCGGTTCGCGCGCGCGGCGCGTCAGGACGGAAGCCAGCCCTGCGCAATCGCCTTCGCGATGGCCTCGTGCCGGTTCAACGCCGAGAGCTTGGCGAGCACGTTGCCGATGTGGAAGTCCACCGTTCGCGACGCGATTCCGAGCTTCCCGGCGATGTCGCGGCTGGTGAGCCCGCTGGCCGAGAGCGCGAGGCACGATCGTTCGCGTTCGGAGAGGCGCCGGGACGCGAGCGTTCCGGGCGGCGGGCGCTCGTGCAGCGGCCGGCGGCACAGGTGGATCGCTCGCGCGAGCCACATCGCATCGTCGAGCCGGCCGAGGATCGCGTTGCGGCGCGCGGTATCGATCGGCGATGCGGACGAGTCGAAGGCGACGACCGAGCCGCCGCGCGGCGAAGACATCGGGATCGCGAGGCCGCTGCGGATGCCTTCGCGTGCCGCGGCATCGAAGAAGCTCTGTGGGCGTCGATCGGCGGCAATGCTGCCGCCGTCCCACAGGCAGGGAAGGCCGTGGACGAGTGTCGGCGCGAGGCGCGGATCGACGTCGAACCAGCGCTCGGCGGCGTACCGGGCGAGCCACGCATCGTTCCACGTGGACCACAGCACCGGCTCGACGGTCGCGATCGAACCCGCCTGCGGCAGCGCGAAGGTCGTCACGCCGTCGAACCCCAGGTCGCGCGCCCACCGGCGGATCAGGTGCGCCGGCGCGTCTTCCGAATGCGTGGCGTCGGAACTCGCCAGGCGGATCGGGACCGCGGTCGCGTGCAGCGGGACGGCAAGGTGGGGCGGGACCATGGGTCGCGCAGGATGAAGCGGTCCGGTCGATGCTAGCGCGAGACAGGCTGTCGTGTACAAACCGGCGACGAACGGTCCGCAGGACCGGCCTCCTTCGGTGCCGCAGGGCGGACGAACCGCGCCCCTCATGCCTGCGTCATGGACGGCGATGCGGCGGGATCGCGCGCCGGGCGCGGCTTTTCATCGTGATCCTGCCGACGCGGCCACCTTCGGGACGTCGCTGCGCTCTTTGCAACAGCGGGCGCGGACGTGGTCCCGCCGTCGCGCCCGGCGAACCGGTCCCGGCGAGGCGGTCCGATCGTCGCGCGATCGCCGGGTTCGTCGCCTTCGGATCAGTACTTCGACGCGCCCGGCAGGCCGGTGACCTGCGTCCCGGGCCGGACGCCGCGCTCTGCGAACCAGCCCTTGCGCATCTCGAGCGCATAGAGCGCGAGGCCGCGCGAAGGCACGCCGGTTTCGTCGCGCGGCGCCATGTCCTCGATGTTGAGAATGCGGCCCTGTGCGTCGATGAAGGCGATCGACAGCGGGACGTAGGTGTTGCGCATCCAGAACGACAGCGGCTGCGGCTCGGCGAACACGAACAGCATCCCGCGGTCGGCGGGCAGACTGAAGCGGTACATGAGGCCGACCTGCCGCTCCGGCGGCGTCGAGGCGACCTCGGCGTCCACCGCGTGGCCGCCCACGCGGATTTTGGTCACCGGCAGGGATTGCGGCTTGCCGTCGGCGGGCTGGGCGTGGAGCGGCTGGGCGCACGCGGCGCCGAGCAACGCGAGTGCGAGAGCGAAGGGACGCAGGATCATCGGTCGTCGGTGGGTGAGGAAGAGGGAACAACGTGCGTGCGGCGCTGCTGCACGACCCACAGCGTCCACGAGGTGGCGCAGAAGGCGGCCATGCCGAGCGCGAGCGCGAGGAGCGACCGGTCGAGGATCGGCGCGACGGTGCCGGCGACCAGGCCGCCGAGCGCGAACTGCACGAAGCCCTGCAGCGACGAGGCGAGCCCGCGCATGGCCGGGAACAGGTCGAGCAGCATCACCATGATGGTCGGCGTCGACATCGCGGAGCCGATCATGAAGAAGAACAGCGGCGCGATGTTGAGCGCGACCTGCGCCGGCGCGAACGCGCTGACCAGCACGTTCGCCGCCGCCGCGGCGCCCATGAACAGGAAGCCCGTTCGCACCGTCTTCGCGGGAGAGATCCGGCCGGCGAGGCGTCCCGAAGCCGACGCGCCGATCATCACGCCGGCGATCAGCGGAATGAAGAGCCAGCCGAAACCCATCGTCGAGACGCCGAGCAGGTCGACGAGGAACGACGGCGCGCCCGCGATGTAGATGAAGAACGCGCAGAAGTTGAGCGCGGGGACGAGCCCGAGCATCAGGAACCCGGCGTGACCCGCCACGTTCCGGTAGTTGCGCGCCAGCGTGCGGGGATGGAGCGGCGTGCGCGCTGCGGGCGGATGGGTCTCGGGGAGCGCGCGCGCGGTCCACGCGAAGAGCCCGAGCGTGAAGGCGAGGAGCGCCCAGAACATCGAGCGCCAGCCCAGCGCGTTGAGCAGCAGACCGCCGACGACGGGCGCGACGGCCGGCGCGATCGAGAACACGAGCGTCACCTGCGCCATCAGCCGCTGGGCGTCGGGCCCGTGGAAGCGGTCGCGGATGATCGCACGCCCGATCACGAGGCCGGCGCCCGCGGAGAGCCCCTGCAGCGCGCGGGCGAGCCACAGCGACTCGATGTTGCCGGCGATCGCGCAGCCGAGCGTCGCGACCGCGTAGACGACGAGACTGCCCAGCACGACCGCCCTGCGGCCGAGCGCGTCGGAGAGCGCGCCGTGCCACAGCATCATGAACGCGTACGCGAACAGGTAGGTCGACAGCGTCGCCTGCACGGCGACCTGCGGCACGTCGAAGGCGGCGCCGATGGTCGCGAATGCGGGCAGGTAGAGGTCGATCGAGAAGGGGCCGAGCATGACCAGCGCGCCCAGGAGCGCCGCGAACGACCAGGTGCGCGTCGCCACCGGCGGGCCGGGCGCCTCGGTGCGCGGCGCGGTCAAGGAGCGGGACTCCCGCCGGAGAGCGCCGCGTCGACCGCGGCGCGTCCGTACTTCGGCGCGAAGAGCGCGATGAACGCGTAGACGTAGCCGCGGAGGAACGCGTTCCGCCTGAGCGCGAGGCGCGTGGTGGACGGCGCGAACAGGTGGCTCGCGTCGAGCTTCGCGAGGCCCTGGTCCCGAACCGGGTCGTAGGCCATCTGGGCGACGATGCCCACGCCCATGCCGAGTTCGACGTAGGTCTTGATCACGTCGGCGTCGAGCGCCGTCAGCACGACGTTGGGCTCGATGCCGCGCGAGGCGAACGCCGCGTTGATCTGCGAGCGGCCGGTGAACGTGAAGTCGTAGGTCACGATCGGGTGCTTCGCGAGCGCCTCGAGCGTCAGCCGCCCCTTGTGCTTCGCGAGCGGATGGGCGTGCGGCACCAGCACGCAGCGATTCCAGCTGTAGCAGGGCAGCGTGACGAGGTCGGGAAAATCGGCGAGCGCCTCGGTCGCGATGCCGACGTCGGTCTCCCCGGCGATCGTGTGCTCGGCCACCTGCCGCGGATTGCCCTGATGGAGCACGACCCGCACCTTCGGGTAGCGCTCGACGAACGCCTGCAGCACCTTCGGGAGCACGTAGCGCGCCTGGGTGTGCGTGGTCGCGATCGCGAGCGTGCCGAAATCCTCGCTCCGGAACTCGTCGGCGACGCGCTTCAGGTTCCCGATTTCCGCGAGTGCCTTGCGCGCGGTCGCGAGCACGACCGAACCGGCGGGCGTGAGCGTGGCCAGTCGCTTGCCCTGGCGCACGAACACCTTGAGGCCCAGTTCGTCCTCGAGGTGCCGGATCTGCTTGCTGATGCCGGGTTGCGACGTGTCGAACGCGTCGGCGGCCTCCGACACGTTGAGTCCGTGGTCGACGACCGCGCAGAGGTAGCGGAGTTGCTGGAGGTTCACCGGGGAGCCGGGTGCGGCACCGGATCCGCGGCGGTCCGGCTTATGCCATTCAGCATGAAGCGGTACGGTATCATATAACCGGAAGCCACGCGCCCGCCGGGCCGCCGGCGCGGCCTCCCGGACCACGGGCCCCGTGTCCCAGCGATACGCCATCCACCCGACGCACCCGCAGCCGCGCCTCGTCAGACAGGCGGCGGCCGCATTGCGCGCGGGCGGCGTCGTCGTCTATCCGACCGACTCGTGCTACGCGCTCGGCTGCGCGCTCGACGCCTTCGACGCTGCCGCGCGCATCCGCGCGATCCGCGGCATCGACG
>JAANMW010000413.1_pt1 | contig 49672 bp, 43 predicted proteins | sample 7279671 | NCBI WGS metagenome assembly JAANMW01 (sample SAMN14094541, study PRJNA606508) | bioreactor metagenome | isolation source: A lab-scale SPAN reactor treating ammonium-rich wastewater day 247 | place: Ireland: Galway | collected 2017-09-19 | reverse complement strand
ATCTGCGGGCTCGGACGGCGGGACCTGGCGGGCCGCCTGAGAGCCTGGGCTACTTTCGCCCTATCGACTCAACATTCGGGACAGTATACCTATTTCGGCGCCGAAATAGGTATACTGTCCCCGTATTTATGGAAATAGGTATACTGCACCCGGATTTCTACGGAAAGCGGTATGCGGTCACCTGATATGGTCTCAACGTCCGAGCACTTCGCGGATCTTCTCGACCAGTTCGAGCGGGCCGTAGGGTTTCTGGAGGAAGCCGGACACGCCGGTGTCGCGGAACCGGCCGAGCGCCTCCTGTTCGCTGTACCCGCTGGACAGGAGCACCGGGACTTCAGCGCGCTCGGCGCGCATCGCCCGGCAGGCCTCGACCCCGTCCATGCGCGGCATGGTCATGTCCAGCACCACCAGCGCGATCCGCTCGGCATGCGCGCGGAACACCTCGACCCCTTCCTGCCCGTCCCCGGCGGTCAGCACCTGGTAGCCGAACTGGGTCAGCGACCGTTCGACCACGTCCAGCACGGTTTCCTCGTCGTCGACCACCAGAATGGTGCCTGTGCCGAGTTCGAGCTCCGCTGTGGCTTTGGCCGCGGCCGCGCCGGTGGCCTTGCGGGAGGGCGGGAAGAGCACCCGGAAGGTGGTGCCGCGACCGAGCATGCTGTCGACGCTGATCGCGCCCCGGTGCCCGCGGACGATCCCCAGCGCGGCGGCCAGGCCCAGCCCGCGACCGGTGAACTTGGTGGTGAAGAACGGCTCGAAGACGCGGTTGAGGGTCTCCTCGTCCATCCCGCTCCCGGTATCGGCGACCTCGACGTAGAGGTATTCGAGGTCGGGCAGGTCGGCCTCGGCGAACGGCGCCAGGAGCGTCTCGCGCTCCAGCGCGCAGCGCCCGGTGCTGACGTGGATCACGCCCTCGCTGTCGTGGAGCGCGTCGGAGGCGTTGGTGATCAAGTTCATGACCACCTGCCGGATCTGCGTCGCGTCGCCCTCGATGGCCGGCAGGCCGGGCTCGAAATCGTAATTCAGCACCGCCTTCTTGGAGATACTGACCTCCAGCAGGTGGGCCATCTCCCGGACCAGGCTGTTGAGGTCCACCGGGCGGATCTCGAACTGGCCCTTGCCGCTGTAGGCCAGCATCTGGCGGGTCAGGTCGGCGGCGCGCTGGGCGGCCAGCTCGATCTGCTCGACGCTGGCGCGGGCCGGCGATTCCATCGGGAGCTGGACCAGGGCCAGGCCGGCGTTGCCCAACACGCCCATCAACAGGTTGTTGAAGTCGTGGGCGATCCCGCCGGCCATCACCCCCAAGCTCTCCAGCTTCTGGGCGTGCTGAATCTGCATCTCCAGCCGCCGCTGCTCGTCTTCCGCGCGCTTCCGCTCGGTGACGTCATGGATCACGGCCACGGTCCCGCCCGGCTGGCCGTCGGCCGCGGTGATTGCGGACAGGGACCAGTCGACCCAGACCTCCTCGCCGTCGCGGCGCCGGTGGGTCACCTCGCCACGCCACTCGCCATCGCCGGCGACCGCCGCCCAGACGAAGTCCCAGGTCAGCGCCTCGTCGGCCAGGACCACCACCTCGGCGATGTCGCGCCCGACCGCCTCCGTCGCCGGCCAGCCGTACATCCGCGCCGCCGCCGCGTTCCAGGACGTGATCCGGTGCTGGACATCGACCGCCACCACGGCGTCGTTGACCTGCTCCAGGAGGTGCGCCTGATAGCGGACCCGCGCCTCGGCCTCTTGCCGTTCCTGCGATTCCACCGCGAGCGACAGAAGATCGGCCACCGAGGCGGCAAACTGGGCCTCGTCGACCCGCCACCGGCGGGGATGCCCGGTCTGCTCTGCCGACAGCACGCCGACCGTGCGCCCACCCACCCGCACCGGGGAGGCCAGCAGTGAGACCACCTGACCCGGATCGAGGTAGTCGGCCCGCAGCTCGGCGGTGCGCCCGTCGCGCTGGGCGTCATCGATGGCCAACGAGCGGCTCTCTTCCAGCGCGTGTCGGTAGCCCGGGCAGGCCGCGGCGGTGAGGTCAGGGCCGGGGTCGTACCGCTCGCTGTGACGGTCGTAGACCTCCATCTTGATCGCGCCGCCGGGAGCCAGCCGCCACACGGCCACGCGATCGGCCTCGAGCGTTGCCGCGGCGGCACGGGCGACGGTCCGGGCGGCCGCCGCCAGGTCCCCCCGGGCGATCTCCCGGCTTTGCGCCAACTCGACCAGCGCCCGGTTCTGCCGGCCGGCCCGCTCCTGCAGCTCGAGGCGCTGCTGCATCCGCGTCAGCTCGGCCTCGTACTCGGCCTGCTGCTCGCGCCAGGGGTCGACCACCACCCGCAGCCGGACCTCGGCCGGGGCCATCGATTCGACCAGGTCGCGGTTGACCGCCTGGACCCGGAAGGTGTACTCCCCGACCGGCAGGTTCTCGTACCGGACCTGCGTCTCCCAGGTGTCGGTCCACCGCCGGTCGTGTCCTTCCAGGCAGTAGCTGTAGCGCATCCGATGCGTGCCCAGGCTCAGGCCGCGGAAGTGGAAGGTCACCAGCCCGGCCCCGCCGGCGGTCAACTCGACCTCCTCGGGCGCCTCGAAGATGCGGTCGGCGATCACCTCGCGGACCTCGATCAGCGGTGGCCGGGTGGACGTCGGCCGGTAGCGCACGATGCCGTGGAAGGTGCCGACGATCATCGACCCGTCGGGACACGGGACCAGCGAGGTGACGGCGTTGCCGGGCAAGCCGTCCTCGTCGGTCAGGACCTGGAGATGCTGGCCGGACCAGCGGTACACCCCGCACTTGGTGCCGAGCCAGACGTGGCCGTCGGCGCCCAGCACCGAGACCTGGTTGTCCAGGGTCAGGAAGCCGTGCTGCTTGCCGAGGTAGGCGAACGTCTCCCCATCGTACCGGCAGACGCCCTGCCGGGTGCCGATCCACAGCTCGCCCCGGTCGTCCTCGCAGAGCGACTGCACCGCGTCGGTGGGCAAGCCGTCCTCGACGCCGTAGACGCGGAGGCGCTCGCCTTCGAGACAGGCCAGCCCGCCGGCCGAGAAGCCGGCCAGCCAGAACCGGTGCCGCCGGTCCTCCAGCAGGCGGAAAACGACCTTGAGTGGGGTCTCGATGGCCTCGAACCGTTGCCCGTCGAACCGGCAGGCACAGCCGGGATAGCCGCAGCCGGCCCACACCCGGCCGGCGTGGTCGAGCGTCAGCCCGGCGATGTTGTTGCTGCCCAGCCCGTCGGCGGTGGTGAACACCACCTCGGCCTCTCCGAAGGCGTCCAGGGGGTGCTCGAAACGGTACAGCCCGTCGCCCCAGGTGGCCACCCACAGCCGGCCCTGGGGGTCGATCAGCAGGCCGAACAACCGCGCCCCGAAGCGTCGCTGGCGCAGCTCGCCGTCGGCCAGACAACAGAGCAGGTTCCCGTTGGCGAACCACAGCCGGCCGTCGGCGTCGAGCCGGAGATCTTCGGTCACCGGCTCATCGGTCAGCGGCTCGATGGTTTCGGTGTGGAAGCAGGTCAGACCGGACAGGCCGTCGCCGATCCAGAGATGGCCCTCACTGTCCTCCATCAGCGCCGCGACGTGCTCGCCGATCAGCCCGTCACGGATGCCGAAGGAGGTCCACTGGTCGCCGGCGTGGCAGTACAGCCCCTGGCCGATGGTGCCCAGCCACAGCCGGCCGCGATGGTCCTCGACGATCGAGCGGACGTTGACCAGGTCGGTGGCGCCCGCTGGGCCGAGCGGCTGGAACTCACCGCCGTCGAGGACCGCCGCGCCGACCAGGGTGCCGACGAGCAGCCGGCCGGCGGCGTCCTGGTTGATGGCCAGGATGTGGCTGGCCGGCAGCCCGTCGTCGGTGGTATAGTGCGCGCGCCAGCCCTCGCGGTAGCAGCTCAACCCGCCTTTGGTGCCGATCCAGAGCTGATCTTCGCGGTCGACGAAGACCCGGCGGACGTCGTCGCTGAGCAGGCCGTCGGCCTCGGACAGCACGGTCATGCCGCCGTCGCGGAGGCCGGCCACGCCGCGGTGGGTAGCCACCCACAGCGTCCCTCGGCCGTCGAAGCAGAGGTCCTCGATCTCGTCGTTGGGCAAACCGTCGGCGGTGGTCAGGCTGCGGAAGCGGCCCTCCTCGTACCACGACAGGCCGGTGCGCGTGCCGATCCACAGCACGCCTTGGTGCTCGAGGACGGCCATCACCTCGTTGCCGGCCAAACCGTCGGCGTGGCTGAAAGTCTCGAATCCGGTCCCGTCATATCGGCACAGGCCGGAGCGGGTGCCGATCCACAGGAATCCGCGCTGGTCGGCGGCGAGGCACCAGACACCGGCCGGGAGACCGTCGGTCGCGTCGAACCGGCGCCAAGCGCCGGCCGGCTGCCGCGGGGCACCGATCGCCTGTCGGACCGCCGTCACCGGCCGGTCGCCGAGCCTCTCCGCCGGATCAAACACGCGTCTCGTCCAATCCCTCGACCGCTCCCTCTGTACGGTCCGCGGCCGGCCGCCGCGGCCGGACCGCCCCGCCTGCCGGGACGCGGCTGCTCTTGTCACACGGCGGTCTAGTGCGCGCCGCGCTCCGGGCTGATTCGTTATACCACGCGCCACGCCTTCGTACTGCTCATCCGGCGCTCGGGAAGGGTCATCGCGGCGAGCGACGTATCGCCGGCCGGAGGGCGAGCGTGATGGTCTGGATCGCGTTGCTGGCGCTGGTGGCGGTGGTGGTGCTGACCGTCTGTCTCGACGAGGAGCGCCGCCGGCGGCGGTGGCGGGAGCTGTCGCTCGAGGCGCGGCTGCGCGAGAGTGGGTACCGGGCCGAGGTCTTCGAGCGCGCTTTGGCCCGGCTCCGGGCCGACCGGGACGCTGGCAAGCTGACCATCAACGAAGACTACCGCGCCCTGTTCGACCGGCTGACCGCGGAGGCCAGGCTGGCCGACCAGCAGACGGAGCCCGGCTGATGTATGACCAGATGGCCGACATCTACGACCGGTTCATCGACTGGCCGGCCCGCCTGGAGCGCGAGCTGCCGCCGCTGCTGGCCTGGCTGGGCGAAGCCCGGCGGGTGGCCGACGTGGCCTGCGGCACCGGCCGCCATGCCGCCGCCCTGGCCGACGCCGGGCGGGCGGTGGTCGGCTTCGATCCCAGCGGCGAGGCGCTCGCGGCCGCGCGAAAGCTGCCCGGCGCGACTTTCGTCGAGGCCGGCTTCGGGGAGCTGGCCGCCACCGGTCAAGGGCCGTTCGAGGCGGTGCTCTCGCTGGGCAACTCCATCCCGCACCTGCTGACCACCGAGGAGCTGCGCGCCGCGGTCGACGACCTGGCGGCGGTCCTCGTCCCGGACGGGCGGATCCTGCTCCACCTGCGCCATCTGCCGCTGGCCCGGGCCCGCGACGACTGCTGGCTGCCGCTCCGCTCGCACACCGACCCCGACGGCACCGAGTGGCTGTTCGAGCGGCACTACGACTTCCTTGACGACGACCGGGTGATGTTCCACTTCGTGGCCTTGTTCCGCCCGCCGGACCACGCCTGGCAGCGTCGCCTGCACACCACCGAGCTGCGCGCCTGGCGACCGTCAGAGCTGACCGCTGCGCTGGCGGGCTGGCGGTCCGTGACGCTGTGGGCCGACCTGGCCGGGAGCGCCTTCGACCCGGCCCAGTCTCTCGACCTGTTCGTCACCGCCCGGCGGCCGGTCAACGCTGAGCAGTCTGGGTAGCGGCCAGAGCACCCGAGCGGGTATACTGTCCGGTGGAGATGCCGTCGTGACAGGAGATACCGCCCCTCCGCTGCGCCAGCGTCCCTTACGCCACGTGTCCGGGCTGGTCAAGGAGGCTACCGGGGCACTCTTCGACGTCCGCGACCTGGACTCGCCAGAGGGTGGGCGCCGGTCGGGGCCGGCCGGCGACGGGCAAGCCACGTTCGAGCTGCACTGGACCGATGCCTTCGACTGGCTGGAGTCGGCGCCGGCTCGATCGGTCGAGGCGGTGGTCACCGATCCGCCCTACGGTTTGGTCGAGTACACCGCCCACCAGCTTGAGAAACGGGCCAACGGGACCGGCGGGGTGTGGCGGATTCCGCCGTCGTTCGACGGCTGCCGGCGGTCACCACTACCGCGCTTCACGGTGCTCACCGGACCCGAGCAGGAGCAGCTTGCATCCTTCTTCACGCGGCTCGCGGAGCGGCTGCTGCCGGTGCTGGTCCCAGGCGCCCACGTCTTCATTGCCACCAATCCGCTCGTCTCCCATCTGGTCTACGGACCGTTTCTGGCGGCCGGTTTCGAGAAGCGCGGCGAGATCATCCGCTTGGTCCAGACTCTGCGGGGCGGGGACCGCCCGAAGAACGCGGAATCCGAATTCGACCAGGTGACCGTGATGCCGCGCTCAGGCTGGGAGCCCTGGGGCCTGTTCAGGAAGCCCTGCGAAGGCCGCGTGCAGGACAACCTCCGCCGCTGGAGGACCGGCGGCTTGCGCCGCATCTCGGCCGCCGAGCCGTTCCGCGACGTGATCGACGCCCCGCCGGCCAGGGGGCGAGAGCGGACGATCGCGCCGCATCCATCGCTCAAGCCGCAGCGGCTGATGCGGCAGCTCGTCCACGCCGCGCTGCCGCTTGGGGAAGGAACCATTCTCGACCCCTTCATGGGCAGTGGCTCGACCATCGCCGCCGCCGCCGCTTGCGGTCTGTCGAGCATCGGGTTGGAGGCCAACGAAGAGTACTTCGAGTTGGCCCTGAACGCCGTGCCGCTGCTGGCCGAGTTGCCGACCAACGGAGGCACCGGTGGCTCGCGGTAAGCTCAACCCTTCAGTACCCCTGCCGCCCGAATTGGAGCTCACCGCCATCCGGAAAGCGGTGGACTACGTCGAGAAGAACCTGGCCGACTTGGTCGAGATCTACTTCGAACAAGCGAACGTGTTCAGCGGCATCGTGGGCATCTTCGGGGCCAAGGCGCTGGACGCCGTCAGCAACTACGAAAACACCGCAACGTCGACACCGCGCAGCAGCGCTTCCCCGATCTCAAGCGCCGCGGCAGTGGGGATCATCCGCCGCCGGCCCATTCGCTGGAAAGCAAGGGCAGCAAGCGTCCTTGGGCCGTCCAGTCGCACTACGACCACCCCGGCTGGTACATCGTCTGGCGGTACTTGGTGGACCCGACGGAGACCATCGAGCCGGGCCGTCCGGTGGTCATCTGGCGGGTGGACGTGGTGTTCTTGGAGCGCGCGGACTGGAAATACGAGAAGAGCAGTGCCGGCGAGGCCGGCGGAGGGCGAACCCACACGTTTGGGGTCCGAGAGCCGGCAGCCAAACTGAGCGGATGCGCGGTTTGCGCGCGGGACGACATCGTCATTCGCCAGAACAAGCCGATTCCCCGCAACGGGGGCGGGTAGCGATCGTGGCAGTCGGCCCGCCGGCGGCAGGATTTACAGACCGGCGTGGAATCTGGCGGCATGAATCCTAGGATCGGCCTGACGGCCGCCACCAGTGATGGTTCGGACCCGTCGCCCTGGGCGCGGCGGCAAGTGGTCGGGCAGGCGTATCTGACCTGGCTGGAGAGCCGCGGCGCAGCGCCGCTGGTGCTGCCGAATGTCGGGCCGGAGCTGGTCGAGACGCTGCTGGAGGGCCTGGACGGGTTGCTGCTCACCGGCGGCGACGATATCCAGCCGCTGCTGTTCGAGCAGGAGCCCCACCCGCAGTTGGGCGGGGTCGACGTGCCGCGTGACCGGTTCGAGCTGCCGCTGATCCGTCGGGCGCTGGAGCTGGAGCTGCCCATCCTGGGCATTTGCCGCGGCATCCAAGCGCTCAACGTGGCCGCCGGCGGGACGCTGGTCCAAGACGTGCCCAGCGCGCCGGGGACCAAGGTCCAGCACCGGATGAAGACCTCCGGCGGGCCGACCACGCACCATACCATCGTCGTCGAGCCGGACTCGCGGCTGGCGAGGGTGCTCGGGCTGGCGCAGACGGCGGTCAACTCCTACCATCATCAGGCGGTGGACCGGCTGGGCGACGGGCTCCGCGTGGCGGCGCGGACGACGGATCAGGTGATCGAGGCGATCGAGGGAGTCGGCGAGCGGTTCGTCCTGGGCCTCCAGTGGCACCCCGAGGTGATGCCCTTGGACGACCCGGTCAGCGGCGCGCTGTTCGACGCCTTCGTGGAGGCCTGCCGCCACCACGCCGAGGCGGTGAGGCTGGGCAGTCCGCTGGCCGGCGCCGCCGATTGAGGGCGGTTTGAGTGATGAGGGAGGACGAGACATGGTGAAGGTTGGCATCGCGGGTATCGGCTTCATGGGCGTGACCCATTTCAAGGCCTGGGAGCAGGTGGCCGGGGCACGGGTCGGCGCCATCTGCACGCGCAGCGAGAAGAAGCTGAGCGGCGACTGGAGCGACATCCAGGGCAACTTCGGTGACAGCGGCGGGGTGCAGGACCTGAGCCAGGTGGCGCGCTACCGCGACTTCGGGGAGATGATTGCCGACGACGGGCTGGGGCTGATCGACATCTGTCTTCCGACCCGACTCCACCCCGACACCACGGTCCAGGCGCTGGAGGCCGGCAAGCACGTTTTGGTCGAGAAGCCCATCGCCATCACCGTCGCCGACGCAGACCGGATGGTGGCCGCGGCCAAGGCCAACGACCGGCTGCTGATGGTCGCCCAGGTGCTGCGCTTCTGGCCGGAATGGCGCTGGCTCAAGCAGCGCCTCGATGACGGGCAGTACGGGCGGCTGGTCGGGCTGAACATCCGCCGGGTGATCTCGATGCCGGACTGGAGCGCCTCGGTCCGCGACATGGCCGCCAACGGCGGGCCGATGATCGACCTCCACATCCACGACACCGACTTCATCCTGTTCCTGCTGGGCAAGCCGGCACAGGTCTACGCGACCGGTCAGAAGCAGGGCGACGACCCGTACCACATGAACTACATCAGCGCCAACTTCGTCTACCCCGACGGCCCCACGGTCAGCGCCCAGAGCGGCGCCATCACCATGAAAGGGCGCGTCTTCCAGCACCAGTACGAGGCCTACTTCGAGCGCGCCACCATCGCCCACGGGTTCGCCACCGATCCGGCCGAGGCGGATCCCGGACAGCACCAGTCCGGCACGCAGCAGCTTACCGTCTACCACCAGGACGGGAGCGTGACCTTCCCCCAGGTTGACCTGCCCGAGGCCTTCGCGGCCCAGCTCGAGCACGCCGCCGAGTGCGCCGCCTCCGGCCGCCGGAGCGAGTGGATCGACGCCACCTGCGCCCGCGATTCCCTGGCGGTGGTCCACCTCGAGGCGGAATCGGCGCTGACCGGCCGGGTCATGGACGTGCCGTAGGGTGGGGCAGTGGAAGGCAGTCGGCAGGCGGGACGGAGATGGGACGGATAGGCCGCACAGGACCAATGCGTCCGATGCCTGACGCCGCCGCGGGGCCGGATCGTGCGCCGCCGATCAACCGCTGGGAGGTCACCCCGGCAGAGGCCGTGGCGATCCAGCGGGAGTTGGCCGGACGCGTGGTTCAGGCGCCGCTCGGTCTGGATCGCGTGCGCCTGGTCGCCGGCGCCGATCTGTCCGCCGAGCGGATGCGCGGCAACATCTACGTCGGCGTGGTGGTGCTCGACCTGGCTACCGGCGAGACGGTGGATCAGGCCGTCCTGGCGACGACCACCACCTTTCCCTACGTCCCCGGTCTGCTCAGCTTTCGCGAGGTCCCGCCGCTGCTGCAAGTGTGGCGGCACCTTCGGGTCGCGCCGGACGTTCTGATCTGCGATGGCCACGGGCTGGCCCATCCCCGGCGGATCGGGCTGGCCTGCCACGCCGGTCTGGCGCTCGACCTGCCGACGGTCGGCTGCGCCAAGACCCGGTACGTCGGGACTCACGATGAGCCCGGCGCCGACCGTGGCGGCACGGCGCCGCTGGTGGACGGGAGCGAGGTGATCGGCGCGGTGGTGAGAACCCAAACGGGGGTCAACCCGGTCTACGTCTCCGTCGGGCACCGCTGCACGCTGCCCGACGCGGTGGCGCTGGTCTTGCGCTGCGCGACTAGCGTCCGGCTGCCGGAGCCGACGCGCCGGGCGCACGCGCTGGTCAACCGTTGTCGGCGGGGAGAAACCGCGTCATGCGATTCCAATTGACCGAGCGCTGGCCGGCCGTGACCGACTCGTTCGAGGTGACCGACGAATCGGGCCGGGTGGTCTACCGGGTCACCGCCAAGACGCTCAGCCTGCGCGACAAGCTGACCGTGCACGATGCTGGCGGCGAGGTGGTGGCCGTGCTCGAAGCCGGCTGGGCCGGCGGGTACAAACTGACCGTGGCCGGACGGGAGCTGGCCTTGATCAAGACCTCAGCCGGGCGGGTCGAGTTCCTCGACGGCCGCGGCCGGTTCGAGGTGTCCGGGGACGTCGCCGGCCGGGAGTACAAGGTCGCCGATCGGCAGCGCGTCCTGGCGACCGTGTCGCGGGCGTTCTTCAGCTTGACCGAGCGCTACGGGCTGGACGTAGCGGAGGCCGGCGAGGCGCTGGAGGCGGTGGCCGTGGCGGTGGCGCTGCACCGCGCCGGAGAGCGATGACGAGGTGTGATGGTGGATCCCCTGGCCCTGGCCGACCGGCTCTACCAGCGCTGGCAAACCGACAACCCGCGCTGGACCGAGGCCCAGATCACGCTGTCGGAGATCCCGGCGCCGCCGTTTGCCGAAGCGGCGCGGGGCGACCGGTTCGAGACGCTGCTGCGTGAGCTGGGGCTGGAGGCCATCACCTACGACGAGGTGGGCAACGTCTACGGCCGGCTGCCGCGCTCGGGGGCCGGGCCTCGGCTGGCGGTCAGCGCGCACCTGGACACCGTCTTCGGGCCCGAGGTGGATTGCACCGTGACCCGCCAGGGCGATTTCCTGCGCGGGCCGGGCATCAGCGACGACGCGGCCGGGCTGGCGATGATCCTCGCATTGGCCGACGGGTTGGGCGAGCAGCCGGCGGACCTGCCCGGCGAGCTGTGGGTGGTGGCCACCGTCGGCGAGGAGAACGTGGGCAACCTGCGCGGCGCGCGGCACCTGGCCGCCTACGGCGTGGGCGGCCGGCCGCTCGACGCGTTCATCACCCTCGACACCGCCACGCCGGGGCACGTCATCCGCCACGGCACGCAGTCGACCAACGTCGACCTCCTGCTCCACGGCCCGGGCGGGCACGCCTGGGGCGATTACGGCACGGTCAACCCGGCCGTGGTGGCGGCGCGGATCCTGGCGCGGGTGAGCGAGTACGACACTCCGGACGCGCCGCGAACCACCATCAATTGCGGCATCCTTGAATCAGGCACGGCGCCGAACGCGATTCCGGAGCGCGCCCGGCTGCACCTCAACCTCCGCTCGGAGAGCGAGCCCCATCTGCGCCGGCTGGCCGACTACGCGGAGCAGGTGATCGACCAGGAGCTCGCCCGCGCGAACGACGAGCGCCGGCTGGGGGAGGCGCTGCAGGCCGAGCGGAGCATCGCCGGCCGGCCCGGCGGCGAGACGCCGCCCGATTCGCGGCTGGTCCGCGCCGCCGTGGCCGCCGCCGAGCGGCTCGAGGCGCCGGTGACGCATCCCTACAGCTCGACCGACGCCAACGCCTTCATGGCCGCCGGGATCGAGGCCGTCTGCCTCTACCGCGGACAGGGCGGCGGCGAGCACACGCTCAAGGAGTGGTACGACGCCTCGACCCGCCCCGAGGCGCTCCGGCAACTGGCCGAAACGGTCCTGCGCTACTTCGCCGGCTGAGGCGCAGGAACCGCCGGTCCGGCCCCGAACGCGGGCGCCGGAGTGCCCGATGCGATACGTCTTTCACTACGACCTCGAGAACCCGGACCTGTGCCTCAAGGCGGCGCCGGTGCTGGCCGCCATCCACCGCGACCGCGGCGTGCCGGCGACCTTCTTCATGTTGGGCCGGGTGCTGGAGCAGAAGGGCCCCGAGTTGCGCGCCATCTTCGGCGACGACCCGCTGTTCGACGTGCAATCGCACACCTATGCCCACCAGATGCTGCGCGACAACCGCATGCACGGGCCCGGAGTCAGTCTCGACGAGCTGCGCCGCGAGATCTCCCTCGGCCGGGAATGGGTCGAGCGGGTGTTCGAGCGCGAGTGTCTCGGGATCCGCTCCGGCTGCGGATTCCACCAGGGGTTCCAGGGCGAGCCCGAACGGCTGGCGATCATCGCCGAGTGCGGAGCGCGGTATATCTCGACCGATCTTCGCGGGCCGGTGGACAGCATCCCGTCGGGGTTGCAGCAAGCCTACTGGTACGATCAGGAGGGCCAGCCCCAGCTCTTGGAACTGCCCGGCCACGGCTGGCACGACAACGTGCTCAAGGCGCCGGGCGCCAGCCACTGGCTGTGCCTGCCCTGGCCGCCCTACATGCCGTGGGGCGTGCCGCACCGGCCGCCGCAAAGTCCGGAGGAGGAGTGCCAGGTCCAGGCCCGGTGGATCGACCGCGCGCTGGCCGACGGGCTGGACTACGCCTCGCTGGTCTACCACCCGCACAGCATCTACCGGATGAGCGAGGACTGCCGGATCATCCGCCTGCTGATCGACCGGCTGGCCGAACGCGGCGTGGCCACCACGACCTACACCGACCTCTACCGAGGCTACCTGGCGGCGCCCGAGACGGTGCCGGGCCGCGACGCCTGGCCGTGGGAGGAACAGCGGTCTCGGGGCGGGTTGTTCGCGGCTTGACAGCCAACCGCGGCCGTCCCCATACTGCCGCTCATGAACACCGTCCAGAGCCTGACCGATGAACAGCTCGCGGCCTGGCGCCGCGACGGGTACCTGCACCTGTCCGGCGCCTTCTCGGCCGACGAGGTGGCGGCCTGGCACGCCGAGGCCGACCGGCTGCTGGCCTCCGACCTGGTCCACGAGGACAACCTCCGGACGCGGTTCCGGCCGCTGCCCGATGGCGGACGGATCGTCGAGAAGTTCGACCCGGTGGTCGATGCCTCGCCGGTCTTCCGGGCCGTGGCCGAGGATCCGCGGATCCTGGGCCCGTTGGCCGACCTGTTCGGCGAGCCGGCGCTGCTGTTCAAGGACAAGCTGATCTTCAAGCCGGCCGGTGCGGACGGCTACGGGGCGCACCAGGACTATACTTGGTGGCAGCCGTTCCCGAGCGAGAAGCTGGTCTCGGTGATGGTCGCGGTGGACGGCGCCGACGCCACCAACGGCGGGTTGGAGGTGGTGCCGGAGCGGTACGACCGGTTCTTCCTCACCCCCGGCGAGATGCGCGGCCTGACCGCCGACGACCTGGCCGCCCACGACGTGGCCGACTGGCGGCTGGTCGTGACTTCACCGGGCGACGTGCTGATCTTCCACTGCCTGACCCCCCACCGCAGCGGCCGGAACACCTCGGACCGCAGCCGCCGCCAGTTCTACCCCAGCTACGCCGCGGCCAGCTACGGCGACCTGCACGCGATGCACTACGAGCACTACCGCTGGTACGTCGAACGGGGGCTGAGCGACGAGGACAAGGCGCGGTTGTTCTTCGCGTAGGACTCTTCAGCCTGCCTGGTGCGCGTACACCAAGTCGTTGCGCTCATCGACCATCTGCCGTAGGTACGGGTTCTCGATGGCCGAGTCGTCCAGCAGGTCAACACTGCTGTAGAGCAGTCTTTCCAGGGCCATCAACAGGCCCATGTACTGGTCGAAGGGACCCACGGTGGAGGCGTCCCCGAACTTCACCACGAACCTGAAGTCGCCGGCCGCGCTGTCCGGCCCCTTGTCTTCTGGCGAGGCGAATAGACCGAGCCGTGCCACGTTGTAGCGGTCGCACAACTCCCCGATCTGCGCGACGCGTGCCTCTACCGCACTGTGCATGGCTCAGCCCTCCAACTGCTCGCGGACCTGATCGAGCACAAGGCGCGCCGAAGCCAGGGCCTCTTCGGCCACCTCGGAGCTGATGTGCCGCCCGCCGCCGTAGTCGCCGATCTGCCGCCACGCAAACAGGCGGCTGTACGCCTTGCCGACGGCTTCCGGCCAGGCGCCGGCCTTGACGAGGTCCCGGTGCACGGCGGCTTCGACAGCCGAGTGCTTGGTGAACGCGCGACCCTCCGCGGCAAATAGCGCGGACACGGCGTGGAAGGCGGCGTAGTAGGCCCGGGAAGCGGACCCGTCCGGACTGAGATCACGCAGGGCTTCGGCGGCCAGAAGCGCCTCCGCGGCACGTGCCCAGAGCTCGGACACCTCGTCCGTCACAGCACCACGCCGTCTGTCTGCGCGTTGCGGTACAGGCCGTACTGGGCCGCCCTGAACGTCTGCTCGTCCACCGGCTGGGCGTCGATGCGGCGGCCGGAAGTCAGGATCAGGGGGTACAGCGCGTCCACGATGGCCGGTACCTGGGCGGCGGCATCGCACGGGGTGGCCAGGACCACCAGCAGGTCGAGATCGCTGTCGGGTCGCGCTTCGCCGCGGGCCTCGGACCCATACAGCACGACCGCGCGCAGCCGCGCGCCGAAGGCTTCGGCCAACCGCGACTTCGCGCTGCCCAGGATCTCCGCCGTGGTCATCTGCGTCACTCGCGAATCAGCATAGCCGCCCGCCGCAGGCCGGTCAACTCTGACGCCAAGTCCGCCTCTGCTCAGGGGAGGTCATGCCGGCCGGGAGAGGAACCGCGCGATGGGTTGGTGACCATGGGTGCAGACGTGTTCGGCCGGCCGTACCAGCGGGAGCCCGAGTTCGAGGTGGTCGTCGAGCGGGACGTGATGGTGCCACTGCGCGACGGGGTGCGCCTGGCCACGGATCTGTACTTCCCCACCGCCGACGGCCACCGCGTGGCCGACCCTCGACCGGTGCTGCTCGAACGGACGCCCTACGACCGGCGCAACTTCCACGTCAGCTCCACCTACTTCGCCCAACACGGCTATGTGGTCGCCGTGCAGGACGTGCGCGGGCGCTACGGCTCCGAGGGCGTCTTCTATCCCTTCGCTCACGAGGCGCCGGACGGGTATGACACCGTCGAGTGGCTGGCTGCCCAGCCGTGGTGCGACGGTCGGGTCGGCACCTACGGCCAGTCCTACGACGCCGCGGTGCAGAGTGCCTTGGCCTGCCTGACCCCGCCGCACCTGGCGGCGATGATCGTCACCTTCGGCCCGTCCAGCTACTTCCACAGCTCGATGCGGCACAACGGCGCGCTCGAATTGCGGTTCGTCAATTACGCCTTCTCGATGGCCACCACCAGCCGTGAGGCCGCCGCCGATCCGGCGCTGAGAGCCGAATTGGAGCAGGCGCACCGGCGGATCGACGAGTGGTTCCGGCCCGGCGGAGTCCAGCCGGGGCAGACCGCGCTGCGGCTCGTCCCGTCGTACGAGCAGTGGTGTCTGGACATCCTCACCAAAGGCGTCTACGACGACTACTGGCGGCAGCCCGGGTACGGCCCGCGGCCCTGCTACGACCAACATTCCGACGTGCCCACGCTGTACGTCGGCGGGTGGTACGACAGCTACACCCGCAGCACCTGCGAGAACTTCGTCGAGTTGTCGCGCCGGCAGACCGCGCCGGTCCATCTGCTCATGGGCCCCTGGACCCACGGCGGAGCCGGCCAGCCGGTGGCCGGCGACGCGACCTTTGCCGGCGGCGGGCTGCCCCACTACGACGCGCTGCGCCTGCAATGGTTCGACCAGTTCCTGCTCGGCCTGCCCACCGACCTCGACCACACGCCGCCGGTCAAGGTCTTCGTCATGGGCGGCGGCAGCGGGCGCGCGGACGACGGCCGGATCGAGCACGGCGGGACCTGGCGCGGCGCCGCCGCCTGGCCCATTCCCGAGATGCGGCCCACCGCCTGGTACTGCCACGCCGGCGGACTGCTCTCGACAGAGCTGCCGGTGGCCGACCAGTCGTTCTCCGAGTACGTCTTCGACCCTGATCACCCGGTGCCCACCATTGGCGGGCAGCTCTCGGCCATCGACGTTCTACCCGGTGCCTTCGATCAACGGCAGGACCCGCGTTTCCCCGGCGACCGCGACGGCTCACCGCTGGCCGACCGCGACGACGTGCTGGTCTTCGCCACCCCGCCGCTGGCGGAGCCGGTGGAGCTGATCGGGCCGGTGACCGCCCGGCTGTGGGTGTCCACCGACGGACCCGACACCGACTTCACCGCCAAGCTGATCGACGTCTGTCCCGACGGCACGGCGCTGAACCTGACCGACAGCATCGCCCGCCTGCGCTTCCGCGAAGGACTAGGCCACGAAGTGTTGGCCGAACCGGGTCAGGTCTACGAACTGGTCTTCGAGCTCTACCCCACGGCCAACCGATTCGCCGCCGGGCACCGCATCCGGGTGGACATCTCCAGCAGCAACCACCCGCGGTTCGATGTGAACCCCAACACCGGCGGCCCGCTGGGTCTGGAACGGCACACCCGGCCGGCGACGAACCGCGTCCACCACGACCGCGACCACCCCACACGCCTTGTCCTGCCGGAAACTGGGGTCAGGACTTGACTCTTGACATCCGGCCGAGCCCCGGACGTCAAGAGTCAAGTCCTGACCCCAATCCTCCGCAGTGGACCTGGCCGCGCGGGCGGCCTCAGCCGGGCCGGTCGAGCTTGCGCGCCAGGTCCGGGGGCAGTTTGTCCTCGATGCGGGTGCCGTCGGGGAATTGGCCGTTGTTGAGGCCCAGACCGCAGGACGGGCAGTACGGGGAATCCGGGTCGGGAATGGCCGTGCCGCAGTGGCCGCAGGCGATGGCCCAGCCGCCGATCGCCAGGTCGAGCTTGACGTGCGAGGTGACGTACGCCCGGAACGGGAGATGACACTGCCGGCAGCGGAGCTCGCCGGGCCGGCGCTCGACGTTGCAGAACGGGCAGACCTCCAGCAGCTCGATGGCCTTGGCGAAGATGTCCACCACCAGCGGCCCGCCGGCGGTCAGGAGGATGCTGCTGCGAGTCTGGCCCTCGGGCGGCAGGTCGGTGAACTTCCGCCCGCACAGCCCGCACTCGGCGCTGTCAAGGCCGAGCACCGAGGCGCACCGGCTGCAGGCCAACAAGGTCTCGCCGCCGACCGGGACCGTCAGGACCTGAGCGTCGGAGTAGCGAAACAACTGCAGATGGCAGCGCCCGCACTCGAGCGGGTGCTCGATCGGCGCGCCGCACCTGGGGCAGGCCTCCAAAGGCGTGGGGTGCGGGCCGTCGACGCCGGTTGGGAGGAGTTGCACCAGGCGCTTGTCGTGCACCGCTTCGACCATCTCCCGGGCGGTCGGAAAGCGCCAATCCGGGTTCTTCTGCAAGCACTTGTAGACGACGCCCTTGAGGTAGGGATCGAGGTCGGCCGGGAGCGGCTCCGGGCACGCCTCGCAGACGCTGGTCAGCATCCCGCGGATGTCCCGGCCGACGAACGGCCGGCGGCCGGCAAGCAGCTCGTAGAGCATCGCGCCCAGCGACCAGACGTCGCTGCGCATGTCGGCTTCCTTGCCCTGCGTCTGCTCGGGCGGCATGTACGCCGGGGTGCCGATCTGCCGGCCGACGCGCACGGCGGTCGAGAAGTGCGGCGGGTCCAGCTCCTCCAACTTCGGCGCGCCGCGGGGCTGGGCCAGGCCGAAGTCGGCCAGCACGATCCGCTGGTCGGGCTCGACCTGCATGATGTTGGCCGGCTTCAGATCGCGGTGGATCACCCCGGCTTCGTGGACCGCCGCCACGGCGGCGCAGAGCTGGAACATGATCCGCTCGGTCTGCGCCACCGGCAGCCGCCCGCCGGCCAGCAGCTCGCGCAGCGTCATCCCCTCCAGCAGCTCCATCGCCAGCCAGGGCAGGCCCTGGTGCTCGCCCGAGCCGAACGAGCGGACCACGTTGGGATGCTCGATGGCGGCCAACGCGGCCACCTCCCGCCGGAACAGGGCCTTGCGGTGCTGGACCGCCTTGGGGCTCCACTCGGCCCGGACGCGGAGGATCTTCAGGGCCACCGTCCGCCGCCCGTCGCTCGCCTCGAACACGCGGCCGACGGCGCCGCTGCCCAGTTCGGCCGAAATCCGGTACGGGCCGACCAGGTCACCGGGGAAGAACAACGCCTCATCCGCCTCGGCCTCGGCGTGGAGCATCATGTGGTAGGGCCCGATGTTGAGGATGTCGCCCACCCGGAGCAGCTTGGCGCGCTCGAGCCGCCGGCCGTTGACGTAGGTCTTGGCGATGGTCCCGCCCGGCGCGACGATGACCTGATTGGCGCGCACGCGCAACCCGAAATGGGTCGGCGCGACCTCGTCGTGGGTCAGGGCGATACCACAGTGCGACCCGCGGCCGACGACGATGTCGCCCTCGGGCAAGGGAATCGCCGAGCCCTTGCGCGGGCCCTCCATGATTTCCAGGGAGAAGATGGGTGCGGAATCCGCCATGCCGCCAGTCCCGACTCCAACCACCGCCCGCCGCGCGCCGCGGCCGATCTTATCACGAACCGCCGTAGCCCCCAATTCCCAACCCCGCGGATCGGGCGGCGGCCTTACCGCCGGATCAGGATGGCGAACTGGTTGCTGGGCATGCGGATCTCGTACCGGTGCCGGCCGGCTTCGACCACGTCCTTGACCCGGGCGTCCGTCACCCGCTGCCCTTCGGGATCGATCACATAGACCTCGGCCGCGGCGCCGTCGGGCCAGCCGAAACGGCCGGAGCGGGCGGTCAGGATCCGCTCCTGGCCGATCACCACCCCTTCGCGCAACTCGACCGGGGTGATCGGGTACATCAACGGGATGAAGCTCCAGACCGGCGGCTCGTGGTAGTAGTGGTGGCCGTAGTAGACCGTCCCGTGGTCGAGCAGGCGGCGGACCAGCCGGGCGGTGTCGGCGGGGCTGTCTTCCTTGTCGTGGTTGCCCAGCCCCAGGGGGCAGCCCAGGTGGGTGGCGTCCAGGGCCGAGTAGGTCCCGGTCTCGACGAAGCGGACGATCTTCTCGTTCATCATCGTCCGGGTGGGGGCCTGAGTATTGGCCATCAGGAGCTTGCCCCGCTCGCGGACGTGGCGGACGATGTCCAGCCGTAGCGGCTGGGAGATCAGCGGGACGCTGGTCATCGTCCCGGCCAACTCGTGGGTGGCGGGATCGATCCGCGCGGTGACCCCGTCCCACGGCTCGCCGGGCACGTACCACGGCACGCTGTGCGACATCTCGTCCCAGTAGATGCCGCCGGCGCCGATGTCGTCGAGGATGCACTTGACGTAGCCCCAGAGCGCCTTGCCGTAGCTGTTCTCGCGGGTCGGGACATACAGCGGGAGGCGGTAGCTGTAGGGATAGCCGAGATGCTCGCCCTTGAAGTCGAGCATTCGCGCGTCGGCGTACTTCGTCTCGCCGTCCGGCTCGGTACAGCAGAACGAATGGAAGTAGCAGACCGGAATGGACTGAGGATCGGCGGCCTTGAGCTTGCCGATCCAGTCCTTCTCGTCGGCGACGAACTCGGGGGCGTAGAGAATCCCGGTCCCGTGGGCGTACTTTCCGGTGGCGTACTTGGCGATCCCGCCACAGACGATCTTCAGGCCGCGCTTGCGGGTCCACTCCCCGACCCACTCGGCCGGCTTGCCGCGGAACACGCTCCCGCCGACGAAGACGAACGGACCGGGAATGGTGAAGTTGACGTCCCAGGCGCGCCGGACGGCGTTGACGAAGGTCCAGTAGTCGCCGCCGAGCAGCGGGTAGAGGCTCCACTCCAGCGTGACCGAGGAGTTCGGCGCCAGGCCCAGGCTGCGGTCGGCGAGACCGATCGACTCTCCCTCGCGGAAGACCCGGGAGTGGACTCGGAAGACATCGTCCTCGGCCACCAGGCCCAGCCCGCCGTCCGGCCACTCGATCCAGGCCGCCGGATGCGTCGGCTCGAGGCTGGCGCTGGACTCGGCCGTGACCGGCGAGCCGGACAGCCGCACCGCGCGCGGCGCGCCGGCGGGCTGGAGCGTGTGCTCGACCATCACCCCGACCAGCTCCTTGGTCTGGTTGGTCAGCGTGTCGGCGACCTGGACGTGCTGGTCCACCACGGTCACCTTGCGCTCGACCCGGTACCGCTCATTGCCCCAGGACGCGGACAGCCCGGCGACGGTGCCGGCCGAGTCGTCCCACCGTTTGGCGGGGAGGCTGGTCCGGGTCTCGACCACGCATCGGCGCCCGCCGACGGCCAGTTCGAGGGTGCGCGGCCCGCTCAGCTTGACCGCCGGAGTCTGCTTCGCCGGCGGCGCGGGCAGGTAATCGGTCAGGGGCCCGGTCGGCGCCGGCTCGACCTTCTCCTCGGACGGCGGGGAGATGGGCCGGCCGACCTCGACGGTCACCTGGCCGATGACCATCGTGTCCGGCTTGGCCAGGACCTGGAGGTGATCCAGCTTGAGTTGGTTCTCGCCCGGCTTGACGTACCGGGTGATGTCCCAGACGAAACGGTACGGATCGTCCTTGGGCGCGGCGTTGCCGCGCGCGGGATCCAGCGCCTGCTGGAAGTCGGGCGAATACAGCACCCGCCAGCGGTCGCCCTTGCCCCAGAGCAGGTCGGTGCCGCGGACCAGGGTGAACTCGTTGCGCTTGTTGAGCAGATCGCCGATGGTCAGCCAGGTGCCGTTGACCGCGACCCGCAACCAATGGTTCGAGCCGGCCAGGTCGCGCCAGTCGATCCGGACCAGGAGACTCAGGCGCACCTGGTGCTCGACCGAGAAGGGCGGACAGGTGAAGGTCAGCTCGTCGACCTTCGGCGAAACCGACCGCAGCTCGTCGACGATGACCGTGCTCTGCTGACCCATGGCCGTCCCCGTGATCGCGCCCGCCACCAAGACCGCCCAGACCGCGCCGTGCCGCATCGTGCCCTCCAACATCTGGCAGGCTACTTGGCTGCGGCGGCGGGGCACTCCTGCTCGCGCCGGTTCAGACCAGCTTGCACCAAGACGGCGGGAAGCGTTAGACTTGGCGGCGGGGATGGGTCGACCAGAGGATCTTCTCATGCCCGACTCGCCGCGACGCGCCAAACTCGCCTTCACCGTGGTCGGCGTGGCGCTGCTGCCCCTGACTTTGACCGCTCTCGTCAACGGCCTTGAAGGCGCGGCCATCCGCTCCCACGGCCTGCTCTACGTCGTGCTGGTGACGGGACCGGTGGTCGCTGCCCAGGTTGCCGCCATGCTGGCCGTGTTCCAGCCCGGAATGGCGCAGGGCCTCCTGAGAGGTCGGTTGGGGCTGGCATTGGGCGCCGCATTGGTGGCCCTGCTCGGGGTGCTCCTGCTGGACGCGTCCCTCGGCGCGGCCGGTCGCCGGCGCAGCGACCAAGTTCTCGCGCGGGAGTACCGCCGCCGCGACGCGATTCGGCACCATGCCCTGATCGGCGGGTCGGTCGGCGCCATGCCGGGTCCGCACGGGCTAATCGAGTACCGCATCAACGCCCTGGGCCAGCGCGCGCCGGAGGTCGGATATCGAAAGACGCCCGGCACCGTGCGGCTGCTGATCCTCGGTGATTCGTTCGCCGAGGGCTGGCGCGTGGCCGAGGAGGACGGCGTCGCGGGCCGGCTGCGTGAAAGCCTGCGTCCCGGCGTCGAGGTGCTCAACGCCTCGGTCGCCTCGTATTCGCCGCTCTTGGAGTACCTCTATCTCCAGCACGAAGGCTTCGTGCTCGATCCCGATCTGGTGCTCTTGTTCTGGGACTTGGGCGACCTGCAGGACGACTGGGGCCGGGACCTGTTGGTCTGGCGCGACGCCACCGGGCGGCCGGTGGCGGTTGGGCCAGATCGCGTCGAGCCCGAGCCGCTCGCGCCGACACTCTCCGCCCAGGCGACCGCGTTTTGGCTCGGCGGCCCAATGGTCGGCCAGTTGCGGGCAACCTTCCGGGTCCAGCCACAACTCGAGCGCCGGCTTTACGGCGACGGGCTGCTCGAAGCGGTCTTCCGCGGCGATCTGGAGAACTTCCGCTGGCCCGGGCCGACGCGGCTGATCAACACCTTCGACCACATCGGCGACGCGCTGGAACCGGCGTGGCGGGTGACCGAGGCCAACTTGGACCGGATCCGCGGGTGGTGCGACGAGCGCGGCACGAAGCTGGTGGTGGTGCTCTATCCCTACGGGCACCTGGTCAGCGCCGGCGAGTGGACCCGCGGCCGGGTCCACTTTGGCATCGCTCCCGGCACGGTCGCCTCGGACGCGCCGCTGCGCCGGATGGGAACGTTCCTCGCAGGGCGCGGCGTGCCGGTGATCAGCGTCTTGCCGGCCATGAAGGCCGCCGCGCGGCCGGACCGCCCGAACACGCTGTTTGATGCCGACGACCCGCACTGGACGGCCGAGGGCCATCGCGTGGTGGCCGATGAGATCCTCAGGCAGTTGGCCGCGCGCAAGCTCGTGCCGTCGCCGCGACTGCCGCGATTCTGGCGTCAGCAGGACCGGGGCGAGCCGTAGCCGTCAGCCGATGTAGCCGAGTCGCACCAGCTCCTCGGCCATCAGCAGCGCGCCCTTGCCGGCGCCCATCTTGGTGTTGTGCGAGACCAGCACGTACTTGAACCCGTTGGGCGTCACCGAACACTCACGCAAGCGGCCGACGGTGGTCGTCATACCGTCCTCGACCACCCGGTCCAGCCGCGGCTGCGGGCGGAACGGGTCGTCGGAGACGGTGATCATCCGCCGCGGCGAGCTGGGGTGCCCCAACCCGACGAAGTCCGTGCCGAAGTCGACCATGGCCGACCGCACCTCGTCCAGCGTGGCCGGCTGCTTGAGGCTGACGAAGACCGACTCGGTGTGGGATTCGAGCACCGGCACGCGGGTGCAGGTGGCGCTCACCCGGAACTCGGCCGGGGTGATGGAATCGCCGGCCAGCGCGCCCAGGATCTTGCGCGTCTCGGCCTCGACCTTGTCCTCTTCCTTGGGGATGTAGGGGATGATGTTGTCGATGATGTCCAGGGCCACCACGCCCGGCGAGCGACCGGCGCCGGAGACGCCCTGCATCGAGGTCATCAGCACGCTGTCCACCCCGAACCGGCGGTGCAACGGGGCGAGGGTGATGACCAGCCCGACGGTGGTGCAGTTCGGGTTCGGGACGATGAACCCCCGCCACCCGCGCTTGGCCTGCATGGCCCGGATCAGCGGCACCTGGTCGGGGTTCACGCCGGGCACCAGGATCGGCACGTCGTCGGCCATGCGGAAAGCCGAGGCGGTGCTCATGACCGGGACGTGCTGCGCGTAGACCGGCTCCAATTCCTTGGCGGCGTCGGATTCCAGGGCGGTGAAGACCACCTCCACCTGGCGCGCGTCCATCTTCGCGGCGTCCTGGACGACCACCGACTTGAACCGGTCGTCGAGCGGCTCGCCACAGAACCACTGCACCGAGCCGGCCTCGGTGGAGATGGCCTCGAGGTACTTCTTCCCGGCGCTGCGGGGAGAAGCGGCCAGGATGGTCACGTCGAAGATGGGGTGGTCCGCCAGGGTGGCCAGGAACTGTTGTCCGGCAATCCCCGTGGCGCCGACCACCGCCGCGCGCAGTCGACTCATCGGTTTACCTCTACGGCTGTCCGCCGCACTCGGGGATGGTAGGTGAGAGCCGGAGATCTGTCAACGAACCCGCGCGCGGAGCGGTCAGACGGCGGCTTCCGCGAGCAGCTTCTCGTCCACCCGCCGGCCCGGCTCGAGGACCTTGCCGGGGTTCAGGATGCCGTTGGGGTCCAGTACCTGCTTCAGCGTGCGCATCGTCGCTAGAGTGGCGTCGTTGTACTGGAGGGTGAGGAACGGCCGCTTGACCGTCCCGGTGCCGTGCTCGCCGGTGATGGTCCCGCCCAGCCGCAGCGCGCCGGCGAAGATGTCGTGGAACGCCTTTTCGACCCGGGCCAGCTCGTCGGCGTCGCGCTCGTCGACCAAAAAGGTCGGGTGCAGATTGCCGTCCCCGGCGTGGCCGAAGGTGCCGATCTGCAAGGCGTACCGGCGCGCGCACTCCTCGATCACGTCGATCATCTCGGGCACCGCGCTGCGCGGGACGGTGGCGTCTTCCAGGATGGTCGTCGGGCGCAGCCGGGCCAGGGCGGTGAAGGCCACCCGCCGGGCGGCGGCCATGCGCAACCCCTCGGCCTCGTCGGCCGCTTGCGCAAACTCCAACGCGTGGTGCTCGCGGCAGACCTGCATCACCCGTTCCGCCTCGTCGGCGACCACCGCCGGGTGGCCGTCGACCTCGATCAGCAGCAGGGCACCGTAGGCGAGGTTGAGGCCCAGGTGGGCGTAGTCCTCGACGCAGCGCATGGTGGTCTGGTCGAGGAATTCGAGGGTGGCCGGGATGACCCGGGCGGCGATGATCGCCGAGACCGCCTCGGCCGCGTGGCGCATGGTCTCGAAGTAGGCCACCATGGTCTGCTTGGCCGCCGGCTTGGGCACCAGCTTGAGCAGAATCTTGGTGAACACTCCCAGGGTGCCCTCGCTGCCGATGAACAAATGCTTGAGGTCGTAGCCGGCGGCGTCCTTGACACACTTGTTGCCGGACCAGGTGACCTCGCCGGTGGGCAGGACGACCTCCAGCCCGAGCACGTAGTCCTTGGTCACGCCGTATTTCAGCCCGCGCAGCCCGCCGGAGTTCTCGGCCACGTTGCCGCCCAGGGTGCAGATCTTCCCGCTGCCGGGATCAGGCGGGTAGAACAGCCCGCGGCGCTCGACCTCCTCGTGCAGCGTCTGCGTGATGACCCCCGGCTCGACCAGCGCGGTCAGGTTCGGCTCATCGACTTCGAGGATGCGATTGAGCCTGGTGAGGACCACCACCACGGCCTCTTCGAGCGGCACGGACCCGCCGCTGAGCCCGCTCCCGGAGCCGCGCGCGATGATCGGGAAGCCGAGCTCGTTGGCCAGCTTGAGCAGCGGCGCGACCTGTTCGCCCGCGTCGACGTAGACGGCGGCCCGCGGCGGCTGGAAGACCAGCGGCGTGCCGTCGTACCCGAACACGTGAAGATCCTCGGGAGAGGTCAGCACATTCTCCCGCCCGACCACGCCGGACAGGGCCTTGAGCACCTCGGGACGCCACTCAGCAGCCATCTGGACACCTCGCCGCCGGTTTCGCCGACTCAGCGCCCGGCCCTTCCGGCGGAGGAAGGGCGGCCCAGGATGGGAACAACAGCCGCACCAGTCGAGGGCGTGATGGTCAGCATGGCGGAGATCGAGGCGGTCGGCAAACGGATCGGCGAGGAGTTCGGCGCCGAACGGGTGATCCTGTTCGGCTCCCACGCCAGCGGCACGGCCGGACCGCATTCCGACGTCGACTTGCTGGTCGTCCTGCCCGGCGAGACCCCGTGCCGCAAGAAGTCGGCGACCATCCGCGCCTCGCTGCACACGTCCTTTCCGCTGGACATCCTGGTCCACTCGAAGGTCGGCCTGGAACACCGCCTCGACCTGGGCGACGGCTTCCTGGCTCAGGTCCTGGAGACCGGCAAGGTGCTGCATGAAGCCGCTCACGCGTGAGTGGATCGAGAAGGCCGAAGGCGACTGGCTGGCGCTGAAGCAACTCCTTGAAGGTGACGACCCATGGTTGTCCGACGCCGTCTGCTTCCACGCCCAGCAGTGCGCCGAGAAGTACCTGAAGGGCCGCCTGGTGGAGGCCGGCAAGCCCTACCCCTGGGTCCACGACCTGGTTATGTTGATCGATTCCGTGGCGGGCCTGGAACCATCCTGGGCTGCTCATCGCGATGGCCTGGCCGCCCTCTCCGAGTTCGCGCGCAACTACCGCTACCCAGGCGCGAGCGCGACCGCGCAGGATGCAGAGGAAGCTGCCTCGGCCTGCCGCGCCTTCCGAGCCGCGGCGCGGAAGGCGCTGGGTTTGGAGGCCTAATCCGCCGCGACTCAAGAAGAGGGCCTGCCGGTCGCCCGGCAGGCCCAGGGGCCCAGTGCCATGCTGAGACAACGTCAGGGCATTGGCGGGGGAGTCACAAAGGGCATGTCGCCGGCTTGCTGAGCCGGCTCTGCCGGCGCCGCCTCGGCCGCCGTGGGCAGGGGCTGCTCCTGGGCGGCGGTGGCCAGGACCACGTTGGGCAGGCCCGCCGCCAGCGCCGCGTCCATGATGGTGACCACGTTCTGCAGCACCGTCTCGCGGTCACCCTCCACGATCACCAACTGCTGCGGGCTGGACATCACCGCCGTCAGCGTGGCCTGCAGATTCTCGGTCGCGACCGGCTGTCCATCCACCGCCATGACGCCGGTGCGGTCGACGCTGACGCGGATCCCGTGCAGCTCGTCCAGGTCGCTGACCTGCGTCGCGCTGGGCAGGTTGAGATCCATCCCGGTCTGCGTCTGTTGGATGAACTGGGCGGTGACCATGAAGATCACCAGGAGCACCAGCACCACGTCGGTCAGCGGGACGATGTTGATCTCGGTGAACGGCCGCCGGTGTCCGCGGCGGGAGGTCGAGCGGCGGGGGCCGCCCAGCCCGGAGAGGCCCATGTCACACCCTCCGCGGCGCGTCGAGCAGGGACAAGACCTCGTCCCCGGCGAGGTCCATGTCGAGGCAGACCTGGTCGATCAAGTTGTTGATCACGTTGTACGCGACCACCGCGGCGATGGCAATGCCGAGCCCGGCGGCGGTGGCCACCAACGCCTCGGACACCCCGGCGCCGACCACATCGATGCCCGCCTGCTTGGTCGCGGCGATCTGCGCGAACGCCCGCTGGATGCCGATCACCGTGCCGAACAGGCCGATGAACGGCGCCACCGCGCCGACCGTGCCGAGGACGTACAGCCGGCGTTCGAGCAACGACTGCTGGAGGTTCTTCATCCTCTCGACCGAGGCCTGCAGCTCGGCCGGCGTGGCGCTGCTGACGGTCAGCAGGGCATGGCGCACCAGCCGGGCCACCGGGCCGCGGTAGCCCTGCGCGACGGCCATGGCCTCGTCGCCGCCGCCCGTCTGATAGGCGCGGCCGACCTCGTCCATCATCAAGTCGCGATTGCAGCGGGAGTGGTACAGGTAGAGGGCACGATCGATGACCACCGCCAGGGCGCAGATCGAGCAGAGCAGCAGCGGCCACATGGCGGCGCCGCCCTCACGCAACAAACCGAACATCCGCTCCTCCGTGCAGGCCGGGTCGAGACCTGTCCGGTTGGACAAACGGCGACTCGCGAGGTTGCTGCCGGTCCGGCGGGTCGGTAAGATGATCCTGCCCCGGCGGAACCTAACCGCACGGGCAGCGAGGAAGACATGGCGGTGGAACCGGAACGGGCGGCCTGGCTCGAGCCGCGGCGGCTGGTGCTCGACCTCGCGTTGGGGATGTGGGTGCTGCTGGTCACCGTCAGCTACCTGGCGGCACAGTTGCTCGACGCTTTGGCCCTGGCCGCGCGGACCGGCCGATGAGCGGTTCGCTGCTCGGTGCCGGGGTGATCCTCCTGGCGGGCTACGCGGCCGGCGCGGCGCTCCTGCGGCCGACCGGACTGGTGCTCGACGGCCGGCGCCGCAAGCTGCTCTTCCGGACCGGGCTGGGGCTGGCGGCCGTGGCGTACGTCGTCTTGGTCGTCGGCCTGATCGGTCGCCTGTCCCCGGCGGCGGGCTGGCTGGTGGTCATCCTGGCCCTCGCCGCCGGCGGGCCGGCGCTGCTCGCCGAGCAGCGCGTGCGCGGCCGGATGCGACAACGGACCGCCGACACGCCAGTGGCGTTCCGTCGCGAAGAGGTCGCCGAGCACTGGTGGTCCGGCGGCGCGTGGCCGCGGTGGGCGACGCTGGTGGCCGTCACCGTGCTGGCCCTGCTGGCCGGCGCGGCGGTGGTCGTCGCCGTGGCGCCGCCGGCCGCGTGGGACGATCTGACCTACCACCTGGCGGCGCCGAAGATCTTCGCTCGGACCGGACGCGTGGTGATCCTCCCTTACGACCACCACACCGCCTTCCCGTTCACGCTCGAGATGCTCTACACCCTGGCCCTGCTGATCGGCGACGCCGGCGCCGCCAGGCTGATCCAGACCGGCTACTGGGCGCTGACGCTGCTGGCCGTGTGGACGCTGGCCGCCGAGCACCTGGGCCGGCGCGCGGGGTGGCTGGCGACCTTGATCTACGCCGCCACGCCGCTGGCATACTTCGAGAGCGGCACCGCCTACACCGAGTTCGGGTTCGCGCTGTACCAGCTCCTGGCCTGGCTGGCCCTGGCCGAGTACCTCAATCTGCGCCGCACCGCGGTGCGGTTCTCGGGCGCCGCGCCGGCGCCGCTGCCGCGCCAGCCGCGGTGGCTACCGCTGGCCGGCGCCATGGCCGGGCTGACCTACGGGACCAAGTACACCGGCGTGCTGGTGGTGGCCTGGCTGGCGGGCGCCGTGGCGGTCCTCGGCTGGCGCGATCGGCTCGGCCGGCGGGCGGTGCGGGTCGACCTGACGGTGCTGGCGCTGGCCGCCGGCCTGGTCGCCGCGCCGTGGATTCTGCGGACCTGGGTGACTTGCGGCAACCCGGTCTTCCCCTTCGCCGACGGCCTGTTCCACAGCCCGAAGTGGAGCGCGGACCGCGCCGCGGCGTACGACGCGGCGCAGAAAGAGTTCGGCCAGCGGTTCAGTTACCGGGACGGGCGGCTGGCCATCGACGAGCCCACACCGACCAGCCACCGCTCACCTGGCCGGCTGGTGACCGCGCCCTGGAACCTGACCTTCTCCCCGGACTGGTTCTACGACCGCGGCCTGAACTTCGACGGCAAGGCCCGGCTCGGGCCAGGCTACCTGGCCTTGGTCCCGGCCGCGCTGCTGTTCTGGCTCTTGCTGGCCGCCCGCCTGAGTGCGGCCCCGCCGATTCCCTATCAAGAGGTGCGCGAAGAGACGGTGCGGCAGGTCTACCGGCCGGAGTTCGGCCGCGAGGTGCCGGTGCCGACCACGCACGGGATCACCGAGCGGGTCCAGCTCGATTCAGCGCGACTGATCGCCCTGCTGCTGGCGCACCTGGTCGGCTTCGGTTTGCTCTGGTTCTGGACCATGCAGTACGCGCGCTACCTCGTGCCGCACCTGGCGCTGTGGGCCATCCTGGCGGGCTGGGGCGCCGACGGTCTGCTGCGCGCGCCCATCTCGGCGGTCGCGGCGACGCTGGCGGTGGCGGGCCAGGTGGCGGGTGGCCTGGCCTATGCCAAGGTGGCCGCCTACCCCGCCCTGCGGGTGCGGCTCGGCGGCCTGACGGCCGAGCAGTACGCGGCCGCGCCGCTGCCGGCCTACGGGGCGATGCAGTGGCTCAATCAGCACACCGCGCCCGAGACGCGGGTGATCCTCTACGGCGAGCCGCGCGGCTACTGGCTGGACCGCGACTACCTGTGGGGTGAGCGCAACCACCACACGATGATCCCGGACAGCGCCCGGTCTTCGATGGCGGTCTACCTGGACTTCCTCGGTGGCGAGTTGGGCGTGACCCATGCGCTGGTCAACGAGTCGATCTTCCCCACCGACCGGGCCGAGGGCCAGGACGACATCGCCCTGGTCACCCAGGCCATCCGCGCCGGCCGGCTGCGCGAGGTGTGGCGTGACCCGCGGCGGCCGGTGGTGGTCTACGAGCTGGCCGACAGGAAGCCGAACGCCGGGGGCGAACCGGCGCGGGCGGGTGAGGAGCCGTAAAGATGAAGAGTGCGTTGATCGTGCAGGGCGGGTGGCCGGGACACCACCCGGCGGAAGTGGCCGAGATCCTCAAGGCCGGGCTGGAGCAGCGCGGCTTCGCCGTGGACGTGGCCGACAGCCTGGACGCCTACAAGGACCCGGAGCTGCCCAAACGCGACTTGATCGTGCCCATCTGGACCATGGGCCAGATCGAGCAGGATCAGCTCAAGCCGCTGCTGGAAGCGGTCCGAAGCGGCGTCGGCCTGGGCGGCGTGCACGGCGGGATGTGCGACTCGTTCCGGCAGGCGACCGAGTACCAGTTCATGACCGGCGGTCAGTGGGTGGCGCACCCCGGCGGCGCGGGGATCACCTACACCGTGCACATCACCCAGCCGGACCACCCCATCTGCCGCGGCGTCGAGGATTTCCAGATCACCAGCGAGCAGTACTACCTGCACGTCGACCCGGCCAACGACGTGCTGGCGACGACCGTGTTCGAGACCTGCGACGGGGTCGTCATGCCGGTCACCTGGACCCGTCGGTGGGGCGCAGGGCGGGTGTTCTACTGCTCGCTCGGTCACGTCCCGGCCGACGTCGAGCTGCCGCCGGCCAAGCGGATGATCCTCCAAGGCCTGGACTGGGCGGCGCGGCACAACGGCGGCTGAGCTTGCCGATCAGGGCGTGGCGAGGAAGAGCAGCAGGTCGGCCTGCTTGTAGGCGCACTCGGTGATCTCCTCGCCGCAATCGCGCATCGGCAGCAGGCCGGAAGCTGACCTGATCGACAGCGCGTAGCCGAGCAGCCGGTCCGCCGCGGCCAGGTTGTCCTCGCCGCCGATGCGCCGCAGGACGTTGGCCGTCAGCGCGTAGGTCCACATCTCGTGGCGGGCGGTCGAGGTCTCGTTGCCTTCCCAGAGCAACGTCCCGTCGTCGGCGACGCAGCCGCGCAGGAATCCGGCCGCGGTCTCCAGCGCCCGCCGGACCTCGTCGGCCGGCGCCACGTCGCCGCGATAGTGGACCTCGGGCAGTGTGTCCAGGGTGTTCAGCAGGCACCACACCACCAGCGAGGTGTAGTTGATGGTGATCCCGTTGTTGGACCGGTAGGGGAAGCAGCCGTTGGGCCACTGCTCGGCGAGCGTGTGCCGGATCGACCGTCTGGCGCCCTGGTAGAAGATGTTGACCGTCCGCCTGTAGACCAGCTTCAACGCGGCGAAGATGGCCGCCAGCGACTCGGCGGCGTGGAGGTTGGCGTTGAGGGTGTCGTACGGCGACCGCTCGTGGTGCGGGAAGACGCCCGAGCCGGGCGGCCACTCTATGGACAGGAACCAGTGCCCGGCTCGATCCAAGCACTGCTCGTACGAGGCCTTGGGCGCCAGGCCGGCCAGCAGCGCCCCGGCCAGGCCGTGGACCACGAACGCCGCCTCGATGGTCGAGCACTCCTCGAGGTGGGTGTACTCCCAGTTGGACGGCTGGTCGTTGTTCTGAATCTCGAAGTACCCGCCACTGCGATGCTGCCGGGTGACCACCCAGTCGAAGGCCGCCTCGGCCCGGCGGAGCAGCGCCTCGTCGCCGCGCTCCCTGCCGGCCAGCCACAGCCCCAATCCGCCGCTGCCGGCGCCCCGCGGATGGTGCGCCCCACCGCCGTGCCAGTCCAGCAACGGCCCGTGCCACGCCTTCTCGCTCCAGAACGAGCCGTAGAACTCGCCGGCGGTGAAGACCTGACTCGCCGTCAGGTAGTCGATGATCGCGTCGCACGTGGACGCAACCGCCTCCCTGTGTACCGTTTCCATGGCGCTCAGTGCCCCAGTCCCGGCTTCGTCAGCACGCCGGTGCGGATCTGGCCGTCGGTGGGCTTGAACGTCTCCGGATAGATCGCCGCGAGCTCGTCGTTGGCCGCCGGGCAGAATTGCCTCGCGTTGCCCTCGATGGCGGTAATGGTCGGCATCCGGGCCGCCAGGCCGGCCGAGTGGAGGAACGCCGCGCCGGGGCAGGTCAGGTCCTGAACGCACAGGAACAGGCCGTCCTTCTGGGCCATCGCGCCGAGCAGCAGGGCGTGCGACTGACCCTTGCAGGTCTTCAGCGCCACGCCGCTGTAGCCCTGCTCCCGAGCCAGCTCGTAGCTCTCTTGATCGACCAGCGATTCGTCGATCACCACCGGCTTGATGGCCGCCGCGCGGTGCATCTTGTTCTCCGGATGCGCCTTCAGGTCGCGCGCGGTGGGCTGCTCGATGTAGGCCACGCGGGCGAAGGCCGTCGGCGCCAGCTCCTCGACCCGGGCCAGGAACTCCAGGATGTAGTCCACGTTGCGGCACTTCTCGTTGAAGTCGAGCGAGTAGACCCAGGAGTCGCAACCGCGCTTGGCCATGCCTTCCCGCGCCGCGCGCTCGACCGCCGCCACGCGCTCGGAGTCCCAGGCCACGTCGTCGCCGTTGAGCTTGATCTTCAGGTGGGTCAGGTTGTCGAACAAGATCCACTCGATCAGGTCCTCGGGCAGCCCGTCACCGATGGGCTTGGCGACATCGCCGGGGGTCAGCGGATCGAGCGCGCCGACCAGGTGGTAGAGCGGCATCCACTCCTTCGGCTGCCTGGTGGTGTAGCGGTCCAGGTACTCGCCGGCGAAGTCCGGGCGGAGGTAGTGGCCCAGCTCGTGGTTCATGTGCTCCGGACCGTAGGCGTCGTAGACGTTGAGGCCCAGCGCCTTGCCGTAAGCATCGTGGATCGCGGCGTCGATGGGGCTGATGCAGACCAACGCGTAGAGCTTGGGGATGGGCACCTCGAGCTTCATCTCCCGGCTGATGGCCGCGGCCTGGGCCAGCCAGGTGTGCTCGAGCTCGAGGGCGAGGTCGATGGGGTGCCCGCACTCGCCGTAGTCGGCCGTGGCCGCCACGGCGCGGCGGAACAGTTCGAGCCCGGACTCCCCGGCGGCCTGGCGGTCGGCCAGGGCGGGGAAACCCCAGGTTGAGCCGGCCGGCATCCATCCCTCGCCGACCGCCTCGCGGCCGTCGCGAGTCCGCACCCGGACGGTGCAGTGCTGGTTGGTCGAGGCGGTCACCACGTTCCCGCCGAATTTGAGCGGCGTGCGGAACGGCGACTCGACCAGCTCCCAGGTCGCGTCAAGGATCTCGATGTCGGTCGGCTTGCTCATCACGGCTTCCTTTCCGCTCCAGGTCCACGGATGTGCAGAGATGAGCACAGATAGAAAATGGGCAGACTCGCGCCGCCCTGCTCTCTATCTGTGGGCATCCGTGCTCATCTGTGGATCTCGCTCAGCTCCGGCCCAGGTGGCGCTGGACCGTGGCGGCCAGCATCTGTTGCGCTTGTTCGACGCGGGCGGCGCGTTCCTCGCGGTCGGCGCGGGCGGCGGCCAGGGCGGCGACCAAGTCGGACAGCATCCGCCGGGCCTCGTCCGGCGCCGGGCCGCCGAGACTGGCTTGCCGGGTCACGCCCAGGAGCGGATCGAGCACCGCGGCCAACTCGGCCGGGGTGGCCGCCACCTCGGCCGCCGCCAGCAGCGCGACCACGCGGTCGGTCGCGGTGAGGGTCAGCCCGTCGCGAATCAGCGCGCCGACCAGCTCGCCGGTGATCTCGTGCGCCCGGCGGAAGGGCAGCCCGCGCGCGCGGACCATCCAGTTGGCCAGTTGCGTGGCGGTGGCGAAGTTGGCGTCGACCAGCTCGCGCATCCGGGCCGGCTTGACCGACATGGTCGCCACCGCGCCGGTCAGCGTGGCCAGCGCCCCGGCCACCTGATCGAGCGCGTCCCAGACCGGCGGTTTGTCCTCCTGCAGATCGCGGCTGTAGCCCAGCGAGACCGACTTGAGGCAGGTCAGAAGCTGGACCAGGTCGCCAATCACCCGAGCCGCCTTGCCCCGGGTCAGCTCGGCGCAGTCCGGATTCTTCTTCTGCGGCATGATGCTGCTGCCGGAGGTGAACGCGTCGTCCAGCTCGAGCAGCCGGAATTCGTGGCTGCTCCACCACACCAGCTCTTCGCCCAGCCGGCTCAGACCGGTCATGAGGATGGCCAGCGCGGCCAGCGTCTCGGCCAGGAAATCGCGGGACGAGGTGACGTCCAGAGCGTGTTCGTGGACCCCGTCGAAGCCCAGCAGCGCGGCGGTGCGCCGCCGGTCGATGGGCAGGTCGGTCCCGGCGATGGCGCAGGCGCCCAGCGGCGAGAGGTTGACCAGCTCGTAGGCGTGGCGCAGCCGGCGCAGGTCGCGCAGCCAGACCGAGGCATGGGCCGAGGCCCAGTACCCCAGAGTGATGGGCTGCGCGTGCTGCGAGTGCGTGTACCCCGGCATCACCGTCTCGATGTGCTCCGCGGCCAGGTCCAGCATGGTCGCGGCCAGATCGCCCAGGAGCGCCTCGACCTCCAGCAGCCGCCGGCGGACGTACAGCTTGGCGTCGCACAGCACCTGATCGTTCCGGCTCCGCGCGGTGTGCAGCCGCCCGCCCAGGGCCAGGCCGGCGGCCTCGATCAAGTATCGCTCGACGTTCATGTGAACGTCTTCGAGCTCCGGCTTGAGCTCGAACCGCCCGGCCTCCAGATCCTCGCGCGCCTGCTCCAAAGACCGCAGGATTCCGGCCAGTTCCGCGGCGCTCAGCAAGCCGCACTCGCCCAACATGATCGCGTGCGCCTGCGACCCGGCGATATCCTCACCGACCATCCGCGCATCGACCACCAGACTGGCCGAAAACGCCCCCATCACCTCGGCCATCGCCCCCCCAAACCGCCCGCCCCAAAGCTTCCCAGTCACGTCGCCTGCCTTCCCGGAACGGCCTTCACAGATGAAGAGGATGACGAGGATGCAGAGCTCACAGGCGGTCGGTAGAGTCGCTTGTACTCCAACACCCGAGTCCCGAAGTTGAGCAATAGCGCCCGGTCCAGATGGCAAGCCTTGAGGTAGTTGATCACCTGAGCCTGCTCCTTGCCGCACAGCTTCTCGACGGCCTTGACTTCCACCAGCAGACCGTCGTAGCAGAGCAGGTCCGCGCGGTAGGAGCACGCCAGCTTGTTGCCCTTGTAGTACACCGGCAGGGCCACCTCCCTACGGTCCGGCACCGACCGATTGTTCAGCTTTACGACCAGCGCCTCGTGGTAGACGGCTTCGAGGAACCCAGGGCCCAACTGGTTGGGGACCTCGAAGGCCGCTCCGATCACCACGTAGGTCTCTCCATCCGGCACTTCATCCTTCATCATCCTGCTCATCTGTGATCGCCTGTCCGCGGCTAGATCGTCAGTTCCATCTCGCAGTAGAGGCACCGGCGGTGGGTGGCGTCGAGGACCAGCATCTGGGGCTCGGTGTAGCCTTCGAGACGGTTGGCGCAGTCGGGGTTCGGGCAGCGGGGGGCGTGGTCGATGGGCGCGGGGTCGCTGGCCGGCGCGGGCACGTCGTCGCTGGGGAGAGCGCCCAGGAGGAGGGCGAGCAGGGCCATGCGGACCGGGACGCCGTAGGCGGCCTGGCCGAAGTAGGTGGCGCGCCGGTCCGGATCCACGTTGTAAGCGATCTCGTCGACCCGCGGCAGCGGGTGCATCACCAGTAGCTCGGGCTTCGAGCGGTCGAGCATCGCGGCGTCGATCACGTACGAGCCCTTGACCGCCTCGTACTCGCTCGCGTCGGGGAACCGCTCGCGCTGGATGCGGGTGACGTACAGCACGTCCAGCTCGGGCAGGACCGCCTCGACGGTGTCGGTCATGGCCAGCGGCAAACCCGGCGGGTGGTAGCGCTCGGGCAACTGCAGCGATGGCGGGGCGATGCAGGTGACCTTGATGTCGTAGTGCCGCAGCGCGGCCAGCAGCGAGTGAACGGTGCGGCCGAAGCGCAGATCGCCGCACAGGCCGATGTGCACACCGTCGATACTGCCGCGCGAGCGTTGGACGGTGAACAGGTCGGTGAGCGTTTGGGAGGGGTGCTGGTGCCCGCCGTCGCCGGCGTTGATGACCGGCTTGCGGGCATAGTCGGCGGCGACCTTGGACGAGCCTTCGACCGGGTGGCGCATGACGATCACGTCGGCATAGCTCTCGATGATCCGCGCCATGTCGGCGATGGTCTCGCCCTTGGCGGCCGACGAGGTGCGCGCGTCGGCGAAGCCGATCACCCCACCCCCGAGCCGTTGCATGGCGCTCTCGAAACTGAGCCGGGTGCGCGTGCTGGGCTCGAAAAAGGCCGTGGCCAGGATCCGGCCGGCCAGCAGCGTCTGGCGCTCGGCCAGCGCGCCGTGCATGGTCTCGGCGATGTCGAGCACGTGCTGGATCTCTTCCGGCGAGAAGTCGTCGACCCGGATCAGGCTGCGTCCGACGAGGCTCATGATGTTCTCCGCCAGGGGCACCACCCGCTCGGCGGATTGTAGCCCTCCCCGCCCGGTGCGTCAAAGCCGCCATGACCATCGACGTCACCGAACGGCATCGACTTGAGCGGCTGAGTCAAATCAGGTCGGCGGTGGAGGTGCTGGCGGCGCGGGGCCGCTCCGATCAATGCCGTTCGGTGGCGTCCCGAGTTTCTGGCGGGCGCGGCGGACCAGCGCCTCGACCTCCTGCCGCTCCGCCGGATGGAGTCCGCGCAGTGCGAGCAGCTCCAACTGGTCGGCCTGGTCGAGTTCCTTCATGCTGGCCAGCGCGTCGTCGTAGGTCTTGAGGTAGGCTTCAAACTGGTCCAGAGCGCGGGTGAAGGCCTCGCGGGCGATGCGGTCGTCGCCGGCGGCCAGGCACAGCTCGGCCAGGCGCATCAGGCCGTAGGCATGGGTCGGCTCGAAGACGTAGCCTTGGAGCGGGTTGTCCTCGGACAGCTCAGGGCGCTGGGCCAGTTCGTCGAGCCGTTGGTAGACGTCGCGAGCTTCGCTGGGGCGGTCCAACCGCTCGAGGATGCTGCCGAGCTGGAGGTAGCCCTGGAGGTGCAGCGGACTGAGCGCTACGCCGCGCTGGGATTCGTCCTGCGCCTCTAGCGGCCGGCCGGCCTCGAGCAGCGCCTGGGCCAGGCGGTAGTACAGCCGGGCGCTGGTCGGGCGGCGGCGGAGCGCCTCGCGGTAGGCCGTCTGTGCCGCGTCCAGGTCGCCGCGCCCGGCCTCCACACCGGCCAGGTCTTCCCAGGCCAGGGCGCTGAAGGGCGTCGTCCGAACGGCCGCCCGGAGTGCTTCCCGGGCCGTGCTGGGATACCCGTCGCGCAGCGCCCGGGCGGCCTCCGCCCGGTGCCGCTCGGTGGACCAGAGCGCCAGCAGGAGGATCACCACCAGCGCCGCCGGCCAGGCCCGCGGTCGCGGCGCCGGCTCTCTCACGCGGGCCGCGCCGTGGAGCAGGGCCAGGGCCACCGGCACGGCAGTCACGTGCCAGCCGTGATCGAGGGCCGCATGGACCGCGAAACCGACTGTCGCCGCCAGCAGCGCCAGCCCCATCGCCCTGGTCTCCGAGGTCCCGGCCCGTCGCCAGGCCGTCGCCAGCCAAGCCGCGATCAGCGCCAGGAGCGCCGCCAGGCCGATCACCCCGGTCTCGGCCAACGTCTGCAGATACTCGTTGTGGGCATGCTGGGTGAATCCCGCCCGAGCGTAGAACGGGTAGGCCACCGGCCAGCCGCCCAGGCCGCAGCCCAGCAGCGGGTGGTGCCGGGCCAGGTCCCAGGTGCCGAGCCAGGTGAGGACGCGGAAGCTGTTGGAGTGGGCCAGGCCGAGGGCCAGCCGACTGCGCAGCGGGCCGAGCACCAGCAGGACGGCGAGCACCGCGCCGGCGGCCAGCAGGCCGGCCGCGGTCCGTGGCCGGCCGGCGCGGACCAGACCCACCGCCAGCGCTGCTCCGCCACAGCCCACCGCCAGCAGCCCGCCGCGGGAGCGGGTCAAGCCCAGGGCGAGCAGCATCAAGACGAAGGCCAACCCCGCCGCCAGCCGCAGCTTGAGCGAGCCCTGGGCGACGCCCTGGCCGGCCAGCCAGCGCGCCGGCGCGGAGCGGTCGTCGAGCAGCACCAGCGCCGCCGCGGCCACCGGCAGCAAGACCACCAGCACCGCCGCGGCCTGGTTGGGGTTGCTGAACCCGGCGAAGATCCGCCAGTCCGGGTCGCCGCCGCGCCACTGCGCCAGGTACTCGCGCAGTCCGCGCACGGCCAAGACCACCCCGGCGCCGCTCAGGCCGGCCACCGACCATCCGCCGCCGACCCGCCGCCCCGCGACCAACGCCAGCCAAATCACCCCGAGCCGAGCCAGCTCGGCCAGGCCGGCCTCCAGGTCGGCCGGGAAGCTCGTCTGGAACGGCGGGTTGGCGGGCACGGCCGGACCGGGCCGGCGGATGAGCAGGCTGAGCAGGCCCACCGCGGCGAGGGTGACCAGCGCCGTGACCGCGACCTCACCTGAGGCCCCTCGCCGCGGGCGGAGAGGGGTGGCGAGGAGCAGCGCCGCGCTGAACAGCACCGCCAGGAGGAGCTGTCCGGCCAGCCGCCCGGGCGTCGGCAACTGGTCGAGGGCCACGCCGGCGCCGAGCACTGGAAGCAGGAGGGCGGCCAGGAAGACGGCCAGGCCGGCCAGCCGGTCCGGCCAGACGGACGGGTCGGGCGACGGCGCTCGGGCTGGGCGCGGTTTCGGCACGATATCCTGCCTGTCGCGGATCAGTCGCCGGGCCCGAGGCGCATGTCCTGGATCATCAACTGCGGCTGTTCGCGGCCCTGCCAGGCATCGATCGCCACGCTGGCCGCCACGGTGGTCTCGCCGCCGCCGGCGATCCGCTCGGCGTATCGTCCCATCCGCGGCCAGAAACCTTTCAGCGGGCCGCGATTCGAGCCGACGGTCTGGAACCTCAACTGCAGGTGCGTCCCGTCCCGGGTGGCCTTGGCCTCGTCCAGCCGCAGCCCGCGGATCTCCAGCACCGGTTCCGGATTGCCCTCGCCGAACGGCGCCAGCCGGGCCAGTTGCCGCGCCAGCTCGAGATCGACATGGCCGGCCTTGACCGCGCACTCCAGGTCGATCACCGGCAGCAGCGCCTCGTCGGTGACCTGCGCGCGCACCGCCTCGTTGAACCGCGCGCGCAACGGCTCCAGGTTGGCCTTCGGAAGCGTCAGCCCGGCCGCGCGCGGGTGGCCGCCGAAGCTGCTGAAGAGGTCCGCGCAAGTGGCCAGCGCGGCGTGCAGGTCGACCGCCGGGGTGGACCGCCCCGAACCCTTGGCCACCTCGTCGTTCAGCGTCAGCGCCAGCACCGGCCGCCAGTGCCGCCGGCAGAGCCGGCCGGCGACCAGGCCCAGGACGCCTTCGTGCCACCCCTCGGCGGCCAGGGTCACGCCCCACACGTCGTGCAAGCTGACCTCCGCCATCAGCGCCGCGGCCTCTTCGGTGGTCCGCTCCTCGATCTCCCGCCGCTCGCGGTTCAGCCGCTCCAGCGTCTCGGCCAGTTGGTAGGCCTCGGCGGTGTCGTCGGTGACCAGCAGCCGGTAGGCGGTGGTGGCGTCGTCGAGCCGGCCCGCCGCGTTCAGCCGCGGACCCACGCCGAAGGCCAGATCGCGCGCCGTCAGCACCCCGTCGTGGCCCAGCCTGGCGGTCTCCATGAGGGCCCGCAGCCCCGGCGTCCGGGTCCGCGCCAGGGCTTCCAGCCCGGCGGTGACGAAGTACCGATTCTCGCCGGTCAGCGGCATCACATCGGCCACCGTGCCGATCGCCACCAACTCGATCAACGACGCCTCGACCTCCGCGGCGTCGAGCCCCAGCCGCTCGGCGGCGTGCTGGCAGAGCTTGTAGGCCACGGCGGTGCCGCAGAGATCCTTGTCGGGGTAGGTGCAGTCCGGCCGGTGCGGGTCGATGGCCGGGACGGCCGGCAGCCGCTCCGGCACCTGATGGTGATCGGTGACGATCACGTCGGTGCCCAGCGCCGCCGCGGTGTCGATCTCCTCGGCCGAGGCGATGCCGCAGTCAACGGTCACGATCAGCGCCGGCTTGCGTTGGGTGATCAGCCCCAGCAGCGCCGCCGCGTTGATCCCGTAGCCCTCGTCGAAGCGGTCCGGGACGTAGTAGCTGACCGGCACCTGCAAGCCTGCCAGGAAGCGGGTCATGAGCGCGCCGGCGCAGCAGCCGTCGGCGTCGTAGTCGCCGTAGACGACCACCGGCCGACGCTCCTCGACGGCGCGGACCAGCCGCTCGGAGGCCCGTTCAAGATCGGCCAGGCCGGCCGGGTCGTGGCAGGCGGCCAGGGTCGGGCGCAAGAACCGCTCGACGGTGGCGGCGGTCAGCCCGCGGTTGAGGGCGATGTGGGCGACGATGGGGTGCAGAGCACACTGCCGAGAGAGCACGCGGGCCTCTTCGCGGCGGTCGGGGGCGCGTCGCCAGGAACCGCGGCGGAGGCTCACTAGACGCCGTCCCGCCGCGCCTCCTGCCGGCGCGTGGCGTCTTCCAGGGCAAGCTGATCGATGGACACGCGATCCACGTCCTCGTCCCCGAGTGGGGTGTTGACCGCGTTCGCGGCGGGGTCCAGCCCCAGGGCTTCGTCGTACCCCTGCCGGAGCACCGGCAGCGCCGCTTCGAGCGCCCGGTTGGCGGCGGCCAGCTTGCGGTTGTCGGCAGTCAGGGTGGTGACCTTGTCGCGCATGTCCGCGCGCCTGCCGGAGCCCGACACCCAGGCCGCCAGCACGCCCAGCAGCGCGCCCAGGACGAAAGTGGCGGCGACCACCTCGCCCAACCCGGCGTAGAGCGATCGGCCCAGCCCGACCCGGACCCGGAGCAGCTCCTGCCCGCTCACCTCGACGGTTTCCAGCGGGGTCCAGTTCATCCACACCAGGGCGGCGAACAGAAGCGTGGGGATCACGACGAACAGGGCGGCGACACTGATCCTCGGGCGCTTCATCGCATGACCGTCCCGGGCCGTCAACAGGCGGAGTATAGCGGTGGGAGTCCGGCCTGTCAATGTCGGCAGCAGCTACATCCTCCGCTGCTGCGGCGGGCGGGGGTCGCCGCGGCCGGGCCAGTCAGACCAGGGCTCGAACTCGGCCAGCCAGGTCACCAGGAGGGCCATGTTCGCCGCGGTTTCGGGCACCGACAGGACGCCGTCGCGGGTCCAGCAGCCGTCGGCGTCGAGCGCCGCCAGGAGGTCGATCACCTTGGCCGCCCTGGCGGCGGTCCGCCGGGCGCGCTCCTCGCGGGTGGGCTCGCGCGGCACCAGGCCGGGGTGCCGCAGTCGCCAGCTCGCCGCGGCGGCGAGGTCCGGGTGCGTCTTCTCCAGGTCAGGCAGGAGCGGCTCCAGCGCCCGGACGAAGCGCTCTTCGCGGGTCGCGTCGCGCAGCGCCAGCAGGGCCTCGGCGGCGGCTGCGGTGGCCGCGAGCTCCGGTGCGCCCAGCGGTTTGAGCGCCGCGTCGCAGGCGGCCGGCCAGCCGCCCGGCCCGGCGCTCTGGACCAGGAACCCACCGGCCCTCAGGGCGGCGGCGCGGCAGTCGGGCCGGTGGTCGGGGTCGCGCTCCAACAATACCCGCAGCAGGTCCGCGGTGGGCTCGGTCAGGCCTCCCGTGCCGGCGGACAGCGGCACCTCGGCCGGCCACCCGCCGCCGGCGAGCTGGGCGTTGAGCACCGCCCGCAGCCCGTACTCGGCCGCCTCCCGGAGGGCGCTGTCGCCGGTCGCCTCGACCGCGCCGAGCAGCACGCGCAGACCGTCGCCGGTCAGCCGGCAGTCCAGCCGCGAGCGCTGCTCGCGTCCGCCGGGGGCCGCGCCGTGCCGGTAGGCATCGCGGGTGTAGACGGTGGGCGCCGGCCCCGTGTCGAGCCGTTCCCGCCACCCGCCGCTGGCCATCTGCCCAGCCGCCAGGGCCCGCGCCGCGGCCAGCGCGCCGTCCCGGTACCCAGCCTCGCCGGTGATCCGCCAGGCGTCCAGGAGGACCAGCCCAATCCGCGCCGTGGCCGCGGTGGCGGCCTGGTCGTCAGCCAGCGCGGCGCCGTCCAGCCGCCGCCCGCCGGCCTCTACGGTGGCCGCGTAGCCGCCATCGCGCGCGGCCCGCTCCTCAACGCCGCGCGCCGCCCGCCGCACCGCCTCGGTCACCCGTTTCGGCAGATCGTCGACCGCGGGGCGACCGGGGACGGAAAGGGTCAGCAGCATCAAGGCCGGGACCAGCCACCAGGCCGCCCCTCCTCGCCCCTGGCGAGGTGGGGATGAAGGGGTGGTGTGTGGCCGGCGACCGCGCCCAGTCCCTGCCACCGCCAAACCGGTCCGCCAGAAGAGCGCCCCCGCCCTACCGGCCAGCGTGCCCCACACCCCCTGTAGTCCCCCTCGCCCGGGGCAAGGGGGACGGGGCTGGGACGCGCCCGCCGGTACCCGCACGGGACACCGGTGGTGGCTGGCTCCGGCCGTGGCCTCACGCCGCACGCGGCTACTCCTTCAGGTACAGCTCAATCACCGGAATGGTCACGTTCGGCTTCTGCGCCGGGAGGGTCAACGTCAAGGTGTTGGTCTTGTCCGTGCCGAGCTGCTTCCCGTGCCAGGCGTCGATGCCCATCGGCAGCTCGCTGGCGTCGTTGAGGAGCTGGGCGTAGGCCACCTTGTCGCCGAACCCGTCCAGGTGCAGGTGCTTGTACGGCCAGGCCAGCACGTGGACGTACATCCGCCGGGTGTCCGGGTTGTAGGTCAGCCGGCAGTCCTGCGGCGTGGCGAAGCCGGCCGGCGCCTGGGTGCAGCCGTAGATCGACCGGCCGTGCCGGCGCATCCACTCGCCCATCCCGCTGAGCCGCTCCAGGGCCCGGTAGTCGAACTCGCCGCGGCCGGTCGGGCCGACGTTGAGGAGCAGGTTGCCGCCCTTGCTGACGCAGTCGATCAGCGTGGTCAGAAGCTGCTCGACGCTGCGCCAGGTGGCCTCGTCGCGGTGGTAGCCCCACGACCCGCTGAAGGTCTGGCAGGCTTCCCAGACCACCGGTTTCCCGTCCACCTTGACCCACTCCCGCGGCTGGGTCTGCTCGGGGGTCTTGATGTCCCAGCCGTCGGGCAGGTTGAGCCGGTCGTCCAAGATGATCTTCGGCTGGAGCTTGCGCACCAGGGCCAGCAGCTCCTCGCTCCGCCAGGCGGCGCGGCCCTTGCCCTTGCTGTGATCGTCCGGATGTTCCGAGTCCGGGAACGAGAAGTCGAACCAGAGGATGTCCACCGGCCCGAACTCGGTCAGCAGCTCGCGCACCTGCCCGTGCAGGTAATCGGCGTACTTCATCTGGTCGCGCCGGGCATTGAGCTGGTCCCGTTCCGGGTGGCTGCGCAGCGAGTGGTTCTTGTTGTCGATGACGTACTCGGGGTGGTGCCAGTCGATCAGCGAGTGGTAGAACCCGACCTTCATGTCCTGCTCGCGAAAGGCCTCGACCATGGGCCGGAGCAGGTCCCGGCCGTAGGGCGTGCGGGTGGCCTTGTAGTCGGTCAGCGCCGAGTCCCACAGGCAGAAGCCCTCGTGGTGCTTGGTGGTGATCACGAAGTACTTCATCCCGGCGTTCGACGCCGCGGCGGCCCACTGGCGCGGGTCGTAGAGGTCGGGGTCGAAGCGGGGGAAGTACTTGCTGTCGTAGACGTCGTCGGGAATCTGCTCGCGGCTCTTGACCCATTCATGGCGGGCCGGCAGCGCGTACAGGCCCCAGTGGATGAACAGGCCGAACCGGTCGCGAACGAACCAGGTGGTGTCGCCCGGAGTGGGCACCGTGGTCAGGGACATCTCCAGCACTCCTTCACGAGGTGATCGTGACCGGTCGGCTTCGCCTCGGCCGACGCCGATCCTGCTACCTTGCGGCGAACCGCCTCGCCGGGCACACTACCGGTCGCATGAACATCGCCACCGTGATCGTCTATCTGCTGGCCATGCTCGGAATCGGCGCGATCAACGCCCGCCGGGCGGGCTCGGCCGCCGGCTTCTACTTGGCCGGCCGGCGCGGCGGGCCGCTGCTGCTGGCGGCCTCGCTGCTGGCCACCATCCTGGGCGCCTCGGCCACGCTGGGCATGGCCGCCAACGGCTACCGCGACGGACTCGTCGCCGCCTGGTGGCTGCTCCCCGGCGCCGCCGGGCTGGTGCTGGCCGCCCTGGTGGTCGCCGCGCCGTTGCAGCGGCTGGGGGTATTCACCTTGCCGGAGGTGCTCGGCCGGCAGTACGGGCAGCGGGTCCGCACCGCGGCCTCGGTGCTGGTGGCGGTGGCCTGGCTGGGGGTCATCGCGGCGCAGATCGTGGGGGTCGGCACGGTCATGAGTCTGGTCGCCGGCGGCGTCACCCGGGCCTGGATGATCGCCACCGCGCTGGTGCTGATCGCCTATGTGGCCTTGGGCGGGCAGTTGGCGGTGCTGCGGACCGATGCCTGGCAACTCGCCCTGCTCCTGGCGGGGCTGGCCGCCGGGCTGGTCGGCGGTTTGGCCGCGGTCGGCGGGCTCCACGGCCTGAGCGTGGGCTTGCCGGCCGAAATGCTGCGCTTCCCGGTCAACCAGGAGATGCCGCCGGCGCGGGTCTTGACCTGGCTGCTGGCGGTCGGGCTGCCGTATGCGGCCGGACCGGACATGGTCTCGCGTCTGCTCTGCGCCCGGGACGAGCAGACCGCCCGCCGCGCCGTTTGGTGGACCGCCGCGGCGCTGGTTCCGCTGGCCTTCGGCATCGCTACCTTCGGTCTCATCGCCCGGGTCCTGGCGCCGGACATCCCGCCGGGGCACGCGCTCCTGACCGTGGCCGAGCGCGGGCTGCCACCGTGGGCCGCCGGCTGGATGGCGGCGGCGCTGCTGGCGGCGATGATGTCCTCGGCCTCAACCTGTCTGCTGACCACGGCGACCATCCTGGTGCTCGACCTGGGCGGTGGCGACGGCTCGGCCGAGGGCTCGGTCGCCCGGACTCGCGTGGCCGTGGTGGTGATCGGGCTGCTGGCGACGGCGGTGGCGCTGTGGCTCAAGGACATCATCGGCGCGCTGCTCTGGGCCTACGGGATCTACAGCGGCGGGGTGGTCGTGCCGGTCCTCTTCGGCTTCGCCCGCGAGCGACTGCGGCTGACCGAACCCGGCGCCCTGACCGCGCTCCTGGTCGGCGGCGGGATCGCCTTCGCCGGGTCGCTGCTGCACCGCGAGTGGGCGCTCCCGGCCATCGCCGCCAGCGCGGCCACCCTCCTCCTCTCAGGCGCCGTCGCCGGGCGGCAAGATGATCGCAACATCCTCCGGCGGTGAATCGTGGCATAGCCCGTTTGGGCTATCGTCGTCCAGCCCGTCAGAGTCTGGGAGGAGTGCCATGACCGACCGACTGCGGACCGCCGCCCTGGCGCTGGGAGTGCTGGCCCTGGCGCCGGCCTTCGCCGGGTTCACCACCGTGCTGCCGACGCCGGAGATCACCGAGGAGGACCTGATCGAGCCGGGCGGGATCCTCGACCAGCTCTACGGCCTGAGCAATCTGACCCGGATCGACGACCACGCGGCGCTGCCCTACGAACAGCTCTGGTACAACCACGGCTCGGTCACGGCCACGGCGATTCAGACCTACACCAACCACACGCTCGATTTCGGCTACGTCCCCGGCGCCAGCGGCGGCTCGCTGTCGTCGTTGTGGGTCATCACCGGGCCGTACGGCAGCGTCAGCGGTGAGACCGGCACCTTCGGCCCCGGCGCCAGCGGGTCGGTCTTCCGCTGGGGGCTCGACCCGACCTCGAACGACGTCAACGACCCCGAGCCGCCGTTGTACACCTCCCAGCCGAGCGACAATCCCAACGGCGAAGACCACATGGTGACCTTCCTGATCAGCGGCAACGATGGCTTTGCCTCGAACGTGATCGGGAACTACGTGGTCGCCTGGGAGGACTACTGGGAGCTGGGCGACCAGGACTACAACGACCTGGTGGTCGAGGTCAGCGGCGCGACGCCGGTGCCCGAGCCCGGGACCCTGGCGCTTCTACTGTTCGGCTGCGGCGCGCTGCTCCCGAAGCGGCGCCGTCGCTGAGGCGACTCGAGGCACTCTATCCAGACCGCGGCGCCCCCGTCAGGGGGCGCCGCCGTTTGGGCAGGAACGCGGCGCGGAAACGGGAATCCAGGGACCGGGAGTGCGTATGATCGAGCGCTGGCCGGCGGTGCTGAAACCCTCGTTGAACTGGCTTCTGGTGCTCACGCCGGCGGCCATCGTGCTGGAGCTCGGCCACCGCCACCACGCGGCGTGGAGCAGTCCGGCGCTGATCTTCTTCTGCACCGCGCTGGCCATCGTCCCCATGGCCGGGTGGATGGGCCGGGCTACCGAGCACCTGGCCGCGCGATTGGGCGAGGGCATCGGCGGTCTGCTCAACGCCACCTTCGGCAACGCCGCCGAGCTGATCATCGCCCTCATGGCCCTGCTCGAAGCCTGGCGGGAGCCGGCCCAGCGCGGGCTGATGCACGGCATCGTCAAGGCCTCGTTGACCGGCTCGATCATCGGCAACATCCTGCTCGTGCTGGGCGCGGCGCTGCTCACCGGCGGGCTAAAGTACCGGCTGCAGACCTTCAACGCCACCGCCGCCCGGACCGGCGCCACGCTGCTCTCCCTGGCAGCCGTGGCGCTGCTCATCCCCGGTCTGTTCACCCACTTCGTCTCGCCCCTCAGCCCGACCGTCGAGGCGCTCAGCCTGGAGCTGTCCGGCCTGCTGCTCGGCCTCTACGCGCTCAGCCTGTGGTTCACGCTGCGCAGCCATAAGGAGTTGTACCTGGGCGGTGAGTCGGAGCCGGCCGAGCAGGCGCATGCCTGGTCGGTGCGCCGCTCGATGAGCGTCCTGCTGCTGGCCACGGCCGGCGTGGCGGTGCTGGCCGAGCTGATGGTCGGCTCGGTCCACGCCGCGGCCGCGGCGCTGGGCTGGACGGAGCTGTTCGTCGGCGTGATCGTGGTCGCCATCGTCGGCAACGCGGCCGAGCACAGCACCGCCATCCTGGCCGCCTGGCGCAATCGGATGGACCTCAGCCTGGCCATCGCCGTCGGCTCGTCGATCCAGATCGCCCTGTTCGTGGCGCCGCTGCTGGTGCTGGTCAGCTACGCCATCGGCGCGCCCATGGACCTGGTCTTCACCGTCCCCGAGATCGTCGCCGTGGGCGTGGCGGTGATGACCGCCAGCCAGATCGCCGGCGACGGCGAGAGCCACTGGCTGGAAGGCGCACTGCTGCTGACCCTCTACCTGATGCTCGCCGTCCTCTTCTACCACCTGCCGGCCGGCGCGTAGGCCGCTGCACCCCGCTGGGCGCCCGCTATTGCGGGACCCGTTTGCCCGCCAAGTAGAAGACCGTTCGGCCGCCTTCCGTGGCCATCGTCACCCGCTCCGGCTGGCCGTCCAGGGTTGACCAGGTCAGCGCGACCACGTTGTGCCAGGTCGCGGCGTGGCGGGTGAAGCGGATGGTCGGCATGGTCGGGCCGGTTCCGCCGTGGCGGTCGGCCATGGGCAGGTCGGCCGATTCCTGGCTCACGCCGTCGGCGGTGAGCAGTTCGACGCGCAGACGGGAGCGCTCGCCGGTGGCCACGCAGGCCGGCCCGTCGGCCGTGGCGGCGTGCTCGGGATGGAGGCGCAGCTCCAGGTCGCGGGGGCGGTCGGTGGCGATGTCGTCGATCACCAACAGCGCGTTCGGTTTGACGAACAAGAGCGTGCGGACGAACCGCTGGAGGCCCAGCTCGGGCGGGTAGACCACGGTCGCGTCGCCCACGATCCGGTCCACCTGAGCGCCCGCGGTCGCCTCGACGATCCGCGGCTTGGCCCCGGCCTTGAGCAGCGGCCCGCCGTCGAACCACATGCGCCCCTCGCCGAGCTGTCCGAGTCCGTCGATCAGCAGCGTGTTGTGCTGATTGGTCCATTTCGCCGCATACCCGTCGTCGCGGATCAGCCACTCGCCGGAGCCGAACAGCACGAAGTGGCCGGTATCGGGGTGGACGTGGCCGCCGCCGGGGTCGTAGTCGAACGCGTCCATCGCCCGCGCGCCCAGGTACGGCCCGCACTTGAAGGCCACCAGCGACTCGTCGCCGGACCAGTCGGACCGGGCCGAGACGATCCCCAGGTCGGGAAAGTGTTTCAGCGTCGGTTGCGTCTCCGGGCCCGCCGGCGCCAGGTCCGGGTCGTACCACAACAGGTTGAGCCAACTGGCCGCCATCCCGGAGATGTTGGCGGCGTCCAGTTCGGCGGCCAGCCACTGCGCGTGCGGCTGCCGGTACCTGGCCGCCAGCCGGCGGAGCAGGTAGTCCGGCCCGTACCACTCGCCGCGGGGACAGTCGGCGAAGTCGACCACCGTCTGCCGGTTGGTCCACCCCCGGCCCGGGATGGTCAGGTAGATCCGGTAGTCGGCCGTGTTCCGGAACCAGTCATTGTCATGACACTCAACCGCCAACAGCGACTCGGCCAGGTCCATGAACTTGAGCAGGTACTCGACCCCGTAGCTCCAGTACCCGACGCCCTCGTGGCTGGCGCCGTCCGGGCCGAGCGAGTCCAGGCTCCGGCGGAGCTTCTGGAGCGCCAGACCGGCCCAGGCGTCGGCGCCGTCGAGTTCGTCGTAGACCGCCAGGCCGGCGGCGCCCAGGCCGCAGGCGTTGACCCAGAGGTGGTTCTGGAGATACGACCGCGACCACCAGGCCTGGCCCATGGCGGCGCGGCGGAACATGGTCCCGGCCCGGCGCTCGAAGGTCGCGCGGATGGTGGTTCGGACATCTTCGGGCAGCGCGTCGTGGCACCAGTCGTAGATGGTCGCCAGGCCGAGGAGCTGGTGGCCGGCGGCCAGGTCCATGCCGTCGATCGCCCCCAACCCCCAGGTCTCGTACCCGCACGAGGCCGTGGCCCAGGCCGCCGCGCCGTCAAGGTACTTGCGGTCGTCGGTGAGCAGCCAGGCCAGGGCCAGGTAGGGCATGGCGTTGCCCACCTCGCGCTGCCAGAGCTGCTCGTCGCCGCTGTACTTGTCGTGCTTGTAGTACGCCGGCGGGCCGTTCTTGGCCGCCCGATCGGCCACCGCCTGCACCTCCCGCCACATCTCGGCGTGGGTGGTCTGGATGGCTTCGCGCAGCCGCTTCACCCGCTCGGCATCGAGGAACAGCCTGGGATGCACCCCGCGCAGGCGCGCCAGCGGCGCCGGCAGCGGATCGAGCCGACAACTCGTCAGGGCGCTCAGCTCCTCGATCGGCTCGACCTTCACGTCGTCAATCAGCGCCTCGACCTCGCACGGCTCGCTGGTGCCCTTCTCCAAGGCGATCCAGCAGGCGACGGTGCCCGCCGGCGCCTCGAACTCGGCGGTCAGCCGCTGCCATTCGCCTTGCTTCTTCCAGTTGTAGCTGTCGGTATTGACTCGGCCCACCTGGATCGGGGTGGCGGCGACGAACTCGCATTTGAGGAACGGCGGCGGCGTGCGCTCGCCGAGGCGGACGACCTTGACCCAAGCGGTCAGCCGGTAGGTCTGCCCGGCGGTCATCGGCGCGCGCGGGCCGATGGCGTAGTTCCAGCCGTCCGGCATGGACCCGACCACGCGCAGCCAGGCGCGGGAGTCCTGGGTCGCTCCCTGGCCTGCGACTCGCTCGACCCGGACCGTGGCGGCGCGCGGGAGCCAGTCCACCGTCTCCGCCTCGAAGTCCCAGGCCGTTGGCCCGTCGGCCGCGCGGGCACAGCCGCCGGCCAGCAGGCCGAGGCAGATCAGGGCGCGGTACCGTCTCATGTCGCTCTCCGCCGGCGCCTACACCGCCAGGATGGTGTTGACGGCGTCGTGCCGCCGCGTGGCGTGGAAGTGATCGATGGTCCCGCCGCCGTCCAGCACGTACGGCCGACGGCAGATCAACTCGACCCAGCTCGGCGTGTTGAAGGCGGCGAAGGCCACCTCCAGCTCGTCCAGACCACCGGACCAGTTGGCCCCCGGCGGGGCGATCAGCGGGCCGGTATCGGTCTGGTAGACGCCGCGCTCCGGGTTGACGTTCGTGGTCTTGACCGGGTACTCCAGCACCACCGCCGCGCCGTCAGGATCGCCGATCAGGTTGCGCGCCACCAACGGCCGGCCGTCGAGGGTGGCCTGGATGATGGCGTCCGGCGTCGGACACTCCTCGGCCGGGACAGTGCGGAGCTGGAACACGGCCTCCTCGAACCGGTCGGCGATCAGGCCCGACTCTCCCCCGGCGGCGCCGCTGAACGGCCCGATGCGCAGGATCCGGTACCGCTCGCGGGTGAAGATGACGGCGAAGTCGTAGCCGGGCGAGCGCAACAGGTTGCGCTCGGCATAGGTATCCTCGGCCTTGCAGGAGGCGACCAGCCAGGCCTCCTCGCGCACCTCGCCACCGCTGATCAGCCGACAGGCGGCCTCGACCTGGATGCGAGCGTTGTTCCCCCGGCCTTGGGTGACGAAGGTGATGTACGACCGGCCATAGTCCAGCACATCCACGGGTGGTCTCCGCCGGCCGGATTGGCCCAGCGGTGCCGCTTCC
>JAANMW010000412.1_pt1 | contig 49764 bp, 39 predicted proteins | sample 7279671 | NCBI WGS metagenome assembly JAANMW01 (sample SAMN14094541, study PRJNA606508) | bioreactor metagenome | isolation source: A lab-scale SPAN reactor treating ammonium-rich wastewater day 247 | place: Ireland: Galway | collected 2017-09-19 | reverse complement strand
AGTTGGCTGGCCAGGCCGCCGGGTGAAGGCTGGCAGCTCGAACGGTTAGGCGAGGCAGGAGGAGCGGTGTGAAGTACCTATCATCGCGATTCTGGCGGCGATCCTGTTCCCGGTTTTCGCCAAAGCGCGGGAAAAGGCGCGGCAGTCGAGCTGTCAGAGCAATCTGAAGCAGGTCGGCGTGGCCCTGCAGCAGTATGTCCAGGACTACGACGAGCGGCTGCCGCAGTACAGCGGCCTGGGCAGCGCCTTGCCCGCCGCGGCCCCGCTCGGCGGGAGCACCACGGCCATGACGCCGCAGGACAAGCTCTACCCATACGTCAAGAACGTGCAGGTCTTCGCCTGCCCCAGCACCACGGTCTGCGGCAATCAGGCCTACGGGTACCACAGCAACCTGTTGCCGGGCCGCGCCTTGGCCGACGTGCTGGCCCCGTCCGGCACGCTGGGCTTGTGCGACTCGGGCAACATCAACTCGGCCCTGATCAACAGTTGCGGCGAGTACAAGGCCACCGCCAGCTCGCACTGGGAAGTCGCGTTCCCGTACACCTACACGGGCGCGGCGCAGACCAGCACCTACTACCTCGGCCCGAACGGCTACCGGAGGATCGAGCCGCGGCACAACGACGGCCTCAACGTCGTCTTCCTCGACGGCCACGTGAAGTGGCAGAAGTGCACCGATATCGAGGGGCCGATCCCGGGCAACGGCAACTGCCTCTACGACAACCAGTAGCGCCTGCTCGAACCGGACTTGACGACACGGGCCGGACGGTACCGTCCGGCCCGTGGTCTTTCTGGTCCGACGCGGCGCCTACTCGGCGACCGTCGTGGCCTTCTGGAAGTAGGCCTGCGTGCCGGTCTGGCCGTAATAGGTCGAGCCGTACTTGAACCACTTCGCGTGGTAGTCGGCCATGAGCATGTTCCCGCCCTCGTTGTGGATGCTCCCGCCGTTGTCGGAGCCGGTGTAGATGTAGTGGTACAGCGCGCTGGTGCCCCGCTCGCCGAGCAGGCCCTTGCTGGCCGGCTGGACGATCTCCGCGTCGATGGTCGGGAATTGCCAGGCGCCGAAGTTGTAGTTGTAGGTGTACGAGTGCGCCAGGCCCGTGCCGGTGTAGCTGGCGCTGGGGCAGACATGAAGCTGGGTGTTCTTCATGTACGGCTCCAGGCGATCCTCCCAGCTCAGATACATCCCGGACGTGGTCCCGGTGCTGACCTGGTACTTGCCGGTCAGCAGGTCGACGGTGTGGATCTGCGGGTAGGTGCCGTCGTAGTCGGCACAGTACTGATTCATCGCCAGCCCGAGCTGCTTGAGATTGCTCAGACAGCTCGACTGCCGCGCCTTCTCCCGCGCCTTGGCGAAAACCGGGAACAGGATCGCCGCCAGAATGGCGATGATGGCGATCACCACCAGCAACTCGATCAGGGTGAAACCACGTCCGCGCCGTTCGTGCATCGAAGCCTCCTTGGCGCCCTGCGCAGCGTCATTGCCACATTATGCCCGATCGCCGCCCGCTGGCGCAAGCAGGGCCGCTACCGAGCCTTCTGCGCCGTACCCCGGCGCCGTACTCCTCCGGGCCGTCGGCCGCCCCGTCGCCTCGGCCAACGCCGCGAAGCCGTCCCGGACTGCTCGGAGCCCGGCTGCTCCCCGGCTCGTCGGGTCGGCATCTGCCCCCCTTGGGCCGCTCTGTTGCCTCCCGGACGTGCTCCGCTCCCGCCGGCTCCGCGCCCATCTCCCGCCGCCCTTTTCGGCTCGCGCAAAGCTTGACGGGATCGGGGCCGGCTGCTACTCTGAGGCGTTGTCACGGATGGTGAGAGGGAGATCGAGTTGGCTCGATACCGAGGTCCCGAGGATCGCATCTGGCGCCGCCTGGGCGCCGAGAGCGCGCCGCCCTGGGTGCGGCTGCGCCGGGAAACCCCGCCGGGTCAGCACGGCAGCGGTCGGATCCGCGGTGGCAAGCAGAGCGAGCATGCCAAGCAGTTGATCGAGAAGCAGAAGCTTCGCCGCTACTACGGCGTGCTGGAAAAGCAGTTCCGCCGGTACGTGGCGCGGGCCACCCGGATGCCCGGCGTGACCGGTCACAACCTCATCCGGCTGCTCGAGACCCGGCTCGACGCCGTCGTCTACCGCCTCGGCTTCGCCAACACACTGCGCGGCGCGCGGCAGTTGGTCGGCCACGGCCACATCGAGCTCAACGGCAAGCGGTGCGACATTCCGAGCTGCGCCGTCAACCCCGGCGACCGGATCGCCGTCCGCGAGAAGAGCCGGACGCAGAAGAGCGTCCGCGACGCGCTCGAGATGCGTGGCAACGTCCTGCCGCCGTACCTCGCGCTCGATCCGGCGCGGATGGTCGGCGAGCTGCTCACCACGCCGGAGCGGAGCGACATCGGCATCGCCGTCAACGAGCGGATGGTGGTCGAGTACTACGCGCGGCGCAACGTCCGGAGCTGACCCGGCCCCGACCGTCACGTTTTCCACGCCCCGGCCGCCGGCCGGGGCGTGGTTGTTTGGGGGACGCTCCCGAGCTCAGCGGACTGCGATCACCCGGCGGGTGAGGCCGCCGACGTTGCCGGCGCCGTCCTTGCTGGCCACCTGGAGCAGATAGAAGCCGGGGCGTGAGGCCGCCAGCGAGGCGCTGGTCTGGTCCGCGGTGAAGGACGACGGCGCGGCGGCGTCCAGGCCTGGCGTCAGCGTGGCGGCGGCGGCCTGAATCCCGGTCGCGTCGTAGTTGACCCATTGGGCGGCCAGGCTGCCGGTCGCCACCGGGCCGAAGACAGCCACGTTGTCCAGCTTGTAGTGCTGACCACCGCCGCTGCGGTACTCGTCAAGCTGGATGTAGCGGACGTCGGTCAGGCTCTTGTCGACGGTGGCCAGCAGCGCCTGCAGGTCGAGCACGGCGGTATGCCACTTGCCGTCGGCCTCGAACGCGACGCTGCCGATCTCCTTGTAGTACCGCGACTTGCCGTTGAGCCGGATCGAGTAGTAGGTGTCCCGGGCGTAGACCACCAAGTGGAGCAGGACCCGGCTCGGGACCTGGTAGTCGAAGCTCAGGAAAGGCGTCTTCTTGAGGTCGACGGCGCCGTAGCAGAGAGGGACCCCGCTGCCGCTGGTGATCACCTCGCAGACGTGGTCGCGCCGCTCCGGGTCGTACACCCGCTGGCGCGCCGAGCGGTAGCTGGAGCTGAGGTAGCCGAGCTGGCCGAGCCCCGCGGTGCAGGTCTCGAGCTTGTGCAGCGGCTGGCTGGGGACCTTCACCTCGGGCGCCAGCGGCGGCTGTTTGTCGGCGGCGAAGCTGATGGTGTAGTCCCACGCGGCCGGGGTGGCCTCGTTCCCGGCGGTGTCCTTGCCGGTCATCGCCAGCCGCAGCTTGGTCCCGTCGGCGACCTTGCCGGTGAACTGCTTGGTGGCCCAGCACCAGTCCCAGGTGAGCGCTCGCTCGCTCTGGTACGTCACCTCGCCCTCGCGCGCGGGCACGGTCTGACCGCCGGCGGTGAGCCGGAGCGAGGCGGGATCGAGGTCGGCCAGACCGAGACCGGCCAGCGGCACCCGCACGTTCCAGGTGCCGAGGGAGCCGGGCGCCGGCACCGGCGTGTCGAACCTGGGTGGCGTGTTGTCGACCAGCACCGGCACCCGGGTCACCCGGCTCCAGTTCCCGGCGCCGTCGCGCGCCTGGACCGCGAACCAGTACAGACCCTCCGCCTCGGGGCGGAAGACCTGCTCGGTCACGCCCGGCTCGATCGCGGTGGCCGGCTCGGCGGTCTCTTCGGTCGAGAAGCCGACCCGGTAGCCGGCGATGGTTCCCGGATCGGTCGCCGTCCAGGCCAGCTTGACTCCCAGCTTGCCGCTGGCGACCCCGACCAGGCGAAGGTTGTCGACCCAATAGGCGGCGTTCGGCGCGGTGCCCGAGTAGCCGTGATCGGCGGACACAAGCTGGCGCAGGCTGTACATGTTGGCGGCGAACGGCGAGGCCGCGGCCAGCGCCTTCTGGAGGTTGAGCTGCGCCCGGTGCCATTGCCCATCCCGCTTCGGCTCCCCGATGGTGGCGACCCGGTAGTAGGTGTCGGCGCCGTCGGTGAAGGCGATGGTGTAGTACTCCGCGGGCAGATAGGCCATCAGGTCCGCCCGCACCGGCTCGGGCATCTTGTAGTCGAACATCAGCACCGGGTGACTGCCCAGGTCGACCTGCTCGCTCAGCCAGGTCGTCGCCATCGTCCCGGCCGGGGTGAGGTTGGTCACCTTCACGCTGTGCCCGCCGCCGTCGGGCGTGTCGGCGTCCGCGGCCACGTCGGTGGCCGCCGGCGTGCTGACCGACCAGGTCGGACTGCCCTGTTCCATGTCCTGATACCAGGTCGGCCCGCTGACCACCGGGGGCGCCGGCGGCTCGCGGTCGGCTTCGGTCCGGTAGGTGCGCTCGACGGTCACCTCGCTGCTCAGGCCGGAGGCGAACGTCGCCACCACCTTGATGGGCACCACCTGCCCGTCGGTATAGCTCAGCCGGGAGGCCCGCGGGTCGACCACCAACTGCTGCCGCTCGGCGTCGACCCGGCAGCATTGCGCCCAGCCCAACTGGCTCTTGTCCACGGTCACCGCGGCCTCGACCGGCGCGGAGTCGCCGAAGCCGAGGCGGAGCGGGCCGCCGTCCCAGGGCGCCGCCGCCGCCACCGGCGCCAGCGCCGGCGGCGTGGCCATCACCAACAGGGGCTGGTGCACCGTTCGCGTCAGTGTCCCGTCGGCCAGCTCGGCCTGCGCGTGCAGGAACCAGTAGCCGTTCTCGGCCGGCGTCTTGAGGGTGGCGGGATCGGGCGCCTCGCGGGGGACGCCCTTGGCGTCCCGGTCCACCGCCAGACGCAGCGTCTTGACCGACGGCACCTCGCCGCCGGCGCCCGGCAGGAACCGCAACGCCGGGCCGAGTGGCACCTCGGCCTTGACCTCCGAGACGAAGGTAAGGTTGTCGACGGCGTACCAGGCGCCGGTCGGGTTGCCGCCGAAGCCGGCCAGCAGATAGCCCTGGTGGAGCTGGCCGAAGCGGAAATCGGTGAGGTGGACGGTGGTCTTGCCGAACCGTCTGGTGAGCGCCGCGCCGAGCGGCAGGCGGGCGGTATGCCACTTCCCGTCGGCAACCACTTCGGCCGGGCGGACCAGCACCGGCATCGCCGGCGAGTCCTCGGCGACCCCGGTGAACGGCACCGTGAAACGCCGTCCGTTGAGGGTGAGATAGGCGTTGACACGCGTCTCGGGCGGGACCCGGTAGTCCAGCCGAAGCACCGCGGCGCGGGTCAGGTCGAGCACATCGGGCTGGCCATTGGCCTTGTTCCCCAGCGGCATGACCGCCTCGAAGCTGTCGCCGGGGAGGTGGTTGCGGACCAGGAGGTAACGCCGACCGCCGTCGTCGGCCGCCTCGACGCTGACGCCGCGGTAGCGGTCGCGCGCCGCCCAGCCGGCAACCCCGTCCTCGAAATCGAAGCTCACGCCCGGCGCCGCCGCGGCGGTGAGAATCGCGGTCGGCTCGGCCGTAGGCGCCGGCTCGACCGCCGGCCGGTCGAGCAGCCGGTGCGGGATGACCTTGTGCTGGTAGGTGATGCGCACCCTGGCGATGACGATCTGGTCGTCCTGCGTCCAGACCGCGACCCGGTCGCCGTCGACCGGCGGCGCCTCGTGGTCGAGCACCTTGACGTTGTCGAAATAGCCTTCGAGGTGGCCGTCGACGTAGCGGCACTTGACGTAGTACCAGGCCCCGTGAATGTCGCGCCCGGCGCTGATGTAGGGCACCGGGATGTACCGCCGGCCGCCGTCCTCGCGGGTCCGCGGGACCAGCGGCCGGTCGGTCTCGGCGATCACCTGGTCGCCCTTGACCAGCCGCGTCCAGATCGAGGTCCAGCCAGGGTCCCAAGCGCCCGGGAGGAGACTGATCCCGCTGGCCAGATCGAACGGGCGCGCCGCCAGGGTGCAGTTGAAGTCGCCGGGCCGGGGGTAGCTCATGGCGTAGTCGGACTGCATCCGCATGCCGGCGTAGTACTCGACCGTGACGTTGCCGGGAAAGGCCGACTTATGGAACAGGGCGCCCAGCCCCTGGCGCTCGAGCGCCGACATGTGCGACCAGGTGGGCGTGCAACTGAAGCGGTTGGTGATCTCCCAGTTGCCCTGCTCGGTCCAGGCGGCCGGCGCCCGCTCGAAGACCTCGTCGATGATCCCTTCACGGCGGCACTTGACCTTGTACAGCTCGTCGTTGCCGTTGACCCGCAAGGCCACCCGCGGCCCGGTCAGCGGCTGGTAGTCGTGGTAGACCAGCACGTCCTCGCCGCCGGCCATGATCCAGGTCACGCCGCCGTCGTGGGCCAGTCGGATCTGCTCGGTCCCGGCGGGCAGCAGCGCGGTCTTGACCAAGGTGCCCTGCCGGAACAGCGACACCGCCGCCTGCCCCTCGCCGGGCACCACTTGGACCAGGTACCCGTCGCCGGCATACTGCTTGTCGGCGACCTCGTCGACCTTGACGATCTTCTGCTGGACCACGGCGTCGCTGGGCGGCAGCCAGCGCTCCTCGGTGGCGTTGAGTAGCACCGCCAGGCTGGACTTGACCGGCAAATCGAGGTGGTAGGCCCGGTAGAAGTCGCCCTTGTGCCAGTAGATCTGCTGCCGGTTGGCCTCCTGCTGCGGGTCGCCCTTGGGGAACCAGTCGGCCAGGGACGAGGCCCAGTGGAGCATGAACGGGTCGCCGGCGAAGTTGCTGTTGTCGACCTCGATCTCGGTATCGACCGGCTCGAACTGCTTGATCACCAGGTCGCTGAAGACCGCGCCCTCGCCCCCGGTGGCCAGCCCGGCCCGGCCGACCGGCAAATCCTTCACCGGCGCCCGCATCCGCAGCAGGCCGTCGCGGCGGACCTGGACCCGGCCCGAGGCGAGCAGATCGAGCCCGAAGGTGTGCGGCCGGCCGGGCTCCAGGCGGTCGGTCACCAGTCCGAGCGGTTTGGCCTCGCCCTCGACCACCTGCCCGATCCGCAGCTTGCCGGTGGCGTGGCTCCATTCGGTGTAGTAGTAGTTGGCCGCGTCGCGGTAGGCGAACAGCAGGCTGACGTCCCCGGACTCGGCCAGCTCGACCCGGCCGTCGAGCCGGTACGAGCCGGCCGCCGGGTCACCGAACACGTACCGCGACGGCCGCCCGCCGCGGGCCGCCAGCCGCCGCGCTCCGGGATCGTTGTCGATCCGTCCGCCGGTCGGCTCCAGGACCCACTCGCCCACCTTCTCGCCGGCCGCCTCCTGCAGCTCGGCCAGGCGATCCATGGGCCACTCGTAGTTGGTCAGGCAGCGCACGTCGTCGAACAGCGTCTCGCTGGCTCGGCCGCAGGACCACAGCCCGACCGGACCGCCGAGACACTCGGGGTCGACCCGGTCGAACAACACGTCGCCGTCCAGCAGACACTGCAGCCGCGGGCCGCGGAGCCGGACGCCGAGCCGGTACCACTGCTCCGCCGAGAGCAGGGCCGTGCCGCCCGCCAACACGGTCTCCTTGCCGCCGGCGACCCGCACCAGCTCGATCCGCCGCGGCCGCTGCGGCAGCTCGCGCAGGTCGGCTCGGAAGAGGAAGCAGTCGTCGTCGGCGCGGTGGCCGAAGATCAGCCCGGCCCACGCCCCGCCGCGGCTGCGCAGCGATGCCTCGTAAGTGTAGTCAGCCCAGAACGGGTAGCCGGTGACGACCGCGGCCGGCTTCAACTCGTCGGAGTCGAGCCCCAGCGAGAACGGGTTGACGCTCAGCTTCACGTCCGCCCGCTCGTTGGTTTCCAAGACCGAGTAGAACCGCCACTTGCCCGAGACGTGGCGCCACACGCCGAGCTGCTGCTGGTCCTTGGTGCGCATGAAGTCATCGGTGAAGAAGATGTCCTCGACCGCCTGGTACCCATCGGCGGTGGCCTTGACCCGGGCCGCGTCGGCCTCGGCCACGCCGGCGGCGCCGCCGTGCCAGGTGCCGTCCAGCACGCTCAGGGCGAGGCGGCCGTCGACCACCACGTGAAGCGAGCTCTCCCGCCGGCGGACGAGCACCTGATGGGTGCCTTGTGCGGAGTACGGCCGGGCCGCCTGCGCCAGCTCGCGGGGCTGCGGATCGAGCCGGTCCAGGGCCGCGCCCTGCCCCGACAAGCGCAGCCGGTAGCCCTGCCCGCCGGGCTGGAGACAGAACCCGAGCACCACCCGCTGCTCGCCGGTGACCGCGAAGCTCTGGTCGAACTGCGCTTCCGGCGTCTCCACCAGCGTGCGGAACGTGATGGGCAGCGGAGCCTGTTGGCCGGGCGCCGGACGGGGCAGAAGGACACCACATCCCAGCACCACCGCCGGCCACCACCGTCTCGCCATAGTCGCCTCCCCGCGCGCCTCGGCGCTCAACTCGCCGAGTTATAGGTATTCATGACTGCTTCGATATCGGTTGCCAGCCACTGCTCGACGGCCGTGGCGGCGGTCTTGACGGCTTCGTTGATCACCGGGATTTCCTCCGGCGCGAAGCGGCCCAGGACGTGGTCGATGGCGTCGCCGTTCGGCGCCGCGATGCCGATCCGCAGGCGGGGGAACTGGTCCGTGCCGAGCCGGGTGATGATGTCCATCAGCCCTTTCTGCCCGCCGTGGCTGCCGGCACGCCGGAAGCGGAGACGGCCTAGAGGCAGGTGGAAGTCGTCGCACACGACCAGCACGCAGGACAGATCGAGATCGTAGTAGTGCACCGCTTCGGCCACGCTGCGACCCGAGCGATTCATGTACGTGCTCGGCTTCAGCAGCAACACCGACACGCTGGCGCCGCGTGTCTCCAGCAACTCGCCGGCGAACCGCGTCCGCGAGCGAGCGACTCCCAGCCGGTCGGCCAAGCATTCGACGACCTGGAACCCGACGTTGTGCCGGGTTCCGCGGTATTCGGCGCCGGGGTTGCCGAGTCCGACGACGAGTCGCCGGTTACTCGTCGCCGGCTCCGCCGCCTTCCTTGGCCACGTCAGTCTCACCGGCCTCGGCCTCCTCGGCCTCCTCGGCCTCTACGGGCTCCGCCGCCACCGTCGGCAGGTTGACGCTGATCAGCGTCTCGTGGGGATCGGTGACCAGCACAACATCCGCGGGCAGGGCCACCTCGCCCGCGGTCAGATGCTGGTGCAGGCCGAGGTGCGAGATGTCGACGGTCAGGGAAGCCGGGATGCCCATCGGCAGGCAGGACACGTCCACCTCACGCCGAGCGTACTGAGCGACTCCGCCTTGCAGAATGCCCGCCGGCTCGCCGATGAACTCGATCGCGACCGTCACCTCGACGGACTGGTCCAGCCGCACCGCGTGCAGGTCGAGGTGCACGATGGCCTTGCTCACCGGCTGGCGCTGAATGTCCTTGACCAGGGCCAGGACCGGCTCGGACTCTCCCTCCAGGGCGAGCTGCACGAGCGTGTTCGCGCCGGCCTCGTGCCGGACCATGCGGTCCAGCTCGCGCTGGCTGATCTCGATCGGCTGGGCCGGGACGGCCGGGCCGTAGACCACCGCCGGGACGTATCCGGCGCGGCGCGCCGCGCGGGCGGCCTGGCCGCCCGTGGCGCTGCGCTTCCGCGCCTCCAGAACGTGTGCATCCATGATTCCTAGCCTCGTTTCGCCGCGGCGCGCGCGAGCAACAGCTCGCTCACCTCCGCCAACTGCTCCGGGGTGTTGACCCCCATCGCCATGTCCGCCGGGGCCTCGACGGCGATGACTTTGCCACCGCTGCGTCCATAGTGCCTCGGCACGTCGGTGATGTAGTACTCCGCGGCCTTGTTGTCGTTGCGCAAGGACGCCAGCACGGACCAGATGTCCGGGGCGTTGAACAGATAGAATCCGACGTTGAGCTCGCGAATCGCCTTCTGGTCGGGGCTGCAGTCGCGCTCCTCGATCACGTCGATCACGAAACCGTCCGCGTCGCGGATCAGCCGGCCGTACTCCAACGAGGTGCGCGGGACCACGTACAGCACGGTGGCATCGGCGGCGGCGGCCCGATGCTCGGCGCGCATCCGGCGCAGCGCGTCGGCCTCGATCAGCGGCGAGTCGCCGTTGAGCACGAAGACGTTGCCGGTGAACCCGTCGAGGGCGGCGCCGGCCTGCGCCGCGGCGTGACCGGTCCCGAGCTGCTCGGTCTGCGAGACGAACCGCACCCCGCGGTCGGCCAGCGACTCGCGCACCAATTCCTCGCGGAAGCCGACCACCGCCACGATGTCGTCGATGCCGGCCTCGCGGCAGGCGTCCACGACCCAGTGCACCAACGGCCGACCAGCCGCCTCGTGCAGCACTTTGGGCAGGTCCGAGTGCATCCGGGTGCCCTTGCCGGCGGCCAGGATCACGGCGGCTTCGGTCTTCATCGCGTCAAGCCCTCGCCAGGCGACTGGGGCGGCTGGATTCGAACCAGCGATAGAGGATCCAAAGTCCCCTGCCTTGCCACTTGGCTACGCCCCAAGAAGCCTCGACAGTATAGCCTCGGAGGGCGGCTTCGGTCAAGGAACGGTGAGGATGAAGCGGCTTGGGGAGCGGCCCGGAAACGGCACGACGCGGCGGCCGAGACCGCCGCGTCGTGCACCTCAAAGCCTGCCGGGATCAGGTGCTCTGAGTCGTCATCTTGTCGTTGACGGTGACGTACACGTCACGCGTGCGGCGACCCAGGACGGTCAGGATCGCGATGGCGACCACCGAGATCAACGCGGTCAGCAGACCGTACTCAATCAGGGTCTGGCCCTCTTCGCACTCGAACAACCGCTTCAACATGAAACGACTCCTTCGTGCCCCTCGGGGCTGTGATGGTTGGGCACCCGAACGAGCAGGTTGCTTCCCAAGATGCCGCTGCCCGATCATACCACAACCGAGCGAGCCGCATCAACACGCGGCCGGCGCGGGGCTTGCGCCCGCTGCGCCGGCCGTGTGGAAGCTCGCCGAACTAGATCGACTTCGTCGTCATCTTGTCGTTGACGGTGACGTACACGTCACGCGTGCGGCGACCCAGAACGGTCAGGATCGCGATGGCAACGACCGAGATCAACGCGGTCAACAGACCGTACTCGATCAGAGTCTGGCCCTCTTCGCAGGTGAACAGACGGCTCATCATAGGTGTTTCTCCTTCCCCCAGGCCCCTTACGACCTGAGGCGCGATTCGACCACACCCGCCACCTTCCTGTCAAGACCCTTGCGGAATCTTTTTCCAGCCGGAGCCCCGCGCGGGTGACCGGGTCTCCCTCGCGACACCATCAAGCATACCGTCACCCGAGTTGTCGCGGGCGGGAACCTTCGCTCCCCGGGCCGCGTTCAGGCAGTGAGTGGGGGACGCGTCGACTTTGCCTCCGCGGCGTTGGCCGCGGAGAGGGGAGTGAAGTCCGGCGATGGCACTCAGACATCTCACGCTCGGCGCGCTGGTAGCGCTGGTCTGTTGGCTGTGCGCGTGCGGCGGCGGCGGCTCCGGCGGAACCACCGGCGGGGCGACTGGCGGGACGACCGGTGGGACGACCGGCGGAACCACCGGTGGGACGACTGGCGGGACGACCGGTGGGACGACCGGCGAGACCACCGGTGGGACGACTGGCGGGACGACTGGCGGAACCACCGGCGGGACGACTGGCGGGACGACCGGTGGGAGCACCGGAGGCGGTACGGGCGGCACGACGGGCGACAGCCTGAACGTCAGCGACTTCGCTCCGGCCGTGGGCAAGGGCACTGCGCCGAGCGGTGCTCCGGCGAACATGGTCGGCCCCTGGGCGACGCGGCTGCTGCTGGCCACCTCGTCCGACGGCCGAACCTGGACCAAGCTCAACCGCAACCTGGGCGACCAGACCAACGTGCCGACGGCCATCTACTGGCAGGACCGGCTGTGGGTCTACTTCGTCGCGTGGGGCACGGCGGACCACTCCGAGCTGACGCACTTCATCGCCCTGGCCCACACCACCGACCTGCAGAGCTGGGTCTACAAGGTGGTCAAGATCGACGGCGCCTCGACCGTCGGCAAACTGATGACCGACCCGACGGTGGTGGTCCAGGCCGCGAACGCCAACGCGGTCCGGCTGTACTACTCTTACGTGCCCAGTGAAGGCGCCAAGATGGAGACCTGGTGCGCCAGCTCGACCGACGGGGTCAGCTTCACCACCGAGGGCAAGGCCTTCAGCGCCACGGAAGGCGCGGCGGACCCGCAGGTCTTGTGGGTCGGGGACCACTACGAGTTCATCGCCGGCTACGAGATGTGGCCGCAGGCCGGCACGCTCCACCATGCCACGTCGACCACCGGGACCAGCTTCACGGCCACGGCGAAGTGGAGCCCCGGGCAGGTCTACACCTCGAACGGGGTGCAACTGGCGGGCGGCGACTACGCCTGGTACGGCTGCGACCTCGGCGCCACCGATGACGGGACGACCGGCGTGCGGCAGTACCTCTGGCAGGGCGGGACCTGGACCCTGCAATCCGGCGTGGTGCTGGCCTGCAACAAGACCACCAACCCGATGGAGTACAGCGGGATCACCGACACGGCAGTGGCGCGCTGGCCGGCGGCGGGGCACGTCATGGTCTACATGACCGGCATCCCGTAGCGAGCCGCGCCGCCCCGTGTCACTTGACCAACCGACCGGCGGCGGGCTACGTTGGGTTGCCTGGGACACGGGCGGAGGCGCGACCACATGGAGCCGCTGCGGGTGTACCCCGACACTTCGGTGTTCGGCGGCCTGTTCGACGGCGAGTTCGCGGCGCTGACGGCGCCGTTCTTCAGGGCGGTTCAATCGGGCCGAATCGTCCTCCTCGTCTCGGACTTGGTGGTGGCGGAGCTCGACCGGGCACCGGCACGCATTCAGGATCTCCTCCAGGGCCTGCTGCCGGCGTCCGAGCGCGTGGTCATCACCGCCGCGATGCGCGACCTCCAGGTAGCTTACCTGGCGGCCGGCGTGGTCGGCTCGCGCTACGCCGACGATGCGCTGCACGTCGCGGCCGCTACGGTGGTGCGGGCGCAGACACTGGTGTCCTGGAACTTCCGCCACTTGGTTGACCCGCGGCGCGCCAGGCGCTACAACGGTGTCAACATCGGCCGTGGCTACGGACTGGTGACCATCGTGACGCCGGTGGACCTGGCGTTGTTGCCGGAGACCGAGGATGAAGGCCCCGAAGCGTGACACTGAGGCGGGCGAGAAGAGCTTCGACGCCATCGCCTGGAAACGCGAGCTTCAGGCGCGGTTCGCCGAGGAAACCGAAGACATGAGCACGGACGAGTTGCTCGCCTACATCCACGACCGCGTCGCCAACGGTCCCTTCGCCAGCTTCCTCGATCAGCCGGCGACGGGCGGCGGCAAGGGCTGAGCGGCCGGGTGTCGCTCCGCCTCAATCCACCACCACCGCGATGCTCGGCTTGTGCAGCTCACCGTCAATCTCCAGCGGGCCGCACAACGCGCCTTGGACCACCGCCTCGATCCACTCATTGCCCAGCGCGTCGGCGGCGATGGTGTCGAGCGCCGCCTGCACGGCGTCGTCGCGGGTGAGCAGCCGCTTGGAGGCGAGGAACAAGACGAACGGCTGATCCGCCTGGTGCGGATTGCGGTATCCCAGCGCGTAGACGTACATGCCGGCTCCCGGGACGCGCGGGCAGGAGTCCACCGGCCGCGGGTCGAAGCGCCAAGGCAGTATGACACATCTGGCAAGGAGCGGGCTCGTGGCGGAAGCAGTCGGATTCGTCGGTCTGGGCATCATGGGCAGTCGGATGGCCAGGAACCTGGTCGCCGCCGGGCATCCGGTGGTCGCCTGGAACCGGACCCGGCGCGAGGAGCTGGCGGCCCTCGGCGCGACGCTGGTCGACACCCCGGCCGAGGTCGGCCGGCGCGCGCGGGTGGTGATCACCATGGTCACCAACGCGGCCGCGGTGAACGACCTGGCCGCCGGGGCCGACGGGTTCTACCGGACGCTGGCCGGGCAACCGAGCCCGGTCCATATCAGCATGGAGACCATCGGCGGGGAGCACACCCGCGCGCTGAACGAGGTGGCCGGTCGCCACGGCATCGCGCTGCTCGGGGCCCCGGTCAGCGGCGGGAGCGGCGGGGCCGAGGCCGGGACCCTGGCCATCATGGCCAGCGGGCCGCGCGAGGTGTTCGACCGCTGCACGCCGCTGTTCCACATCCTGGGCGAGCCCGCCAAGCTCAACTGGTGCGGCGCCGACGTGGGTCAGGGCCCGGACATCAAGCTTGACAACAACCTCAACCTGCTGGACGGGATGGTCACGGTCCACTTGAGCTGCATCGGCGCGGTCAAGGCGGGGATCGATCCGGCCGTCGCCTACCAGGTGTTCCTCGGCTCGACCGGCGACAGCGTGGCCATGCGGGGTCGCTGCTATCTCCCCGGCGCGGCGCCGAACAACCCCGCCGATCACGGCTTCGCGCCGGTCTACAAGCTGAAGGACGCGCTCAAGGACCTGCTCCTGTGGGCCGACAAGGCGCGCCGGCAGCAGATCCCCGTCGGCCGGGTGCAGCACACCATCGACCTCTACGACGAGGCCATTCGGCTGGGCTACGGAGAGTTGGACTGTCAGGCCATCTTGAACGTGATCCTGGCCCGGGCCGGGCTGCCGATGCTGCCGACCATCTTGGACCGGGTGTAACGCCGGGCGCCCGAGCGGCGACTCACCGGTGGCGAGCGGACGCGCTCGCCCACATCGCGGAGGGTGTCGAGCACGATGACCGGACGGCGGATCGCGCCCTTGGTGCTGGCGGCCGTGATCGTGGCCGGGGTGTTGGTGGGCTACCACAACGTGCGGGCCACCCAACGCTTCGACGAGGCCTTTCGCGCCCTCGCCGACGACCTCCAGGCGCGGATCCTCAAGGCCATGCAGGAGAAGGACACCGCCCCGGAGCTGTTCACCTACCTGTCCCAGACGGCCAAAGCCCGGGCCGACGCGCTGCCCGCCCCCAGCCAGGACTTCCAGATCGTCCTCAAGCAGCGGCTGGTGGCGTTCCTCGAGGGAGTGGTCAAGCTGAACGCGAGCGACCCGTTGTCCGCCCAGGCGAACACCACGCTGGACAAGATGTATGTCGAGCTGGAGAGCATGAAGCGCGCCCAGGCCGAGGCCGCCGGGTACGAGAAGCCGTACTTCTAGCTCAGCCGACCCGCCGACTCTCGCGTTCGGCCTCGCGGAGCACCTGACCGCGCAGCTTGATCAAGGCGGCGGCCTCGATCTGCTTGACCCGCTGCCGGGACAACTGCATCAGCTCGGCGATCTCCGACAGCGTGTGCTCGCGCACCGCGCCGAGCCCGAAGCGCAGCGTCAAGACCCGGCGCTCGCGGTCGGCCAGCTCGGCGAAAGCCTCGATCAACTGGTCCTCGGTCACGGCCTCCAGGAAGCGCGACTCCGGGCCGGCCTCGTCGGTCGCCAGCGCGTCGCCGACCGGCCGCCAGTCGTCGTCGCCGGCGTCCAGCGAGATGGCGTCGAGCGGCAGCTTGCGCCAGCCGTCCAGCGCCCCCAGTTCGGTCCCCAACTGGGCCTGGATTTCGTGCTCGCTGGGCGGGCGGAGCAGCCGCTGGGTAAGCGCCTCGATGGTCGATTCCACCCGCCCGGCGTCGCGCAGCACACGGGACGGGATGTGGATGGGATGCCGCAGGGCCGGCAGCGCGCGGAGGATGGCCTGCTTGATCCACAGCGTCGCGCAGGTGCTGAACCGCGTGCCCTTGCGCCAGTCGAACTTGTCCACCGCCTGAATCAGGCCGATGATGCCTTCTTGGATGAGATCGCTGAGCGGCACGCCCTGCCCGGCATAGGGTCGGGCGATGGACTTGACCAGCCGGATGTTGGCCTCGATCAGCCGCTGCCTCGCGGCGCGGTCGCCGGCCTCGATGCGACGGGCCAGCTCCTGCTCTTCCTCGCGCGAGAGCAGCCCGCCGCTCGGCAACCAGTCGAGGGTGCCGGTCGACGCCACCCCCGGCGCTTCCGCCGGTTGGTGCTCTCGTCCCGTGCCTGATTCCATGGACGCCCCTGCTGCTGTTACGACACATCCACCAGCCAAACGTTACCACGCAGGAGGCACGAGTCCTTCTTGCCACACGCCGGCTGCTCTCCGATGAACGGCGCCTGAAGCGAAGGTGTCCGCCGGCTCACAACGCGCGGACGATTTCCTTGAAGCAATCGCCGCGGTGGCCGAAGGAGTCGAACATGTCGAAGCTGGCGCCGCAGGGTGAGAGGACCACCCAGTCGCCGGGCTGGGACAGCTCGACCGCCTGGTGGACCGCCTCCCCCAGCGACTCGGCCCGGACGATGGCCGGCACCCCGGCGGCTCGCGCCACCGCCTCCAGCAGCGGCGCGTCCTGACCGATCAGCACCACGCCGCGCAGGTCGCGGAACGGCTCGGCCAACGGCGCCAGGTCCACCTTCTTGGTCTGTCCCCCGGCGATCAGCACCACCGGCGCGGGGCTCTGGCGGATGGCGTAGGTGGTGGAAGTCGGGTTGGTCGATTTCGAGTCGTTGACGAAGGTCCGCTCCCGCCAGGTGCGGACGATCTCCATCCGGTGCGGCAGCGACTCGAACTCCCGCGCCACGCGCCGGACCTGCTCCAGCTCGGCGCCGGCCATCAGCGCGATGGTCACCGCGGCCACCAGGCTGGGCCGCTGCAGCCTCATGCTGGCGGTGATCTCGTCCCAGGCCACGACCAGCTCGTCGAGCTCGCCGACCGCGACCGGGAGACGGACTCGGATCCCGTCGGCCGCCGCCCAGCCACCGGCGCCGGGGTCTCGCGTCAGGCTGAAGCCCGCTTTGGTGGTGGTCAGACCCTCGTACAGCGCGCGCAGGTCGGGGTCGTCGACGCCGACGATGGACCGGTCGTCGCCGGCCTGGTTGCGGAAGATGTTGGCCTTGGCGGCGAGGTACTCGGCCCGGGTCGGGTGCCGGTCGGCGTGGTCGGCGCCGAGGTTGATCAACGCGGCCACCCATGGCCGGAGCCGCTCGACGCTCTCGAGCTGGTAGCTGCTCAGCTCGACCACGTAGAGCGGCGCGGCCGGCCCGGCGGTGACCATCTCGATCAGCGGCGTGCCCAGCGCCGACCAGGCCTCGGAGTTGGCCAGCGGGGCGTCGAGCATCAGGCTGACCAGCGCGGCGGTGGTCGACTTGCCCTTGGTCCCGGTGATCCCCACCAGCCGGGCGTCGGTCAGCCGGCTCGCCAGCTCGACCTCGCCCAGGACCGGGATGCCGCGCGAGCGCGCCTCGTCCAGCGCCGGGGTCTGCCAGAACGGCACGCCGGGTGACACGACCACCAAGTCGGCGGCGGTGACGATGGCGGGGTCGTGCCGCCCGGTGTGCACGGCGACGCCCAGCTCGGCCAGCGGCGCGGCGAACTCGGCCACCTTCTCGGCCGGCCGGCTGTCGGTCACGGTGACGCGTTTGCCCAGGCCGACCAAAGCCCTGGCCAGCGCCACGCCGGTGTGCCCCGACCCGCAGACCACGACCGACCGCGCCGGTTCGACCACGTCCACCATCCTGTCCACTCCCGCGGTCACAGTCTACCAGTTCCGACCCGGACCGGACCCACCAACTCCTTCCCCGCTGGGGTCGGTGGCGCGCAGCGCCGGAAGAGGTGATCGGGACGGCGTGGGTTGGTTGCCGGCGCCTCTAACGGCTTGTCGGGCACTTTCCCCAGACGAGGAATGGCGTGTGAGCGGCTGACGTCGCGGTGCAGAGGGACTTGGCGGGTCGGGTCGAAGCACCGGCCGAGGGTTTGCATGGCCGACACCGGCGCCACCATCCGGGCCAGGGCGATCTGGTTGGGCGTGCTGCTGTTGCCCGTCAACGCCTGGTGGGTGGCCGGCGTCGAGGCGGTCAAGTATACGGGACACCCGACCACCTACTCGCTGTATTTCAACTGCGTCTGCTGGCTGCTGTTGCTGACACTCGTGTCCAACGGCCTGCGCCGGCTGCGGCCGGGCTGGGGGCTGTCCCGGGCCGAGCTGCTGTGCGTCTACTTCATGCTCTGCCTGGGCTCGGCGCTGGTCGGGCACGATCAGGTTCAGGTGCTCCTGTCGGTCATCCTTCACCCGCACCGGTACGCCACGCCGGAGAACGAGTGGTCGCAGGTGGTCCTGCCGTTCGTGCATCCCAGCCTGCTGGTCTCCGACCCGGCCACGCTGGAGGCCGTCTTCCGCGGTCACGCCGAGCTGTGGAGCGCCGAGGTGCTGCGCGGGCTGGTCCGGCCGCTGTTCTGGTGGTCGCTCTTCTGCTGGGCGCTGCTGGCCATGTTCGGCTCGCTCAGCGTGCTGCTCCGCCACCAATGGGCCGACGCCGAGAAGCTGACCTTCCCGCTGGTGGCGCTGCCGATGGAGATGAGCGAGCCGGGCTTCGCCCTGTTCCGCAACCCGCTGATGTGGGCCGGGTTCGCGCTGCCGGCGGCCATCAACCTGGTCAACAACCTCCACGCCGCCTGGCCGGGCGTGCCGGAGATCGCCACCCGCAAGTATGCCCTGTCGCAGTTCCTGACCACCCATCCCTGGAACGCCGTGGGCTGGAGCCCCATCTGGTTCCAGTCGTGGGCCATCGGGCTGGGGTACCTCCTCCCGCTCGACATCCTGTTCAGCTCGTGGGTCTTCTGGTGGTACTGGAAGGCGCAGGCGGTGCTGGCGGCCTGGCTGGGCCTGGGGCGGACCCGGCCGCTGGCGCCGTACATCCCTGAGCAGGCGCTGGGAGCTTACCTGGGCATCGCCGCCATCGTGCTCTACGCGTCGCGGCATCACTTCCGGCAGGTGGCCGCGGTGGTGCTGGGCCGCGAGCGGGGGAGCGACCGCGACGAGGGGTTGCCGTACCGCCTGGCGGTGGCGGTGTTCGCCGGCTCGTTGGGCTTCCTGTACTGGTTCTCGGTCCACTTCGGGATGTCGGGCGGCCCGGCGGCACTGTTCCTGGTCGGCTTCCTGGGCATCACCCTGGCGGTGCTCCGGCTGCGGGCCGAGTTCGGCGCGCCGGTCCACGATCTCCACTTCGCCGACCCCGGCTTGATCATGGTCCATGCCGCCGGGCCGCTGAGCTTCACCCCGCGCACGTTGGGCGGGTTCTCGCTCTACTTCTGGTTCAACCGCGCCCACCGCTCGCACCCCGGTCCGGCGTGGATCGAGAGCCTGGTGGGGGCGCAGCGTGCCGGCGGGTCGCAGCGGCGGATGCTGGCGGCGATGGTGGTGGCGGCGGTGGTCGGCCTCCTCTCGGCCTACTGGGCGTTGCTCGCGCCGTGCTGCGACCTAGGCGCTGAGAGCGCCAAGATGGCCGGGGTGGTGCGCGGGTTTGGCGGGCGCAACTGGGGTCAGATGGCGGTCTGGCTGAATCACCCCGAGCGCGGCGACCCGGCCGCGCTGACCGCGGCCGGGGCCGGCTTCGCCGTCGCGCTGGCGCTGTTCGCGGTGCGCATCCGCTACGCCGGATTCCCGCTCCACCCGGTCGGCTACGGCATCTCCTCGACCTGGTCGATGGGCACCGTCTGGGTCCCGCTGACCATCGCCTGGGCGGCCAAGTCGCTGATCGTCCGCTACTCCGGCCTGAAGGGCTACCGCCGGTTGATGCCGTTGTTCCTGGGGATCATCCTGGGCGACTTCATCAGCGGAGCGGTCGGCAACATCATCGGTGTGCTGACCGACTTCAGGCCGTACCACTTCCTCGGCTGAAGCCGACGGGGCTCAGAGGTGACGGCCAAGCTTCTCGGTTACGTCCCGCCGGGCGTCGAGGGTGCACAGGACCGTCACCCGGTCGCCCTCGATCAGCTCCGTATCGCCGTGCGGCACGAGTAGCGCCGGGCCGCGGCGGATGCTGACCAGCAGGCAGTCCGCAGGCAGGTGCAGGTCGCACACGCGATGGCCAAGGGCCGGCGAGCCCGTGCGGATGGTGAACTCCAGGAAGCGCGACTGGGGCACGTCCAGGGCGTGCACCACAGCCAGCTCCTCGTCCTGCTGGTCCAGCGCCGCGGCGTGGGCCAGGGCGTTCATTACGTCGCCGCGGCGAAGCAGGCCGACCAGCCGTCCGGGCTCGGCCGGGTCGACCACCGGCAGCCGGCCGACGTGCTTCTCGTCGAACTTGCGCAGCGCCTCGACCAGGGTCTCGAAGGGGAAGCAGGTGACCACCTCGCGGGTGCAGATGTCGAGCACGGTCTGGCCCGGCTCAGGCGCCGCCAACTGCAGGTCGGTGAGGGTGACGATGCCGTAGAGGTAGCCCTGGTCATCGACCACCGGGCAGCCGTGGTGCCCCGATTCCTGGAACATCCGCGCCAGATCGTCGAGCGACATTTCCGGCGGCACGCCGTCGTACTCGAGGGTCATGGCCTCGCCGACGGTGACGTCCGAGGGGATGTGGACGGCGCCTGTTTGGTCGCGGTGGACCGATTGCAGCATGCGGTCGCCGACGTGGTGGTAGGCGTGGAGGACGTCCTGCCGGCGCAACACCCCACTGACGTGGAGATCGTCCACGGCCTTGACCACGACCAGCATGCCGTGCGTGTCCTGGTCCAGGCGGATCAACGCCTCGTGCAGGTTGTGGTCGCGCAGGATGGTGCTGAAGTGTCGGTCCATCAGGTCGGCGGCGGTGATCTGCTCCGGCTGATCGCTCTTGACCACGCACAGCACGTCGCGGACGTCGAGGATGCCGACCGCCAGACCCTCGTCGTCGACCACCACGTGCCGGGTGTGCAGCGCGTCGGCCATGTGGACCACCAGCGCGGGCAAGGGCAGGTCGACCGGGATGGTCTGTTGCTCGCGGTTCATCCAATCATCCACCCGCAGCACCTGGAGGATGTCGACCGCCAGCTCGCCGGAGTGGGCGGCCGAGCTCTGGCGGTTGGCGACCTGGTTCTCGTAGATCCCGTGCCGCCGCAGGAGCACCGCGGCGATGGTGCAGGTGCACATCGACGGGACCAGCAGATCGTAGTTCCCGGTGATCTCACTGACCATGATGATGGTCGACAACGGGGTGTTGGCGGCGCCGGCCCAGAACCCGGCCATGCCGACCACCACCATGGCCGACGCGTCGTGGAGCAGGCCGAGCCGCTGGCAGACGAGCCCGGTGGCGCCGCCCAGCGCGCCGCCGATGACCATCGCCGGGCCGAACACGCCGCCCGACCCGCCCGAGCCGATGCTGAACGAGGTGGTGGCGATCTTGAGCACCGCCAGGGCGATCAGGAACCCGACGGTCAGGGTGGGGTCGAGGTTCAGCGCCCGCTGCACCTGCCCGTACCCGGTAGCCAGCGCGGCCGGGAAGAAGAAGCCCACCAGGCCCGTGAGCAAACCGCCCAGAGCGGGTTTCCAATGGGGGCGGATGGCGAGCTTGTGGAACAGGTCGCGGGTGCCGTAGAAGCACTTGACGTAGAGCCACCCGCCGGCGGCGCAGACCACGCCGAGCAGGCCGTAGCCGACCAGCTCGAAGGGATTGGTGAAGGCGACCTCGGGGGTGATGAAGATGGGACTGGTCCCGAAAAAGCTGACGAACACCGCGTAGCTGACGATGGAGGCGACGGTGGCCGGGATGAGGGCTTCGTACTCCAGCTCCTCCTCGGCGTAGAGCACCTCGCCGGCGAAGATGGCGCCGGCCAGGGGGGCCTTGAAGATGGCGCCCACCCCCGCCCCCAGCCCGGCCAGCATCAGCAGCCGTCGCTCCCGGTCGGGCAGCTTCAGTTTGGTCCCCAGGAAGCTGCCGAAGCCGGCGCCGATCTGGGCGATGGGTCCCTCGCGCCCGCCCGAGCCGCCGGTGCCGATGGTGAGGGCCGAGGCGATCATCTTGAGCACGGGGACCCGCGCCCGGATCCGGCCGCCGAGCCGGTGGAAGGCGAGGATGGCGGAATCGGTGCCGTGTCCCTCAGCCTCGGGCGCGAAGGTGAACACCAGCCAGCCGCTGGCGATCCCGCCCAGGGCCGGCATCAGCAGCAGCAGCCAGCGGAGGGGGTGCCGCGGCACCTCGTCGAGCAGCCAGCCGAACGGCGACGGCTCGCCGCCGGCCTCGACCGGCACGTAGCGACAGAGGACGCCGAGAAAGAAGGCCAGGCCGGCGGTGAGCATGAGGTAGAACAGGCAGGCGCCGAAGCCGGCCACCAGGCCCACCAGGACGCAGCTCGCCATGCGCCGGGTGAGCAAGCGGACCCGCGGTCGCCGCCCGAGCCACCGGGTCAAGACTGCCCTCATGGCTCGTTACCCCCGGCCGTAATGCGTGCTGATCCTCGCATCGGACCCAGTATACTCCTCCAACCCGCCGGGACAAGGCTCCGCGTCCGTCGGCCGATTGACCTTCGCGCGGGCGGTGGGGTACCCTCTGCGCCATGCAGTCAGCCGCCTACCAGACCACCGGCGTCCAGTTCTCCTACGGCGCGGAGCCGGTGCTGCGGGGCGTCGAGCTGCGGCTTGAGACCGGCGGCTTCGGCGCGCTGCTGGGGCCCAACGGCAGCGGCAAGAGCACCCTCCTGCGCCTGCTGCTGGGCCGGCTCACGCCCGACGGCGGCGACATCCTGCTCGATGGCCGGGCGCTGGGCACGGTGCCGCCGCCCGAGCGGGCCAGACTGGTCGGCTACCTGCCGCAGGAGGTCCAGTCGGCCTACCGCTACACCGTCCGCGAGGTGGTGCTCATGGGCCGCTTCCCGCACCTCTCGTTCGGGCTGGAGCGGCCGCGCGATCTCGAGGTGGCCGCCGACTGCCTCCGCCGGACGCACACCGAGCACCTGTCCGAACGAGACTTCACCACCCTGTCCGGGGGCGAGAAGCAACGCGTGCTGCTGGCCAGCGTGCTCGCCCAGGAGCCGCGAATCCTACTCCTCGACGAGCCCACCGCCGCGCTCGACATCCACCACCAGCACGAGGTCATGGAACTGCTCGACGGGCTCCACCGCGACGGGCTGTCCATCCTCCTGGTGACCCACGACCTGAACCTCGCCGCGCGCTACTGCCCGACTCTCTGGCTGCTCGAGGCGGGCCAGATCGTGGTCACCGGCGGGCCGGCCGAAGTGCTCACCGAAGCCCGCCTCCGGGCGGTCTACGGCGACCGGCTGCGGGTCACCGCCGATCCCGATCTGGGTGGCCCGCTGGTCCTTCCGCCGCTGCCGGAGGTGCCCTGATGCTGACCCGCCGCCGGCTGCTGCTGACGGTCGCCGCGTTCGCCGCGACGGCCGCGCTGGTGGCCGTGCTGTCGCTCGGCATCGGCGGCGCCGAGGCGCCGCTGGACGAGGCCTGGCGGGCCTGGCGGCAGCCGCTCGGGCGGGCCGATTCGGTGGCCTACCAGATCGTCTTTCGACAGCGGCTGCCGCGGGTCGTGCTGGGGCTCCTGGTAGGCTTCGCCCTGGGCCTGGCCGGGGCCGCGTTCCAGGCCATCCTGCGCAACCCGCTGGCCGATCCCTACACCCTGGGCGTGGCCAGCGGCAGCGCCGTCGGGGCGGTGGTGGCCATCTCCTTCCCCGTCGCGCTGCGGCTCGGGCCGTTCAGCAGCGTGCAGCTCGCCAGCCTGGCCGGCGCCGCGGTCATCGTGCTGTTGATCTACCGCCTGGCGGTGCGCAGCCGGACGCTGCGGATGGAGTCCCTGCTGCTGGCGGGAGTGACCGTGGCGTTGGTCAGCTCGTCGGCGATTCTGCTCATCCGGACTCTCTCCGACCCGCTCCACCTGGTGGCCATCGACCGTTGGATGATGGGCGGGTTGACCGTCATCGGCGGCCGGGACATCGCCGCCGTGCTGCCGTTGCTGCTCCCCGGCGTGCTGGTCCTCCTGGCCCTCGCCCTGCCGTTCAACCAGTTGGCGCTGGGCGAGGAGCTGGCCTTCGGCCGGGGGATCGACCCGGCCCAGGTCCAGCGATGGGCGTTCTTCGGCGCCTCGCTGATCACCGCCGCGGCGGTCTCGGTGGCCGGGCCCATCGGTTTCGTCGGACTGATCGTCCCGCACGCGGTGCGGCGGCTGGTCGGACCCGATCACCGGCTCCTGCTGCCCTGCGCCGGCCTGGCCGCGGCGGGCTTCCTGGTCCTCTGCGACAGCCTCGCCCGGACGGTCCTGGCGCCGACCGAGCTGCCGGTGGGGGTGGTCACGGCGATGATCGGCGGCCCGGTGTTCATCGCCCTCCTATGGCGTGGGCGGCACTGAGCGAGCCGGTTGCGGCCGGGTCGCGAATTGGGCCAAGAATCGCCATAGACGAAGCCCTCTCGGACGGTGATACTCGACGCTTGACGGCGGCCGGGCTTAAGCCGGCTTATCCGGGAGCGAGCGATGATCCGAGAGTTGGAGGGTGCCCTCGACGCGTTGAGCGAACGGCAGCGCGTGCTGACCGAGAACCTTGCCAACGTCAATACCCCGGGCTACACCCGCCGCGACGTGGACTTCTTCGAGCACATGCGCAAGGTCTTCGCCGGCACGCCCGACCAGGTCGAGCCGGTCGAGGACACCGAGACGGCGGAGAGGCTGGACGGCAACAACGTGTCCATCGAGCGCGAGGTGTTCGCCCTGTCGCAGACCGAATTGCTCTACCAGACCGCCTCGCGGTTCGCCACCGGCGCGCTGGCGCGGCTGCGCTACGCCATCACCGAAGGCCGCGGTTAGGAGACCCCCGATGGCGATGTTCGAGGCGATGCAGCGCAGCGCCAGCGGGATGACCGCCCACCGTTTGTGGATGGACGTGATCGCCAGCAACCTGGCCAACGCGGACAGCACCCGGACCGCCGACGGCGGGCCGTTCCGGCGGCAGTTGGTGGTCTTCACCACCGATCAGGCGGCCGGCGGGGTCAAGGTCCAGGAGGTCCGGCCGGACCCCAGCCCGTCGCGCGAGATCTACGACCCCGGCCATCCCGACGCGGGGCCGGACGGGATCGTTCGCTTTCCGAACGTCGACCCGGTCCGTGAGATGGTCGACATGCTCAACGCCAGCCGTTCGTTCGAGGCCAACGCGGTGGCCATGACCACCAGTCGGAACATGCTCCTGCGCGCGCTCGAGATCGGGCAGCGGTAGGTAGGGAGACGCGCTCATGCCGGACATCTCGGGAATCGCCGGAAGCATCCTCGGAGCCACGGGCGGCGCGTTGCAGCAGGCGCAGTCGGGCAATTTCGGCGGCGCCATGCAGAAGTTCGAGGACGTGCTCTCCCAGACCCTGGGCGAGGACGCCACGGCCTCGATGCGCGACGCGCTGAACACCGCCGGGCAGGTCACCACGCTGCGCCCGGAGGAGAGCTATCGGGCGCCGCGGTTCGGCGGTCCGACGCAGCAGGTGGCCGAGTTGAGCGAGGCCGTCACCCGCGCCGTCGGCGGGCGGCTGGAGAAGGTCGAGACCTCGGCCGCCGAGGCGCAGGGCATGGTCAAGGACATGCTCAGCGGTGGCGACGTCGAGCTCCACAACGTGATCCTGGCGGCGGAGCGCGCCCAGCTCGAGTTGCAGCTCACCATGCAGCTCCGCAACAAGCTGGTCGAGGCCTACCAGGAAGTCATGCGGATGCCGATCTGAGGCGCGGGAAGGTCAGCCCATGTGGTCCCAACTGCTGGAGCGATGGAACGCCGCCGAACCCGGCAAGCGCCGCACGTCCGTGCTGCTGGTCACCGCCTTGGTGTTGACCGTCGGCGGCGGCTCGCTGGCGCTTCGCTCCCACGGCGCGATGAGCGTGCTGTTCAGCGGCCTGCCGCCGAGCGAGTGCCGCGACATCGCCGCCGAGCTGGCGCGGCAGGGCATCGACTACAAGATCTCCGATGACGAGGGCAGCGTCTCCGTGCCCAGCCGGCTGGAGGCCCGGGCCCGGATGCGGCTGGCCGGCGCCGGCCTCCCGCGCTCGTCGCCCGAGAAAGGGTGGGAGATCTTCGGCGAGGGCGGCCTGGCGGTGACCAAACCGCAGCAGCAGGCGATGCAGATCCGCGCCTTGCAGGGCGAGCTGGCCCGCAGCATCGCCTCCCTCGACAACGTTTCCAAGGCGGCGGTGCACATCTCCTTGAAGCAGGAGAGCCCGTTCCTCGAGCAGCAGGAGCCGGCCAAGGCGGCGGTGCTGCTGCACGTCAAACCCGGCGTGTCCATCTCCCGCGACGAGGCCATGGCCATCGCCCACCTGGTGGCCAAGAGCGTGCCCGACCTCGAGACCGCGCAAGTCACCATCCTGGACGAGAAGGGCGGCCTGCTGTTCAGCGACAACGTCGCCCGGGGCGCCGGCAGCGGCGACGGCGCGCAGAAGCTGGAAAAGGATATCGAGCGGCGCGTCCAGTCCCAACTCGACATGACCTTCGGACTGGGCAAGGCCATCGTTAGGGCGACCGCCAGCATGGACACCGAGCGGGGCGAGATCCGGCGGACCACCTACACGCCGATGGAAGGCCAGCGCGAGGGCGTGGCCGGCCGGGAGACCGTCGAGGCCGAGCAGTACGCCGGCTCAGGGTCGCCCACGGCGGCGGTCGGCGGCGTGCCGGGGACCGGCGGCAATCTGTTCAACGAGCGCCCCGGCCCGGCCGGCGGCGCCGAGGGCAACGGCAACTACGTCCGCAACCGCAGCGAGCGCGAGTTCAAGGTCAACGAGCAACAGGAGGTGGTGATCCGGCCCGGCGGCGAGCTGCGGCGGGTCACGCTGGGCATCTTCGTCGACGAGTCGCTGAAGGACTCGCTGACGCAGATCGAGACCGTCGCCCGGAACGCGGCGGGGATCGACGAGCAGCGCGGCGACAGCATCAGCGTCGAATCGGTCAAGTTCACCGGCTCCGACGTGACCGGGTTCACCCAGACCACGCGCTCGGAGATGGTCCGGACCGTGGCCAGGCTGATCCTCAACGCCCTGGCCCTGATCATCGGCCTGCTCACGCTGCGGTCGATCCTGTCGGCGCTGAAGCCGGTGACCGGCGGGGCCGAGGGGATGTACGCGGGGCAGCCGCAACTGACCGGCTTGAGCGCGCAGACGCCGCTGTTGACCAGCAGCGGCGGGTTCAGCGGCGGCGGGATGAACGTGCCCGGCGCGCACAGCCACCTGCTCGACGCGCCGGACGACGACGGGTTGGACCCGGACTTCGAGCCGGTGATGAGCGGCCCGACGCCGGAAGAGCTGGTCGAGCGGGTCGACGACTCCCAGCTTGATGATGTCGCGGAAGTCCTACGACACTGGTTGGAGGGCGATCTCAATGAGTAGGCACGGGAGCGGCGCGGACCTGGGCGAGTTGCTGACGGACGGCGGGCCGACCGGCCTGACCGGCCGGCAGAAGGCGGCCATCATGGTCCTCAGCCTGCCCGAACAGACCGCGGTCGAAGTCCTGCAGCGACTCGAGCCGGAGCAGGCGGAGCAGCTTGCCATCGAGGCCGCCAACCTGGATTTCATCCCCGGCGAGCTGATCAAGCAGGTGGTGATCGAGTTCCAGGCGCAGACCGAGAAGTTCCGCTTCGTCCCGGGCGGGGGCGTCAAGCGGATCCAGACCCTGGTCTCGAGAGCGCTGCCCAGCGAGCACGCCGACAAGATCAACGCGCGGGTGCAGGCCGACCACCAGCCGCCGCCGTTCCGGGCGCTGGCCACCGCCTCCATCACCCAGGCGGTCGAGTTCCTGCGCAACGAGCATCCGCAGACCATCGCCCTGGTCCTGGCCCACGTCCAGAACGACGTCGCCGCGCAGATTCTGTCCGAGCTGCAGGACGAGCAGCTCCAGGACGTGGCGGTGCGGCTGCTGCAGATCGACAGCACGCCGCCGGACGTGCTCCAAGCGCTGGACGACCAGATCCGCGTACGCATGGCACCGACCGAGGACGAGATGCGTCGCGAGCACCGGATCGACGGGCTGAAGCGGCTGGTCGACATCCTCAACCGCTCGCCGCGGACCGTCGAGCAGCAGGTGCTGGACCACCTCCAGGACTTCGACGAGGACCTCTACGGCGAAGTCCGCAAGGCGATGTTCGTGTTCGAGGATCTGCTGATGCTCGACGGCCGCTCGGTCCAGCGGCTCCTGCGCGAGGTCGACAGCAACGACCTGGCGCTGTCCCTGAAGGGCTGCAGCGAGGAGCTTACGGCGCTGTTCTTCACCAATATGTCGGAGCGCGCGGCGGTGATCTTCAAGGAAGACATGCAGTTCATGGGCCCGGTCCGGGTCCGCGACGTGCATGAGGCGCAGCAGCGGATCATCAACGCCGTGCGCAACCTGGAGGCCGCCGGCGAGCTGGTCATTCCGCGCGGCAGCGCCGACGCGCTGATCGAGTAGCAGGAGCAAGTCACCATGGCTTACGCCGCGGGAGTGAGCGGGTCGGCGCGGAAGTTGATCAAGGCGGAGGCGGTCGCCAGCGACGTGCGCGCGTTCGCCTGGCCGCGCTGCGAGGGCGACGACCCGGCGCCGGCGGCGCCGCTGGCCGACCGCCTGGCCCCCGGCCGGCGCGGCAGCGGGTACGGCCTGGACCAGATCATGACCGAGGCCGAGGCCATCTTGCGCGACGCCCAGGACGAGGCCGACCGCCTGCTGTCCGAGGCCCGCCGCCGGGCGCAGTCCGAGCGCGAACAGCTCTGGCAACAGGCCCTGGACGAGGCTCGGCGCGAGGTCGCCGGCGAAGGGTCCGAGCGGCGGGAATCGGCCGACGAGCTGGACCGCGCGGCGGCGTTGCTGGGTGAGCTGGCCAGTCAGCTCCAGGCTCGCGCCGACGAGCGTCTGTCGGCGCTCGAAGGCGAGCTCATCGAGCGCGCCTTCCACATCGCCCGGAAGGTGGTCGACAAAGAGATCGAGACCCACCCGGAGGTGGTCCTGGACAGCGTCCGGGCCGCCCTCAAACGCGCCGGCAGCGGCGAGATGACGGTCAAGCTCCATCCCGCCGATCTGCCCATCGTCCAGCAGGCGCTGCTCGAGCTCCAGGCCGAGCGCAGCGTGGGCGACCTGCTGTCGTTCGAGGAGGACACCGGCATCGAACGGGGCGGCTGCCTGGTGGTCGGCGACAACGGGACCATCAACGCCCAGCCGGGGAGCAAGCTGGAGCAGCTCCGCAGCCTGGCGGAGGGCTAGCCATGCCGCGGCTGGAACGGTTCCTGCGCAGCCTGGAGAACGTCGATCCCATCGTCGCCGAGGGCGAGGTGATCCACTGGGACGGGCTCCTGGCGCAGGTCCGCTGTCCCTCTCTGGCGGTCGGCAACCTGGTCCAGATCCATGTCAACGGCCGGCCGCGGCTGGCCGAGGTGGTCGGCTTCTCCGACCGCGCCGCGCAGCTCATGCCGCTCGAGGACATGGCCGGTCTGGCCCCCGGCGCGCGGGTGCGCACGCTCGGGCGGGACCTCACCGCCAGAGTCGGCCCGGACCTGCTCGGCCGGGTGCTCAACGGGTTGGGCGAGCCCATCGACGACCGCGGGCCGCTGCACCCCGTCGACGAGTACCCGCTCATGGCGCCGGCCCCGCCGGCGATGCGCAGGAAGCGGATCACCGAGCCGCTGCCGTTGGGCATCCGGGCTATCGACGGCTGCCTGACGGTCGGCAAAGGCCAGCGGATCGGCGTCTTCGCCGGCTCCGGGGTGGGCAAGTCGACGGTCATGGGGATGATCGCCAGGAATACCGCCGCCGACGTGAACGTGATCGCCCTGGTCGGCGAGCGCGGGCGCGAGGTGCGGGAGTTCATCGAGAACAGCCTGGGCGAAGAGGGCCTGGCGCGTTCGGTGGTGGTCGTGGCCACCTCCAACGACTACGCCCTGCAACGGGTCAAGGCGCCGCAGGTGGCGATGGCCGTGGCCGAGTACTTCCGCGATCAGGGCCGCGACGTGCTGTTCATGATGGACAGCCTGACCCGGCTGGCGATGGCCCAGCGTGACATCGGCCAGGCGCGCGGTGAGCCGCCGGCGATGAAGGGCTACCCGCCCTCGGTGTTCACCCTCCTGCCGCAGTTCCTGGAGCGGGCCGGGACCAGCGATCGGGGGACCATCACCGGCCTGATCACCGTCCTGGTCGAGGGCGACGAGATGAACGAGCCCATCGCCGACACGGCCCGGGGCATCCTCGACGGGCACATCGTCCTGTCCCGTAAGCTGGCCCATCGCAACCACTACCCGGCCATCGACATCCTCCAGAGCGTGTCGCGCGTGATGCCCGAGATCACCGCCGACGACCAACGCCACAGCGCCGGCAAGCTGCGCGAGGTGCAGGCCACCTACCAGGAAAACGAAGACTTGATCAACATCGGCGCCTACAAGTCGGGGTCGAGCCCGCAGATCGACCTGGCCATCAAGAAGCGGGAGCCGATCGACGGGTTCCTGCGCCAGGCGGTCTTCGAGCGCGCCCCGTTCGAGGAGACGCAGGCTCGGCTGATGGCCCTTTTCCCGCCGCCGACCTGGAGCGATCGCCCGCCGGCCGCCGAGGGTTGAGGCCGCGCAGGAGGGTCGGAGGACTCGGCGAAGTCAGGGGCTCCGGGCCGTGAGCGGCCGCGACGGTGGCCGATGGGTGGCTCCGGGCAGGGAGCGAGGCCGATGAACACGAGCGCCTTCCGGGTCGTCCGCCGCGTCGCCTTGACGCTGGGCGGCTGTCTGCTCACCGCCTGCGGCGACAGTAACGACGCCACGCCGTCGGCCACGCCGAGCGTGGTCCTCTCGCCGACCACCCTGACCATCGCCGCCGAGGTCAACACCGGCTCGTTCACTCTCGATCCCGGCGGCGCCGCCGAGGCCTGGAGTCTGGTGGCCACCGACTCCTGGCTCAACGTCTCCCCGAACAGCGGCACCGGCGTGGCCACGGTCACGGTCACGGTCAACCGCGACGGGCTGGCGCCGGGCAGCTACACCGCCGCGGTGCAGGTCACCGCGCGGCTGGGGAGTCCCATCCTGCCGGTGACCACCGTGGTCGCCGGCCAGGCCGGACCGCAGCTTTCGGTGGCCCCGGCCTCGCTGGCCTTCGGCACCGCCGCCGATGCCCTGACCTTCGCCATCGCCAACAGCGGCGCCGGAACGCTCACCTGGAGCGCCGCCGAGATGGTCACCTGGGCCCGGGTCTCGCCGCGCTCGGGGACCGGGCCGGCCACGGTCACCGTGACCATCGACCGGAGTCTGCTCTCGGTCGGCACGCACACCGGCACCGTCCGCGTCACCTCCAACGCCGGCGCGGCGACCATCCCCATCACCGTGACCATCGGCGCCGGCACCTCACCGACCGCCACGCCGCTGTCCGTCAGTCCCAGCGCGGTGGTGTTCGGCGACACCGAGACCAGCCGGACCCTGGCGCTGACGGCCTCGTCGTCGTCGGTGGCCTGGACGGCGACTGCCTCGGCGCCGTGGCTGACCGTCGCCCCGGCCTCGGGCAGTGGCTCGGGGCAGGTCACCGTGACCCTCGACCGCAACCAGCTCGGATTGGGCCTCAACACGGCCACCATCACCCTCACCTTCACCGTTCCGGCCGGCCGGCAAACGGGCGCCAACACGCTGCTGGTCCCGATCAGCGTGCTCATTCCCGGCGGCGGCAACCAGCCGCAGCTCGCGGTCTCGCCGGCTTCTCTGGCATTCGCCGCCGGCGTCTCGCAGGGCAATCTGGGGATCACCAACCTGGGCGCAGACACGCTGGACTGGACGGTGCAGACCTCCGCCGCCTGGATCACCGCCGCGCCGGCGTCCGGCAGCGGCAACGCCACGGTGGTCATCGCCATCGATCGCAACCACCCCGACTCGCTGGACGCCGCCGGGACCGTCACGGTGAACTCCGACGGCGGCACGGCCAGCGTGCCGTTGACCGTGGTGGTCGGACCGGGCGGCGGCGGCTCGCCGGCGCTGGGAGTCTCGACCGGACTGCTCGACTTCGGCGGCAGCAGCACCCAACTGCCGCTGACCGTCCGCAACGACGGCGGCGGGAATTTGTCCTGGACCGCCACCCCGAACCAACCGTGGGTTTCCGTGGCGCCGGGCAACGGCACCAATACCGTCACGGCCACGGTCACCATCGACCGCAATCAGCTTGGCGGCGGGACCAGCAACGGGCTGATCCAGATCACCTCCAACGCCGGCAGCGCCACGGTGGTGGTCAGCGCCACGCAACCGGGCGGCAGCGGGACGCAGCTTCAGGTCATCCCCACCGCGCTGCTGTTCGGCTCGAGCACCACCATGCTGACCTTCACCATCCTCAAGGTCGGCGGCGGGACTCTGACCTGGACCGCCTCGCCCAGCCAGGCCTGGATCACGGCCTCGCCCTCGGCCGGGACCGACAATCAGACGGTAACCGTGACGGTCAACCGCGGCGGGCTCGGCGCGGGCGACTACAACGGCGTGGTGGCGGTCCAGTCGAACGGCGGGAACGCCAACATCGCGGTGACGATGACCGTGCCCTGACGGCTCACTTGAGCGGCTCGCCGTTGACGATCAAGTCGGCGATGCGCATCGCCGTGCCCTGGCTCTCCGGCTGCTTCTGGTCGCTGATCCGCAGCTCGATGGTGTGCTCGCCCTCCGGCAGGTCGCGGGCGATCATCCCCTGGGCCGCGCGGTAGTAGGTGCAGTGCCGGTCCCAGCGCGGGATCAGCTTGCCCAGCGGCCGGGCGTCGAGAATCACCTCGATCTGACCGCTGTCAGGACCGATGATGTCGTACAGGCCGACATCCCGGCCCCGGAAGCGGAGTCTGACCCACTGCCCCGGCTGGTCTGCCAGTCGGATGCCCGGATACCGGTCGCCATGCCGTTTGAGGATCTCCGGCTCCAACGCGCGCCAGCCGTCGCTCAGCGCGCACTCGGCCAACGGCACCAGCCGGGCCCGTTCCCAGTTGGTGGCGCTCAGCGGGTCCGGAAGCGGGTGAGGCGCGACGGCCGCTTGGCGCGGCCAGGTTTTCAGGCCCTCGATCACCAAGTCGGCGTACAGCCGGTAGCCGGCGTCGGTTGGGTGGACGCTGTCCTTCGAGAAGTCGGCCCAGGCCCATCGCCCGGCGAGCAGCTCCTGCGCCGACCGCCAGCCGAAGTTGACCGACGGGATGCCGTAATGCTCGGCAACCGCCTCGTGCGCCGCCACCGCGCGCGGGCAACGGCCGGCCTGGTAGTCCTTCAGCGTGCCCTGGTTCAGCGCGTAGACGAAGACGATGTCGGTGGTCGGGTCGTGGCGGAGGATCTGACGGACGATCCCCTCCATGGTGTCCACGCAGGTGTTGTAGGGCTGCCCGGCGTCGTTGACGGCGAACTCGACGAACACCAGGTGCGGGTCGTGCGCGAGGTACTCCCGGCCGACCCGCGCCGCCCCGAGCTGGGCGCCGGTGCCGCCGCTGACGGCGTGTATCTGGGTCAGCTTGACCGCCGGGTACTGCGCCTGGAGCCAGGCAAAGGTCAGATTGCGCCAGTTGTTCTCCGGCTTGCTGGCCCCGGCGCCGTTGGTCACCGAGGCGCCCAGATAGCCGACCGTCACCGGCTGGCCAGCCTCCAGCCGCGCGAACGTGTTGGCAATCCCTCCGCGGGAGTGCATCAGGAAAGGCTCCCTGACCACCTCCGCGCCGGCCGAACCGACTGCCAGGAAGATCGCCCACCACCGTGCCATGTCGGCCTCCTCCGCCAACCGCGCCGATAGTCCGAACGGGCGGCGAATCCTCCGCCGGGTTCAGGGCGCCGTGGGAAGCGCGCCGAGGTCGGCGCCATGTTCGCCGGCGCCGCGGTTCGGGCTGTCGAGCGACAGCCGGAAATCGAACGCCATCGGGTCGACGTGTTTCGGGTCGGCGAAGATGGAGTGCCGGTCCAGCCCGGAGAACCGCTGCCAATCCTCGATGGTCGCCGGCCCCCAATGAGGCGTGCCGCGCTGGGCCGGCGGGGTGGTCGCGTCGGGCAGCCAGATCCGCATCAACTCGCCCTGGCCCTCCCAGCGCGGATCGCGCGGATCGGTCTTCAGTCGAATCGCCAACTCCTGCGCCGGCGGGTAGGTCTTCGCCGGCCAGGTCGGCAGCAGCCAGGTGCCGCCCTTGCGCGAGTAGTAGACCAGCCGCTTCCCGGCGCCCCGCGCCCGCGGGAGGTTGGGCGCCACGCCGGGCTCGTCGCGCCAGTCGCGGATGTGGCCTCCCAGGTTGTTGTAGTCGGAATCGAAGGTCTTCAGCTCCTCGGGATCGGCGACGTAGATGACGTAGGTGTAGTTGCCGTTGTAGGTCAGGCAGTTGTTGCGACAGACCGTCCCGGCGACCGATTCGTCGAAAGTCAGCCCGCCGTGGACATGGCCGCGGACGGTGTTGTGCACGATCCGCGAGCGGGGCGAGCGGGACAGGCTGAAGGTCACGTCGTTGCGAAACAGGACGTTCCGCTCCAGCCCGAAGCCGGGGGAGTCCCGGACCACCAGCGCCGTGCCGGTGGCCCGGCCCTCGTGCCAGAACGCGTTCCAGATCCGGCAGCCGCGCACGGTCACCTCCGGCGAGCGGTCGACCCGCACGGCCGCGCCGTACGGGTCGCCGTACCAGCGCAGCTCCAAGCCCTCGATCCGGACGTGCGGCGCGTCCGCGATGCGGATCAGCTCCGGCACCCGGCGGTGGCCGTCGAGCACGGTCCGGCCCGGTTCCTCGGCGGCGATCACCAGGGGCGCCTCGGCCACGCCGCCGCGGAGGATCTCGGTCCGCTCCGCGTACAGGCCGGGCCGGAACACCACGGTGTCGCCCGGCAGGGCGCGATCGGCGGCGTACTGGCAGGTCCGCCACGGCCGGTCGGCCGTGCCGCCGACCTCGGCGTCGGTGCCGTCCGGCGCGACCACGTACCGGCGCGCCGGGCCGGTCAGGGCGACCTGGCCGGTCAGCTCGAGCGGCTCCCCCGTCGGCGATTCGAGCCGCACGCGGTAGTGCCACTGGTCGGACCGGCGGTCGGCCGGCCGCAGCGCGCTCAGGACGTGCCGCCGCGACGGCCCGCCCGGGCCGTGTACCACCAGTGGCACCCCGCCGGCCGCGTCCGGCCCGAACTCGCCGAAGGCGCGGCAGTCGGTCTCGGTTTCGAACGAGATCACCAACCCGTGCGGGTTGGCGCGGACGACCGGCGGGCCCACCAGGGCCGGCCGAATCACGCCAACGCGCACTGCGATGACGGCCGGCTCGCTCCAGTTGCCGGCCTCGTCGGCCACGCGCGCCGCCAGCTCGCGCACGCCCGGCTGCTCGGGCAGCGCCACCGGCAGCGACTCGGCGTACGGCCGCGGCGGGCCCCAGGCGCCGCCGTCGATGCGCAGGCTGGCCGTGGCCGGCCGCGAGATGCTGTCGGCCGCGCGGACTCGCAGCACGATGGCCGCCTGGCCCGTGGCGAACAGCGGCCGGCCGGACGAGTCCGCGCCAAGCGGCGCCAGGTCGGGCTGCTCATCCAGACTGAGCCGCGGCAGCCAGCGATCGGGCGTCCCGGCCGGCAGGCCCGGCAGCGCGCCGACCGGCGGCGCCAGGCAAGGGCTGCCGGGCGCTGGACGGAAGTCGCCGCCGTCCGGGTCGACCAGCCGGGGATCGGCCAAGACGTTGTCGCGGCCCAGGCCGTTGAGGTAACCCACGTTCTCGGCCCACGGCCGCGGATCGCGGAACGGGCCCGGCCAGAGCACGTTGCCCGAGGCGCTCAGGTTGACCAACTCCTGATCCTCGGTCTGACCGTCCACGCCACGCCCGCCGCCGTAGACCAGATTCCGCTCGAAGAGGATCTTCTTGCCCGGGCTGGGTGACCAGCCCAGACCGGTGCCATTGCCCGCCAGCGTGTTGCGCTCGATCCGGAACAGGCCGGGACTGCACTTGATGAACACCCCGCAGAAGGTGTAGCCCACCGCCACGTTGCCGCGGACGACGATGTCGTCGCCGGCAGGGTGGTAGATCTCGATCCCGGTGTCCTCCTGCAGTGGCATGGGGACCATGAACGCGTCGCGGCGGCGGACGAAGACGCAGTCTTCGACCAACGCGCCCTTGCTGTTGATCAAGACCCCGCCGCCGCAGTCCTCGGCGCGGCAGCGGAGGAAGCGGACGTTGCGGCCGGTGGCGCGGAAGCCGCGGGGACAGTTGTCGGTGCGGCAGTCCTCGATGGTCACGTGGTCCGCGGTGGCGTAGAAGCCGGGCGAGCTGGTGTAGTCGCCGTGGAAGTTGCGCGCCGCCAGCCCGCGCACGGTGACGTTCGGGCGGGCCACCAGCACCGCCGCCGTGCCCACGGTCAGGCTGGAGAGCTCGACCTGGTGGTGCGCCGGATCGCGGCCGTCGGAGGTGGACAGGTAGAGCAAACCGCCGGTGAAGCAGTAGGACGAGGGGAAGCTCGCCACCGCCGCCGGGTCGGCCACCAACTGGTACCGCTGGCGCGCCTCGGCGTCCCACATGCCGGGCATCCGGCCGCGCTCCCGATTGGCCTCGCTCAGATACGGCTCGGCGGCCACGCGGAAGACGCCCGGCGAGCCCGCCACCGGCTCAGACTGCGCGATCCGCCGCGCGCCGTCGAGCACCGCCGCCTCGCCCTCGGCGGCGCGGACCAGCAACGGCGGGAGCTTGGCGGTTTCCTCCGCGCTCAGCCCGCGCGGCGGGGCGATGGACAGCGACTCGCGGTAGACGCCGGCGTGCAGGACAACTTCGGTGACGTCCCGGCGGTCGGCGAGAATCCGTTGCAGCGCCGCCAGCGAGCGGACCGGCGCCTCGGCCGTGCCCGCCGCCGTGTCGTCGCCGGTCGGCGCCACGTGCAGCGCCGGGCCGGCCACCGCCGCGCCGGCCAGGAGCAGCGACGGCGCCAGGAGCGCGAGTTGGCTGGTCATGATCTGCCTCCACCGCATGGCCGTGCTCCGCTAGTCGAGCGACTCCAGCAGCTCGATGGCCAGCTCGACCAGCAGGTCGCCTGCCTCGTAGCCGAGGCGGCTGTGGGTCATGAAGGTGGTTTCGTACCCGCCGCGGGCGAACGCCTCGCGGTGCGGTACATAGCCCACCATCCCGTTGGCATACCCGGCGATCAGCGCGTGGCGCGGGTGGGCCGCCTCCTTGATCCGCAGGCCCAGCTCGACAAACGCCTCGGCCGGGAGGCTGACCACCGCCAGGTCGTCGATGGCCAGGACCTGGACCTCGGCCGGCTGGGTCCCGCGCTGCCGGGCGCGCGCCACGGCGTCGGGGATCAGCCGCGCGTAGATTTCCGGCCGGAAGCGCTGCGCGCCGGGCACCGTGCCATTGATCTCGGCGTCGGTCAGCGGGCGGTAGGGCAAGTCCACCCGCCCGCTCACGCCCGCGGTGCGGATCTCCTCGCGGAACGCCATCTGGTCGATCACCCGCGCCGCGTCGTCGGCCAGGCGCTGGCCGATCTCCTGGTGGTGGCGGCCCGGTCCCGTGCCGCACGGGTCGGCGAAGTGGACGTTCCCGGCGGCGCCGTTGAGGAACACCGTGATCGGGCAGCCCTTGGCCTTCATCGCCGCCGCCAGCGCACCGGGCCAGCCGGCGGAGAAGACCTGATCGCCGCCGTGGTGGGTCGGGTGACAAGTGTAGTTGACCACCGCCCCGAGCAGCGTGCCGTCGGCATCGCGGGCGGCCAGCACGGCCAACTCGGGATCGACCGGCCCCTCCAGGCACAGCGACTGCGGGTCGGTGAACCGGCCGTGGGTGCGCACGGTCCCGTCGCGCATGACGACCCGCCGGTTGCGGGCGATGTCGTGATTGTAGGCCCATTCGAACCCAAGCCGCGCCGGGCACAGCCGCTCGAGCGCCGCACCGAAGGCGTCCACGACGGCGTCCACCATCGCGGCCACGTACCCGTCGTTCCGGGCCACCTCGCACACCTCGGCCACGGCCGGCCCGGCATGGTTGTGCGACGCCCCGACCATCACCCGGTCGCCGGGGAACCCGTACTGCCGCGCCACCCGCCGACGGATCTCGGTGGTCGTGGTCCAACGCACCGACAGCGTGTCCAAGCCGACGAACGCCACCGGGCCGCCGTCCCCCTCGAAGACCGCGATCCGCGCCGACAGCGGATCCGCGACGGCGACCCCGACGAGATCGTTGATCCACCCAATCTTGTGCGTCCCGACCGGCGGCGTGATATCCGCCTCGGCAAACCCAGCCCTCATCCGCCACCTCCCCGAAAACGGGGGACGCTCGACCTATTTTCCGCCGCTCCCAGAGCCGGGCGGAGGCCACAACGGCGGGCCAGCAATAGGTCGAGCGTCCCCACATTTTGCGTCAGAAAATCCGTCGTGCGTCCCCTCATTTTCACCTCCCCGACAACCGGGAAAACCGGGGACGCTCGACCTATTTTCCGCCGCTCCCAGAGCCGGGCGGAGGCCACAACGGCGGGCCAGAAATAGGTCGAGCGTCCCCAGATTTTCCGGGCGGTGGTCATGGGCGGAGGCTGCCCGACTCGTCGGGGACGACGTGGTGGACGCTGCCGGACAGAGGCTCGGCCAGGCCGGCGGCGCGGAGCTGATCCAGGCCGGGGGGCGGGTCGCCGCGCCAGCCGCAGGCCAGATCGCTGAGCCAGGCTTCCAGAAGACAGATCAGGTACCGCGGCGTGGCCCGCCAGGGCTCGAAGTCGGCGTGGTAGACGCGCAGCACTTCGCCGGTGTCGAGCCGCGCGGCGAGCCGGTCCTGTTTGTCGTAGACCCGAATCACCCCGGCCGAGACGAGCATCACGAAGCTCGGCGCCACGGCCGCCTGCTGCCGGCAGGCGGCCAGCCGAGCAGCGTCCGCCGGCCCGTCGTCGGTGGCCAGGGCGACGTACAGGTGCGGCTGCTCCCGGTCGTCCAAGACCACTATCCCGAACCCGAGCGGGTCGTTGCCCATGATATCCGGCCTCACCGGTCCCTTCGCTCCGCCGCGGCGCGGACCTGCCGAACCGCGGAAGGTTGCCGGGATGGGGAGTACAATACGCTTCACGCTTACCCGGACCCTCGTCGGCTCGGGCTCAAGGTGTGGCAATGCGCGCGGAAATCGTCTCGGTCGGGACCGAGCTCCTGCTCGGCAATATCGTCGACACCAACGCGGCGTACCTGGCTCGGGCGCTGGCCGTGTACGGGGTGGACGTGTTCCACCACAGCACCGTCGGCGACAACCTGGACCGCGGCGCGGCCACCATCCGCGCCGCCCTGGATCGGGCCGACGCGGTGATCGTCACCGGCGGCATCGGGCCCACTCCCGACGACGCCACGCGGGCCGCCATCGCCAAGGCGCTGGGAGTGCCGTTGGAGCGCCGCGCCGAGTTGATTGACGCGATCACCCGCCGCTACCAGGACCGTGGTCGCACGCCCACCGAGGCGGCCTTCAAGCAGGCCGACATCCCGGCCGGAGCCGAGGTGATCGTCAACCCGGTCGGCACGGCACCGGGCATCCTGGCGGTCGAGGGCGGCAAGGCGCTGTACGCCATGCCGGGCGTGCCGTACGAGATGGAGCGGATGTTCACCGACACGGTGCTGCCCGACCTGCGCGCCCGGTATGCTCTGGACAGCGGCCTGTTCGTCCGAGTGCTGCGCCTGCGGGGGATCGGGGAAAGCGACATCGCCACCCACCTGGACGATCTCCTCACCGGCAGCGTGAACCCGACCGTGGCGACGTATGTCAAAACGGGCGAGGTCGAGGTGCGAGTGACCACCCGCGCCGCCGATCGGGCCGCCGCGGAGGCGGTGATCGGGCCGGTCGAGGCGGACATCCGGCGGCGCATCGGGGACTTCGTTTACGGCGTGGACGGCGAGGACCTGGAGCTTCAGCTCGGCCGGGCCCTGGTCGAGGCGGGTTTGACCCTGGCGGTGGCCGAGAGCTGTACGGGCGGCCGGCTGGGCGACCGGATCACCGCCGTGGCGGGCAGCTCGCGCTACTTCCTGGGTGGCGTGGTGGCCTACGCCAATGCCGCCAAGGAGGCGCTCCTGGGCGTTCCCGCGGCGACGCTGGCGGACCACGGAGCGGTCAGCGGCGCGGTGGCCGAGGCCCTGGCGCGTGGCGCGGCCGAGCGATTCGGCGCGACCATCGGAGTCGGCACGACGGGTATCGCCGGGCCCGATGGCGGCACGCCGGACAAGCCGGTTGGCCTCGTTTACATTGGGGTGTATGATCGACGGTCGAAGCAAGCGGTCACGATCGAGCGTCGGTTCGGCGGCGATCGGGCGGCGATCAAGGAGCGGACAGTCATCGAGGCCCTGGAATTGGCCCTGCGGCAGGCGACGAGGTTGGTGACGTGAGAGCGTTTCTGGCGGTGGTGCCCCCCCGAGAGGCACGCGACAAGGTCGAGGCGGCGCGCGAGCCGCTCAAGGAGTTGGCGCCGGAGGGACGCTGGGTCCACCCCTCCCTCTGGCACCTCACGCTCAAGTTCCTGGGCGATGTCGAGGACGAGCTCATCCCCGCCGTGGCCGACCTGGTGGGCGAGGTGGCCGGCCGGATGGACTCCTTCGAGGTGGTCCTGAGCGGGACGGGGCTGTTCCCCAACGCCGACCGCCCGCGCATCCTCTGGGTCGGCGTCACCGAGGGAGTCGAGCAGCTCCGCGAGCTGGCCGAGTCCATCGATGTGGGGCTCGACGGACTGGGGTTCGAGCCGGACGAGCGCGGCTTCCAGCCGCACATGACCGTGGCCCGTTTCCGCGAAAACCGCGACGCCGGCGAAGTGGCCGGGCAGGTCGGGCCGGGCGAGGAGATCGCCCGCTTCCCGGTCGAAGCCGTGGTCCTGATGAAGAGCGTCCTTCGGCCGCGCGGACCCGACTACACGGTGCTCGAGAAGCTGCCGTTGATCTGCCCGGAGAAGCCCGAGTCCGAGGAGCCCGAGGACCAGGACGCCGAGCTGTCGGACACGGAGTCCGGCGACCCGCCGACCGATTCCTTCGGCGAGCACGAACCCGTCGGCGGCGAGGGTAACGACTGACGCAGGCCAGCGGCCGCCGGGCTCCCTCGCCCACCAGGAGCCCGCGATGAGCCTCCGCAACGTGACCCTTGAGCTGAGCCTGAAGCCCTTCGGCGACCCCCGTGAGGATAGCGTCAGGGCCACTTGCGCCAAGCTGTTCGACCAATGGCGGCCGCTGCTGGACCGGGCGGAGCAGTGCTCGGTCCTGCTCTGGTGCGCCGACGGCTCGGAGCTGCTCGACTACCGCGCCGACCCCGCGGCCAGCTTCGAGTGGGCTTACTGGATCGGCGGGGCGAATCCCAGGCACAAGGTCGCCGGCGACCCCGACCGGGTCGGGCTGCACCAGCGCTCGTACCGCTACCTGGACGACCCGCCCGAGTTGACCTACGGCTGGCTGGCCCGGCTGGTGGCGATCCTCAAGGAGACCGGCGGCGAATTGCTGGGCAAGCCGATCCGCGTCGGCGAGACCTTCGACCCGGGACCGGAGTTCGCCCGCTCCGCGTTCAAGTACGAGCGGCACAACGAGATCTGCTCGGGCACGACCATGGGCCAGGGCAGCTTCGTCTGCTCCTACGCCACGCTGCACGCCGATGACGTGCCTTACGCCGGGTTTCCCGACGGCATCCCGGAGGGCACGCCGTTCGGGACCTTTCTCGGCCGGCAGGCGCAGCACTTCCTGACCGACCTCGGCTTCGACTACCTGTGGCTGTCCAACGGCTTCGGCTTCGGGTTGGAGACCTGGGCCTTGCGCGGCGCGCTGTTCGACGGCCGAACCTTCGACCACGAGCGGCGCGAAGAGGTGCGCGACAAGGTCCTGGCCTTCTGGCACGCCTTCCGGGCCGAATGCCCCAAGTTCCCTATCGAGACCCGGGGCACCAACCTCTCGACCGGCATCGACCTGGCTTCGGACGGCGTCCCGCTGCGCGACATCTACCGCGGCGGGTTTGGCTTGGAGCCGCCGCCGAACAGCCCCTGGGCGGCCATCAACGGCGACTTCGGGCTGGAGATGGTGGGCTGGATGTCGCATATCGCCGAGCTGCCCGGCGACGGGTACCCGTTCCGCTTCTACACCCACGACCCGTGGTGGGCCAACAGCCCCTGGCTCGACCGCTACGACCGCGAGCCGCACGATCTCTACCTGCCCCTGTCCATCTGCCGTCTGGACGAGCACGGCCAGACTCACCGGCCGACCGCCATCGAGTTCCTGACCGTCGACGACTCCTGGGGCCGGCTGCCCGACGTGGTCCCGCGCGAGGTGTCGGCCCATCTGCTGGCCGCCTGGGAGACCGGGCCGGACCAGCCGGGGCCGGTGGTCTGGGTCTATCCGTTCGACGAGTATCACGACCTGGTCTTCGGCCCCCAGCCGGCGCTGGACGAGGTCTTCTTCGGCGACTGGTACCTCCGCGGCGCGGTCAACTGCGGCGCGCCGGTGAATACCGTGATCAGCACGGGCAACCTGCTCAGCGCGGCGCGCGAGCGGCCGGAGGGGCTGCTGCAGTCGATCCTGATCAGCCCGGTGCCGACCGCCGGCTCGGCCTGGGCGGCGACGCTCTTGGAGCTGGTCCGCGCCGGTGGGCGGGTGGTGGTCTACGGACCGCTGACCCGCGCCGGCGACGATTGGCTGGACGCCCTGGGCCTCGACCGGGCCGAGCCGCTGGCGGGTGAGCTGAAGTTGGACCTCCGGCTGACGCGCGACCGGCTGCACCCGTCCCTGGAGTGCGGCACGCTGCTTCACCCGGCGCTGTTCGGCGGCGGCGGGCTGGACGCGGTGGCGCGAGTCGGCGCGCGGGTGCTGGTTGATGTCGAGCAGTCCGGCCAGCACCGCGCGGCGGCGGTGATCGCCGAGGAAGTCGACTGGCAGGGCGGCCGGTTGGCCTGGGTGCGCGGCACGGTGAGCTGCGATCCAGAGCGGGTCGGCGGGCACCTGCTGGTGCCGTACGACGCGGATCGGTCGTTCCGCGGCGAGCGGTTGCTGGGGCTGGTGCTGGTCGAGCTGGGGTGCGAGGTGTTGTTCGAGAAGTCCGTGCCCGACGGCTCGCGGGATTGGACGGCGGCGGCGATCCCGGCGCCGGGCTGGCCCCTGACCTGCATCTCGCGCCACCGCAACGCCTTCTTCTTCGCCGGCTACACGCCGGTCACCACGGTCGCCACCCACTACCGGCTGCCGGCCGGGGCGCCGCTTCTCCACGGTCACGAGGCGGTACTGGTCGACGGCCGGGCGGTCTACCATATGCCGCGCGCCTGGCGCCGCGAGTGCCGGGTGTTCGTCGAGCAGGAGTCCGGCGAGGTCGGCTGCCGGGTGCGCTCGACCTCGGAGTCCATCGACGTCAACCGCCGGCTCCTGGTCACCGGGCTGCGCGACGCCGTCCTGCGCTTCTTCCACGAGCCGGGCACGGCGGCCAGCGTGAAGCTGCTCAGCCGGCCCGTGTGGCCTTACCTGGTGGGCGACTTTCTGACCGCGGAACTGCGCTCGGACCGGCTCGGCGAGTACCATGAGCTGCGCGGGGTCAGCGGCGATCTCTTGCTCTCCTGGCGGGTGGACGAGGACTGACCCGGCCGTCCGGCCGAAGGCGAGGTGGACCATGGTGGTCGAGCGACGCAGACCCCTGACGGCGCGGGTCGGGATCATCGGGATGGGGCACCACACCTACTGGGGCCAGTTCCCCGGCCTGCTCGACGAGATGCATCGGAAGATGGCGGTGCTGTCGGCCAAGGTGCGCGCCCATGGGGTCGAGGTGTTCGAGTTCGGCCTGGTCGATGCCGCCGAACCGGCCTATGCCGCCGTGCCGGCCATGAAGGCCGCCGACCTCGACCTGCTGCTGGTCGACATGGTCACCTACGCCACCTCGTCCACCTTCGGCGTCCTGGTTCGCGAGTTGGGGCTGCCCATCGTCCTGGTCGCCCTCCAGCCGCTAAGGGCGATGCCGTACGACCGCGCCAACACCTACCTCCAGCTCTGCAACGACGACTTCTGCTCGGTCCCGGAGTTCACCGGCGTGGCGGTGCGCATGGGCCGCAGGCCGCCTGAGGTCATCCTGGGCACGCTCGAGTGTGACCCGGTGGCCGACGCCGAGCTGGCCGAGTGGTGCGCCGTGGCCAAGGTCCTCCACGACTTGCGCCGCGCGCGGATCGGGCACATGGGCCACGTGCTCGAAGCGATGCTGGACATGCACACCGACCCGACCGCGGTGACCGCCGCGTTCGGCTGTCACGTGGTGCAGTGCGAGGCCGACGAGCTGTTGCCGCATTACCGGCAGGCGGCGCCCGAGGCGGTGGAGGCCAAGCGCGCGGCGATCCTCGACTTCTTCGAGACCCCGGACCCCGTCTCCGATCCCATCACCCGCCGGCTGTCCGACGAGGATCTGACCACGGCCGCGCGGGTCGCCGTGGCGCTCGACGCGTTCATCGAGGACAAGCGGCTGGACGGCTTGGCGTACTACTACGAGGGCGAGCCGGGATCGGAGTTGCGGCGGATCGTCACCAACCTGATCGTCGGCAACTCGCTGCTGATCGGCGCCGGGTTCCCGATGTGCGGGGAGTACGACCTGAAGACCTGTCTGGCGATGCTGGTCCTCGACCGCCTCGAGCTCGGCGGCAGCTTCGCCGAGTTCCACCCCATCGATTTCGACCGTGACTCGGTCTTGGTCGGGCACGACGGGCCGCACCACATCAACGTCGCCGCCGGCCGGCCGGTGCTGCGCAGCCTGGATCGGTACCACGGCAAGCCCGGCTCCGGCGCCAGCGTCGAGTTCCGGTTGAGGGAAGGGCCCATCACCATGCTCGGGATCGGGGTCCAGGCCGGCGGCGCCTTCAAATTCGTGATCGCCGAAGGCGAGTCGGTGGCCTGGCCCATCCCGCCCACCGGCAACACCAACACCCACGGCCGGTTCAAGCCCGACGTGCGGACCTTCCTGAAACGCTGGGTGTCCGAAGGCCCGACCCACCACTTCGCGCTGGGCATCGGCCACCGCGCCCAAGCCATCCGCAAGGTCGCCGACTGCCTGGGCCTCGACGCGGCCGTGATCGCCCAGGAGGGATAGCGTCACTTGAGCCGCTGCAACGCCATCGCGTGCTCCGCGCACTGCCGGCGCCACTGGTCGTAGTCGCGGCTGGTGTAGGCGGCCAGCATGGCCTTGACCACCGCGCTCTGTCCCGGCTCCAGCGGCAGGCCGGTCAGTTTCGCCCGCAAGTCGGTCAGCCATTGCCTGGCCGCCGCCACCGCCGGCGCCTTGGTCCCGGCCTTCTGGCATCGCGCCAGCTCGGCCTCCAGGGTCGACAGGTAGCGCTGGTCATCGACCCCTTCACGGTAGGCCTCCCACTGCCGGGTCGAGATGATCTGCCCGTCGACCGGGAAGGCGTAGCCGAAGTCGAACCCGTCCCGGTCGTCGAGCGGGTCGCCCTGCCAGGAGTTGTAGGCCCACGGCACGTGGGTGGTGATGGGCGTCAGCCACAGCCAGTAGCCGTTGGTCAGCCGCGCCCATTCCGCCCCTTCAGGCTGGCCGCGCAGGTTGTAGTAGCACCACAACTCGTCGCCGGTGCCGCACATCTCCTGTTGGAACTGCGCCCAGTCGTGGCCGGCCGCGACCCACTCGTCGACGCTGTGGCCGTGCAGGCAGCGGATGTCGGCGTAGGGGTCGATCCGTTTGGTCATCTCCGCCACCTCCGGCACCGGCCGCGTGTGCAGGGTGATGTAGATCCGCTGCTCGGGCACCTGGCGCAGCGCCTTGGCCAGGCGGATGTAGCGGTCGAGCCGATCGCGGCCCAGGACCTCGTCCATGTGGGTCAGGACGACCTCGCCCCAGCCGCGTTGTTGGGCGATCACCCGCAGGCCGAGGATGGCCTGTTTGGCTAGCGCCAGGAACTGCTGGCCCTCTTCGCCGTCGGTCATGCCCGACAGCCGCTCGAACCCATCCCAGATGATGAACGGGCCGCCGAAGCCCAGGGCACGCTGTTTCTCGACGTCCTCGATCACCGAAGCGTAGTCGATCTTGACCTCGTCGCCCTCTTTGACGTACTCGATCCGCGCGTGGCCCAGGAGGTGCGTGGCGCCGTGCTCGCGGATGTCGGCCAGCTCCTGGTCCACCACCTCCGCCGACCGGGCCGGGCGGTTGGACGAGTAGTAGATGGAGTACCGCTTGGCCGGCGGGGCCAGTCTGAGGTCCAGCACCTCCAGTTTCACCGGCAGCTTCTGCTCGCGGCCGTCGGCGGTCAGCACCAGCTCGCCGCTGTAGACGCCCGGCTTGGCCTCGGCCGGGACGTGGACGGTGACGTACACGGAGCGCAGCGTCTTGGCCGGCATGGCGAACGGCGCGTTGGCCAGCAGGTAGCGGCTGCGCGGCGCCACGTCCTCGGGCGGCCGGCTGTAGTGCATCCGCATCAGATAGCGTTTGATCAGCCGCACGTCCAGCGCCGTCTCGCCGATGGTCCCGGCCGGACCCGTCAACGGCGTGACCCGCGCGGTGACCTTGGCCAGCGCCTGGTCGGCCAGAATGTCGGCGCCGAACGGCTCATACTCGCCGGCCACGGCGAACATGCTGATCGGCGCGTTGCGCCACGCCGCCGGCGGCGGCGCGTCGAACGACGGGTCGTCCAGCGGCTGGGTGGCGTAGACCGAGAACCCCTGGCCGGTGGCCGGGACCTCGAACGTCACCGCGTTGACGTCGACCGGGGCCAGGCCCGCGATGACCACCTGTTCGCTCGGCTGCTTCAACTCGACCTCGACGGCCAGCGGCTGGTAGTGCGGCGTGGCCACGGCGACCAGGTTCTTGCCGCGCGGCAGACCTTCGACCCGGAACCGGCCCCAGCCGTCGGTGCGTCCCAGACCCGCCACGGTGCTCACCGGCACGCCGGGCATGGCCTTTCCGTCGGCACCCAGCACCTGGCCGATCAAGGTGCTGGAAACCGCCGCCGGTTGCGTCGGCTGCTCGCCGAAGCGCCAGATCCCGAACTTGCCGGGGCTCATGAACCGGCCGCCGACCGGCGCCCAGGAAGGCAGCTCGTTGACCGGCTTGCGCTCGCGGGCCACGTTGCCGCGCCAGGGCCTGGTGGGCGCGCCGCCCAACGCCGCGAACGGGATGGCCAGCTCGACCGTCCACTCGGTCTTGTCCTTGGCCGCCGCCGCCGTGGCGCCGCTCGACCAGGCCGGGTTCTCGTTGCCCTTGACCTCGGCGTCGTAGACCGTGCCCAGGGCGTTGATGGCGAGATGGTGGACCGGCATCCCCGGCGGCTGGAGGAACAACTCGACGCAGTCGTCGTTCCAGACCGGCCCGTCGGCGCGGGTCACGCCGGCCAGCAGCTTGTCCATCAACGGCTCGCTGCAAGTCACGCCGACCAGCAGGTTGGTGGCGTCGTAGGCCAGCTTGGCGCTGGTCGTGGCGGTGATGGACTTGTCGGACGGCCCGTCTCGCAAGGATAGCTCCAGGGCGGTCTGCCACACCGGGTCGTCGAGCCGGCCGTCGATCTTCGGCGGCGCGGCGGCCCGGCCCATGGTCACCTCCGGCACCACCAGCCGCAGACCGCCCTCGGCCAGCTTCGCCGGTACCGCCTGGACGGTGGGCGTGAAGCGGACCGGCGTGTCGAACTCCTCGCGCGCCACCAGCGACAGGCGGACCTCGTCGATCACTCCGTTGAGCGCCCGCCGGCCACCGCGCTCGGCGCCGATCTCCAGGGCTCCCGCGGCCTCGACGATGCGGCCGCGGATGGTCTGCTCGCCCTTGACCTCGCCGTTCAGCCAGTAGCGCAGCGTCTCCCCGTCGTAGGTGCCGGCGACGTGGGCCCACTCCTTGGCCGGCACCGGCCCGCGCACGCTGGTCCACAACCCGCCGATGGTGGCGAAGACGGTCATCGACCGGCCGCCTTTGTCGAGGTAGAGACCATAGCACCCGGAGCGGAAGGCGACCCGCTGGATGTCGTCGGTCGGGCCGTCGACCCGAATCCAGGCCTCCAGCGTCCACTGGTCGCCGGCGTTCATGGTCGCCGTGTAGGGCACCGTGGCGCCGCCCTGACGGGGATCGAGCCCCTGGCCGAAGCGGCCCTCGACGAACTTGCCGCCCGACACGGTCGCCTGCCGCGCGAACGGCCCCGAATCCTCGGCCTCGGCGCCGGGCTGATCGAGATGGTAGAGCAGCGCGGTGTAATCATCGACCACCGGCGCGGACTTCGGCGGGCCGGCTGTGAGCACCGCCAGCAGACAGCCGAAGGCTGCGAGGGATGCCATGCGTGTCCTCCTGGTCGTCTCGCCCAACCCTTGCCCCCTCGCGGCGTGGTTCCTCCCGCCACCTCCCCGCCTCCCCGTCTTGAGCCCCGCCCGCGCTTGTGCCACAATCCGCCAGGGCTCGCCTGCAGCCGAGCCGGGAGGTCACGATGCTCGAACATCTCGCCACGCGCCGCCACGGTCAGACCCGTCGGGAGAGCAGCTGGGACCGTACCGGCCGCAACTCCGACCGCGTCGCCGTGCCGCCCGGCGCGACCCACGTCCTGGCCGATCTCCAGGGCGCCGGGGTGATCCGCCACCTGTGGGTGACCATCTCGCACCAGGAGGAGCACTGGCCGCGCAGGCTGCTGCTCAAGATGTATTGGGACCAGCAGACGGAGCCGTCGGTGCGGGTGCCCGTCGGCGACTTCTTCGGCGTCGGTCACGGCGTCTGCACCAGCTACCAGTGCGCCGTGCTGAACATGTCGGCCAACCAGAATCCCGGCCCGGCGGCGGCCATGAACTGCTACTTCCCGATGCCCTTCGCCCACGGCGCGCGGATCGAGATCGAGAACCAGGGCGAGGTCGAGACCCGGTCGCTGTACTACTACGTCGACTACGACGCCCTCGATTCGGTGGCCGACGACCAGCTTCGCTTCCACGCCTGCTGGCGGCGCGACAATCCTTGCCCGGAGCGGACCGACTTCGACGATCCGGCCGACCCTCAGGTCAACCTCTCGGACCGGACCAACTACCTCTTCTGCGAGGCCGAGGGCGCGGGCCACTTCGTCGGCGTGAACCTCAGCATCCACAACCTCTACGGCGGCTGGTGGGGCGAGGGCGACGACATGTTCATGATCGACGGGGTCAAGTGGCCGCCCGATCTCCACGGCACCGGCAGCGAGGACTACTTCTGTCACGCCTGGGGGATGCAGAACGCCAACAGCTTCTTGTACAACGGGGTCAGCTTCCACAGCGGGGCCAGCCGCGGGTACAACGAGCGGACCACCGTCTACCGGTACCACGTGCCGGACCCGGTGATCTTCCACGAGAGTCTGCGGGTGAGCATCGAGCACGGGCACGCCAACGACCGCAGCGACGACTACAGCAGCACCGCCTACTGGTACCAGACGCTGCCGCACAAGCCGCTCGGCATCCTCCCGGTGGCCGACCGGCTACCGCGCCCGGACGTGATCGTCCAGCCGGTCGACCTGCCGGTGCCGCTCCGGGGCCGCCGCCGCTCCGGCTCACCGGTCAATCCGGACTACACCGACTGAGCGACCAATGACTGGACCGCTGGACGACCAGATCCGAGCCGTTGACCGCGCCGCCGTCGGGGCCATCGAGCAGGCCTTCGGCCCGGTGGTCGCCCGGCACTGTCACTACGACGACGGTGTGACCTTGGTGGCGGAAGCGGGTGGGGTGGTCGGCGTGCTGGCGCTGGTCTGGCGGCGCCACGAGATCGGCGGCGCGGCGTTCGAGGAAGCCTTCGTCGACGTGATCGAGGTGGCCCAGGCGTGTCGCCGGCGCGGCTTCGCCCGCGCTTTGCTGGCTCGCGCCGAACGGCTGGCCAGGGCCCGTGGATGCCACCAGCTCCGGGCCTGGAGCTCTGAGGACAAGGTCGCCGCGCTGGCCATGTGGCAGGCGTTGGGCTACGGCCTGGTGCCGGCGGAAGTTGGCGCCCCCGGTGGCACGGTCCGTGGCTGTTACGCCGTTCGGATGGTCTCGGGCGCCGCGAGCATGTCGCCGTGATGCGGCAACAGCGCCAGCTCGGTCGGCGCAGTGCCCACGACACGTGGGCATCCTGGGCTTCCGCAGTCGCCGCGACAGGGTCATACCACCCTTCGAGGAATCACGAAAGGTGGAGGTCGGGTCGGCCCTCTCGCCCCCAACCGCACAGTCCTGAGCCTGTCGAGCAACGGTGTGATCTGTCAAGTGGTCGTGGGCATAGGCTGCCAGTCCTCCGACTTCTTGAGCATCGCGTTGAGGTGCGTGAGC
>JAANMW010000409.1_pt1 | contig 49925 bp, 45 predicted proteins | sample 7279671 | NCBI WGS metagenome assembly JAANMW01 (sample SAMN14094541, study PRJNA606508) | bioreactor metagenome | isolation source: A lab-scale SPAN reactor treating ammonium-rich wastewater day 247 | place: Ireland: Galway | collected 2017-09-19 | reverse complement strand
GCGCCGTTGCTCGAACGCAAGCCGCGGCAGTTGTCCGGCGGGCAGCGGCAGCGCGTCGCGATGGGGCGCGCGATCGTGCGCGAGCCCAAGGTGTTCCTGTTCGACGAACCGCTGTCGAACCTCGATGCGAAGCTCCGCGTCCAGATGCGCTTCGAGATCCAGAAGCTGCACCGCCAGCTCGGCACGACGAGCCTGTACGTCACCCACGACCAGGTCGAGGCGATGACGCTCGCCCACCGGATGATCGTGATGAACGCCGGCCGCGCCGAGCAGGTCGGCTCGCCGATGGAGGTCTACGAGAACCCCGCCACGCGCTTCGTCGCGGGCTTCATCGGCTCGCCCTCGATGAACTTCCTGCCCGGCAAGGGCGCGGGCGCCGGGCGGATCGCGCTCGAGCACGGCGGCATCGCGCGCTTCGCGACCGGACAGGTGGAGACCGGGCGCAACGTGATCGTCGGCGTCCGGCCCGAACACCTCGAGTTCGTCGATCCGGCCGGCGCGTTCTTCGCGGGCACGGTGGAACTGGTCGAGCAGCTCGGCGCCGACGCGCTCGTGCACCTCGCCCACGGCAGCGACGCCGCGGTCGTGCGGCGTCCGCACGGCGAGCAGCCCGAACCCGGCGCCGAACTCCACGTCGCGGCCGATCCGGCCCGCGTCTACCTGTTCGACGCGCAGACCGGCGCGCGCATCCGCTGATGGCCGCGCTGCCGCCGTGGCCGTACCCCGGGCGCTGCGCGCACCGCGGCGCGGGGAAGCTCGCGCCCGAGAACACGCTCGCGTCGCTGCGGCTCGGGCATGCGCACGGCTACCGGATGGCGGAGATCGACGTCAAGCTCTCCGCCGACGGCGTGCCGTTCCTGCTGCACGACGCGACGCTCGATCGGACGACGAGCGGCAGCGGGCGCGCGGACGCGCTCGGTTGGCGCGAACTCTCGCGGCTCGACGCCGGGAGCTGGCACTCGCCGCCCTACGCGGGCGAGACGATCCCGACGCTCGCCGCGGTCGCGCGCTGGTGCCGTGCCAACGGCGTCGCGCTCAACATCGAGATCAAGCCGACGCCGGGCCGCGAGCGCGAGACCGGTGCGGCCGTCGCGATCGACGCCGCGGCCCTGTGGAAGGGCAGCGAGGTGCCGCCGGTCCTGTCGTCGTTCTCCGCCACCGCGCTCGAGGCGGCGCTCGAGACGGTGCCCGCGCTGCCGCGGGCGTGGCTCACCGAGACCCTGCCCGCCGACTGGCGTGAGCGCTGCCGCGCGCTCGGCTGCGTCGCACTGGACGCGAAACATTCACTGTTGCGCGCCGATGTCGTGCGCGAGGCGCACGCCGCCGGCCTGCGCGTCGCGGCGTGGACGGTGAACGACGCGGAGCGCGCGGCCGAACTCGCCGCCTGGGGCGTCGACACCGTGATCACCGACGCCGTCGACGTCATCACGTAGACGGGGCGCTGCGGCGCCTACGCCGGGACCGGGGCCGTCCGCTTGATCTCCCGCTCGTCGATCGGCAGGTTGACGAGCCCGGCGATGATCCCGAGGGCGATCGAGATGTACCAGACGACGTCGTAGCTGCCGGTGCGGTCGTAGAGGTAGCCGCCGAGCCAGGCGCCGAGGAAACTCCCGATCTGGTGGCTGAGGAACGTGAAGCCCGCGAGCATCGCGAGATAGCGCGTGCCGAAGACGGACGCGACGATGCCGTTGGTGGGCGGCACGGTCGACAGCCACAGGAAGCCCAGCAGTATCGCGAAGCCGTAGACGGTCACGAGCGAGATCGGCAGCCACACGAACAGCGCGATGACGACGGCGCGTCCGAAGTAGATCGCCGAGAGGATCCAGCGCTTCGGCATCCGGCCGCCCAGCCAGCCGGCGACGTAGGTGCCGAAGATGTTGAACAGGCCCACCAGCGCGAGCGCGATCACGGCGACGTGCGGCGCGAAGCCGCGGTCGGCGAGGTAGGCCGGCAGGTGCACGCCGACGAACACGACCTGGAAGCCGCAGACGAAGAAGCCGAGCGTGAGCAGCACGTAGCCGCGGTGCGAGACCGCCTCTCGAAACGCCTCTCCCGCGGACTGCTGGCGGACGCCGGCCGCGTGCGCGGCCTGCCGCTCGACGACGCCCAGCGCGAGCGGGACCATCGCGAGGCCGACCGCCGCCATCGCGAGGAGCGCGCCGCGCCAGCCCAGGTGGGTGATGAGCCATTGCGTGAGCGGCAGCAGCGCGAACTGGCCGAACGATCCGGCCGCCGCGCCGATGCCGAGCGCGAGGCTGCGCTTCTCGGGCGAATAGCGCCGCCCGATCACGCCGAGGATCACCGAGAACGAGACTCCGGAGAGTCCGAGGCCGATCAGCACGCCGGTCGCCAGCACGAACGACCACTGGGCGACCGGGTAGGCCATCAGCACGAGCCCGATGACGTAGAGGACGGCGCCGCCCGCGGCGACCCGGCCCGAGCCGTACTTGTCGGCGATCATTCCGGCGAACGGCTGGGAGGCGCCCCACACGAGGTTCTGCACCGCCATCGCGAGCGCGAAGGTCTCGCGTCCCCAGCGCAACTCGGTGGACATCGGCTGCAGGAAGAGGCCGAAGCCGTGGCGCAGTCCGAAGCCGAGCGTCAGGATGAGGCCGCCGCAGACGAGCACGGCGGCCGGCGTGCGCCAGTCGGCGCGGGAGCCGGCGTTCACGTTGCGGCCTGCCGATCGGAGCGCGCGACGGCGTCGGGATGGAGGGATTCGAGGTCGCGCAGCGCCTCGATCAGGCAGTCGAGGCGCTCGCGGCCGAGGCGCTTCGCCACTGCGGCCTGCGCCCGCTTCCAGTCCGCGGACGCGCCGTCGAGCGCCCGCTCACCCGCGCGCGTGAGCGCCACCTCGCGCGTGCGCGCGTCCCGTCCGGGCGCTACGCGCAGATAACCCCGTTCGACCAGCGGACCGAGCGCGCGGGAGAGCGCCGTGCGGTCGAGGAGATGCGCGCGCGCGACCTCGCTCACCCGCGCCGCGCCGGTGCGCGCGATCGAGCGCATCAGCGCGAACTGCGTCACCCGCAGGCCGGAGGACGCGAGCGCGTCGTCGTAGAACTGGGTGAGCGCGCGCGACGCGCGGCGCAGGCGGCCGCAGGCGCAGGCGCCTTCGATGGACGGTCGGACGGTGTGCGGGCTCGGGGGCATCGCAACAGGCGCTCATGCACGCAAAATGCGAGTATACGCACGCGATCGGCGTCGGGCAAGACGCCGGTGCCGGCCCGCGCCGACTCCGTGCCGCCTTCGCGGCCCGACGTCGAATGCCGCGCTCACGCCCAGTCCTTGCTCCGTTCCACCGCCTTCTGCCAGAGGGCCACGAGCGCATCGACGCGATCGCGCGGCATCGACGGCTCGAAGGCGCGGTCGACCTGCCAGTTCGCGGCGACCTCGGCGGCGTCCTTCCAGGTGCCGACCGCGAGGCCCGCGAGGCAGGCCGCGCCGAGCGCGGTGGTCTCGAGCACCTTCGGGCGCACGACCGGCACGCCGAGCACGTCCGCCTGGATCTGCATCAGGAGGTCGTTCGCGGCCGCGCCGCCGTCGACGCGCAGGCCCGAGAGCGCGATGCCCGAGTCCTTCTGCATCGCGACGAGCACGTCGCGGCTCTGCAGCGCGATCGCCTCCAGCGCCGCGCGGGCGAGATGCGCGCCGCTCGCGCCGCGCGTGAGCCCGAAGACCGCGCCGCGCGCGTACGGATCCCAGTGCGGCGCGCCCAGCCCGGCGAACGCAGGCACCAGCACGACGCCGCCGTTGTCGGGAACGCTCGCCGCGAGCGCGCCCACCTCGCTCGCGTGCCGGATGATCCGCAGGCCGTCGCGCAGCCACTGCACGACGGCGCCGCCGATGAACACCGAGCCTTCGAGCGCGTACTCGGTCGTGCCGTTGCGCGACCACGCGACCGTGGTGAGGAGCCGGTTCGACGAGGCGACCGGTCGCGTGCCGGTGTTCATCAGCAGGAAGCAGCCGGTGCCGTAGGTGTTCTTCGCGAGCCCCGGCGCGTGGCAGGCCTGCCCGAAGAGCGCCGCCTGCTGGTCGCCCGCGATGCCCGCGATCGGGATCGCGACGCCGCCGATCGTGGCCTCGCCGCACACGCCCGAGGACGGCACGACCGCGGGCAGCACCTCGCGCGGCACGTCGAGGAGCGCGCAGAGTTCGTCGTCCCAGACGCCGCGGTGGATGTCGTAGAGGAGCGTGCGGCTCGCGTTCGACGCGTCGGTCGCGTGCACGCGGCCACCGGTGAGGTTCCACAGGAGCCAACTGTCGATCGTGCCGAACGCGAGTTCGCCGCGGCGCGCGCGCTCGCGCGCGTCGGGAACGTGGTCGAGCAGCCACTTGAGCTTGGTGCCCGAGAAGTAGGCGTCGAGCACGAGCCCGGTCTTCGCGAGGAAGGTGTTCGCGTGGCCCGCCTCGCGCAGCGCGTCGCACATCGGCGCGGTGCGGCGGTCCTGCCAGACGATCGCGTGGGCGACCGGCCGGCCGGTCGCGCGCTCCCACAGCACGGTCGTCTCGCGCTGGTTGGTGATGCCGATCGCGGCGATGTCGCGCGCCGCGACGCCGGCTTTCGCGATCGCCTCGTGCAGCACGCCCGACTGCGTCGCCCAGATCTCGGTCGCGTCGTGCTCGACCCAGCCGCCCTGCGGATAGATCTGGCGGAACTCCCGCTGCGCGGTCGCGCGCACCGCGCCGCTCCCGTCGAACACGATCGCGCGCGAACTCGTGGTGCCCTGGTCGAGGGCGAGAACGTGGGGCATCGGAAGCTCCGGTTGCGGCACCGGCGCGCCGCGTCGTAAAATATCGTCCTTCTGCCCCATTGTAGTGCGCCGCCGGGTCCGGTCGGCGCGCGGGACGAAGTACGAGGTCCCGCTTGCCCCTGACGATCGATGGCCCTGACCCCGCCGGTTCCGCGCGCCCTGCTGCACACCCGTAGCGTCGTCTGCGAAGGCTATCGCCGCGAGGACGGGCGCTTCGACCTCGAGGCGCGCCTGGTCGACACCAAACCCGCGCCCTACCGGCTGATGACCGGCGTGCGCGCGCCGGGCGAGCCGATCCACGACATGTGGCTCCGCGTGACGATCGATCGCGACTACACGATCCACGCGGTCGAGGCCTCGATGCCGGCGACGCCGTATCCGGGCGGCTGCGAGGCGATCGAGGCCGGGTATGCCCGCCTCGTCGGGGCGAATCTCGTCAAGGGGTTTCGCGGTGTCGTCAAGGACCGGCTGGGCAGCGTGCGCGGCTGCTCGCACCTGACCGAACTCGCCGGACACCTGCCGACGGCGGCGGTGCAGATGTTCGCGAGCCTCGTGCCCGAGGACGACGGACGCCACAAGCCGTTCCAGCTCGACCGCTGCCACGCGCTCGAGTCGCACACGGACACCGTGCGTCGCTGGTACCCGAAGTGGTACCGGGGCGCCGCCTGATGGGCGCGCGGCCGGGCGCAGGCCGCGCGCGTCGCTGACGAAACGACCGGCACGACGGAGCGATCACGTGAAAATCCACGAGTACCAGGGCAAGGAGATCTTCCGCCGGTTCGGCCTCGCGGTCCCGCGCGGCATCCCGGCGTTCTCGGTCGACGACGCGGTGCGCGCGGCGAAGTCGCTGCCCGGGCCGGTGTGGGTGGTCAAGGCGCAGATCCACGCCGGCGGCCGCGGCAAGGGCGGCGGCGTCAAGCTCGCGCGTTCGCCCGACGAGGTGCGCAAGCTCGCCGGCGAGATCCTCGGGATGCAGTTGAAGACCCACCAGACCGGCCCCGGGGGCCAGAAGGTGCGCCGGCTCCTGATCGAGGACGGCGCGGCGATCGCGAAGGAACTCTACGTCGGCATGGTCGTCGACCGCGTCACGCAGCGCGTGGCGCTGATGGCGAGTTCCGAGGGCGGGATGGACATCGAAGAGGTCGCCGCGAAGACGCCGGAGAAGATCGTTCGCGTCTTCATCGACCCGAAGACCGGGCTCTCCGACGCGGAGGCCGACCAAGTCGCGCGCAAGATCGGCATCCCCGACGCGAGCGTGCCCGCGGCGCGCGCGATGCTCGCCGGGCTCTACCGCGTGTTCGACGAGACCGACGCCTCGCTCGCCGAGATCAACCCGATGATCCTCACCGACGACGGCCGCGTCGTCGCGCTCGACGCCAAGCTCAACTTCGACGCGAACGCGCTCTTCCGCCATCCCGACATCGTCGAGATGCGCGACCTCGACGAGGAGGATCCCGCGGAGATCGAGGCCTCGAAGTTCGACCTCTCCTACATTTCGCTCGACGGCGACATCGGCTGCCTCGTCAACGGCGCCGGACTCGCGATGGCGACGATGGACACGATCAAGCTCTACGGCGGCGAGCCGGCGAACTTCCTCGACGTCGGCGGCGGCGCGACCGCCGAGAAGGTCACCGAGGCGTTCAAGATCATGCTGCGGAATCCGCACCTGAAGGCGATCCTCGTCAACATCTTCGGCGGCATCATGAAATGCGACACCATCGCCGAGGGCGTCGTGGCCGCCTCGCGGGCGGTCGCGCTCAAGGTCCCGCTGGTCGTGCGGATGAAGGGCACCAACGAGGAACTCGGGCGCAGGATCCTCGCCGAGTCGGGCCTGCCGATCATCTCGGCCAACAACATGGCGGAAGCGGCGGAGAAGGTCGTCGCCGCCGCGCGCGGGCGCTGAGGAGACCGCGATGTCGATCCTGATCAACCAGCACAGCAAGGTGATCACGCAGGGGATCACCGGCAAGACCGGCGCCTTCCACACGCGCATGTGTCGCGAGTACGCGAACGGGAAGGCCTGCTACGTCGCCGGCGTCAACCCGAAGAAGGCCGGCGAGGACTTCGAGGGCATCCCGATCTACGCGACGGTGGCCGACGCGAAGGCGGCGACCGGCGCGACCGTCAGCGTGATCTACGTGCCGCCGCCGTTCGCCGCGGCGGCGATCGACGAGGCGGTCGACGCGGGACTCGACCTCGTCGTGTGCATCACCGAGGGCATCCCGGTGCGCGACATGATCCGCACGCGCGACCGGATGAAGGGGTCGAAGACCCTGCTGCTCGGCCCGAACTGCCCGGGCGTGATCACGCCCGACGAGCTGAAGATCGGCATCATGCCCGGCCACATCCACAAGAAGGGCCGCATCGGCGTGGTGTCGCGCTCCGGCACGCTCACCTACGAGGCGGTCGGACAGCTCACCGAACTCGGGCTCGGCCAGTCGAGCGCGGTCGGCATCGGCGGCGACCCGGTCAACGGCCTCAAGCACGTCGACGTGCTGCGCCTGTTCAACGACGACCCGGGCACCGACGCGGTCGTCATGATCGGCGAGATCGGCGGCAGCGACGAGGAAACGGCCGCCGTGTGGGCGAAGGCGAACATGAAGAAGCCGATCGTCGGCTTCATCGCCGGCGTCACGGCGCCGCCGGGCAAACGCATGGGCCACGCGGGCGCGATCATCTCCGGCGGCAAGGGCACCGCGCAGGAGAAGCTCGCGGTGATGGAGGCCTGCGGCATCAAGGTCACGAAGAATCCCGCGGAGATGGGGAAGCTCCTGAAGTCGGTGCTGTAGTCGCTTGCGCCGGCGGGAGCCGCTTGCCAGGGAGGAGCAGAGGTGGAATTCGGGTCGCCCCAGTTCTGGCTGGCGGGCGTCGAGATCATCGTCATCAACATCCTGTTGTCGGGCGACAACGCGGTGGTGATCGCGCTCGCCTGCCGCAACCTTCCCGAGACGCAGCGCAAGTGGGGCGTGATCTGGGGCGCGGCCGGCGCCGTCGTCCTGCGGATCGTCCTCACGTTCTTCGCGGTCGCGCTGCTCGACCTCCCTTGGCTCAAGGTGGTCGGCGCCATCCTGCTCCTGTGGATCGGCGTCAAGCTGATCGCCGAGGACGACGGCGGCGGCCACGGCGAGGTGAAGGCGAGCAGCCGCCTGATGGGCGCCGTGCGCACGATCATCGTCGCGGACCTCGTGATGAGCCTCGACAACGTGATCGGCGTCGCGGCGGCGGCGAAGGGGGACACCTTCCTGCTCGTGTTCGGCCTGCTGATTTCGATCCCGCTGGTCGTCGCGGGGAGCCAGTTGATCCTGAAGGCGATCGAGCGCCTGCCGATCCTCGTGGTCGCGGGCGGAGGGCTCCTGGGCTACGTCGCGGGCGAGATGGCGGTCTCCGACCATGCGGTCGAGGGCTGGATTGGCGCGCACGCCCACTGGCTGCACTGGGCGCTGCCCGTCGCCTGCATCGCCCTGGTGGTGGGCGCCGCGCACATCCTGAAGCTCCGCCGCGGCGAGCCGCCGGACCCCGCCCCGGGATGACCGCCGGGCGGCAGCCGGTGCGGCGCACGGGGCGCGGCGCGGCCGGCCGACCTGCGGCGGCCGTCAAGGCTCGCCTCCGGGCGCGCGGTCTTTTACACTCGCCTACCGTGCCTCGACGACCGCACCGCCGCGCCCGTCCGGGCATCGCGCCCCCCGCATCCGCCGCTGCCGTCCGATGACCGACCGCGTCGACCTCGACGTAGCCTCCCTGTCGCACCCGGGGATGGTGCGCTCGCACAACGAGGACACGGTCTTCGCCGATCCGGCCGCGGGCATCGTGATCCTGGCCGACGGCATGGGCGGCTACAACGCGGGCGAGGTGGCGAGCGGCATCGCGGTGAACGTCGTGTCCGGCGGCATGCTGCCCGAACTCTCGTCGGGTCGCGAACTGTCGAAAGTGGATTCCCAGTCGGGGCTTTCGCATGCCGCGCTCCTGCTGCAGCAGCAGATCGCGGCCGCCAACAAGGGCATCTACGACGCGGCCCAGGCGCGGCCGGAGTGCGCCGGCATGGGCACGACGATCGTCGCGGCCGTCTTCTTCGGCAACCGGGTGTCGATCGGCCACATCGGCGACTCGCGCTGCTATCGGCTGCGCGGCGAGAAGTTCGAGCAGCTCACCCACGATCACTCGCTCCTGCAGGAGCAGATCGACAGCGGCCAGATCACCGCGGAGCAGGCCAAGTATTCGCTCAACAAGAATCTCGTGACGCGCGCGCTCGGCATCGAGGCGATCGTGCCCGCGGACATCGCCGAATACCGGCTGGAGCCCAACGACATCTACCTGCTGTGCTCCGACGGCCTGACCGACATGGTCGATCCGGACATGGTGCAGACCGTGGTCGACGAGAAGCGCGGCGAACTCGCCCTCGCCGCCGCGGAACTGATCGACCTCGCGAACCAGAACGGCGGGCGCGACAACGTGTCGGTGATCCTCGTGCGGGTACCGCCCGAGTTCCTCCCGTCGACCGGCTGGGCGCAGCGTTTCCTCGCCCGGAAGAAGGCCGGCTGACCGCGTCGTGGCTGCAGTCCTGACCTCGCCGCGCGAGGGGACGTCCGGACGGCCGACGGCACGCCGCGCGGGGGCGGCGCAATCCTGAATCATGGGCAAGCTCGTCCTCTTCCTCAAGGACGCGAGCCCGGTCGAGATTCCGCTCGCCCGCGAGCGGGTCACGATCGGCCGGCGCGCGGACAACGACGTGTGCCTGCCCTACCCGGCGGTCTCCGGCGAGCATGCGGCGGTCGTCACCATCCTCGCCGACTCGTTTCTCGAGGATCTGGGCAGCACCAATGGCACGCTCGTCAACGGCCGCCCGGTCGTCAAGCACTTCCTGCGCGATCGCGACCAGATCGACATCGGACGCCAGCTCTTGGTCTACGTCGAGGACAACGCCGCCAAGGCCGACGTGCCGGCCTCGATCGCGGCGCGCGAGGATCGGCGCGAACTCGGCCAACGGGTGGCGCCGGCGCGCGTTCCGGATCGAGTGGTCGCCGCGCAGAACCCGATCGACGAGGATCTGGGCGCCGAGTTGAAGGACAGGATGGCGACGCCGAATCCGGCGCAGGGATCGGCGCCGATGCGGGTCGTGCCGGACGCGCCCGAACGGGGGGGCTCGGTCGAGGCTCCGTCATTCGACGCCGACCTCGCGGCGATCCGGATGGCGCGCGCGGACGCCGCGCTCGCACCGCCTCCCGATGCCCCGGCGGCACCGCCGGAAGCACAGCCGCACGCGCGCCTGTACGTGCTGACCGGACCGTCAGCGGGGCAGGTCGTGCCGATCGCGCGCGACGAATTCGTGCTCGGTCGCATCGGCATCCAGGTCGCGGCGATCGTGCGGCATGGCGGTGAATTGCGGCTCGTTCCTCGAGAGGGTGCGAATCCTCCGAACGTCAACGGTGAGCCGGTAACGGGCGAGGGCCGGACGATCGTGGCGGGAGATGGTCTCGAAGTCGCCGGAGTCCGGCTCGAGCTGCTGGCACCCGAGCATCCGGCAGCGACCGCAGACGCGGGGTGACGCCACGCGTCATGTGACGGCGCACGTCACCTCGACAGCGCGAATATTCCGTCGCCGTGACCGCGCCATGCCGACGTCATGGGCACGGGCGTGTCGCCGTTCGTCGATGGAAATCGATTGAGCTTCAAGCGCTTGGCGTCGATTCCTCCCGGATGCCCCCCCCTTCGTCGGCCTGGCACAGCGGTTGCTCTATCTGGTCCGGCATCGCTGACGCAGATTTTCGGGTCGTCACCCCACATCAGGAGAACGTCATGAAACGGATTCAACAAGGCTTCACGCTCATCGAGCTGATGATCGTGGTGGCGATCATCGGCATCCTCGCCGCCATCGCGATTCCGCAGTACCAGAACTACACCGGGCGGGCGCAGTTGTCGGATGCGATCGTGATCGCTTCCGGGGTCAAGACCGCGGTGGGTGAGTTCTACCAGGTCAACGGGTCGTTTACCGGAGCGAACGGGAGCGTCGGCGGCATTCCGGCCAACATTGCGAGCGGCGCGGGCAAGTACGCGGCGTCGCTTACGACGGCGAATGGAACGATCACCGTGGTGATGAACAGTAGCGGTGTCGCCCAATGTGTCAACGGCAAGTCCGTCACGCTGACTCCGGCGACCCCCGCTCAACCCGAGGCGCCGATTGCGTGGACCTGCACATCGAACGCGAGCCCGGGCTGCAAGCCGTCGACCTGCACCTGATTAGGCCAGGATCTCCATTGCGAGAGAACGAGGGGGCCGCGAGGCCCCTTCGTTGCTTCCCATACCCGATCTCGGCTGCGGCCCGTCGATCCCGGGTTCGTGCTACCGTCAACGAGGGTGCCGATGTGTTGTTCGCCGCCTCGACGTTTCGCTCGCGGAATCGCGGGCGGGTTCACGCTGATCGAACTCATGATCGTGGTCGCGATCGTCGGCATCCTCTCCGCGATCGCGGTGCCCCAATACCAAGTCTATACGGGGAAGGCGCAACTCGGCGAGGCGATCCAGATCAGCGTGGGCCTCAAGGCTGCGGTCGCTGAGCAGTTCTCGATTGGCACACCGTTCGCGAGCATCAACGGCGGCTCGGGCGGCATTCCCGACGACGTGCCATCCGGTGCCGGGCAGTACGTGGATTCCTTGGGCGTGGTTGCCGGCACGATCGTCGCGCAGATGAGATCGAATGGAGTCTCGCCTTGCGTGACCGGTGCAATAGTTCAGCTGACGCCTCGGGCGCCGCCGCAGGTGGGTGATCCGATCACCTGGACCTGCTCGACGAACGCGGCTTGCAAGCCGCAGACCTGCGGTTGAGGCATGCTTCTTCGCGACCGCTCGACCCGCGTCCGATTGCTTTCGCGAGCGGCCACTCGCCGGCGTGCCGGTGCCCCGAGCCAGATGGTCCGACGACAAAGGAGCGGATGAATCGGCCGTCAGGCAAGGCGGCCGCTCGACACCCCGCTCCGTGGTACCTTTTGGCCGGGCAACGCCGCATGGCGGTTGATTTCACCGCGAACCATCAAGCGAGCTTCTGGCTCGGCACACCGGGATTGCGCGCCTCTTCGCGCGGACCGCATGGGATTGTTCAACCTCGGACGTTGGCGTTCCGCCCGACAGCAGGCGGACCGGGCGCGCGCCGACGATGAATCGGGTCCGGCGCGCGCATCAGTCTCGGATGATCGCGACGCGTGGCGATCGCTGCTCGATAGGGGACACTTCGCGCGCGCGTTGAGGTCGGTCGGATCGTTCGACGGAGACGCCGTCGCCGACTCAGGCCTGCAACTTTCCCGCGCTCGCATCCTTCGCGACTGGGGCCGCGACGCGGAGGCGACGCGCGCAGTCGATCGTGCATGGAACCTCGGGGACCGGCGCCCCGAGGTGCTCGCGCTCAAGGGGTGGTCGTCGTCCCGGGTCGGCGACGCCAATGATGCGGCTGACTGGTTTGTTCGCGCGCGTGACGCCGGCGACGCGAGCCTGCAGACGTCGCTTTCGCTGGCCGCGGCCTGGGCGGACTCGGGGCAGTGGGACGCCGCCCGCGCACTCTGTGCAACCCTGAGGGAACGCGCGTCGGGAGACGTCGCGGTGGTCCTCGCGTCGGGGATCTGCGAACTTCGGGCGGGCCGGCCGCGCGATGCCATCGCGCATTTCGAACGCGCGACGCGGATGTCGCCCGAGTCGCCGCCCGCCTGGGAACATCTCGGCGTGGCGCTGTCCGCCGCGGATCGGCCCGACGAAGCGCTCGCGGCGCTCGTGCGAAGCACCGAGCTCGCCGCACGTGCGAGTCCGGACGCGGCACCGTTCGTCAATCGCGCCATAGCGCTCTGCGAACTCGGCCGCTCCGAAGAAGCGTTGCCGCTCCTCGCGGCAGGACTGCGCGAGAGACCGGAGATCAACGGCCACCTGCAGTTGAGCGTCGCGCTCCTGACGGTCGGCCGTTACGCCGACGGGTGGCGACAGTACGAACATCGATGGCTCGTCGAGCCGCTGCTCGGCATCCGCGCCCGGTACGGCGTGCCTCAGTGGACCGGCCAGCCGCTGCAGGGGTGCACGGTCCTCGTGCGGTCGGAACAGGGGTTGGGCGACGTCTTCCAGTTCGCCCGTTACCTGCCGCAGCTGAAGGAGCGGGGTGCGCGCGTGTTGTTCCAGCCGCTCCAGGGCATGGACGTGATCGCGCGCCGATTTCCCGGCGTCGACGCGATGGTGGCCGATGGGGAACGTCTTCCCCCGTTCGACTACTTCGTGAACCTGATGAGTCTGCCCGCGGCGCTCGGAACCACGGTCGATTCGATCCCGCGGACGATTCCCTATCTCTCGCCGGATCCAGCGTACTCGGCGAAATGGAAGCCCCGCTTCGATGACCGACGTGTGCCGCGCGTCGGTTTGACCTGGGCCGGGCGCCCTCAGCATCGGGTCGATCGCCATCGCTCGCTGGCGCTTCGGCAGCTCGGTCCGTTGCTCGCCGTGCGCGGCATCCGTTTCGTGTCGCTGCAGAAGGGACCCGCCGCCGTGCAGGCCGAAGGCATACCGGATTCCGTGTCCTGGGAGGGCATCGGCACGGAACTCGACGATCTCGACGATGCGGCGGCCGTCCTGGCGGAGCTGGACCTGCTCGTGTGCGTCGACACCGGCCTCGCGCACCTCGCCGCGGCGATGGGCAAGGAGGTTTGGGTGATGCTGCCCCACCCGGCCGACTACCGGTGGCTGACCGGGCGCGAGGACACGCCGTGGTACCCGACGATGCGGCTGTTTCGCCAGCGAACGCTTCGCGACTGGCCTTCCGTGATCGATCGCGTCGCGGCGGAACTCGCGGTCTGGCGTGCCGCGTGGAGCGCCGAATCGCGCCGCGCGCCGCCCGTCAGGCCTGAGGTGGCGCCACGGGCCGGGCCAACGCCGGTGACGACGCCGTCCGAGGACAGCAGTCGTCTCGCTGGCATCGCTGAGGTTGCCGAGACGAACGCAGGACTGCTTCGATTCATGCCCGACGCAGACCGCTGCGGCCGCTCGCTCGGCCACCTGGGCGAATGGCTGCAGCCGCAGCTCGAATTTCTCGGCCGGTTCGTCCGCCCGGGGATGACGTTGCTCGAAGTCGGCTCGGGCGCAGGCGCGCACGCGGTCCCGCTCGCGCGGGCCGTTGGATTCGACGGGCTCGTGCTTCTCTACGAGAACCGGACCCCGCTGCGGCACCTGCTCGCCGACAATCTCGCCATCCATCGCCTCCCGCACGCGTGCGTGATGCGTCGTCCGCTGGGCCGACCCGCGGCCGAAGGTGAGACCGTCGACCACGACACGGTCGACGACCTGCAACTCGCCCGGCTCGACGGGCTGAAGGTGAACGAGACCGCGAGCGCGATCGACGTCGTTGCCGGCGCGGATGAGACGCTCTGGCGGTGCCGGCCCTGGGTGATGATGACCGACCCCGAGTCAGGCTCGCTCGTCGCGCTGCGCGACACGCTGATGGCGCACGGCTACCGGATCTGGCGGTCGGAGGTGCCGTTGTTCCGAGAGGACAACTTCAATCGGCGCGATCGGGACATCTCGGGAGGTGCCGCGGCGATGACCCTGTTCGCTCTGCCCGAGGAGGTCGATGCGGGTGCCGTCCCCGCCGGCTGGTCGGAGTGATCATGAGCGGCCCCGAACGAAGGATTGGCCGCGCTGCTTCCGCGCGTGCCTCGCCGCGACGCCGCCGTCGCGCTCGACATCCGCGCTTCGACGTTCCCGGAGCGCGGCCGTGGGCGTGATCTCCGATCTCGTGAAGTCGCTGCGCGGACGCACTGCGACGAGTCGGGCGACTGCCGAGGGATCGCCTTCGAATCCTGCCGCGGCCGGGACGGCCGCGGGTGGGGCGCATCGCTCCACCCGCGGTGCGGCACTGTCGCGTGTTCTGGAGCGAACCGCGCTTCACCCCGACGATGCCGAAGCGTGGGGCGAGCGCGCGTCGCTGCTTGCCCGGCAGGGCCGTCATCGCGAGGCGCTGGACGCCTGCCGGAAAGCCTTTGCGCTCCGTCCGTCGTCCGAAGCGATCGCCGTCGCACTCGCCGACAGTGCGATCCGCGTCGGCCGACCCGACGAGGCCGAAGCCGCACTGCGCGAAGCGGTTGCGAAGTCTCCCGAAGCGACGGGGGCCGCGCTCGCGCTCGCGCGCCATCTGGCCGCCACCGGGAGGGCCGTGGAGGCCCGTGCGATGGCATCGCCTGAGGCGGCCTCCGGGGGACGGCGTGTCGACGCCCTGTTCACGCTGGCCGCTTGCGCGTCCGCCTTGGGCGACCCTCGCGAGGCTGAGCGATACCTTCGTGCGGCTATCGATGCCGGACCCGCGGACCCCCGTTTGCATCGGCAGCTCGCCTCGGCGTTGCAGGCGCAGGGGCGCGACGCCGAAGCGGACGATGCCATGGAGCTGGCGCGTCGTCTCTCGGGCGACGCGGACGTGCCGTTCGACGCCGTGTTCGTGCGCGCGGAACAGCTGCGTCGCGCCGGAAGGCTGTCCGATCAAGCGGCATTGCTCGTCGCCGAACTTCGCGAGCGCCCGTCCGCGGCCGGTCAGTTCATGCTGTCGGAGGCGTTGATCGCTCAAGGGAAGTTCCGGTCCGGCTGGCGACAGTTCGAGTTCCGCAAGTTCGAGCGTGCCATGCGCGGGGAGCGCCGGAACTACGGCATTCCGCCCTGGGTCGGACAGCCGCTGTCGGGAAGATCCGTTCTCGTCCAGGCCGAGCAGGGGGTCGGCGACGTGGTCTGGTTCGCGCGCTACTTCCCGCTGCTCGAGCGCCTGGGCGCGCGTGTCGTGTTCCTGCCACGGGCGGACATGCAGCGGATGTCATGGCGTTTCGACGGCGTCGACCACGTGCTGCGGGAAGGCGAGGCACTCCCGCCTCTCGACTTCCACGTGAATCTGATGACGCTGGCGACGCGCTTTCGCACCACGCTTCGGACGATTCCCGCCGACGTGCCCTACCTCCGCGCGGGACCAGACGACGCGCAGCGGTGGGAGCGACGGCTGGCGCCGGCAGGTCGGCCGCGCGTCGGATTGGTCTGGGCCGGCAGGCCCGATCAGCCACGCAACGCGAGCCGTTCCCTTCAGCTCTCCCAGCTCTTGCCGATCCTGCGCGTTCGGGGCGTCGAGTTCTGTTCGCTGCAGAAGGGCCCGTCGGAGGCGCAGATCGGCGAACTTCCGGCCGACGTCTCGTTGGTACCGCTCGGTGCGTCGTTCGAGGACCTCGACGACCTCGTCGCCGCGATGTCGCGGATGGATCTCGTGATATCGGTGTGCACCGGCCCCGCCCACATCGCGGGCGCGATGGGCCTGCCGGTCTGGGCGATGATCTGCGACCCCCCCGACATGCGCTGGTTGACGGGGCGCGACGACAGCCCGTGGTATCCGACGATGCGGCTCTTCCGGCAGCGCGTGAGCGGGGAGTGGAGCGACGTGGTCGAGCGGGTGGCGGCCGAACTGGCGCGAGCCGGATCGAACCTCTCCAGTCGTCCTCCGGGCATCGCCGCGCCGCCCGAAGTGGCGAGCGAGTCCAGCGACGATGCGTCCGATCGAGGAATCGCGCAACTGGTGGAAACGCCGTTCGGCAGCCTGATGATGGACGTCGATGCCGACGCGCTCGAGCACGTCGCGCTCGCGGCGAGTTCGCCCACCCCGGAGCTCGAGCGATTGCTCGCACTCGCGCAGCCCGCCGACGTGATCGCCGTGCTCGGGGCCGGCGCCGGTCTCGAAGCGGTTGCCGCGGGCCGCCGGATCGGCCGTTCGGGGCACCTTTTCGCGCACGAGCCGGACGCGCGTTTGCGGGCCATGCTCGTGCACAATCTCGCCGCGAACGAAATCGGGAACGCCACCGTGCTCGAGGGGCCGATGCGAGGCGCGGGCGACGGCACGAACGACCCGGGCGCCGACGGCGTCGATGACTTGTGGCTCGAGCGTCTGGATGGCATTTTCGCGAACGCGGGTGCGGCTGCCGGGGCGGTCCTCGAGGGCGCAATCGACACGATCTGGCGCTGCCGGCCGTGGCTGGTGCTCGCATGCTCCGACGAAGGATTGCTGAATCGCGTCGCGGAGCGGTTGCGCGGGTGCTCGTACCGCGTCTGGCGCTCGGGCCCCGGCGTGGCCGCGCCCGATGTGGAGAGGACGGACCGGGCGAATGCGGCAATTCGTCCCGCCCTGTGGGTCGTCGCGTTGCCGGAGGAGTCCGAACGGCATCCTCCACCGGCGCACTGTGTAGAATTGACCTGACGGCCCGCCGATGCTTCGGCGCTCGCTGACGGAGGGAGATCGATGGCGCTGTTCGGTCTGGTGGACACCACGGAACTCGAGGCATTCGCGAACGCGCTCGCGGAGGATCTCGGTCGGCGCTTCCCGCCAGCCTCGGAAAAGCGCACCGACGCCGGCGCGACACACCAGTTCAACGTGATCCTCGAGGGGCTCGGCGCGCGCGCGGCGCGCTTTCGTGACGAGAAACAGCTGGGCCTCTACAAGAAGGCCAAGCTCGGCAACGTGTTCCGCTGGAAGCTCAAGGAGCTGGGCTACAGCGCCGAGTTCGTCGACAAGGCGACGACCGCGATCGTGACGCGGGTCGCGATGAAGTGAGCGACAGTCGCGGTGCGGCTGGAGGATTCGCGCAGCAGCCCCGCCACACCTCCCGACGCGCCGTCTCCACTTCGCGCGCACCGCGTATGGCCCGGCGCTCCGGACGCCAAGGGGCCGCTCCCGTCTTTCCGATCGAGTTTGCGTGAGTCCTTCGGGTCGCCGTGCGAAAGTCGACGCGATCCTGGCGCACGCGGAAGGCGTCGAGTCCACGAACTCGGCGGCATCGATGCTGCGCATCATGGCTGGCGTCATCCGAGCGAGCGGGAATCGCCGCCGAGGATGACCATCGGCACGCCCGTCCAGAACGTGCGCAGCGTCGTCGTTCCGCCGCCGGTCGGAAACGGGTCCAGCGCGACATCGACCACGCGAATGGACGAGAGGAACGACGCCAGCGGCATGACCGGCAGCACATCGACGCGATCGCCGGCGACGCCGTGCCGCTCGGGGGGCGAGCACGGCGTCTCGATCGTGCGCGACCGCCTGGATGTGCGCATTCGGCCCCGCGCGCAGGATGGCCGCCCACGTGTCCGTTGCCGTCTCTGACACCTCGGTCCAGTCGTTGACGCTCGCGAAGGTCACATGGCCGTTCCGCTCGAACGGAGGCGGCCCGGGATCGGGCATGAAGCAGGCAGGCGACGGGATACGCCAAAGCCCTTCGCCGCAGCAGAACTCCGAGCCTGGCGGACGCGCCGGACGTCGGTGAATCGCCGGTCGATCGTCGCGAGTCCGGTCGCGTTCATGCGCCCGAACCGGCCCACCTGCACGGGTGCCGGCTTGCGAGCGAATGCGTCGACCCGGTCGTGCCGATCATGTCCGGCGAGGTCGACCAGCACGTCGATGTGCTGGCCTCGTTCGGAAGTCCGATCGTTCATGCGCGGTCGCCGTGCCACGGTTACGGAACGCTCGAGTCGCTCGCCCCATGCGCGATGCCTGTCGAAGGTGCGCTGGTTGTCGAAGAGATCGAAGCGCTCGAGCAGAAGCCGTCGTTGGCGGCCCAAAGCGAAGAAGTCGTCGGGCCGGCATCCGATCGCGCGATCATGGGTCGCCACAGCATCGGCGCCCCGGCCCGGCAGCGCGAGCTGTTCGCCGAAATGCTTGTCGAGCCCGGCACGCGCGGGATCGGGATCGGCCGCGAGACTGCGCATCGTTCGCGGGCGCCGCAGTTTGCCCGTTCTGACATGAATGTGAGACCGACTCCAACTGCGAAGGAAGCGTATTGCAGCGTGCCTCGTCGCAAGACTGGATCAATTGTCCCGGCTTGCGGCGTGCCGAGAGCGTCCGCGCCCGACGACGTCGCAGCCGCGGTGAGGATTGCGCACATCCAGACGTTGGACGCGGCCGAGTTCTCGCGCGTCGGCCAGCTTCATGCCCCAGCGGTTCACGCACAGGCCCGTCGGTGTGCGCACGCTCGAAGACAGGATCGTACCCGGACGCCGGAGCGCCGCATTCGCCAAGCACAGACCATGGGAGGCGGCGAGACTTGGGCGATGGTCGAAGAAAGGGACAAGACGGCGCTGGGCGCGGAACTTTGCCCGCCTACCACCGCCGCACGGTTCTTGCATGGCTGTGTACAATGGTCTTGATGGCAAGAGCGACGCCAGTACCGTAGCGCGACGAGGCGCGGATATCGATTCGGTAGTGGGGCCCGTTCGTCGCTTCATCCTGCACACCCATCCACGTCAATGCTGGGAAGAGTCCTCTCGGATCTGTATCAGGCGTGGCGGAAACGGCGCAGTGCCGTACGCATGAATCGTGCCGGGCCGACTGGCGAACGAGAATCGTTTTCAACGGCGTGCGTTGGCTGGCAGGTCTTCGGCAGGACTGGCGACTTGCAGTCAAGCTTCGACGTTGCGGTGGTCATGCCGACGGTTGTCCGTCCCACGGTACTTGCCGCGATCCAATCGGTATTCGATCAGTCGTCCTCCATCCGAATCCAGCTTCTGGTCGGGATCGACACCGCCCTCAACTCCGATCGGCACCTGATCGATCTGCTTCGCCGCACCCCTCTCCATGTCACCTCCTTCCTGTTCTATCCCGGGTACTCGACTTCCGTGAGACACGGCGGCCCCCATTTGGCACGCGATGGCGGCTCGCTGCGTTCCGTCCTCACCTATCTCGCCAATGCTCGGCTCGTCGCGTACCTCGATGACGACAACTGGTGGCACCCGGAACATCTGAGCACGATGCTCGATGCGATCAAGGGGCGCGACTGGGCCCACTCCCTTCGCTGGTTCGTCCACCACCAGTCGCGAGAGCCGATTTGTCCGGACATATGGGAATCCGTCGGGCCAGGGAAGGGGGTGTTTGCCGAAAGATTCGGTGGGTGGGTCGATCCAAACTGTCTGATGATCGACAAGATCGCCTGCGAAGGTGCGATACGGTGGTGGTGTACGCCCTTGACCGGGGATCGGCAGGGGATGAGCGGGGATCGCCGTGTCTACGACTATCTGCAGCATCAGGGTCCACCGGGCAGCACAGGTCGACCTACGACCTTCTACATCCTGCAGCCCGATGACTTGATGCACCCGACGAGGGTCGACCTCATGGGCTCTGCCTACTCCGACGCGGATCGGAAGGCAAAGCAGCTGCGCGCTTAGGTGCTCCCGGCCACCGCGCACGTGGATTGCGATGAGTGCAGCGCTCGACTCTCGAATGCGAATTGCACGAAGACGACGGAGCAGACATGGCGGTAGCGATCGTGACCGGTTCGGGTGGCTTGGTGGGAGGGGAGACCACGCGCATGCTCCTGTCCCGGGGCTTGACCGTCGTGGGAATCGACAACGACATGCGCAGCGTTTTCTTCGGCCCGTCGGCGAGCACGCAATGGCAGGTCGACCTGCTCAAGAAGCGGCATGGATATGTCCATCACGACATCGACATTCGCGACGCGGCATCGATAGCGAGAGTGTTCGATCGCTATCGAAACGACATTGTGGTGGTCGTGCATTGCGCAGCACAACCGTCGCACGATTGGGCCGCACGGGACCCGGTCGCGGACTTCACCGTGAACGCCAACGGAACGTTGGCGCTCCTCGAAGCAACGCGCGCCTCGGCTCCCGAGTCCGTGTTCATATTCGTCAGTACCAACAAGGTGTATGGAGATCGACCCAACCATCTCCCGTTGGTGGAACTCGAGACTCGATACGAGATCTCGACCGACCATGAGTGGCATGCCCACGGAATTCCGGAAACGATGTCCCTCGACCAGACGCTGCACAGCGTATTCGGCGCCTCGAAGGTTGCAGCCGATGTCATGGTGCAGGAGTACGGGCGGTACTTCGGCATGCGCACGGCGTGCTTCCGCGGGGGGTGCTTGACCGGCCCGGGGCACTCCGGAGCGCAGTTGCATGGATTCCTCGCGTACCTCGTCCAGTGCGCCGTTACCGATACTCCGTACACCGTTTTCGGGTACAAGGGCAAGCAGGTTCGAGACAACATTCATGTCGCAGACCTGGTCGAGGCGTTCTGGATGTTCTTTCAGCGCCCCCAGGTCGGCGAGGTCTTCAACATGGGAGGGGGGCGGCACTCGAACTGCTCGGTGATCGAGGCGATCTCGATGGCTGAGATGCTCACCGGCCGGCCGATGCGACATGAGTACAAGGAAGACAATCGCGTTGGAGATCACATTTGGTGGATCAGCGACGTTCGCAAGTTCCAATCGCAGTACCCCGACTGGAAGCAGCGCTTTGATATCAAGTCGCTGGTGGCCGACATCCACCAGGGCATCAGCGCCCGGCTCGCCGCCTGACGGTCGTGGCTGATTCACGCCACCGGGTCTTGGTCACCGGCGGGGCGGGGTTCGTGGGCGCACGCCTTGCTCTGGGCTGGAAGGAGGCGTTTCCCCAGGCAGAGGTCATTGCGCTCGACAATCTCAAGCGTCGCGGCAGTGAGTTGGCCCTTGCGCGCCTCCGCGCAGGGGGAGTGGCGTTCGTGCACGGCGACATTCGCTCGTTCGAAGACCTGGAAACCGTCGGTCCCGTCGACCTGATGATCGAGTGCTCGGCCGAACCCAGCGTGCACGCGGGCTACGGGCAGAGTCCGCAGTTCCTGATCAACACGAACCTGCTGGGTCTTGCGAACTGTCTCGAACATCTCCGCCGAACCGGCGGAGACCTCGTGTTCCTGTCGAGCAGCCGAGTCTATCCAATCGCCCCGCTTCGCGATTTGCCCCTGGTCCGCGACGCGGATCGCATGATCGTTTCGCCCGGACGGTCGGGGATTGGGTGGTCCCCCGAGGGAATCGGGGAGGAGTTTCCGCTTCGTGGGGCAAGATCGCTCTACGGTGCGACCAAGCTGGCGGGGGAACTTCTCATCGAGGAGTATCGCGCTGTCTACGGATTGCGCGCATTCATCAATCGATGCGGAGTCATCGCGGGTCCCTGGCAAATGGGCAAGGTGGACCAGGGGTTCGTCGTGCTCTGGATGGCCCGCCACATGTACGGCGGGACGTTGTCCTATACGGGATTCGGCGGCGATGGATTGCAGGTCCGGGACATCCTCCACGTCGATGATCTGCTGGAGCTGCTATTGCTCCAAGCGAGATCCTGGGATCGCATGGACGGCGGAGTCTTCAACGTCGGGGGAGGTATCGACCGGTCCTCGTCGCTCGTGGAACTCACGAGATCCTGCGCGCAGGTGAGCGGTCGGTCGATCGAGGTTTCGCGTGTCCCCGGTACCAGGCCGGCCGACATCCCCTGGTATGTCACTGATTGCACCCTCGTCGCTCGCACGCTCGACTGGGCGCCCACGCGGAATGTCGCGCGAACGCTCGACGACATCGCGCGATGGCTCCATGACCATCGCCGCGAGCTTGAACCGATCCTGGCGTAGCGCATGAGATTCTTCTACTCCGATCCGGGCCTGCTCAACAATCAGAGTCACCACGCCAATTCGTGTCGATCCATCTGTCGCGAACTGCGCAGACTCGACGCACACGTGGCGATCCTGGGTTGCCTTGCGATGGATTCCGGACTCCGCGAAGAGTTGGGGGCAACTCCTTTCTTCGATGGATACACGTATTCGACGCTCACCGACGGCGATCCCCTCTGCGGCCCTCTCAATGCGTTCGAGCGATGGTCGGCGATCGCGGCCGGCAACTATTCTCGCCTCGTCAGCATCGATGCCGGGGATGTCCTCTATCTCAACTCGGCTCAACCGGCGCAGTTCATGGGCCTCGTGAAGTGGTGGAAGAGCCTCCCCAGGGTCGAACGTCCGCGGGTAGTCATGGAGTTCGGGACAGATCCCGGTGTCGACGTATTGAGCGTCGATGATGCGGGCCAACCAACGTACCGGCTGCGGGACTACCGCTTGGACGCGAGGCCGATGCTCTATCGGTTTGCGGCGGGTCATCTCGACCCGGAGGATCGAGATCGTCTTTTCATCGCCACTTTTGACGACGTCACGTCGAGCGTATTCGGCAGCATCCTCGGTTGGCCGGTGCGGACACTTCCCTTGCCGCAGGACAGCCATCCACCGGTCCGCAACCGCGCCGGGAGCAGCCCGATCACGATCGGGGTCGTGGGCCACCAGCGTCCGGACAAGGGCTATCACCTCATGCCAGAGATCGCTCGAGCTCTTCTGGCATCGGAAAAGAACATCCGCCTTCTCGTTCAGAACAGCGTACCAGCGGACATGCCGGACGTACATGAGGCCATGCGGCGCATCGCCTCGAGGGACTCGCGCGTCTTGATCGACGAGCAACCCGTAGGAGCGGAGCGCTGGGCGAAGTTGCTTCGGCAGACGGACTTGATGCTCTGCCCGTATGACCCGGTAAGGTACGTTGCGTCCTATTCCGCCGTTGCGACCGATGCGGTTGCGAACGGGATTCCACTCGTCGTTCCGGGCGGAACATCGATGGCCCGCCTCGTCGCGAAGTACGACGATTGCGGCGTGACTTATCCGGAGCAGCGCGTCGAGTCAATCGTTTCCGCAACTCGGGATGCGCTCGCGGAATTCGACCTGCTTGCCGAACGGGCCGATAGTGCCGCGTCACGCTGGGCATCGACCATGGGGGCCGCCAACACCGCGCGCGAAATACTGACGCTCGCGGGGAGAAGCGACGCCGCCTTCCGAACGTCTTGTTCGCTTGGGAGGTCAGAGTGAAGATCCTGTTCAGCAACCCGCCCTGGTGGACCGATGAGCGCGTTGTCGCCGGCGCGGACGGTGGTTCCGTCCGCCTCTACGGTGCCGGAGTTCGCGCGGGCTCTCGTTGGCCGTTCACCTATTACCTGGATGCTCCACCAGGTCTATTTCGCTTTGGCCAGTACCTGCCGTATCCGTTCTTCATGGGATACGCGGCGACTTTTGCCGAGCGGATGACCGGCGGCGACGTGGTGTTTCGCGACAGTATCGCGCTCCGTGAATCGTATGACGACTACATTGGATTTCTTCGATCTCGGCACTTCGATTTCATCGTCATCGAGTCCGCGTCGCCCAGCTGGGAACACGACAGGAGTCTGATAACGACGATCAGCTCGGAGTGTCCTGGAACGCGAATCATCGTCGCGGGTCCGATCGCATCGCAGGCGGACGAAATCCTGAAGGATCTTCCAGTGCATGCGTGCGTCCGTGGCGAGTACGAGAAGGGAGTGGTCCGCGCGGTGAATGGCGAACAAGGCAAGATCGAGTTCGACATGCTCACTGTCGACGAGATGAACGCGGCGCCGTTCCCGTACTTCGACAGGACCTATGCGCACCGCTACTGGGACGGAAATCCGAAGGGAAGCATCGCGCCTCAGGCGCAGGTGTGGAGCAGTCGAGGCTGCCCCTACAAGTGCATATTCTGCGTTTGGCCAGCGACCATGACCGGCAACGACCCGGATGGCCTGGGCAAGCGATCTGTTCGGCACTACACGCCTGAGTACATGGAGGCGTTCCTGTTCGAACTCGTGGCGAACTACCAGTACAGGATGATTTATTTCGACGACGATACGTTCAACCTGGGAGATCGCCATGTTGAGCGGATGTGTGCCGTCATGCGACGGGTAGGCGTTCCCTGGTCGGCGATGTGCCGCGCGGATACGATTCGTCCGGAGCTCTGGAGGGAGATGAAGGATAGCGGGTGCTTCGGGGTGAAGATCGGATTCGAGAGCGGGAATCAGTACGTGATCGACAACATCGTCAACAAGCGGCTGAATCTCGAAGCTGCCCGGGAGACCGTGGCGACGATCAAGAAGACCGGCATGTCGGTACATGGCACGTTCACCTACGGACTCCCTGGCGAAACGGTGGAGCAGATGCAGGATACGAAGCGCTACATCGCCACGTTGGGGCTCGACACCTTGCAGGAATCAGGTTGCGCGGAGATTGAGGGGACGCCCCTGCACACGCTCGCAAAGGAGCACACGCTGAAAAAGTACTCGGGCGCCCGATTGACGGACGACTATCTGCGCGAGCGCGATGGCCGGATCAAATTCGAACGTTTGTCGACATCGATCCAGGCCGGACCCGAGAGAAAGGAAGGGTAGTTCAGTGCTTCTTCCCGGCGGCGCTGCGCAGGGCAGGAGGGCTCACAAGGCATGGGAGCTCCTGTACTTTGCGGCTCCGCGCTGTCCTGCAAACCGGGCGGGGCCTGAGGTACGCGGTATATTGCGCGGCTTCGGTGCGCGCGCGAGGTCCGGGAGGGAAACGGGATATCGCTTGGCCGGTGGTCCCGGCGCAACTACCGCCCGGTACTCCCGAACCCGCCTTCCGCGCGCGTCGACGCCTCGAAGCCGTCGACGACGTGGAACGCCGCCCGCGCGACCGGCACGATCACGAGTTGCGCGAGCCGGTCGAGCGGATTCAGCGTGAACGGTTCGCGCCCGCGGTTCCAGCAACTCACCATCAGCGGGCCCTGGTAGTCCGAGTCGATGAGTCCGACGAGGTTGCCGAGCACGATGCCGTGCTTGTGGCCCAATCCGGAGCGCGGCAGGATCAGCGCGGCGTAGCCCGGATCGCCCACGTGGATCGCGATGCCGGTGGGCACGAGTTCGACGTCGCCGGGCGATAGCGAGATCGGCGCATCGATGCAGGCGCGCAGATCCATCCCCGCGGAGCCGGTCGTCGCGTAGGCGGGGAGCGCGTCGCGGACGCGCGCGTCGAGGATGCGGACATCGACGCGCAGCGGGGCGCCGCCGTGCCGCGTCATCGCTTCGGCAGCCGCGCCGCGATCTCGCCGACGAGGCGGTGCGCGAGCGCGAGCTTGCCCATCCGCGGCAGCGGGTGCGCGCCGCGGTCGTCGAGGATCGTCACCTCGTTCTCGTCGGCGCCCATCGCGTCCTGCGCGCGGTTGGCCACGAGCAGCGCGAGCTTCTTGCGCTTGCGCTTCTCCTCGCCGTAGCGGACGACGTCGTGGCTCTCCGCCGCGAAGCCGACGCAGAACGGCGCGTTGCGCTTCGCCGCGACGGTGGCGAGGATGTCGACGGTGGGCTCGAGTTCGAGCGTCATCGCTTCGGCCTTCTTCTTGATCTTGCGCGCATGCGCCTGCACCGGACGATAGTCCGCCACCGCCGCGACCGCGACGAACACGTCGCACTTCGCCGTGCGCGCGAACACGGCGTCGGCCATCGCCGCGGCGCTCGTCACATCGATGCGCTCGACGCCCGCGGGCGTCGGGAGCGGAGTCGGACCGGCGACGAGCGTGACGGTACCGCCCGCCTCGGCGGCCGCACGCGCGATCGCGAAGCCCATCTTGCCGCTGCTGGTGTTGGTGATGCCGCGCACCGGGTCGATCGCCTCGAACGTCGGACCGGCCGTCACGAGCACGCGCCGGCCGGCGAGGACCTTGGGGACGCGGGACGCGAGCACCGCGTCGTAGATCGACTGCGCTTCGAGCATCCGGCCGTCGCCGACCTCGCCGCAGGCCTGCTCGCCCGAGCCGGGACCGAGAATGGCGATGCCGTCGGCGCGGACCTGCGCGACGTTGCGCTGCGTGGCGGGGTGGAACCACATCTGCACGTTCATCGCGGGCGCGACCGCGAGCGGGCATTCGCGGGCGAGGCAGAGCGTCGACAGCAGGTCGTCGGCGCGGCCCTGCGCGAGCTTCGCGATGAAGTCCGCGGACGCGGGCGCGACGACGACGAGGTCGGCGCCGCGCGAAAGTTCGATGTGGTCCATCGCGTTCGACGCGCCCGAGTGCCACAGGTCGGTCGCGACCGGGCGGCCGGTCAACGCCTGGAAGGTCATCGGCGTGACGAAGCGCGTCGCGGCGTCGGTCATCACGACGTCGACCGCGACGCCGGCCTTGACGAACAGGCGCGCGAGTTCCGCGGCCTTGTACGCGGCGATGCCGCCGGTCACGCCGAGCACGATGCGGGCGAGCGGCGTGGGAGCGGCGGGGCGCGGGGGATCGGCCATCGGTCGGAACGCGGGAGTCGGCGCCGAAGTTTACCCTCTTTGCCATGGAGACGACCCGGCCGCAGCACGACGAACGCCCCCGCGAACGCCTCGCCGCGCGCGGCGTGGCGAGCCTCACCGATGCCGAACTGGTGGCGGTGGTGCTCGGCACCGGAGCGCGGGGCGCGTCGGCGCTGGAAGTCGCGCGCACGCTCATCGAAGCACGGGGCGGCCTGCGCGGTCTCGCGAACGCGCCGGCGGCGGCGCTCGCGTCCTCGCGCGGCGTCGGCGCCGCGAAGGCCGCCAAGCTCGCCGCCGGCCTCGAGATCGCGCGGCGCGTCCTGCGCGCCGAGATCGCGCAGGGCGACGTGCTCACCTCGCCCGACGCGGTGCGCGACTACCTGAAGCTTCGCCTCTCGCCGGAGACGGTCGAGGTGTTTCTCGGCCTGTTCCTCGACAGCCAGCACCGGCTGATCGCCGCGGAGGAACTCGCCCGCGGCACGCTCGCGCAGACGAGCGTCTACCCGCGCGAGGTGGTCAAGGCCGCGCTGCGGCGCGAGGCGGCGGCGGTGATCTTCGCGCACAACCACCCGTCGGGCGTCGCCGAGCCTTCGCGGGCCGACGAACTCCTCACCCAGTCGCTGCGCAACGCGCTCACGCTGGTCGACGTGCGCACGCTCGACCACCTGGTCGTCGCCGGCCCGCACGTGACCTCGTTCGCCGAGCGCGGGCTGCTGTGAGGCGAATCATAAACGATTGATTCATAACGATTGTGCGACATGGAGGCCGCCCGGGTCCGGGGCCGGCGCCCGAAGCCGCCGGCCGGCGGACACCGTTGATTCGACGGCGAAAAACTGCGATAATCGCGCTCTTTGCCGTTCGAACGATTGAAGAAGGAGCGAGCCATGGCTCGAGTCTGCCAGGTGACCGGGAAGGCCCCGATGACGGGCCACCACGTGTCCCACGCCAACAACAAGACGCGCCGGCGCTTCCTGCCCAACCTGCAGCGTCGCCGGTTCTGGGTCGAGAGCGAGAACCGCTGGGTGAGCCTGCGGCTCACCACCCACGCGCTGCGCACCATCGACAAGAACGGCATCGACGCGGTGCTCGCGGACCTGCGGGCCCGCGGCGAGCGCGTCTGACGCAGGGAGCACGACCATGCGCGAGAAGATCAAGCTCGAGTCGTCGGCCGGGACCGGCCACTTCTACACGACGACCAAGAACAAGAAGACGATGCCGGAGAAGATGGTGATCAAGAAGTTCGATCCGGTCGCCCGCAAGCACGTCGACTACAAGGAAACGAAGATCAAGTAGTCCGGCCCGACGCCGGACCGCTGGAACGACGAAGGGCCGCGGAAGCGGCCCTTCGTCGTTTCCTGGCGGCCGCCGCGGCGCGGACGAGCCCGCGCGCCGTCAGGCGTAGCGCTTGAGCTGCAGCGAGAATTGCGCGAGCGGCGGGATGCCCGACGCCTCCGCGCGATGGCACCAGTCCTGCAGGCGCGCGAGCAGTTGCTCGGACGACTCGGTCGAGCGCGCCCACAAGGACGAGAGTTCGGAGCGCATCGCGACCATCTTCTCGATCACGCGGCTGTGTTTCGCGAGGTCCGCGAGCCGGGCGCGCTCGCCCTCCGGCAGCGCCTCGGGGTCGATCAGCCAGCGCTTGAGCCGGCCGGCGCTCGGCAGTTCGACGTGGCGTGCCCGCTCGCGCAGCGATTCGAGTTCGGCGCGGCACGCGGCCTTGAGCGACCGCGCGTAGCTCGTCGCCACGTGGTAGCGGTGGGTGATCACCGCCTGCAGCGTCGCGTGGTCGGCGTGCGGCTTCGCCGAGTCCAGCCTGAGCTTCGGGGCGAGGCGGCGAACCTTCGCGAGCCCGAGCGCCGAGAGCGTGCGGATGTAGGCCCAGCCCAGGTCGAACTCGTACCACTGCGCCGAGAACTTGGCCGACGTGCCGTACGCGTGGTGGTTGTTGTGCAGTTCCTCGCCGCCGATCAGGATGCCGATCGGGCCCAGGTTGGTCGACGTGTCGGCGGTGGCGTAGTTGCGGTAGCCCCAGTAGTGGCCGACGCCGTTGACGACGCCTGCGGCGAAGAAAGGGATCCACGCCATCTGCACCGCCCAGATCGTCGCGCCGGGCGCGCCGAAGAGCATGAGGTCGATCGCGAGCATCAGGCCGACGCCCTGCCACGAGTACCGCGCGTAGACGTTGCGCTCGAGCCAGTCGTCGGGCGTGCCGTGCCCGTACTGCGTCATCGTGGCCGCGTTCTTCGCCTCGTCGCGGTAGAGTTCGGCCCCGCGCCACAGCACGGTCGACAGGCCGCGCGTCATCGGGCTGTGCGGATCGTCGGCGGTCTCGACCTTCGCGTGGTGCTTGCGGTGGATCGCGGCCCACTCCTTGGTGACCATGCCGGTGGTGAGCCACAGCCAGAAGCGGAAGAAGTGCGACACCGCCGGGTGGAGGTCGAGCGCGCGGTGCGCCTGGCAGCGGTGCAGGAAGATCGTGACCGACGCGATCGTGATGTGCGTCAGGACCAGCGCGACGACGACGTAGCCCCACCAGGGCAGGTCGATCAGGCCGCGGGCGAGGAAGGTCAGGACGGCGTCGAAATCGATCATGGAGTCGTTCCGTGGCCCGGTCGGGCCGCGAAGCAGGTTCGTGATGGCCCGGATTGTACTCGCGCCGGGGGTTGCCCCGGGCGCCGTCTACCGGCTGACCGGCGGCGAGGAGGACAGTCGAACGAAAAGGTGCTGCTTAGCGTGAGGTTTCTCAACCCGGGCAGGCCAGCGCGAGGGCATCAGGATCCAGGCGGGATTGCCGGAGCGCCCCCCGGGGGCGACTCGGGGCGCAGATCGCGAAACCGCGTGGGACTGGGGAATCCCGCCGCTGCGAACTCGGAGAGCGCGCGGGCGAGGATCGAGCTGCGCAGGTTGACCTGGCCGTTCTGCGGGTCGGCGATCCAGACGGCCAGCTCGATCGAGGTGCCCATCTCGCCGACCCCGGTCGCGTACGCGTCGGGGGCGCGCCCCGGCTCGCGGAGCACGCGCGGCTCGGCGAGCGCCGCTTCGACGAGGATCGACAGCGCGCGCGCGACGTCCGTGCCGTGCGCGACCAGCACCGGCGTGACGATCCGGATGCGTTCGTCGCGCACCGGGTGGTTCAGCACCGTCGTGGTCACGAGCGTCTCGTTGGGCACGATCGCGTCGATGCCGTCGTTCGAGCGCACCACCACGTAGCGCGAGGTGACGCGGACGATCCTGCCCTGGCGCCCGTCGACCGTGATCGTGTCGCCGACCCGGATCGACTTGTCGAGCAGGATCGTGAAGCCGGCGATGTAGTTCGACGCGAGCTTCTGCAGTCCGAGGCCGATGCCGACGCCGAGCGCGCCGCCGAACACCGACAGCAGCGTGAGATCGACCCCGATGGCGGGCAGCGAGATCAGCACGCCGACGACGACGAAGAACGCGCGCAGGAACTTCGACAGCACGACGCGCGCGTTGATGTCGAACTCGAGCGCCATCAGCCGCTTCTCGACGAAGCTCGACAGCCACAGCGTCGTCGCCACGGCGACCAGCACGACCAGGAATCCCTGGCCGATGGCGAACACCGAGACGTTCTGCTTGCCGAGCGGCACGACGATGCGCTCGAGCATCTCGTTCACCTCGGCGGTGACGCCGAGGTAGTGCAGCGCCAAGATCGCCCAGATGGCGAACGCGATCGCCCGTTCCGAGGACTTGACCCACGGGGCGTTGGCGAAGAGCCGCCGCATCACGTAGACGAGCAGGCGGATCACCGCGAGCGCGACGACCAGCGGGATCGCGAGGTCGAGCACGTGCGTGGGGCCCGAGGGCTTGAATCCGGCCCGCACGAGCAGCACGAGCGCGAGCAGCGCGAGCGGGAAGGCGCCGAGCGCGATCCGCCCGCCGCGCCGGTCGGTGTCGCGGCCGAAGCGGGTCGAGACCAGGTGATCGGCGAGCCAGGCGAGCGCGACGCAGGCGGCGAGCGCGCCCAGTTGAAGCGCGCCCCTCGGCGACTCGAGGGCGGCGACCAGGCGGTCGAAGGCGATGGACGTCATCGCGCCATTATCGCGCGCGCTCGAGGATCGCGGCGTAGAACGCGTCGCAGCCGTGCTTCGCGGTCGACAGCACGAGATCCGCGCCGGTGTCGAGGCCGATGCCGGCGCGCGCGAGTTCGGCGCGCGCATCGCCGCGGCGGAACTCCGGGTGGCGCGCGAGGAATTCGTCGACGACGCGCTCGTTCTCCTCCGGCAGCACGCTGCAGGTCGCGTAGACCACGCGCCCGCCCGGCTTCACGAGCGTCGCGGCGGAGGCGAGGATCGCGGCCTGCTTCGCGGCCAGTTCGGCGACGTCGAACGGACGGTGGCGCCACTTGAGGTCCGGATTGCGGCGCAGCGTCCCGGTGCCGGTGCACGGGGCGTCGACGAGCACGCGGTCGACCTTGCCCGCGAGGCGCTTCACGCGCGCGTCGCGCTCGTGCGCGATCAGTTGCGGATGCACGTTCGACAGGCCCGAGCGCGCGAGCCGCGGCTTGAAGGCGGCGAGGCGCTTCTCGACCGTGTCGAACGCGTAGAGCCGGCCCTGCGAGCGCATCAGCACGCCGAGCGCGAGCGTCTTCCCGCCGGCGCCGGCGCAGAAATCCACCACCATCTCGCCGCGCCGTGGCGCGACGAGGAACGCGATGAGCTGGCTCCCCTCGTCCTGCACCTCGAGCCGTCCGTCGACGAACCACGGATGCTGCCCGAGCATCGGGCGTCCGCGCACGCGCAGTCCCCACGGCGACCACGGCGTCGGCGTCGCGTCGATGCCGTCCTGCGCGAGTTGCGCGAGCACCTCGTCGCGCGTGGCCTTGAGCGCGTTGACCCGCAGGTCCAACGGCGCGCGTTCGGCCGCTCCGCGCGCGAAGGCGGCGCGCCCTTCGGCGCCGAGGATCTCGCCCAGCCGTTCCCACAACCAGTCCGGAAGCTCCGCCGCCACGATGTCGGGCTGCCGTTCGCCGAGCCGGCCCTTGAGCGCCGCGAGCCATTCGCGCTCGTCGGCATCGAGCGCGCGTTCGAGGTCGCGCACCGAGCGGGCGAGGTCGCGCACCAGCACGACGAGCGCGATGCGGCGCGGATCGTGCGACCCGGCGAGCGCTTCGGTCGAGCGCTTGCGCCGCAGCCACGCGTACACGCCCTCGGCGATCTCGGCGCGATCCTCTTTGCCCATGGCTGGCCGCGTGCGGAAGAACTGGCGCAGCCGCAGGTCGGCCGGCGCGTCGAGCGGAGCGAGCGCACGGACCGCGTCGGCGAGCGCGGCCACGCGGGCAGGCGCGAACACCGCGCGTCTATTCACCGCGCTCACCGTCGTCGACGCGGATCGACGCGAGTTCGACCTCGAGCGTGCCGCGCAGCGTGTGGCTGATGCGCATCCTGATCGGCAGGTAGCGGAGCGAGGGCGCGAGCCACACGATCGACTCGGTGCGGCCGTCCTCGCTCGTGCGATGCCAGCGCTCCGCGGCGACGTCGCCGTAGGGCCAGGCGACGGTCTCGGTCCCTTCGCGTTTCACCGTGATGCGCATCACGCGCCGCGTCGTCACCAGGTTGAAGACCTGTTCGTCGCCGGTGGGCGGCACGAAGTAGAACTGCCACATCAGCGACAGCGGATCGAAGGTCGGCAGCTCGAGCGCCGCGGTCTTGTCGCCGGTGAGCGTCGCGATGCCCGATTCCCAGTCGAAGGTCGCGACTTCGCGGCGGTCGCGGCTGCCGCGCTCGACCGCGAGTTCCCACGGCTGCAGGCCCTGCGCGGTGATGAGGCCGCGCACGTCGATTCGGCCCTGTCCGCGCAGCACGAGCGCGGCGAGCCCGCGCGCCTCGCCGACGGTCGAGACCGTGTAGCGGTTCGCCGCGTGCTCGAACCGGTAGGTCGCGTCTCCTATGTAGATGCCGGGACCGTAGGTGACGCGGTAGGTGAGATCGACGCGCGCGGGCAGCGTCTTCATCGAGGGTGCCGGCGGCAGTTCCGCGCGCGCCGTCTCCTCGACGAGCGCGGGCGGGGCCTGCACGGGCTCGGCCTCGCGCGGCGGCGCCGCGTCCACCGGCGGCGCGTCCGCAGGCGCCGCCGGCTCGGGCTCGGGCGCGGGCTCGACCGGCGCCGCCACCGGAGGCGCGGACAGCTTGGGCTTGGGCTTCGCCTTCGGCTTCGGCGCGGGGGGCGCGGGCGCGGGCAGCGGCGGCGGAGGCAACTCGGTGATCGTCGCCGAGAGCACGATCGCTTCCGGGTCGGACGGCAACTCGACCGGCCAGAACGTGGCCGCGACGTGCAGGGCGAGCGATGCGGCCAGCGCGATCGCGAGGACGCGGCCGTGCACGCCCGATGCCGCAGGCGCGGTGCGGCGTGCGGCCGGTGCGGGAAGCGTCGTGGCGTTCATCGTCGAGTTTCGGGAGCGGTCGTCAGCCGGGCCGCGAACGCAGCGGCACGGTGCCCGGCTCCTCAACGCGCACGCGCATCCCGTCGATGACGAGCCGGCCCTCGCAGAACCAGCCGACCGCCGCGGGCAGGAGCCGGTGCTCGAGCGCGAGCACGCGTTCGGCGAGCGAAGCCTCGTCGTCGTCGCGGTGCACCGCGAGCGCGGACTGCGCGATGATCGGTCCGACGTCGACCTCGGGCGTCACGAAGTGCACGGTGCAGCCGTGCATCGCGACGCCGTCGGCGAGCGCCCGGCGGTGGGTGTGCAGTCCGGGGTACGCGGGCAGGAGCGACGGATGGATGTTGATGAGCCGGCCCGAGTAACGCTCGACCGCGGCGCGTCCGAGCACGCGCATGAATCCGGCGAGCACGACGAGATCGGGTTCGGTCCGGTCGATCTCGGCGACGAGCGCCGCGTCGAACGCGTCGCGGCTCGCGAAGCCGCGGTGATCGATCACCGAGGTCGCGATGCCGTGCTCGCGTGCGAGGGCGAGTCCGCCCGCGTCCGGGCGGTTCGAGATCACGTGGGTGATGCTCCCCTTCAGCGCGCCGGCGCGCTCGGACGCCAAGAGCGCACCGAGGTTCGACCCGCGGCCCGAGACGAGGACGGTGATGCGGGCGAGCGCCACGCGCGCCGCGCGTCAGGCGACGAGGGCCGCCGGCGCACCGTCCGGCCGCGCCACGATCGTGCCCAGCCGCCATGCCCGCTCGCCCGCGTCCGCGAGCATCGAGAGCGCGCGCGCCTCGTGCTCGGGGGCGACGACGACCGCGAGCCCGACGCCGCAGTTGAACACGCGCAGCATCTCGGCGTCGTCGACGCGCCCGTGCTGCGCGAGCCAGTCGAACACCGCGGGGCGCTTCCAGCTCGCGCGCTCCAGCCGCGCCTGCACGCCGGCGGGCAGCATGCGCGGCACGTTCTCGGTGATGCCGCCGCCGGTGATGTGGGCCATGCCCTTGACCGGCAGCGCGCGCATCAGCGCGAGCATCGGCTTCACGTAGATGCGCGTGGGCGCCATCAGCGCGTCGGCGAGCGTGCCGCCGTCGAGCGACGACGCGAGATCCGCCTTCGCGTCGTCGACGATGCGGCGGACGAGCGAGTAGCCGTTCGAATGCGGCCCGGACGAGGCGAGGCCGAGCACCGCGTCGCCGGGGACGATGCTCCGGCCGTCGATGATGCGGGACTTCTCGACGACGCCGACCGCGAAGCCCGCGAGGTCGTATTCGCCCTCCGCGTACATGCCCGGCATCTCGGCGGTCTCGCCGCCGATCAGCGCGCAGCCGGCGAGTTCGCAGCCGCGCGCGATGCCCTGCACGACGCGTGCCGCGACGTCGACGTCGAGCCGCCCGCACGCGAAGTAGTCGAGGAAGAACAGCGGCTCGGCGCCCTGGACCAGGATGTCGTTCGCGCTCATCGCGACGAGATCGATGCCGATCGTGTCGTGCCGGTCGAGCGCGAAGGCGAGCTTCAGCTTGGTGCCGACGCCGTCGGTGCCCGCGACCAGTACCGGTTCACGGAAGCGCTTTCCGATCTCGACGAGGGCGCCGAAGCCGCCGATGCCGGCCAGCACCTCGGGGCGCATCGTGCGCCGGGCGAACGGCTTGATGCGCTCGACCAGCGCGTCGCCAGCGTCGATGTCGACGCCCGCGTCGCGGTACGAGAGGCCTGGGGTCGGGGAGGGATCGGCGGGCGGCATCGCGTCGGCCCGGCAGCCGGGTTTGAATTAGGCGCGGGGGCGCGAACGCGGTACAGTTCGACGCCCGTCGAGAGCGCGAATTCTACCGGAAATGGATCCCCATCGTCCCGACGAGCCTGCCGCGACCTCGCCCGTCGAGCCCGCGCGCCGGCCGGTCACCATCCCGCAGTACCTGTGGGTCGTCGGCGCCGCGATCGTCGCGGTGCTCGCGCTCCACTTCCTGGGGCCGGTCCTCACGCCGTTTTTGATCGGCGCGATCTTCGCCTACCTCGGCACGCCGATCGTCAATGCGATGCAGCGCCGCGGGGTGCCGCGCGCCCTCGGGTCGACGGTCACGGTGCTCCTGTTCATCGTCGCGGTGCTCGCGGTGCTGCTGGTGCTCGTGCCGCTCGTCCAGGCGGAACTCGCGCTCGCGATGACCAAGCTGCCCGAACTCGCGGGCCGCCTCTTCGCCGACGTCGCGCCGTGGGTCGAGCGGAACCTCGGCATCACGCTCGCGTTCGACCTCGCCACGCTGCGCGACCTCCTCGCCGAGAACGTCGAGAGCGCGAAGGCGCTGAGCCTGCGCCTCCTGTCCGGACTGCGGGCGGGCGGAGTGCTGGCGCTCGCGGTCATCGTCAACGCGGTGCTGATCCCGGTCGTGATGTTCTACCTCCTGCGCGACTGGACGATGATCTGGGAGCGCTTCTTCGAACTGGTGCCGCACCGCTGGCGCGCGCGGACGCGCCAGATCACCGGCCAGGTCGACGCCGTGCTCGCCGAATTCCTGCGCGGGCAGGGCCTCGTCATGGTGTCGCTCGCGCTCTACTACATGATCGGCCTGTCGATCGCGGGCCTCCAGTACGCACTGCCCATCGGCGTCCTCACCGGGCTGCTCGTGTTCATCCCCTACGTGGGCTTCGGCACCGGCTTCGTGCTCGGCATGATCGCCGCGCTCCTGCAGTGGAACGGCGTCGGGCCGTTCCTCGCGATCCTGTCGGTCTACGCGGTCGGCCAGGTGCTCGAGAACTACGTGCTGATCCCCTGGCTCATCGGCGACCGGATCGGGCTCCACCCGCTCGCGGTGATCTTCGCGCTGCTGGCGTTCGGGACGCTCTTCGGCTTCGCCGGCGTGCTGCTCGCGCTGCCCGCGTCGGCCGCGCTGCTCGTCGGCTTGCGGCACCTGCGCGCGGCCTACAGCGAGAGCGCGCTCTACGGCGACGGTCCCGACGAAACGTAGCGTCCCGACGGCGCGCGATGGCGAGCCGTACCGATCCTGTCTCCGCATCCCGGTGAACGAGCAACTCGTCTTCGATCTCGCGGTCCCCGAGGCGCCGACCTTCGCGAACTTCGTCGCGGGACGCAACGCCGAAGCCGTGGAGGCGTTGCGCCGTGCAGCGGAGGGCGCGCTCGCCGAGACCGGGATCGTCGTGTGGGGGGCGCGGGGGGCCGGCAAGTCGCACCTGCTCGCGGCGACCTGCGCCGCCGCACGGGCGGCGGCGCGGTCCGCCGTCCTGTGCGACGGCGCGACGGCGTGGCCTCATTCGATCGAGCCGCGAATGCTGGTGGCGATCGACGACATCGGGCAGGCGGACCCGTCGGCGCAGGCGCGGCTCTTCTCGCTCTACAACGCCTTGAAGGAGGGCGGCGGGACGCTCGTCGCGGCGTCGGACGTGCCGCCGGCCCGGCTGCCGTTCCGCGACGACGTGCGGACCCGGCTCGCCTGGGGACTCGCCTACGAGATCGTGCCGCTCGCCGACGCCGACAAGCCGGCGGCGCTGGCGGCCTACGCGCGCTCACGCGGGTTCGCGCTCGACGACGAGGTGATCGCCTACCTGCTCGCGCATGGTCGACGCGACATGGGTTCGCTCGTCGCGGCGCTCGCCGCGCTCGACCGGCGTTCGCTGGCGCAGAAGCGCCCGGTGACGGTGCCGCTCCTGCGCGAGTGGCTGCAGCGGTCGTTCGACCCGGATCCGCCGCCCGGGGATCATCCGGGACTGAAGCAGGACTGAACGCGCCTTCGCGTGTCGAACGCGCCGTCCGGCAGCGTGTCAACCCACCCGAACGGAGGGCCGTTATGGGCGCCGACGCAGGACTTCGGCGTCGACCTTCCGTCCATCGAGGGTTGCATTGCATGTGTCCATGCTCGACGGCCCGGTCCGCTTCGGCGCCCGCGGCCCCCGCCAAGGCCCAGGCACTCGCCTCCGCGATGCCCGGCGCCGCGTCGGGGGTCACGGCGAGCGTGGCGGCCGGTCGGGCTTCCCCGGGGCGCCGGCACGGGCGTCGGGGTTGCGGAGCCGGGCATTTCGTCGTAGGATTTCAAAGCTTTGGAACACCTTTGGTTCACAGCGGTCCCTCGGGGGGCCGGAACCATCCACCCACACCACCAGCTTTTACTGAGGGACAATCCATGAGCAAGCTCCTCGTTGCGCTGATCGCGGCCTCGTTCGCGACCGTTGCCGGCGCGCAGGCCGGCGCCACCGCCAAGCAGAAGCAGCAGGAAGTGCAGTCGGTCACCCAGAAGGCCGCGGAGCAGAACACCGCCCAGAGCGAAGCCGCTGCGGTCGCCAAGGCGAAGTCCGAGAAGGGCACGCCGAAGGCGCTGCAGGGCAAGTCGGCAAAGCAGCAGGCCGTTTCCTCGACGACGCAGGCCGCTGCGCAAGCCGACACCGCCCAGGGCGAAGCCGCCGCGGTCGCCAAGGCGAAGTCCGAGAAGGGCACGCCGAGGGTCGCCAAGCCGAACCTGAAGGACCCGGCGGTCGAGAAGCAGATGCAGAAGGCCGCCACGCAGTAACCGGCGCGCATTCCTCCGCATCGAAAGGCAGGGGCGCACGCGCTCCTGCCTTTTCCTTTTGTGCGCCCGGCACGGGCGCACTCCTGGGATCGCTTTCGTGAGGGAAATCACCCCCGCGCGCCCGTCGGTCACCGTCGCCGCGATCGTCGAGCGGGACGGCGCGTTCCTGCTCGTGCGCGAGCACACGCGGAGCGGCCTCAAGCTCAACCAGCCAGCCGGGCACCTCGAGCCGGGCGAATCGCCTCCGGCCGGCGCGGCGCGCGAGACGCTCGAAGAGGCGGCGTGGCGCGTCGAGGCGACCGCGCTCGTCGGCGTCTACCGCTGGGAGGCGCCGGACAACGGCGCGACCTTCGTGCGCTTCGCGTACGCGGCGCGACCGATCGCGCAGGTGTCCGGCCGTGCGCTCGACCAAGGCATCGTCGAAGCGTTGTGGCTCCGCTACGACGAGGTCCTCGCCCGGCGCGCCGAACACAGGAGCCCGCTCGTCCTGCGCTGCATCGACGACTTCCGCGCCGGCCGGCGCTGGCCGCTCGACCTCGTGCAGGAGGTCGTCGGCGAAGGCGCGGGGCTCGTGTCGCGATGAAGCGCGAGCGCGTCATCGTCGGACTGTCGGGGGGCGTGGACTCCTCGGTCGCGGCGCTCCTCGAGAAGGAGGCCGGCCACGAGGTGGTCGGCGTCTTCATGAAGAACTGGGAGGGCGACGAGGAGTGCCGCTCGCGCGAGGACCTGGTCGACGCGGCGGCGGTCGCCGACGTGCTGGGCATCGAACTCGAAGCGGTGAACTTCGCCGCCGAGTACCGCGAGCGGGTGTTCGCGAGCTTCCTTGCCGACTACCGCGCCGGCCGGACGCCCAATCCCGATGTCCTGTGCAACAGCGAAATCAAGTTCCGCGCGTTCCTCGACCACGCACTCGCGCTCGGCGCCGACCGCATCGCGACCGGACACTACGCGCGCGTGCGCCGCGTCGACGGGCGCGTCGAGTTGCTGAAGGCCGCCGATGCGACCAAGGACCAGAGCTATTTCCTGCACCGCCTGACGCAGGAGCAACTCGCGCCGGTGTCGTTCCCGGTGGGCGGCCTCGCGAAACGCCGGGTACGCGAGATCGCGCGGGACGCCGGATTGCCGACCCACGCCAAGCGCGACTCGACCGGCATCTGCTTCATCGGCGAGCGGCCGTTCCGCGAGTTCCTCGCGCGCTACCTGCCGCGCGAGCCGGGACCGATCGTCACGCCCGCGGGCCGCGAGGTCGGTCGCCACCAGGGCCTCGCGTACTACACGCTCGGGCAGCGGCAGGGGCTCGGCATCGGAGGCGCGCGTGGCGCCTCGGAGGCTCCGTGGTTCGTCGCCGCGAAGGACCCGGAACGCAACGCGCTCGTCGTCGTGCAGGGCCACGACCATCCGATGCTTCATGCTTCGATCGTCGACGCGGTCGACCCGCACTGGATCGCGGGCGAGGCTCCGTCGTTGCCCGCGCGCCTCGCGGCGAAGACCCGATACCGGATGGCGGATGCGTCGTGCATCGTCGACACCCGCGGGGGCGCTCTGCGGGCCGCCTTCGACGCGCCGCAGTTCGCGCCGACGCCGGGGCAATACCTCGTGCTCTACGACGGCGAGGTCTGCCTCGGCGGTGCGGAAATCACCGGTGCGGAGCGCGTTGTCGACCCGGCGTGCGACCCGCGCGCAGTCGGGATGGATCCGGTTCCGGCTGCGGCTTTCGCCCGAACGGCCGTTGTGTCAGAATGACGGCCCCTCCGTGGGCCGTCTGCCGCGGAATACTCTCTCCGACACGGAGCACCCGATGGATCACAACGATTCACGACGCAAGTTCGTCGCCACCGGCGCCGCGGTCCTCGCTGCCGCCGCCACCACCGCAGCGCAGGCGCAAACCGCGTCGCGCCCCGACGCGACGATCGACATCCGCATCTTCCGCGCGGGCTTCATCGTCGGAGGCAGCGGCGGCAGCGGCACGCTGTACTTCCGCGACAAGGGTTACAACCTCGGCATCGGCGGCGTGAGCCTCGGCGCGACGATCGGCATCGCGCGCGCGGATTTCGTCGGCGAGGTCTACAACCTCAAGGAAGCCCGCGACATCGAAGGCACCTACACGGCCATCACGGCGAGCGCGGCCGCGGCCGGCGGCGTCGGCATCACCGAACTGCAGAACCAGCGCGGCGTGCGCCTGCGCCTGCAGGGCACGCAGATCGGCCTCATGGTCTCGATCGACCTGTCGGGCATGATCATCAGCATCCGCAACTGATCGCGCGTCCGCGCGGATTCCGATCCGCGCGGGAACGTCGCATCGTGCACGGGGCCGCGTTGCGGCCCCGTGTCGCTTCCGGCGGCGCCGATCAGAACGGGATGTCGTCCTCGAAGTCGTCGGGCTTCTTTCCGCCACCCGACGGTGCTCCGCCCCCGCGCGGCGCGCCGCCGCCCGAGCCGCGCGCGGGCGCGCGACCGCCACCGCCGCCGGACGGCTCTTCATCGCCGCCGCCGCCCGAATCGCGCCCGCCGCCGATGAGCTGCATGCGGTCGGCGACGACTTCGGTCGAGTACTTTTCGACGCCGTCCTTGTCCGTGTACTTGCGCGTCTGCAGCCGCCCCTCGATGTAGACCGAGCGGCCCTTCTTCAGGTACTCGCCGGCGATTTCCGCCAGGCGGTCGAAGAGCACGACGCGGTGCCACTCGGTGCGCTCCTGCTTCTCGCCGTTCTTGTCCTTCCACTGCTCGGACGTGGCGATGTTCAGGTTCGTCACCGCGCTGCCGCCGGTCGTGTAGCGCGTCTCGGGATCGCGGCCGAGGTTGCCGAGCAGGATCACCTTGTTCACCGATGCCATCGTTCAGGTCCTTCCGATCGAGAGGGGAGAATCCGGCGACGCCGGCGGGTTGGTCATCGTCGCGCCGGCGGCGAGCCACAGCAACGTCAGCAGCGCACCGGCGAGGTAGACCGCGGTCGCGCCGGCGTGCTTCAGGATGACGCCGGCGGTGGCCGCGCCGACGAACATGCCGAGGAACTGCATGCCGCTGTACACGCCGATGGCAGTTCCGCGCGCTGCGCGCGGCGCGAACCGCGTCACCATCGACGGCAGCGCGGCCTCGAGCAGCGTGAAGGCCGCGAAGAACACCGCGAGCCCCGCGACGAGCGCCGTCAGCGAACCGCCGGCGAACGCGAGGACCACCAGCGAGACGACGAGCGTCCCGATCGCCGACAGCAGCACGATGCGGCTGCGTTCCGGTCGATCGACCGCGCGAAAGAGCGGCATCACCACCGCCACCGCGACCACGAGCACCGGCAGGTAGACGGTCCAGTGCCGCTCGGCCGGGATGCCCGCGTCGCGCAGCGCGAACGGCATCTGCAGGAACAGCGCCGACATGACCGCGTGCAGCACGAAGACGCCGAGGTCGAGGCGCAGCAACTGGCCGTCGGCGAGTGCGCGGACGAAGCCCGCGCGATCGGCGGTGTGGACCGTCGAGGGGGCCTGCGGAATGCCCCACAGCACCACCGCGATCGCCGTGCACGCCAGCGCGCCGGTGAGCACGAACACGCCGGGCACGCCGATCGCGCCGGCGAGCACCGGGCCCGCGACCAGCGACACCGCGAAGGCCGCGCCGATCGTGATGCCGATCGCCGCCATCGTGCGCGTGCGCACTTCATCGCGCGTGAGGTCCGCCGCGAGCGCCATCACGGCGGCCGACACGGCGCCGGCGCCCTGGATCGCGCGCCCGGCGATGAGCCAGGGGAGCGTCGGCGCCCACGCGGCGACGAAGCTGCCCGCGGCGAACACCGCGAGCCCGGCGGCGATCGCGGGCTTGCGGCCGACGCGGTCGGAGGCCCAGCCGAACGGAATCTGCAGCAGCGCCTGAGCGAGTCCGTAGGCGCCGATCGCGATGCCGATCAGCGCGGGGTCCCCGCCGCCGGGGAGCGACTCGGCGTGCAGCGCGAGCACCGGCAGCACGATGAAGAGGCCCAGCATGCGGAGGCCCGAGACACCGGCGAGGCAGGCGGTCGCCCGCCGCTCCGCGGCCGTCATGCGGCTGGCGGCGCGCGGGCCTGCGGCGATCGACGACATGGGGATGGCGCTCGAGGGTGCGGCGGAACGAAGCATGCGGCGCGTGTCGCGGCCAGGGTGCCGCGTGACACGCCGAACACACTATACTAACAGGTTCGCTTCGCTCGCCTTCGTCCGTTCGGACAGGTCCGGCGGGCGGGCCGACTCCCGGGCACGCATGGACCAGATCCGCATCCGCGGCGCACGCACGCACAACCTCAAGAACGTCCATCTCGACCTGCCGCGCCACCGGCTGATCGTGATCACCGGGCTCTCGGGCTCGGGCAAGAGCTCGCTCGCGTTCGACACGCTCTACGCGGAAGGCCAGCGGCGCTACGTCGAGTCGCTCTCCGCGTACGCGCGCCAGTTCCTGCAGTTGATGGAGAAGCCCGACGTCGACCTGATCGAAGGGCTCTCGCCGGCGATCTCGATCGAGCAGAAGGCGACCTCGCACAATCCGCGCTCGACGGTGGGCACCGTCACCGAGATCCACGACTACCTGCGGCTCCTCTACGCGCGCGTCGGCGATCCCCACTGCCCGGATCACCCCGACCGGAAACTCGCGTCGATGACGATCTCGCAGATGGTCGACGCGACGCTCGCGCTGCCGGCGGACACCAAGCTCGCGATCCTCGCGCCCGTGGTCACGAACCGGAAGGGCGAGCATCTCGAACTCTTCGTCGAACTGCGCGCACAGGGCTTCGTGCGCGTGCGCGTCGACGGCAGTGTGCACGAGATCGACGCGGTGCCGAAGCTCGCGCGCACGACCAAGCACACGATCGAGGTCGTCGTCGACCGGCTGAAGGTCGCGCCGGACCTGAAGCAGCGGCTCGCGGAGTCCTACGAGACCGCGCTGCGCCACGGCGACGGCCGCGCGATCGCGGTCGAGATGGACACCGGGCGCGAGCACCTGTTCAGCTCGAAGTTCGCCTGCCCGGCGTGCAACTACTCGCTCGCCGAACTCGAGCCGCGCCTGTTCTCGTTCAACAATCCGGCCGGCGCCTGCCCGCGCTGCGACGGACTGGGCGCGATCAGCTTCTTCGATCCCAAGCGCGTCGTCGCGTTCCCGCAGCTCTCGCTCGCCTCGGGCGCGATCAAGGGCTGGGACCGGCGCAACCAGTTCTATTTCCAGTTGCTGCAGTCGCTCGCGAAGCACGCCGGCTTCGACCTCGAGCGGCCGTTCTCGAAGCTGCCGGAGCGCGTGCAGGCACTGGTGCTGAACGGTTCGGGCGACGAGAAGATCCCGTTCACCTACCTGTCCGAGCGCGGCCGGCCGATGACGCGCGAGCACGCGTTCGAGGGCATCCTGCCCAACCTCGAGCGCCGCTACCGCGAGACCGACAGCGTGATGGTGCGCGAGGAACTCGCGAAGTACCTGAACAGCAAGCCGTGCCCGGAATGCCACGGCACGCGCCTGAAGCGCGAGGCGAGGCACGTGAAGGTCGGCGCCGGTGCGTCGGCGCGCGCGATCTACGAGGTGTCCGCGTGGCCGCTCAAGGAGACTTCGCGTTTCTTCTCCGACCTCGCGCTCGAGGGACACAAGGCGTCGATCGCCGAGAAGATCGTGAAGGAGATCGTCTCGCGCCTCGCGTTCCTGAACAACGTCGGCCTCGACTACCTGTCGCTCGACCGCTCGGCGGAGACGCTGTCCGGCGGCGAGGCGCAGCGCATCCGGCTCGCGTCGCAGATCGGCTCGGGGCTCACCGGCGTCATGTACGTGCTGGACGAGCCCTCGATCGGGCTGCACCAGCGCGACAACGACCGCCTGCTCGCGACGCTGAAGCACCTGCGCGACTTGGGCAACAGCGTCATTGTCGTCGAGCACGACCACGATGCGATCCTCGCGGCCGACCACGTGGTCGACATGGGGCCGGGCGCGGGCGAGCATGGCGGACAGGTCGTCGCGCAGGGGACGCCGGACGACATCCGCCGCGCGGCGCATTCGCTCACCGGGCAGTACCTCGCCGGCCGGCGGCAGATCCCGATGCCCGAGCGGCGCCGCAGGCCCGATCCGGGACGCACGATGTCGATCACCGGCGCGCGGGGCAACAACCTGCGCGACGTGACGCTGGTGTTGCCGGTCGGATTGTTCGTGTGCGTGACCGGCGTGTCGGGCTCCGGCAAGTCGACGCTCATCAACGACACGCTCTACCTCGCGGTGGCGCGCCACCTCTACGACAGCGCGGAGGAGCCGGCGCCGTACGACGCGATCGAGGGCGTCGACGAGTTCGACAAGGTGATCAGCGTCGACCAGAGCCCGATCGGCCGCACGCCGCGCAGCAACCCGGCGACCTACACCGGGCTCTTCACGCCGATCCGCGAACTCTTCGCGCAGGTGAAGGAGGCGCGGGAGCGCGGCTATGGCCCGGGCCGGTTCTCCTTCAACGTGAAGGGCGGGCGCTGCGAGGCCTGCCAGGGCGACGGGCTCATCAAGGTCGAGATGCACTTCCTGCCCGACGTCTACGTCCCCTGCGACGTGTGCCACGGCCAGCGCTACAACCGCGAGACGCTCGACATCCGCTACAAGGGCCGGAACATCCACGAGGTGCTGTCGATGACCGTCGAGCAGGCGCACCCGTTCTTCGAGCCGGTGCCCGCGGTCGCGCGCAAGCTCGCGACGTTGCTCGACGTCGGCCTGGGCTACATCACGCTCGGCCAGTCGGCGACGACGCTCTCGGGCGGGGAGGCGCAGCGGGTCAAGCTCGCGCTCGAACTCTCGAAGCGCGACACCGGCCGCACGCTCTACATCCTCGACGAGCCGACGACCGGACTGCATTTCCACGACATCGAACTCCTGCTCACCGTGCTGCATCGGTTGCGCGACCACGGCAACACCGTCGTCGTGATCGAGCACAACCTCGACGTCATCAAGACCGCCGACTGGGTCGTCGACCTCGGGCCGGAGGGAGGGGCGGGCGGCGGGCGCATCGTCGCGGAGGGCACGCCCGAGGACATCGCGCGAAACCCGGCGAGCCACACCGGCCGCCACCTCGCTCCGGCGCTCGAGGCGCACGCCCGGCGTTCGTCCAAGGCGCCGGCGTCGCCTGCGAAACGCGCGAGCGGACGCAAGGCGTCGGGCGATCTCCTCGGGTGATCACGGGATCGCACCCGGGCGCGCAGCGAGCGTCGTGCTGCGCCGGCCGCGCGGCGAGAGCGACGTGCGCGTCCTGCGGAAGCCGCGCTGAACCGGTGGAGTCTCGTTCGACGGCGAGAACATGCGCCTGAGATCTCGCGCCGGATTGCGCGAATCCGGACACTCGTGCGAGCATCTGCGGACCATGACGTCGGCGCTCCGCCCTGCCCGGCAGGCCTTTCGCCGAACCGCCAGTCTCGTCGCATCGGCGGCGGCCGCCTGGCTCGGCACGGCCCTGGCGCAACCAGCGGACGTCCCGAAGACCTCGGCCGCCGTGCCGCCGCAGGCCACCATGCAACCTGCGCCGACGGCGCGTTTGCGCAAGCCGGAAGGCCGCCCGATGGTCTGCCTCGTGCTCTCGGGGGGAGGCGCTCGCGGCGCCGCGCACGTCGGCGTGCTGAAGGTCCTCGAGGAGTTGCGCGTGCCGGTCGACTGCATCACCGGCACGAGCATGGGATCGCTCGTCGGCGGCGCGTACGCGAGCGGCATGTCGATCGGGGAAATGGAGAAGCTGATCGGGACGATCCGCTCGGATCTCCTGTTCCACGACAACCCGCCGCGGCAGGAGAAGCCGATTCGCCGCAAGGAGGACGACCTGACGGTCCTCTTCGGCCTCGAACTCGGCGTGCGCGACGGCGAGATCCTGCTGCAGAAGGGACTGGTCAGCGGCATCCAGCTCGAGGCGGTGCTGCGGCATCTCTCGAAGGTGCGCGAACCGGTCCGCTTCGACGACCTCCCGATCCCGTTCCGCGCGGTCGCGACCGACCTCGTGACCGGCAAGCCGGTCGTGTTCGACCATGGCGACCTCGCGCGCGTGATGCGCGCCAGCATGTCGGTGCCCGGGGTGATGTCGCCGGCGCAGATCGACGGCAAGCTGCTCGTCGACGGCGGGCTGACCGACAACCTGCCGGTGGCCGCCGCGCGCGCGATGGGCGCCGACATCGTCATCGCGGTGAACCTCGGCACCCCGCTGATGACCCGCGACCAGGTTCAGTCGGTCCTCGGCGTAACCGCGCAGATGATCAACATCCTGACCGAACAGAACGTCCGCGCGTCGCTCGCGTCGCTGAAGCCGACCGACATCCTGATCGAGCCGGCGCTCGGCAACTTCTCGGCGGGGGACTTCGACCACCTGCCGAAGACCGTGCCGATCGGCGAGGCGGCCGCGAGAGCGGCGGCGCCGCGGCTGTCGGCGCTGGCGATTTCGCCCGAGCGCTACGCCGTCTTGCGCGCGCGGCATGCAGCGCCCCCCGAGGGACCGCCCGAGGTGGTCGCGAAGATCGACTTCCCCGGACTCCACCGGGTCAATCCTGCGGCGCTCTCGAATTTCATCGATACCCGGCCGGGAGAGGTCCTCGACCGCGATCGCCTCGACCGCGACCTCCGCCGGCTGTACGGCTCCGGCGATTTCGAGCACGTCGACTACCAGTTGATCCAGGACGCCGGCAGGCAGATCGTCTCGATCGACGCGATCGAGAAGTCGTGGGGCCCGGACTACCTGCGCTTCGGCCTCGGCTTGCAGTCGAACTTCAAGGGCGACAACACGTTCAATCTCGCGGTCAGCTACCGGAAGACGTGGATCAATCCGCTCGGAGCGGAATGGCGCACCGACGCGCAGGTGGGGCAGGTGTCGTACGTGGCCACCGAGTTCTACCAGCCGCTCGGCGCGCGCAACGGGCTCTTCATCGCGCCGCGGGCCTCGGTGTCGCGGCGCGACATCGATCTCTACTACCAGGCCCAGCGCATCGCGACCTACGACCTCGAGACGGCCTACGCCGGCATCGACCTCGGCGCCGCATTCACGCGCTACGGCGAGGTGCGCGTCGGTGTCCTCGCCGGGCACTCCCGGGCGTCGCTCGACACCGGCGCCCCGGAGTACGAACCCGATCCCAGCTCGGTCTCCCGCGGCGGATTCCGGTTTCGTGCGATCCTCGACCAGCTCGACAGCGTGAACTTCCCCCGCGCCGGTTTCGCGGCGACCCTCGACGTGTTCGCGTCGTCGAAGGCGATCGGCGCGCGCGACACCTATGTGCGCGGGGAACTGACCGGCGTCGCCGCCTACAGCTTCGGTCCGCACACGCTGATGCCGTCGATCCGGCTCGCGGGCAACGTGGGCAACGACGACCTGCCGGTCTACGACCTCGTGCAATGGGGCGGTTTCCTGCAGCAATCCGGGTTGCCCGCGGGCGCGCTGCTCGGCCAGCGCCTCACGTTCGGGCGGCTCGTCTACCTGTACAAGATGGCGGCATTCAAGCTGATTCCGGGGATGTACGTCGGCGCCTCGGCGGAAGTCGGCCAGATGAAGGCGCCTTTCGTGCCGGGCAACCTCACGGGAACGCTCGTGTCCGGTGCGGTATTCTTCGGCGTCGATACGCCGGTGGGTCCGGTGTACCTCGGCTATGGCGCGATGGACGGCGGCTATCGCAGCGCGTACTTCTTCCTGGGCCGTCCGTGAACGCTGCAACGCACCCCTTTCACTGCTGCGGCATCGGGCCGCGAGGAGTTCGAACGATGAAGTCGATGCTTTCCATGGTTGCCGCGCTCGTCGCGGCCGCGTTCCTGCCGTCGGTCGCGGTGGCGCAATCCGGGGCGGTGATCGCCGGCAAGGGTCCCGGCGTCGGCGGTGTCGCGCAGACCGTCAACGTGACCGCGACGATCACCGCGATCGACGCGAAGACCCGCGCGGTGACGCTCAAGGGGCCGCAGGGTCGCGAGATCACGCTGACGGCAGGGCCCGAGGTGCGCAACTTCGCGCAGATGAAGGTCGGCGACGCGGTCGACGTCCAGTACGTCGAGGCGCTGACGCTCGAACTGAAGAAGGGCGGCGGCAAGACGGTCCAGAAGTCGGAAGCGGCGGGAGCCATGCGCGCGAAGGAAGGTGCTGCGCCCGGCGGGGCGATCGGCCGGCAGGTGACCGTGATCGCCGACGTCGTCGCGCTCGATCCGGCCACGCAGACGGTGACGCTCAAGGGACCGCAGCGCACGGTGGAGCTCAAGGTGCGCGACCCGAAGCAGTTCGCATTGGTCGCGAAGGGCGACCAGGTCGAAGCGACCTACACCGAGGCCGTGGCGATCGCCGTCACACCCGCGAAGAAATGAGCGCGCGGGGGGCGCCGTTCGACCGCCGGCGCTTCGTCCTCGCGGTCCCGGCGCTCGGCGCGGCGTCCGCCGTCCTGTCGTCGACGGCCGCAGCGCAGACGTCCCTCGTTGCGTCCGAGTGCGCGGTGTTCACGCGCGAGCGCCAGCGCGACACCTCGCCCGACGCGGCGCTGCGCATGCTGGTCGAAGGCAACGAGCGTTTCGTCTCCGGCCGGACGATCAACTGCGACCTGCGCACGCAGGTGCGCGAGACCGCCTCCGGGCAGGCTCCGTTCGCGGCCATCGTCGGCTGCATCGATTCGCGCGTGCCGCCCGAACTCGTGTTCGACCAGCGGATCGGCGACGTCTTCTGCGCGCGCATCGCCGGCAATTTCGTCAACGACGACATCCTCGCGAGCCTCGAGTTCTCGACCGAGCTCTCGGGGGCGAAGCTCATCGTCGTGCTCGGCCACAGCGAGTGCGGCGCGATCAAGGGCGCGATCGACGGCGCGAAGCTCGGCCACCTGACGGCGATGCTGCGCGCCTTCGCTCCCGCGATCAAGGCGGCGAAGGCGACCGGCGAGGCGAACACGAAGAACAAGGCCTGGGTGCAGGCGGTCGCAGACGCGAACGCGAAGCTCACGGCCGCGCAGGTCACCTCGCGCAGCCTCGTGCTCCGGAAGCTGGTCGACGAGAAGAAGCTCCGCGTCGTGTCGGCGATGCACGATGTCGCCACCGGGCGCGTGACGTTCTCCGCCTGAGGCCCCGGCGCGAGCGCTCGCTGGCGCGCCGGGGGACGTCGCGTCAGGACCCTCCGGCGGACCGGTCGCCGCGTTCGCCCGCCTGCGGCGCACCTCCCGCGGCGCGGGCGCAAATCGCGGCGAGGATGCCCTGGAGGAGCGCCGTGGGCGTCGGCGGGCAACCGGGCACTTCGACGTCGACCGGGATCACGTTGGAGACCGCACCGAGGCTCGCGTAGCTCTCGCCGAAAATGCCGCCGTGGCATCCGCAGTCGCCTACGGCGACGACGAGCTTCGGCTCGGGCGTGGCATCGTAGGTCCGCCTGAGCGCGATGGCCATGTGTTTCGACACCGGGCCGGTCACGAGCAGCATGTCGGCGTGGCGGGGGCTCGCCACGAAGCGGATGCCCAGCCCTTCGATGTTGTAGCGGGGGTTGCCGAGCGCCTGGATCTCGAGCTCGCAGCCGTTGCACGAGCCGGCGTCGACCTGGCGGATCGCGAGCGCGCGGCCGAGCGTCGCGAGGACCTCGGCCTGGATGCGTGCGGCCTTCGCGAGCTCGCCGGCCGGCGCGGGAGGCGCTTCGGTGCACACCCCGACCTTCGCGATCTGTTTCAGCATTCTCAGCATCGTCAGAGGTCCTGTCCGCTGTAGGCGAGATTGAACGACTTGTTGATGAGGGGGAAGTCGGGGACGATGTTCCCGATCACCGCGTGCTCGACCACCGGCCAGTTCGACCACGACGGATCGTGCGGATGGCAGCGGCGGATCGTGCCGCCGGGGCCGGTTTCGAGCGCGACCAGCACCGGGCCGCGCCATCCCTCGACCGCGCCCAGGCCGAGCTTCGCGGGGACGGGCTCCGGGAGCGCGGCCCGGATGACGCCTTCGGGGATGGCGTCGACGATCGCACGTACGAGCCGCAGCGATTCGGCGAGCTCGTCGAACCGGACCGCGACGCGCGCGGCGACGTCGCCGCCGTCGTCGACGCACTTCCGCACCGCCAGCACGTCGTAGGGCGCCGACGGAAAGTCGACGCGCAGGTCGCGCGCCTGGCCGCTCGCGCGGCCGGCGAGGCCGGTGAGCCCGAGATCGGCCGCGAGTTCGGGCGCCACGCGGCCGCAGGTCCGGAAGCGGTCCTGCAGTCCGTCGTGCTCGTCGTAGATGCCGCGCAACGTCGCGACCTCCGCGGCGAGCCGCTTCGCCTCGGCAGCCATCGACGCGAGCCTGCCGCGCTCGACGTCGTGCGCGACACCGCCGGGCACGACGGCGTCCATCATGAAACGGTGGCCGAACGCGTCGCGGCTCGTGCGCACGAACTCTTCGCGCAGGCGCGAGAACTGCGCGAGTCC
>JAANMW010000407.1_pt1 | contig 50127 bp, 54 predicted proteins | sample 7279671 | NCBI WGS metagenome assembly JAANMW01 (sample SAMN14094541, study PRJNA606508) | bioreactor metagenome | isolation source: A lab-scale SPAN reactor treating ammonium-rich wastewater day 247 | place: Ireland: Galway | collected 2017-09-19 | reverse complement strand
CGCCGGACGGAAGTTACGTCGAGGTCTATTGCCCGATTGCCAAGGCCAGTTGGTTGCAGGCCGGCGAAACGGTCAGGAATCCCTACCTCGGTCCGAGGTCCGCCACGCCGACGTGGGGTTGGACGTGTTCCGGCGTGATAAAGGCCAGATTTGAAAATGCTTCCTTGTCCAGAAGCTAGTCCCAGCAGGAGTCCCGAGATGACGAAGACCAGCACACAAGTTTCGATAACCGCGGCTCTCGCGGCGGTCCTCGTCGTTTCCATGACAAGCGAGACGAGTGCTTCTGCACGAACCGACGCTGCCAGGATTCCTGCGAATCCGATGTGCTGCGAGGAGGTCCGCTCAACCGATGAGGCGGTCGTCGCTTCGGTGACAGCACCGCCGCTGGCGCTGGCGGCCAACAACAACGCGCAGGCGCGATTCCCAGTGGCCGCCGAGGTGACGAGGCTCATTCCGCATGAAAGTCCGAGCCTCCTCGCGTCGGCTGCTACGATTGCGCAAGTGCCCGCGCTTGAAGATCACGTCGGCCTTCAGTACGCGCGTGCGATGGGCTCGCTCACAAACGATCTCGTCGGTCTCGAATTCCAAGCTCCCGCCACGCAGAACAAGGAAGTGAAATCGTACCCGCTGGAGTTTTCGGGGCAGACCGACATAGCGGGCGGGACGACGGACTGGCTGACTGTGCGGCGCGATTTCACGTCGCGCCACGATGCGTTGATCAGCGGCGACAAAGCGACAGGTCTTTCATTCGCATTCAGCCGTTCCGCTCGCAGCAGGCTTTCCGTCAACGCGAAAGCGGAGGGAGCAACCGGTGACTGGCGCGGCCGCGCTGCCACCGATTTCGGTCAGTTTGCCAGCGGCGGATTCTGGGGCGGGGATGACTCAAGGAAAGAGTCGGAAGGTCTCAGGCTCTTTAGCTGGAGATGGTAAACAGCGCGAAACACAACGAACCACGAAACCGAATCACAACGAGAAAGGAAATTGTATGAGCAGAATCAAAGCAAAAGGCGCTTTAAGAAGCGTGTTCACCAGGCGCGCCGCGACAACGCTGGGACTCTTCGCGGTGGCGGCCTTGGTTGGAGGTTGCACCACGTACGTCAAACCCGGGGAAGCGGGGCTGCGCTATCGAAGCTTCCATCGCCCTGCCTTGGAGCAGACGGCCAAGTCAGAAGGCATCTATTGGCGATGGCCGTGGAACGATGTCAAAATCTACGACGTCACGTGGCAGAGCAAGAGCGAACGGGTTGAAATCCTCACGGCGGACGATCTGCACGTGCAAACCACAGTCACGGTGACATTCCGTCCGAACCAGGCGAAACTCTATGATCTGGCGACACAGCTCGGCCCGACGTATTACGAACAAGTAATCCGGCCGCCGTTCCAGACCATTTCCCGAAGCGAGTTCGCAAAGCATCCGCACAACCAGCTCGCCAAAGACTCGGCGACGATGGAGAACGATATCCTCGGGAAACTCCGCGCGGCCATCGAAGGCAAACCGATCGAGATCGACCGCGTTTCCATAGATCACATTGACTACGACCGGTCCGTCACAGCGGCCATTTCGGCCAAGGTCGCTACGGAGCAACAGGTGAAACAGAAAGAACTGGAGGTCAAAATCGCCGAGCACGCCGCGGAGATCGCGCGCACTCAAGCGCGGGGGCAGGCGGACGCGGTACAGATCAACGCCGAGGGGGAAGCCAAAGCCATAGTCATCAAGGGCGAAGCCCAATCCAAAGCGCAGGCGTCCATCAATCAAACGCTCACGCCGGAGTATATCCGCTACAAAGCCTTCGACAATTCGGCGACGCGTTACTACTTCGTCCCGGTCGGCAAGGACGGTTTGCCGCTCATAATCAACGCTGCTGAACGCGACAGCGTGCCACGCTGAGGGTTGCCGGCCGCATCATTTTTGCAGACGCCACCGCAGGATCGATTCAACAGAAAAGCAAACTAAGAAAAAAATCGCATGAGTCATTCCGATTTCACGGCCGCCCACGTTCAATGCGTGGTGTGCGAAAACATCATAATTGGCGACGACTGGTTCGCACGCGTGAAACACGGCGAATGGACCGTGACGCTCTGTAGCGAGCCATGCGCGAAAGCGTTCTACGCGCAACGGTTGCCGGGCCTCCGACGGCTCGCGTTGCTGGCAGCGCATCCGTCGCTCAAATGGCCTCGGGCAAGCGTCAGATTTGAAGAACTTGCAGCAACACCATGAAAACCCGGAGTCTCTCTTTCTATGTCACGCTCTGGATGGCTGTGGTCATCGCTGCCAGCATGGCCGCCTACGCCGTGTACGAGCGCCAAACGATGCCCGATCTGCCGTTGAGCGAATTGGTGACCCAACATCTCGGCCATGTGCTCGGTCTCGGCATCCTCATTTACGTCCTGTCCTGGGCCGTCTTCTATTTTGTCCTCCTGCGCCCTCTGAATCGCATTTACCTCCACCTCTACACCATCGGCGCCGGACAGCTTAAAGCGCTGGAGCTCGATTCGAACGTTCGGGAAATCCGCACCATTGTAGACGGCGTCAACCTGATGCTCTCCCGGCTTAAACTCGGCGGAGACAGCGACGCGCTGGAACTGGCGCAAACTCGCATCGCCGAAATCCAGGAGATAACTCGCCAGTTGACCACGCCGGATCATGAACACATCAGTGTCCTGCTGGACAAGCTCGCGGATTTGCAGAAAAGCCTGCCGAACATCCTCGTTCGCCGGAGCATGCCACCTCCGACGCCTGCCCCCGGCCAGGTGTCTCCGAACCACGAGCACCCATGAACCCTAGCGCGGAACCGATCCCATCGCGCACGAGAAACCAACTCGTGCCGGGCCGCGTTGGCGAACCGAGATGCCTTCGTTTGATTGAAAGACGCCCGCGTTCCAACGGGCTTGCGCTCTTGCTGTGGGTGATGCTTGATTACCTCCACGGTTTGTCCGTTTTTCGACAGACCGGTCCGTGTGTCACCGTGTTCGGCTCCGCCCGCACGCGCCCGGAAGATACCAACTACCAACTTGCCCGGCGAATGGGCGCCGCCATCGCAAGGCTCGGGTTCACCGTGATGACAGGAGGCGGCCCCGGCATCATGGAAGCCGCCAATCGCGGGGCCAGGGAAGCAGGTGGACGCTCCGTTGGCTGCAACATCGAGCTTCATTTCGAGCAACATCCGAATCCCTACCTTGACCGCTGCGCGACGCTCCGTTTTTTCTCCGCCCGCAAGATGCTGCTCGAAAGATATTCGTACGCGTTCATCGTCTTTCCAGGTGGAGCGGGCACTGTGGACGAGTTGTTCGAGACGTTGACGCTAATCCAGACCGGCAAGATGGAACCGTTACCCATCGTGTTGATGGGCGCGGAGTATTGGCGCGAGATGATGTGTTTCGTTGAAAAGATGGCAGAGGCAGGCACGATCAGCGGGGGCGACCCGCAGTTGATTTACGTCACGGATTCGGTGGAAGAGGCCATCGCGCACCTTCGCCGCCACGCCATCGCACCCTTTGGCCTGCGTTTGGCAGCGCGCCGACCCTGGCGATGGTTCAGCCGCCGCATTCGACATGGAACTGACGCCCGCCTCCGTTCGCCTGGAGGCGCGACTGCCGTTTGAACGCGCAAATTAACAACGTGGAACCCTCGTACTGGGTTCACGACCTCAGTTCATTCCTGGTGCGATTCTCGGATTCATTGGGCATTCGCTGGTACGGCGTGGCTTACATCCTGGCATTTCTCGTCGCCGCACTGTTGTTGCGCCTCTATTGGCGGGCAGGCCGTTCGCCGGTTGAGCCGAAAATCCAGCCGGGTTTGATGACGGCCATCATCATCGGCGTGTTGGTGGGCGGACGGCTTGGCTATTTCCTTTTGTATTCTCCGGGGGCGCTCGTGCGAGAACCCTTGGCACTGCTGCGGATTTGGGACGGCGGCATGGCCAGTCACGGCGGATTTGTGGGCGTGTGCCTCGCACTGATTTGGTTTGTGCGAAGGCATCAGTTGCCGTGGCGGTCCACAGCCGATGTGTTGGTGACGCTCGCGCCGCCAGGTTTGTTTTTCGGACGGTTGGCCAACTTCATCAACGGCGAGCTTTGGGGCACGGTGAGCTACGTGCCGTGGGCGGTCATCTTTCCGACGAGCGCTCCGACCAGCACGCCGCTGGCGGAGATTCCGCCACGCCATCCTTCACAACTTTACGAAGCGCTGCTCGAAGGGTTGTTTCTCTGCGTTTACACCCAGGCGCGTTTCTGGCGCAGCAACGTGGTCCGCGAAAAGCCAGGGCATTTGGCAGGCGAATTTCTGATTCTTTACGCAGCGGTTCGCGCCGTGGGCGAACTCTTCCGCGAACCCGACGCTCCATTGCTGTTCGGCTTGAGCCGGGGCACGTTTTATTCGCTGTTTCTGGTTCTTGGTGGATTGATTCTTCTGGCCACCAGCCGCCGGAAGCCGCAAGGCCCAGCCAGGGATCTCCCATAACTCTGATTCGGCCTCAGTTCCGCTGTCGGGTCATCCTCTGACCCATGCTGCAGATGCGAGGGAAATCACGGTGGCAATCGTATGAACAGGAAGAGATGAAAGCATTGAGCATCACTCCGTCACGTTGGTTCAATAATTGGTTTGAAGTGCCCGTAATCCGGCGGATTCCCCGATGTTGCCAACAGTATGCCGGCCATTCGCAGGCGAATCAGAACCACGCTGCCCATCTGCGCCGCCGACGCCGGGTGCGCCCGTTTCCCGCCGGGAAGTGCGCGAACAAGCCAAGTTTCATCGGTCAACTCGCCTAACGCATGGACTCTGAAACGAACAAGATTCTCGTCGTGGATGACAACGCCATCACGGCGCGCTGGGTGGGTTACGTGACTGGTTGCGTGGGCTTCAATGTCGCCCTGGCTTTCAATGGTGAAGAGGCGCTGAACCGGCTCGCCGAAGAACAATTTGTCACGGTCATCAGCGACTTGGAAATGCCACGGATGAACGGCTTTGAGCTATTGCAAAACATCCGCCTGCTCTACCCGGACATGCCGGTGATCTTGATGTCCGCGTCTTGGGATCAGGAACGGCGGGAAGCAGCGCGAGCGTATGGCGCGCAGGCGATGCTTCAGAAGCCGGTGAACACGGACCAACTCACCGGATTGTTCGGCGGCGGCCGGGAGACGCCTCGCGACCCTGTGCCGCAAGTGCCCGTCGTTCCCGTCCTGTCAGTCCCTCACTAACCAACACAATCCGTTATGAACTCAAAGAAACTCAACACAATCGTCAGTCTTGGTGCGCTGCTCTTGCTGGGCGCGTTCATTGCCGGCTGCGCTTCCTCGCGCACTCAAGTTACAGAAGAACGGAAGTTCATTAAATTGCATCATGTCGCCAACACGGGCGCGGAGTTGAACCTGAAAAAAGGCGATGCCATAGCGATGGCCTGTGCCAAATGTAAAACGGTTCTCTACGCCGATGTGAACAGACCGAGAACGCGGTTCTTCACTCCGTTCGAGCATCGTCACTACTGCCCGGGCTGCAAGTCCGTCATCACGACCACGGGCGCAGGATTCAAGTTGAACGAGCAGGTCAAACACACGTGTGACATTTGTGGCGATGATTCAGTCTTCTGCTGTGCCACAAGCAAGAGCGCGTCGCCCACGGAGGGGATGGAGAAGAACTGACCGGCGGATGACATCAAGAAACGGACGCATGAAAGAAATCAAAGCCTACGTGAGACCCGGATCGCTGGCGCAGATCATTGATCGCCTGGAAGGGGAAGGCGCGCGCGATTTGGCCGTCACCCGCGTGGATGCCATCGGCGCGCTGGCCGAGGCCGAGGACGATCGCCTTCGGCGAGGTCACAAGTATGGGGAGCAATACTCCGACATGGCCAAAGTCGAAATCGCCTGCGCCGACGCCGAGGTGGAACGCTTCGTGAAGGTGCTCAAGGAAGCGTCCGTCAACGGCGTGCGCAGCGACGGGCGCATTTTTGTTCTGAACATCGAAGCTGCCATCAATTTCGGCGATGGCCGCAAGTCGTAGCACCGTTTCCACGCTGCCGTAGCGCGGACTTTCAATCCGCCGCCTTCGCGAGTTTCCACAGTTGTGGGATCTCCAGCTTCTCATCGACCGGAAATCCACGCCAGAGTGGCCGTGTTCAGACACACTCTCAGCAATCCTTTTCTACACCCGTCAGTCGAGGGAAGCCACCGTTCCCGGCGTAATGAAGAGAGAAGACGTTATGAAAACTTTCGAAATCAACATTCAGGAGTGGTTCAGGGTCGCTTTCAGAGTTCCAATCGCGTGCGCGCCGTCAACGACTCAATCAGAAAGGAGACGCATGAACAGAACGTGCAGACCCATCGCAAGAAATCACTCGCTTCATCCGCGCTGTGTCTATTTGGAATTCGTCAATCGCAATGCAAGCAGGGTGTCCGTCGCCGGGTCGTTCAACGAATGGCGACCGACCGCGACACCGATGATTTCGATGGGCGGCGGCTGGTGGGTCAAAGGTCTCGTGCTGCCGCCTGGACGCCACGAATACCGCTTGGTCGTGGACGACCAGGAAATGCCAGACCCAAACGCGCCTCAGACGACGCGAGGTTCAGACGGGAGAGTCAACTCGGTGTTGGTCGTCCCGGAAAAGACAAGCACATGAGGAAAGGTTTCCACTGGTGAAATCCAACAATCTTCAATCCTGCCTCCTCGGCGCAATCGTTCTGATTGCGGCCTGCACACCCGCAGCCCAAGCAGCTATCAGCGCGCAAGCGTCGGACAGTCCCGTGCTGCCCGTTGGCGCGGCAGCAACCGTTTTCGATTACTACTTCAAAATCCAAACGGCGCTGGCCCAAGACTCCATGGAGAGCGTGGCGGTCAATGCTTCGGTCATTGCCGGAATTGTGCGCAAGGACACGGCCAGCGGGTTTCCGTCCGCGCTCGCCAGCCACGCTGATGCGTTAGCCAAGGCGAAGGACATCGCGGGGGCTCGCCAGACGTTCAAAGCCGTGAGCGGTTATCTCATCCAGTATTTGAAAGCCAGCCGAGTTCCCATTGGAACATTTCACGAAGTGCATTGCTCAATGGCCAATCTTAATTGGCTTCAAAACGACAGGACTGTGCGGAATCCGTATCTGGGCAAGTCCAGGCTGAATTGCGGCACGTTCAAGAGTTGAGAGGCCCGGTCCGAAGGATTCGAACTGCTGAGGAACTCCTCTGAATCCCGAAGGCCGGCCTCGAATGAAATGAAAGAAATCAAAGCATACGCGAGGCTGACCACCGCCTCGCTCGCGGTCGTGCTATTCGCCGGTTGCGCCCACGTCAAGCCGCAGGCGCTTCCAAAGGCGCGCACTGTGCCGCAGTTCAACGCGCGCACGTTGGACGATTCCGGCTTGCGGCAGTTTGTCGAACAACACCTCGGCCGTCCTCTGGCGACGTGGCCGCTGGAATCGTGGGATTTTCCAAAGCTGACGCTCGCCGCGCTCTACTTCCATCCGAGTCTTGACGCGCCACGTGCGCAGCAGCGCACGCAGCGCGATTCCAAAGCCGGGCATCCAGCCGATTCGGCCCGTCTCCGCGCCGCGGCCGTTGCGGGGCAAGTGCGGACGTCATTGCGAACCAACTTGCTCGCCTACGTCGCGGCCGAACGCCGGCAGGAACTGCTGCGCCAGTTGGAAGCCACTCAGATGGAGTTGGCGCAAGTCGTGGAGAAACGGCTGACCGATGGCGCGCTTCCACCCGTCGAACTCTCGCTGCTGCGGATTCAACTGGCCGAAACGCGATTGGAGATGATTCAGGCGCTCCAGGAAAAAATGAATTTCCGCGAACGCGTGGCGGATTCGCTTGGGTTGCCAGTGAAGGCCCTGTTTGAGGTCGAAGTCACGTTTGATGTGTCACTCCCCGCCCGCCACGGTCTTGACGCTCGCAATCTGCGACGTCATGCCCTGCGAAACCGCGCGGATGTTTTGCTCGCTGTGGCGGATTACAGCAGCGCTGAGGCGGCGCTCCGCCACGAGATTCTCAAATGGCATCCCAAGACTCGCCTCAATCCGGGTTGCTCGTGGGACGCCAACCAAGACCGATGGGCCATCAACCTGAAACTCGATCAATTCACCAACTACAATGAAGGCCAAATCACCCGGATGGAATCGCGCCGGATTGAAGCCGCCGCCCACCTGCTTAACTTGCAGCCAGAAATCATTGAAGAACTCGACCGCCGTGCGGCGGCTTATCGCGAGCGGCTGCAAGATGCGAGTGACATTGGCAGACTGACCGCCGCCATTCGCAGGCAGCACGACGCTGTCGAAGCGCGATTCAAAGCAGGAGACGCCCTCCGGCTCGAATTGATTATGGCCAGGCTGCAGTTGTTGCCCGCGCAAATCGCGCAACTTGACGCTCAAGAAAGACTTCAAGAAGCCCTGGGCGCACTGGAGGATGCCGCGCGACTTCCCGCCGATTGGACAGACCCTTCGATGAATGTCGAACCCGAACGGCCTTCTCGCAGGCCGCCGGTGATACCGAACCCAGTCATTATCCCGAAGGACGCAATATGAAATGCAAAAAGGTGACGGCCATCATTCGGACACACAAACTCGACGAGGTCGAGTCGCGCCTCAAAGAAATCGGCGTCCGAGGCATGACCGCCTTTTACGTGTTGGGGTTTGGTAAGGAGACCGACTTTTTCAACCCGAACAAGCTCAGCAGGCATTTGAAATTGGAGATTTGGACGACCGAGGAAAAAGCGCAGCAAGTTGCCGATGCTATTATTGAAGCGGCGCACGTTGGTCTTGCCGGCGATGGCATGGTGTCCATCGCGCCCGTGGACGAGATTCTGCGCATACGAACAAAACACCCGGCCACCGAGGCTGAGGTCTGACCGCTGTGGAACATGGAACTGGCAACGCTCGCATTAGCCCTTGCTCTTGGCGGCATCGTTGGCCTTTCGCTGGCTTTGACCGGCGGCGGAGGAACGGCGTTCGCCGTCCCGCTGCTGGTGTATGGCTTGAAGCTCGCTCCGCATCGCGCGGTCTGCGTCTCAATGGCCGCCATCGGCGTGACGACGGCGCTGGCGACTATTCAGAAACTTCGCGCAAAGGAAGTTGATGTCCGCGCCGGATTGGTTCTTGCCGTGGCCGGAATGTTCGGCGCGCCAGCGGGCGCTTGGATTGGCCGCTTCGTTCCTGAGAATTGGCTGCTCGTGATGTTCGCTTCCATGGTTTTGCTGGTCGGAATTCGCATGTTGCTTCCATCGTCCGCAAAGACGAACGAGAGTCGCGCAATCGCTGAATCCGCACCGCACACCAAGGCTCGGTGGAAAAGCGCGCGGTCGTTCACCTTGCCGAGTGCTCGCACACTCGGCTTGTGCGCCGCAGGTCTCGTGACCGGATTGCTCGCCGGACTGCTCGGAGTCGGCGGCGGTTTCATCCTTGTGCCCGTGCTCGTATTGTTCGGCGGAGTTGAGATTCACCGCGCAGTGGCGACCTCTCTCTGTGTCATCGCATTGATCAGCATTCCCGCGACAGCATCTCACTTGCTCGCGGGCCAAACGATTCCGTTGGACATCGCGGCACTCTTTGCCATCGGCGCAGTGCTGGGTTTGAAACTCGGTTCAAGGTTGGCCGCGAAGCTGTCCGGTCCTCGGCTGCAACAACTGTTTGGCGCGACCATGCTCGTCATGGCCGCCCTGATATTGCTCCACAACGTCAAGCCAGCTTGATGCACGCGAGCGCCGGACGCCGACAGTCTCCCATCACGACTCCCAGCGCACCACTGCGTCCCGCGCTTCCAACTTGAGGTGCATGGGCGCTTGCACGTAACCTCATGCCAGCCAGAAAAACAGAATGAACACACTGCGCACTCTCATCACTCGCTGGCGCGAAGACACAGGCGGAACGTATCGCACGTGGTTCTTGTGGGAAGAACGCCTGAAAAACTTTCGCTCCATCCGACGCGGGTTGGCGGAAGTCGTGAGGGACATCGAGGCCGGCACATTCGGTTGCGCCTATCGCGGTTCGTCGCTGGAAGTCGTGGTCGGCTCGATCGCCGAGCAGCGCCAACTTTTCAAGGGGGCAGACCATGCGTTCCTCTGGAAACCGAAGCTGCGCATCCCGGATATCTATGAGAATCGCGACCACCAGCTTGCCTTCGGTCGCTTCTTGAATCGCTGCGATTGCTGCACAACTGAAGCCGACATCATCTCGGCCATTCACCAATTGGATGCCCGCCACATCAAAGGTCTTGGACCGGCCGTGGCGAACCTCCTTTACTTCATTCATCCCACGTTTGTGCCGCCCTTCAACACGGCCATCGTCAAAGGTTACAATGCTTTGACCGGCGCGAACGTGAAGCTCGGCAAGTGGGGCGAGTATCTGGCGATGCGTGCCGGGATTCTCAAACTCAACCAGGAGCATCGCGACCTGTTGTCCAACGACCTCGGCGCTGTCGGCGGTTTGCTGTTCGATCTCGGCACGGGCCGCTATGCCGCGCCACCACAGGCGGACGATGCGGCTGCCCTTGCCGCTTGGGAAGCAGAGCTGCAAAAAGTTCGCGAGGAAAGCGCCGCCGCGCACAAAGCGACACAGCGCGCCTCCGAGAGCGACTTCAAACACACGGAAATCCAAGGCTGGCTGCGCGACCTCGGCCATGCGTTGGGCTTCGACGTGTGGGTCGCCGCCAACGACCGCGGACGGCCTTATGGCAACGGCCAGTTGAGCAGCGGTTGCCTTGAAACATTGCCTGCGTCAGTCGCCAACGCGCCGGGTGCGGACGCCGTTCGGCTGATTGACATTCTCTGGCTGCAACGGGGGAGTGACCGCGTGGCGGCAGCATTCGAAGTTGAACACACCACCTCGATCTATTCCGGCATTATGCGAATGCTGGACCTGGCGCTGGGTGCGTCCGACCAAACCGCGCGAGGGCTTTTCCTGGTCGCCCCTGACGACCGCGAGGACGAAGTCCGTTCGCAACTCATGCGCCCGATTTTCCGTCGCGTGTCAGACCTTCAAGTTCGCTTCCTGCCTTACGGCGAGCTGCAAAAGAATCGCGAAGCCATTGCCAAGTTTGGTGAGGGACTGAAAGCCATCAACGCCATTGCGCGACAACTCGTCTAAACGACTCAATTGATGGCGAAGGCGGGTTGGCTCTGGCTTTCGAACGGTGCGAACCATTGGTCGTACTGGTTAAGGAAGGCTTGCATAGTCAAATCCTCGAGCACCTGTCGGAAAGCCTCCTTGTTTGGGCGAGGCTCAGGGATCATCCCCAGCACGATGTCGTGTTGCCGATCAGTATCCAAATCGGCTGCCTGAAGATTGACGCGAGCCTGACTCCAGTCGGCCACCTTGCCCGTCTCCTTTTTGACTTCCGAATCAATTGCGGCCAGCGCATCGATCTTCGCAGGATTCGGCAATCCTTCGGACAGCTTCTCGTAATATTGCCCCAACGTCACAGGCCCGATGCCGCCGATTGGCTTTATCCCATCGGAATCATCGCCCGTGCAGGCGAGGAAGACCGCCATATCCGGGCCGGTCAACCTTGCTTTTGTTGGAAGGAATCCCTGTTTTAGATGTGCATCAATATTCGCGGCGGTGACCAATTGCTTCTTTTGTGGATTGTAATGGCCGACGTTGGTTGTGACCAGTTGGAGCAAGTCCTTGTCGTAAGAAACAATCACCGCGGGTTCGCGGCTCGATTGGACGGCCTTGGCGATGAGGTCTTCTGCCTCCATGCCGGGAAATTCATCGCGAGCGCCGACTACCGCGATGCCGAGATGTGGAAGGCACTGCGCTAACCGATGAAGTTGCTGACGGAGATATGGCGAGCCGGTCTTGCGCTTGTAAGTGGGCAAAAGTTCTGCGCGAAATCCATCCTGTGACGAATCCGCGAACGCGATGGCGCGGGCGGGCCGCTGCTTTGCCAACGTGTGCAGTTGGTTGAACGTCCCGACCAGTCCCCATGTGGGTTCTCCCGTGACTTTCGAGGTGACCTGCTGCGGATTCAGGCCGCGAGGACCGGGCATGTACGCCAGCCGGTGGAGGAAGCCGGTCAGGTCAATATAACAAGTGCTGCCGGGCGGCAGCGGCGGAGGCGCTTGTGCAAGCTTCATTCCTCCATTTTAGGTCGGACGCACCAGTGATGCGCGGCGGGCGGTTTTCTTCTCGGCGAAAGACACGCAGTTCCAGAGCCGCGGTAACAACTACGACTCTTCTTCTTCCATCTCCGGCACATCGCCCTGCGCAAGGTTGCTCTCCACTACGTTGGCCGGGACGCCGGAGGCTTTGGCTTGAGCGACGAGTTGCTCCAGCTTCACCTTGCCCTCCACGCACGCCTTCTCCGGATCACCGATTCCGAAGACCTGCTGCGATAGCAAAAGCTTCTGAACCTGACGATCCCAACCTGCCGTCGGGTCGGGTTGGATGTGACGGAGAGCTTCCGCGGTCACTTGGATATCCCGCAAAAACTGCCGCTGTTCGGCTGTGGGCACAAAGATACCCGGACTGTTGGCCGCCGGCGCTGTGCCGCCCGCGTCTTCAGCCGGGCGCGAGCTTTGAGTATCGCTTGCGATTGGGGTTTTGGCGTCCTTGTCCGCCGAATTGAGTTCCTGGAGATACCACGCTCCTTCGGCGAGAAAGAAATTCTGGATGTGGTCGCCGGCATCCGCGCTGATGCCCGTGATTTGGTCATCCTGATAGGTGAACACGTTGGCCAGATGCTCCCGTCCCTGGTCATACAGAGCCACCACGTCTTCCCTGGTGTACACCTCGACCAGCACGAACGGCTCTGTGATTTCCGCGAGTGGCTGGCCGGATTGGTTGTAGCGGAACGTCCCGCCATGGGTGACGATTTTCAGTTGCATAAATTTCTCTCCATTCTAGGGCTCTTGAGTTGTCCTGTTATTTGAGTTGGACGAGCGTTTCCTTCAGACCGGGAACACCGGTGATGTTCCTGGCCAGCGCGGGTTGTTCTTTGAGCGCTTGCGCCACCAGATCGGGGGCTTTTGCGGTCAGGCGCTTCAGGAAGACGGCTGCCTGGGCCGGTTCCAATTCCGGCAGATGCTTGAGAATCATCAATAGCCTCGGCTTTTCTGGACGAGCTTCGAAGACCTGCACCCAGCTGCGGACTTTCCCGATGATGGGACCGGCTTCCTGCAACTCCTCTTGCGCCGCTTCTTGCAGGTAATGCAACAACGTGCGCTGGGTGCCGTCGCGAAAGGTGGCATTCTCGTAGCCAATGGTGCCCGACAAGTGATGGAGCAGTTGGTTCCACAACTCGCTCTTGGGTTCCATGCGCGCGAGTTGTGTCTCGGTGTATCCCTTCAAGATGTCGTTGGCATAGTCCCAGGTGCGCGGCGTCGCGTAAGGCTGAACGGCTTCAACCATTTCTTTGGTGAAATAGCACAACCGGTCCGGGTTGCTGGCGATGAAACCCCGGATGCCGGGATTGATGTGGCTGCCCCAATTCAGCCACTCGAGATGATTGAAGGTGAGTTCATGCAGGTTAACCCGGGAGATGATGGGGCTGGGAATGGGGTGAACGGCCTCGGAATCCTTCGGCCGGTTTCCAGCGAGCACGATGCGGTTTTGTTTTGGAAAATTGTAGCTGCCCGTGATGCATCTTTTTTGAGTCGCCTGAAAAATTGGCACCTGGGTGCTGGGCGGCACCGTGTTGAACTCGTCGAAGAAAAACACCCACAACTCGGGATCGTCGGTAGCGGGAAATTCAAAGTTGTGCGCGTAGTAGGTCACGAGCCCGCTCGTGTTGGCCTTGATCCGATCCGGGTGAACCTTTCTCAATTCCTCCAGAGCAATGACGCGCGGGATGCCCTTGAGTTCGCTCGCGTCGTAGCACGACAGCGGAATCACGCACAGGTTGGCTTTCAATTCCCGACAGACGTCCTCGACCAGGGCCGTTTTGCCGACTCCCGGCGGTCCGATGAAGCAGGTCGGAAGATCAATGTCCTTGTGCATGTTCTGAAGCAGAATGCGCCGGCCAATTGCGTAGCCGATCGCCCGCTCCGGGAACAAAGGTTCTGCCAGGTTCTTTTGCATCGTTTTCAGGTCGGAAGGAATTCGGTTCAGTGCAGGCGGCGTGGCATGGCCAGATACATGCAGTTGTGGCCCTGAAACACCAACGGTGATTGCGGCCCTTGGAGATCGAATCTTACCTGGGCGTCGGTGCTCGCCTCGAGCGCTTCGGCGATGTAGCGCGGTGCGAATACGGTCGTGCAGGTTTCCCCCTGATAGTCCATCTCCAGCGACTCGTGAAACTTGCAGGTGGTCTGGGCCTGGATCACCAGCCGGCGCCCTTCAAAATGCAGATCGACCGTGCCCTCCTTTTCCTCCACTGCGGCGCTGGCACGCTTCAATGCCTGCAACAACGCTTCCCGTGAAATGCTGTTTTCCCGCTGCAGCGGTCGGATAAACTTGTGGTAGTTGGGGTAATTCCCTTCGACTTGGGAGAAGATGAGCCGATAGCGCCCGTTGGTGACCGTCTCACATTCGAAGCTGACCTGGCGCTCTCCTACCGTGCAAGTGACTTCGCTCTTCCAGGTCAAATGCGAGGCGAGCAACTTGGCGATGGCGCTGGGGATGATGCATTGCTCGTTCGGGTCGGAGGGTGGTGTGGTCGGGGTGAATTCTACCAGCGCCAGGCGCCGGCTGTCGGTGGCCACGACGCGTCCCTGTCCGTCCGGAAAGTGCAGGTAACACCCGCACAAGACATGTCGTTCGTCGTCCACGGCTGCGGCGAAAACAGTCCGGCGGAGCGCCATGCAAAGAGTGGCTTGATCCACTTTGAACGAGTTCCCGGTGGGCGCAGGCACATTTGGAAAATCGTTGGCCGGCAGCTCGGGCAGAGCCAGCTCGATGTTTTCCGTCGTGAAGTTGAGGAGCTTGCCCGAAGTGGATTGGGCGTGGAGATCCCGGCCCTGAAGCGTCTTGGCAAATGCCAGCAGCTTGCGCGCGGGCACGAGCGCCACTCCGTCTTCCCCTTCGGCGGGGAAGGAATATTGCACCTGGTTGCTGGCGTCAGTGCCGGTGAGCGTGAGCACCCCACTTTTGAGTTCGATGAGCACGTGTGTCGCCGCAGGCAAAGGGGTGCGGGCCGGGATGATGCCTTCGACAACCTCCAGCGCTTTCTGGAATTCTTTGGCGACCGTGTTGAACTTCATGTCGTTTTAGGTGTTTGGCGCAGTTGTGCTCATTCGAACGCGAACGTGAGATTTTCCCGGCTGTTCTGAAAGGGAGCCGGGCATCTGGCCGAGGCAGATCTCGACCGCTTGTCGGGCTTGAGGACCTCGCCGTTGCCAAAGGAGAGGCCAAAATCCAGCTCGAGATTCTCACCGTTGGCTCGAGGCCGCACGTAAGCCGATGTGGAATTCGGGAACTGGGCCGGGCCAGCCGCTGGGGGCGTTGGAGTCGGTTCGGCGCGGTTGTCCGGCAACGGTTGATCCGCGCCGCTGCGTTCGAGTTGCTCGCGAAGGTCCGGCTCCACCACGATGAGAGCCTTGGCGCGCTCGGATGCTTCGACTTCCGCCTCGCGCGCGGCGAACTCGGCCTGGTAATCGACGTTGTTAGCCTCAGCGGGCCGCGCCTCGGCCAAGAGCGTTTGCATCAATTCCAGTTCGCGCATCTTCTGGGTTTCAGCCAGTTCCACCAATTCTTCGTTCGTGCGCTGGGTGACGTTGCCGCTGACCAGCTCCACGTTGGCGTTGTTGCGGCGCAGAGCCATTTGGAGCATGGCTTCGTCGATGCTGGCGCGGCTTGGGTGTTGTGTGACCATGTAGGTCACATCCACCGTTGCGGCTCTCTGCTTGGGTCGGGCAATGCGCCCTTCCAGTTGTTGCAAGGGGTAAAACACATACTCGGCCTCGACCACGATGAGGGCGGAGGCCTTGACCAGATTGTTCAAGCTCTCGTTGATGAGCGGTGTCCGGGTTAGAAAGATGGGCTTGCGTGAGCGCACATAATGCTGGTCGATCCACTCGCGGCGTTTGTGCGGCTGGGCGGGACGCTTCTCATCCAGCTTGACGAAATCGAAATCCGCCGCGGTGAACATCTGCACCAGGAGCTCGTAAGTCTTCTGTTGTTTGCAGGCCACGATGACGTTGCGTCCGGTGGCCACCATTTCCTGCAACAAAGTGATGAGTTGTTTAACCTTGGCCTTGAGCGCGACGGCCTGAAGCTCGGCCATCTGGGTGAACCAATCGCGGCGTTGGGTGAGGCTGAACACCGGTTTGTCGGCGACAAAGGTCTGCTTCATCGCACTCAGGACATCCTCGTACTCGTCGAGAATGTCGCCCTCCAAAGGGATCGCCAGGAAATGCCGGCGCACATCCGGAATCTTCAACCCCATGCTCCGGCTGGTGGCGTGGAGTTGGGCTTGATGGAGATACTTCCACAGCTTCGGCGCGTTGGCGGGCTCGGGCATTTCCTGCTTGTTGCGGCGCGTGGCGATTCTGTTGCCCTTCGGGTCGTGGATGGCATCGCGCGTCACGCGGAAAGTGACGTGCTGTTCGATGAACTCGTTCTGCTGGTCGTAGGCGTAGGGGAACTCGGGTGAGTTGTAGCCCCACGACAGCGTGAAGATTTGCCACATCTCCGCCGGGGTTCGGCGCAGCAGCGTGCCTGACAAGAGAAAAGTCCTCCGCGTGTGGATGGATCTGACAGCCTCGTACACCTTCGAGTCCCCGGTTAACGAGTGGGCTTCGTCGCAAATTTTCGTGTCGAACAGATTCTTGATGAGCCGATACGCCGGGAACTGCAACGCGCTGCGGAATCCTTGGTCGCCTCGGCCCGGCTTCTCCTCGTCTCCCAGCGCCGCCAGCAGGTCGGCCACTTCTGGTGCGACTTCTCCGGGCGACTCGTCCTCGATGCGCCGGTAACTTCTGGCCAGATAACCGCACACGCGACAATGGCCGTGCCGGGAGAACGTGCCGAATTCGCGCAAACCGACGTCGGCCTTGCCGCGCTTGACGTACTCGACGACCTGTTCGCGAATGGCTTTGCGGGTGGCGCAGCTTAACTGAATCCATTTCCGCGCCTTGCTGACGTTGAAGAATTTCTGGGCGGCCAGTTCCAGGCAGCGCGGGCACTCCTGCACGTGCTGATGAAAATGGAAGGGAACTCGTTTGACCTCGCCCGTGATGACGTTCTGTTCTCTCAGTTTGAGGATCTGCTCCTTGACTTGCCGCTCGGCGTTTTCGCGCGTGCAAATCAGGGTGTGAACGCGTTCGTTGGCGTTGTCCTGCTCTTTAACGTCCACGGGATACGGATCAAAGGTCTGATTGGCCAGCCCGCCGATGGTGAGGAATTCCTGGGAGAGGACATAGAACCTGGTCCGCTCCGGCTTCACGCCGCGGTTGACCTCCGCCTGCAGTTTACGAATGCAGGCAGTGCTGTGGATGTGCGTGACGTCCAGACCGAGTTCATCGCGCAGTTCCTTGATGATCTCGCCAAGAATCTTGCTCTTGGCGATGAAGGCCACGCGCCGCGCCCCGGCGGCGATGGCGGCGTAAGCGGCGAGACGCGTTTTGCCTGAACCCACGTGGTGAGTCAGCACCACGCCGCGTTTCAAAGACGCCAGGCCAGCGTGCAACATCTGGACGTCGGTGAGTTGAGCCTTGAGTTGGCTCAAGCGCTGAATGCGCGCCTTCAACTGCTCCGGGTAGGCTTCCGAGAGAGTCTTGATTTCCGGAGGCGGAAACACGCGCAACACCTGCGCCAGGTTCGGGTCTTTGCTGGTAATGTGAATGCGGCGGCCGTAGAGCGCTTTCAGCCGTTGCTTGAGTTCGTCCACTTTACCCGGATTGCCCATCGCGGCGGCCTGTTGAATTTGTCGGGTCAAATCGTATTCATCTGCCGTGATGACCTTGTAAGTGTTTCCGGTCTGCTGACTGTAAGCATGGATATCCGCCGGCTTAAGCTCGCTCGTCATCGCCAGCGCGGTGTAGGTGCAGTGCAGGCTCATGTTCCGGCGGGTAAGCCTGGCTTGGTCTTCCTGTCCCTCCTCGGCTTCCAGGAGTTGCGCCTCCGGCAACTCGATCACCTCGCTATGCTGGATCGGATACACGTAGTATTTTTTGCCCCGGATGAAAGCCCGGACCTTTTTGTTTCGGATGGTGAAGAACACATCCTCCTGGGCGCAGTAGTAACCGGGCTTGTAATAGGCCAGCAACTGGTCGCCCGTCGGCTTGATCATCGGCACAGTCTGCTGCCGGTAGAAGTCGGCCTGCTTTTCCATCCGACGCCGGCTCTCGTCACTGTCGGGAAATTCCAATCCAAGCAAACGATGCAGCGCGACGGTTTCTTCGTAGCCGATGGCAGAGGCGAGCAGCGGGTTGCGAACGGCGGTGTAAAGAGATGTCTCCCGCATTTCCACCGGGTTGTAAACCATCAGCTCCGGCAAGAGCTTCAGAAAGAAACCGGCCATCTCACTGATCTGCGGAACGCCGCTCGAAGGAACTGAGACTTGTTTCTGCTCCTCAAGGTTGAACTGCGTGTCGAGATACTGGAGCGGGATGATCTCGCACTGGCTGGGAGCGACGGCCAGTTCGCTCTTCAAGCTCTCGTGCAAGTCAGACTGTTGGAAGTTGACGTGAATCTTGTCGATCACGTCGTCGCTGCTGAAGACGTGATGCGGGCTGCTGTAGTAATCGGTCTCGTGTTCCAGCGAGCACCGGCCGCCGACGTTGAAGAAATAGACGTAATCACGGTTCTTGTGGCGCAGCGTGAAGCTGCCCAGATGCCCGGGGACTGGCTTGGGGCTGACGATCAACGGCCGGAAACGCTGATCGAACATGGCAAGCGCCTCCTGGGGCTGATCCGTCAGCACGAGAACGTGAGCGGGCACGCTCAAAGTCACGAGGCATTCGTCGAGGAGTTCCTGGTAACTGGCGCAGTTGTCGCCGACGGCCTGAATATTGGAGATCCAGTAACGGCTGTGCGTATCGGCAGCGACAGCCTGCTCTCGGCTCAGGTAAAGGGGATTGAGGGTGACAGCGCCGGTGTAAGCCTTGTGCAGCGTATCAACGTTGGTGTACTTCCCGAGGCAGATCGCCAGCGAGAGGTTGGGACGGATTTTGCGGTAAAGCCGGACGATGAGCGAAACCCATTCCTGATCGGAGACGATGGTCCGCTTCTCCGGTTTCCTGGTCTTGTCCGGCTGGCAAGCGGGTGTGAGAGCGGGCAGAAGCGGCGGCTCAAGTAACTCTTCCATGCGTCAATTTTGTGTGGCCGCCTTCAAGAGGCGCTTGAGGACCTCGGGGGCAGGCTCGGCGATGACGCGGTAGCTTTTGTTTTCCGGGTTGAACAGGTCGGATTCCACCTCGCACCAGTCTTTCAGCAAGTCCGGCTGCTCCAGGATCAGTTCCTTGATCTTGAGCGTGTCCGCGTAAGTGAGTTGTTCGCCGCTTTTGCGCACGAGCCAGAGCGCCAGCAAGCCGGCGCCCATCGTCGGCACCAGGCTGGGGAAGAGCAGTTCGTTTGCTTGGTCGATCCCGCTGTCCATCGCGTGCCGGAGCAGTTTCCGGTCTCCATAAGCGGCGTGGCGGCCCTCGTGTCCAAGCAGGTCGTAACCCTGAACGGGCATCGGCTTTTCGCCGGTCTGGATCCGGACGAGGGCGAAGCTGGGGCGAGTCAGCGTGCCGTGCCAGTTGACACCCAGGAATTGCTGGTTGCGGGCCGCGTTGCTGACGATGACCCGGTTCCTCTGCTGCGGAAGCGCGCGGATCATGGATCAGAGATAAATGACGGTGCCAGGAATGGAGAGGCCGGCGACCGCGCCCATGTTGCACTGCTTGGTAGTGGTAACCCACACGAAGTCGGCCGGGACGGAGTCGGGGAATGATCCCGCCAGATCGGTGAAGACGACAGCGAGGTCGCATCGATACTTGCTGTTTCCGCCCGGAGGCGGGCCACCGTTGGACAGCATTTCCTGGATGTTCGCGGCGATGCAGCGAAAATCCGTGCCGCCTCCGCCGACGATCGCGAGCTCATTGAGGTTCTGGACCGGATCCCCCTCTTCGGTCACTTCAATGCGGCTCAGGATGGAGGTGTCAAAACAACTGATGCCGTAGGTCATCTTCTTCTTCCGCTTGGCGAAGAAGTCACGGAAGACCTTCATGCAGTCGCCGATGTCCCCGGCCGAGATGCTGCCGGAACAATCGATGAACAATTCGATGTGCCCGGTCTTCTCTTCGATCGGATCGGCCTTCTTGGGAGCAAAATAGTCGTTGGCCAGTTTCTTGTTGTGGTAAAGCGCCAGGTCGTCGGCGACGGGATACTTCGAGCGCAGACAATCCATGATGGCCTCACTCGCGTCGCGCGGCGGATTGGCCTTGAAATAGAGCAGCCGTATGCCGTTCATCCCTTCGCTGCCGAAATCGTTCGTCTTCATGAATTCGGCCACCCAATCGTTGATCATCTCCTGGGCGAAGGTTTCATGAACCTGGGGCGAAAAATCCTGCAGGTTCGCCACGCGTCCATTCAAATCCGTGAGTTCCAAGAGCGGCGTGCCCGTCAGGTCGGCGGATTGAAGTGCGCCCTGTTCCAACAACGTCAAGGCTTCCTCGGCGATCTTGGGACCGGCTGGCAAGGCGGCCAGCGGTTTGAAGACATAACCGTGCTGTTCCCAGTGGGGCGAGTTGGCCGGCTGCTTGACCCTCAGCGACCGCATGTGATGCGCCACGGCTTGAGTGAAAGCCAGGTTGAGCATGGTCTGCTGATCCGGCGCCGCCTTGAGGTAACGCGTCTGGTAACCGAGCGCGAAATAGCTGGTGTGAAAGAGAACCAGCCAGAACGCCGCCCTGTTCTTTTCGTCCTCGCTGATTGGCGCGGCATCAATGGCCTGCACCACGCGCGTGTTGAGGCGCAATGTGTCCGACCAGATGAAACTCTGCTGGTCCAGTTCGATCTTCAGGTGGCGTTCAAAGATATTGCAAAAAGGGCGGAGCAACGGGTGATCCCGGTGTGCTTGAAACGCCTTGGCCAGACGTGAATCCAGAGGCGAAAGCAAGCCGCCGAGAGTCTGGCTGACGGCCCGCTGCGTGACGGCGACATTCGCGTCATTCAGCGAGCGCGAGGTCAACGGGGTGGTTGTGTTCATGCTTTGTTGTTTGATGGGCAACTCGTGCGTTGCGTGAGTGGCTTTTCGTTTGGCGGCCAACACCTATGACGCCGACCCACTTTCCATCGCCACCCGGTTCAGCTCTCGCACTCACCCGGCGAAAACGGGCTTGGGATCAAACGCCACAGGGTGCGCCGCCCTAAAATGGAACTGTCGGCCGCGCTGTGAGCGACGGACATAAGCTCCCCTGTCGGGAGGAGATGCGCTGGTGTAATCGTTGCCCGGTGCGGATGTCGGAAGCCCTTGGTCGGCGACGCACAACAAAATGAAACTGCAGAAATCCCGCAACAGAAAGTCCAAGGGTTTTACCCTGGTGGAACTGATCGCTGTCGTCAGCGTAATCCTCATCCTCGTGGCGATCGTCGTGCCCCGCATCGGCGACTTGCGCGGCAAAGCCGCTGATGCCCGCTCGCAATCGAACGTGAAGATCGTTCAGGGTGCGATCGAACGGGCCGCCGTGGAGGGTGCCCTCACGGCCGCCAACGCGACGGATCAGGCAGCCATCTACAGTGTGCTGACCACGGCCACCAACGGCATGTCCGGCGCTCCGTATTTGTCGGAGATGCCGAGTCCGGCGCCTACGATCAGCGGAGCGTTCCCCAACCTGAGCGTCGGTCAGTAACGTGTCTGGCGTGCCCCACCAAGCCCCGGCAGCCGAACTGCCGGGGTCTTTCTGTTGCAGCATGCAGCGTGGAATCCTGAACCTAAAATGGAGTATGAAAAGGTCCGCTCAACGTGCATTCACGGTAATTGAGATACTGGCTGTCGTGACCGTGATCGTCATTCTGGCGGCCATTATCATTCCGCGGGTGGTGATTCTCCGCCAGCAATCGACGCAAGAGCGAAACAATTTCAACGCGCGCCAGATCGCCAATGCGATCGAGCGGTTCCAATTGGAAGGAGGAAATGTGACCAACGTTTCCTCGGTTGAATCAGTGGCAAATCAGTTGATAGACCGGCAGGTGCTCTGTCCGTCGGACAAGCTGACCTCGCGTCAAATCACAATGATCAGCACAAACGGCTATTTGTTCTTCTACGGGACCTACGACGATTGATCATCTGTTCCATCCGGCAACGCACCTGACTCCCGCCACCAGACAACCTTCGGGCGTGAGAAGCTTGTGCTTTTCGACCAGTTCCTTGCCCATTCCCGTAATCTTCCATTGTCCGTGCGGGTCCTTGAAAACGAACCCGCCGCGGTAGAGTTGGGTGAACAACTCAGGACTCACTCTCTTGCCTTGAAGGATGGACTCGAGTGCAGCCGCAAGCGTTGAGCCACCGGCAAGGGATGGCAGCAGCCGGCAAGGGATGGTCGCGTCCGGTTCATCCGGAGGAAGGATTTCTCGATTGCGGCGTTCTTCGGTTGGTAAACGCGAGCGGCTCGTTCTTTCCTTCCGCTGCTGTACCAGACGTTGAGCAGCCTCCAATCGCTGCCGAATCTTTTCGGGGTTCTCAGTCGGCTTGGCGGAATGCCGTCGGGAAAACCACTTCCACATGACGCCGTGTGGTTGATTTTGGCGAAGCCTTTTGCCCGATTCTGGATCAGGTGGCCAGGAACCGGACCTTTTCGCTCTGGATGGCGGGATCGGCCCGCATCCTGGCGATGGCCCTGGCCTCGATCTGGCGGACCCGCTCGCGCGTGAGTTTCAGGCTGGTGGCGACCTCTTCGATGGTTTTGGTAAAGCCCTCGGCCAGTCCGTACCGCAGCCGGAGCACCTGTTTTTCGTTTGGCGGGAGACTGCCGAGCAGATGGCCGATGGCTTGTCGCAAGGTTTCGCTTTCGTCGAGCGTGATCCCTTCGTCGCCGACCAGGTCCTGCTCGAACGTCTCCTCCTCGCTCCCGTGGATCGGCTGTTGAAGACTGTAAATCTGGCGGAGAGACAATGCGGCCTCAACGTTGTTCCGGGAAGTCTTCAGTTGTTTGGCCAAGTCCTCCGAGGTCGGTTCGGGTTTTCCCTCTGCCGAGGCTGCGTCGCGGAGCTTCTGGATCTCGCGCAACGTCTCATGCAGGGTGGGCGGGAATCGTATCACGTGGCCCTGGGTCATCAGCGCGCGCATGATGCTTTCTTTGATCCAACAAACGGCGTAGGTCGAGAGATTGAACCCCTTTTCCGGGTCGAAACGCTCAATGCCTTTCATCAAGCCGAGGTTGCCCTCCTGAACCAGGTCCTCAAGTGTCAGGCTCCGGTTCTGGAATTTCTTGGCGATATGAATCACCAGCTTCAGATTGCATTCAGCCAGCGTCGTGAACAGGGTGTCGGCCTTCTCGGTGTGCGGTCGCAGTTGGCCGAGGTGATGAGCAAGCTCATTGATTCGCAAGCCGCTGATCGCTTCGAGTTGCTTGACCGCGACGGCCCAGCGTTCGAGTTCCGCCGCGGACTGACGCTGGGAGGGGATGATGCGGCTGATCCAGGGGCGCTGCGGCAACTCCGCGAACCGGCGAATGAGGTCACGGCTCCAGGTGAGGATAAGTTTGGGTCTGATGCACCAATCAACCAGTCGCGGGTTTTTCAATGATGCTCTTTCCTGCAGATTCTTGAAGAAGAGAAAGCGGTCGGTTGGCTGGCGCGCTTGTTGGGTTCCTTTCTCGTTATGTGCCAGGAAGAAATTCGTTAACCGCTCGCCATTCAGAAGTTCCTCCAGAACCTGGCTTAGAAAGAAGACCTTGCCGGGAATTCGATCCAGGATGTCGCGGCAAGCGATCACTTCGCGATGATAGTCCCGGGCCAATTGAATCTGCTGCTTGGGTGCAATCCTGGGACAGCTCTGGAGTGAAGCAAAGTAGGCATCCAAGGCGCTCCCGCCCGACGGAGGGCTTTGTTCCAACTCGTCGGCCTCGCGGAGGATCTGCTCGGTGTCGAGGATGTCGAATTCAACGCGCACGATTATTCCTCGTTCTGCGGTGCCGCTGACGCTTCGGCCAGCCGGCGCAGAACCTTGTCCTGATTCTTTAGTACGGCAATGATGTTGGTCAGACGGCCTTCGTTCTTCTCCTGAAACGCCTTCAATTCCTGTTCGGCCTCAGTCTGTTTGGCCACCAGGGCTCGGTGCGCATCGGTGAGGCGGGTATCCAGCGCGGGAATCTTCTGCATTTCATCATTGAAACTCCTGCGCAGCGCTTCTTCGGCGGCCCTCAATTTGTTGGCCGTAACTTCCAGACTCGCGACTTCGGTGGAGAGATCCTTCGGTATTTTGAGGGAGCCCACTTCCTCCAATGCGGCTTGAGCATTGGCCCGCGTTTGCGTCAATTGCGTTTGAAGGAGGGCGACACGGACCTGCAGGCGATGCGCGTAAAATCCGGCACCGATGGCGACGACCATGGCTACGCCGGCAACCAATAGCGACAACCAGCTCGTTCTTTGAAAGGTTTTGCGGTCTTCTTGCGGGGACTCGGCTCGTATCGATGCCGGGGTTTCGGCGCTCGGCGGCGGCGGGATGGGTGGCGTTGGTTCCGGAGGCTCGATTCCTCCAATGCGGGGTCCATTCATAGCTTCACTTCAATTGCTCCAGGAGCCGGGCGTTTTGTTTGAGTTCATCCACCGCGAGTGGATTCGATGGCTCCTTTCGTGGCTCTGGTTTGCTTTCTTTCGAATCTCCGGACATGGGCTGTGTGTTCTTCGTTTCCGGTTCAATCCCTGCCTTCAGCGCGGTCGTATATTCCTCCTCTGCGCGCTCGACCGCCGTTTTGGCTGCTTCCTCATCGATCTTGAACTTAGTGAGATTATCGCCGGATTCCTGCAAGTCTCTGAGCAGCCGGGTTTGCTCGGCCTTTGCCTTCGCCAGCTTGGTCTCGGCTTCAGATGGTGCGATGTCTTCGATCGCTCCCTCGCGTTCCAGCTTCGTACGGCGCTTCTGTTCCAGTTGCCGGATTTCCAATGAATTCGTCGCCGCCTTTTGCGATAGGTCGTGGATTCGATTTTCGGTTTCGATTCGCTGGGCAATGATTTGGTTGGCCTGCTCGGTGCGAAGATCAAGCGCCTGCTTCCTGGCATGCACCAAGGCCTTGTCAGTCCACGAATTCTTTCGGACCAGGAAGCTCGAATTGGCTTCGGCTGAGAGTGTGGATTCCTGGTCGGGCTGGCTGTCTTCGAGCTTCAATTTGCCTTCCGGAATCCTGGGTTCGTTGTGGTCGTCGAGGATCGTCGCCGTGATGAAGATGGTCAGATAATTGACGTCCTTTTTGTCCTGCTCGTTGCGGAACAATTTCCCGAGGCCGGGAATATCGCCCAAATAGGGCACCTTGTTCCGGCTCTTGCTGGACGTGGAAGTTCGCAAGCCGGCGATGACCACGGTGTCTCCGCTGTCCAGGGTGAACTCGCCGTTGAACGCGCGGCCCGAGGTCTGCGGCACCTGCCGCGGTGGAGTGCCTTGGGTGCCGGAGGAAACGGTGACGAACTGGTCGAGTTGGCTGACGCTGATCGCGGTGCCCAGCTTGAGACGAACGCCGTCCTGGATGCGCGGCAGGATGTTGATCGTGGTGCCGACGTTTACGAACGAGGTGTTGTCGTATCCGACACCGGACCCGCCCGCGGAATAGCCAGCCGCAACGGAACTGCCCGAGATGTAGGGAATCTGTTGCGTCGCCGCAAAGGCGACCTCCCGGCCGTTGGCGGTAATGGTCGAGGGTTGGGCGACCGTTTCGCCTTTCTGATCGTTCACGAAGAAATTGACGGTGGCGGAAATGTCGTTGCGCAGAACGATGGAGCTCATCGGATTTCCGAAGGAGGATGCGAGCTGGCGGAAGTTGCTCATGGCGCCGAACGAATTGGTGCCGCTGCCTTGGGCGGACGATCCCGGCGGCACCAAACCAAAAGTGAGTCCGGGTGACAGCATGCTGGCCCAATCCACTCCCATCCGGCTCATGGGATTCGAAGTGGTGGCAAAAATGCGGACGTCGATGCGGATATTGGGGTTCCGCATATTGGCGATTTCCAGATACTTCGCGATGCGATCGGCCGCGTGCCGCGTGCCATAGAGCAGCACTTGCTGTTTCTCTTCGTAGTACCAGACCTTGTTGTTTTTCTCGTCACCCACGTTGGCCACCTTCTCCAGCAGCGATTCGATTTCCCCATATTTGCCCCCGTTCTCCACAGTGAGCGATCCGGCGCTGGCCGAAACGGCGTTGCCCGCGCCGGAAAAGCCGGCGCCGCCACCCGTCGGCGCGCTCTGAGCCCCGCCTTTGAACCGATCGATGAAGTTGTCTTTCAACTTGAATTTGTAGAAGGCGACCTGGTTCGTGTATTTGCGGACGGTGTAAAGTCCAGTGTCGGCGTCGTAGAGTTCCAGGCCGCGATGTTTCAGGAGGAACTCCATCAAATCCCTCGGCTTCGGCTGGGCCATTTGCAGGGTGATCTCCTCGTCGGGGATTTGGTCGGCTTCCGGTTCCAGATAGTTCAGGCCGGACGAACGGGCCAGCAACTTGAAGACAGATCGCAACGGAACACCTTCGATGTCCAGATAGGGGGCGTCATTCGTTTCGGGGGCGACGGAGAGGATCGGGCTATTGGTTCCCGCCGGTTCAAACAAGCCCATGAGCCGAACCTGGGTGTCGGTTGTGAAGGGCAGGCCCGGATTGTCCGCGCGATTTGTTGCAGCGGCTGTCATGTCGACGGCGGCTGTCTTGTCCGGGTCCGGCCGGGTTTCGGTATTTGTTTGCGCCGTGAGCGCCGTGCCCATCAGGCACCAGCAAAGGGTCATTGCTCGCAGACCGGCTTGCATTCGGAATCTCATCACATCTCCATTCTAAGGCGCTCAGGATGCGCCTGGTCGTTCCATGTTTATTTGAAGTCCTCTTCCTGAAAATCGAGAAACAGTTTCTGGGCGTCTTTGAGGTCCACCTGGCCTTCGTTGACCAGTTCCATGGCCTGCGCCATGATCGGTCTGAAGGCAGAATGTTGCTCGGCGTGCCGCACAATCTCCGCGTGGGTCTGTCCCTTGAGCAGGAGTTCCCGCATGCCGGCGTCCACGGGAATGATTTCGGTGATGATTCTGCGGCCGGTGTAACCTTTGTGGCAGTTGCGGCAGCCGATGGTGTTGGCGTGGTAAATCGCCGGATTCAATCGCGCGCCGCTTTGCTTCTGGATGCGTACGATCTCCAATTCGGTTGGTTTCCGGCTCTTGCGGCAGACCGGACACAGGCGCGGGATCAGGCGCTGGGCCAGAATCAGACGCACCGCGTCAGCGATCTGGTGCGCTTCCACATCCAAAGCTTGCAACCGGTCGAACGTCCCGCTCGCCGAGTTCGTGTGAAGTGTCGTTAGAACCAAATGTCCCGTATTGGCGGCCTGAACGGCGATCTGTGCCACTTCCCGGTCGCGGATTTCGCCCAGGAGAATGACGTGGGGCGCCTGGCGCAGAAGCGCGCGCAGGCCGCGGGCGAACGTCAACCCGATGATCTCGTTCACCTGCGTTTGGCTGATGCCGGGGATGTAAGTCTCGATCGGATCTTCGAGGCTGCAGACGTTCAGCCGTTCGCGGTCCATTTCCTGGATCGCAGAGTACAACGTCGTTGTTTTGCCGGAGCCGGTCGGGCCGGTGACGATGATAACGCCATTGACCATGCTGAGGGCCTTGCGCATGAGCTGAAGATGCCCCGGGTGCATGCCCAGCTTGTCGAGGTTGGGAAAGCGAATGGTGGCACTCAGCAGCCGTAGCGTGATTTTCTCTTCCTGGCTGTCCAGCACCGGCATGGTCGCGGCCCGAATTTCCACGGGCGTGCCCCGGATGCTGAGGGTGATCTTGCCGTCCTGGGGCAGGCGCTTCTCGGTGATGTTCATGCCGGCGCGCACCTTGAGATGCAGCACGATATTGGATCCGTACTGCTTGGGCATCCCGTCGAAGAACGTCGTGTTGATGCCGTCTATGGTGAAGCGGATTCGGTAATCGTTGATTTGCGGCTCGACCAGAATGTCGGAGGCGCCACGCTTATAGGCGGCGAAGAGCGCCGCCTCGGCGATCAGCTTGACCTTGACATTTTTCGGATCGAGTTGCTCGTCGGTGAATTGGGCGGGGTCAATGCTGTCAGCGAGGCTGTCGGGAATAACGTCGTCCTGCTTGATGAACTTGGACAACTGGATCGTCTTGTTAACCTGTTCCTCTAGGAAGCGATTGTAGTCCCGCGGCAGGACCGGGATTAGTTGCACGGCCAACCCCTGGCGGCGCACCTGTTCGGCCACGGTCTCAACGCTGTTAAACCGGTCCCAGTTGAGCACGTACCCCAACTGCATCAACCGATGGTTCTCAAACAGGATGACCGCTTCCACTGCCTTCAATGTTGCGGAACTTACGCGCTTGGACTCCTGCGGCACGTCCACGATGTCCAATCCAATGCAGGACTCGCCTTTGATTTTGCGGGAGAACCAGTATTCCCATTCCGGCGAAATGTCGTCAAAGCTATCGGTTGCTTTGATCTTCTCGAGGATGTCGCGATCTTCCTCCGTCAGTGCGTTGTGTGTCAACTGCCACCCGGCCCATTCCCTCGGCGCTGATGGGGGTGGGGTCGTGTCCGCCGAGTAGCCTTTTGCGGATGGACCGGCGTAGCGTTCGTCCCACGCTTCCGCCAGTTTCTGAAATGCGCTCCAGGTGCAGAGGACCATCTGAAGGTTCTCCTTATGGAAGCACGCTGGCAGCGGCACGTGCGGATCATAATGCGCCAGCAGGATTCCTGGTCCTTGCGTCATCACCGGCACGTGTCCGTTTTGGTCGCGCCGGAACCCCAATGCCTGGCAACGGGCGAACAGGGTTGGGGACGCCGTGATGTGGGCGTTGGTTAGAAACGGCAATTCCAAGACCTCCGCGATGAATCCGGTCAGGTCTTCTTCGCCGAGAAAATTTTCGTCGCTGGACCGGATGGTATTTGAGGTGAGAAACTCGAAGAGATTTGGAACTGGCTCCTCAAAACGCAAGAGATGCTCCTGTGCAAACCGATCAAGGAGTTGTTGCAGCCCTGACGTGACAATCAGTGCGCGTGCTTCGGAGACGGTCTCGGAGCCTGTCATCTTTTTATTATAGGCTCGTGGAAAACAAGAGGTGGGATCGTCGCGTTGCGCCTTTCCGGCCCTATAATTCATGGGGATGAACCCGATAGTTGATCTCAGCCCAACACACTTTGAGAGGCTTCCCCGAGGGGTGCATCCTTGCCGCGAATACCGTGTGTTCAACCACGAACGGGACCAATGGGGCCTCTACCGGGAATTTCTGTACGAAACGGCGCACGGCATTGCACACATCGTCCTGGCCCCCGGGCGAAACCTGCAGCAAGGCATGGCGACGGCGGATCGGCTCCTGAAGGAAGGCTCGACGAGCACGATTTTCGAAGACGGGATTTACGGGACGGTGAACTCGGTTCGCAACCATGAAAATCTTTGTTCCGGGTCTCTGCTGGCGCTGGCCGTGGCGCGTTCCGGTGTCCATACAGAATGGTCGTTGGAGCGGGCAAGAAGGCCCCGTTTGGCCATCGCCGGCAAGGATCTTGAGCAGACGCATGAGAGCATGGTCAACCGACCTGCGCTCGTGTTCCCTTACGAACCTTTTGCGGAGCGTAGCCAGCGGCGGATTAAACCAGGGCAAGTCCCTACGGAAACGAAGCAGCAGCACGCCGCTCCCTTCGTGAGCCGCAACGAATTGTTTCTCGCCGGCAAGATCGCCAACCGCTGGTCGGATGCCTTTCATCAGTCCGTGTTGGGCAACGTGAATTACCATCTCTGGATCACAAACAATGAGAAGGACGCGATGTGCCTGTCGCTGCTTCCGATGCTTCTGGGATTAAAGATGGACGTGATCGGAATACCCCGAATCGGGTTTTGGGGCCGCGAACCGGGAAAGGGCGATTTGCGGTTGCCCTCTGAGTTGGAAGCTTATCGCTTCAGATCTGCTGAGGGCGCGCGTCGGCTCGTGGGGATTGCTTTTGATCAGGAAAGCTGGCGCAACCCCAGGGCGGCGGGCGCGCTTCTTCGTCTCTGCAAAACATTGCGCGACATCGGGGCGTTGGTTTTTGTTGCAGTCATCCCGCCCGGATACCCACAAAATGGGGTTGCTGATTTTTTCGCGAAACACCGCGTTCCAGGGGACATGATCGACTTCGCGCCGATCCTCGACCTGCTGAACCGCTCAGTGCATGTGGACCAGGATTACGAGATCAACTTCCCCGCGCCGGACGTTTCCTGCCGTTTGAAGTCGCTTGGCGAACAGGCGGAAGCATTTTTTGAGGTTCAAGAGAGGCTCAAAGACAAAACGTTCGCCGAGTTGCCGTCCGGCATCGTCGATCAGGTGGTTGTGGAGCTTGGCCGATTGGCTGCCGAACAAAAGGACGCAGACTCTTACTTTGAGGCATTTCGCGCACTGTCTTTGGAAGATCAGACATCGCGGTGGGCGGGATGGATGGCTCAGAACCCTTTCCAAACCGAATTGGATCGCGAGTTGGACGTAGTTGTCCCGCCCGCACTTCGCGGCCGATCCGGGATGTCCTTCCGATTCTGCTTCGAAGAGGCAGCGAACAACCGCCTCCCGCCGGAGAAACTTAAGGAAACCAGTTCCGGTTAGAGGTACCGAGATTGGCTGACCGATTCCGTATAGACCTCTGTCATGCGGCCTCCTGTTCCGAGTGCATCTCGACGCGCTCAATGAGCAGCTCGGCGGTTTCATACCACGGAAAGCAAAAGCACGCGTCGCCGCTGAACACGATCTCGCCGTGCTCGTCTTTATAGCCATACGCGCCCCAGCGATCCACGAACTCGGACCATTCCGGGCGCTCGCCCTCGACAACCACGCGGAACAGATCTTTGTAGAGGTCAAGGATGTTTGGCAGGTTGTCTGGTTCAACGTGCTTGCGGTACTCCTCCCAGTCTTGCCGTCGCGCTCGCGCGGCAAACCGTCGCCGGATTTCAGGGTCGGTGTTAGCCAAATTTCTCATCCGGGTGATCGCGCGTCTGGCCTTGCGTTCGTAGCACACATCTGTGCCGTGGTAGATGGCGATGGGAGCGACGAGATTGAAGAGCTGTGCCGTGGTCATACGATCATGTCAGTTGGAGCGGTTGCTCGTTCGCGATTTCGGTGACGCGGTACGCGTTCTGCCCCCGAATCTTGGCCCGTTTGATTCCGCCTTCGGCAAACAGGTGATAGAGCCTTTGGCGTTCGTGGCCGCGCCCCTGGTGGTACGTGTGACTGACGAGCTGGCACAAATCCCAGAGCCGCTCTGGCGGCAATGACAAACAAAGGGCGCTCCAGTCCGTGTGGCCGGCGTCGAGATAAACGTAAACGCCGCTACCGTCTTTTCGGATGAGCACGTGCCGGCCCGCGTGGCCGTTCACGGCGTAAATGCCAAAGCGGTAACTGTCGCCCGTCCATTTCACCGCGCTGTTGAAGGAGCATGGCCTCCCTTCGCCGAACAATCCTGCGCCGAGAAAGTCGAGCGCCGCGATCTCCACGATGACATGCTCGCCCATCACGATGCCGGTATGCCCGATGACGTAAGCCGTGAGCCGTTCGGGCGCGGCGGGCGTTCGGTCGCTTCCCGTGTGCTCGCTCTTGTACCAGTAGAGCCGGGCGGCATCGTCGCTGTGCCAGCCGCAGACTGCGCCGCCCATTTCGTAGGGGATCAATTTCATTCAATGAATTCGTAGGTGAGTATTTTCTTACCGTCCCGGTAGATGACGGCTTTGCCATCCTCGACGGCAAAATCCTTTGCCTTCGGATAATCCAGCCACGACCAGCGTTGTGGACCGGCCGGTTTGTCCGTCATGTGTTGGCGGTCGAACGCTACCGAGTTGGTCTGCACCCTGGCGACAATTCGTTCCTCCGGTGGCGGAGTCGGTATCACCGTGTTGCCGACGTTGCCGCGAATGACCAATCGCGGCATGTGAAATGTGACGCGGAGTTTCGCGCCAACAAACAGCCGGCGCTTGAAATCGGCAAGCGTTTTCATTTTCTGAAGCCGTAACGGGTGTAAGCCTCGTGCGAGTACTTGAGTTTCACGAAATCCGGATGGCGATCCCAATGGCAGACACCGCGGCGATCCTCGATGCGTTCGAAGACGCCACTCTTCCAGATGAGAAACCATTCACCGTGACAGAGGATGCGGATGCAGGCACGGTCGCCGTCGAATCGCGGCGCTTTGGTGACGTAACCGCACGCCTCGCTGACCTTCACCAGATGTTCGTAGGCTTGCTTGGCCGTCCACCGGGCGTTGACCTCGGCTTCTCCTTGGCCGGAGATCACGATGTTACGCTTGCCTTCGACCTGCAACTGATGCTCGCGCTCCATTGCTTCGCCGAAGATGGCGCGCTGGTGGTTGCGATATCGATACGGTTTTCCGGCCGGCCACGGACCGGATTCGTCTGTCAGGCAGCCATCGCACTTTTCATGCGTGGCCAGATAAAGACACGTCTCGCAACTGATCGGGACTTTTTCTTTGATGTCGTCAGCCATAAACAGTCGTCTGCCGAGTTCAGGAAGCGGTGGTTTTCTCAGAATCGCCCGGAGCGTAGTTTTCCGTGGACACAATGGCAGCCTCGGCCAACCCGCCACTCGATCCTTTGTTATCCAGTTCGATGACCGCCGAGGTCGTGTTCCGCCAACCCGGCTGGTGATCGATGATCAGACATTGTTCGATGCCGTAATGACTGATGTTCTCCTTGAGCTTGTCGAAGAACGGCATCAGCAGATCTAGGTTGGCCTCGTCGATGTGCGTGCTGGGTTCGTCCAGGATCAACACATGAACGCGCGGGAGAATCATTCGTTGCAGCGCAATGCGGAACGCGATGCCCACCAGGCTGGAATAACCTCCTCCGAGTGCCAGCGCCGAACTGGACTGGGTATTCCGATCCTCCACCAGGATCTCCAAGTCCGCGCCCAAGTGCAGCTTGACCGGCAATTCCATCTCAGTGAGCAGAAGATTGGTTTGGTTGAGCGCCTCCTGAAAAAAGCTGGTGAGAAACTTCAGCGGCCCGTTGTCGTAAGAGAGAAATTTGCTGACGGCCTCCAGATCGGTCACATTTCGCGTCTGCTGGTCGAAACTTTCCTTGTGTGCGCGCAATTCGTTCAATTGCTGGCGCAACTGGCCGCCTTGTTGTTGGAGCAGTTCCGTCTCCGCGCGTAACTGCTGAATTTGGCCGATCGCCTTTTGAAGTTCGGCAAACCTTTCTTCCTGGGGTGATCCCCAGACCAGACTCGTGAGTTTCTGGCTGGCGGAAGCGATCTCGTTCTTCAGAGCTTCCACGTTGCGGAGTTTCTCAAAGCGGTTGGTCCAGTCGCCGCTCGCCTTTTGAAACGCGTCCTGTGCCTGATTCAACTCTTCTTCCTGACACCGGCAAAGCCCAGTGTAATCGGTGTCGTTTCGGTAATCCTCCGGTTTGGCTTTGAGGCCATGTTCCAACTCGCCGAGCTGCCCTTGGATCATCTCGGCTTGCTGTTTGAGCCGGGCGCGTTTCCTGGCATTTTCGTGCGCGGTCGTCTGCTTCCCCAGCAGTTCGCGTATTCGCACGCTTCCTTGTTCGATTTCATGGGCCAGTCGAGCGTCTTCGGCCGCACGCCCTTGCTCTGCCGGTGACTCGGATTCGATTTTCTCGCGCAGAGCATTTGCCTCCTTTGTCGGCGGAGTCAGGGCCGCCGTGACCTTCTGGTAGCCCGCGAGCACAATCTGGATCTGGCCATCCTCACTTTCCGGAAGTTGGAAAGCCGCCATCTGGGCGTTCAACTCGCGGCGCTTCCCGGCGCAGGCCGTTTCGTCTTGTTGAATCTGCTGGCGCAGTTTCGGAATTTCCGTTTGAGCCTGAGTCCATCGTTGGTACTCCGCCGCGGCTTGCGGGGATTTCTTCAGGTCGGCTTGCAGCTCTTTCGCCAACGCGTTTAGTTCGTCGCGGCGCTGAACCAGGGCAGGCTTTTCCCAGGCACGCTGGCAGAGCGGACATTGTTCCGTGGCAACGGTGGCGTGGCGATGAAGGCTGACGAGTTCCTGCAGCTTTGCCTCACTGGCCTTGCATGCCTTTAGCACTGCTGGCGACGGAGACCGAACCTGCTCATACTGCGCCAGTCGTTCCTTCTGCTGGCTCAAGGCATGTTCCTGTGCCAGGAGTTGATGACTTGCGGTGTGAAGCTGGGATATTTGGTCGAGCGTCAGCCGGTACCAATTCGGGCTGTGTTTGAGTTCCGAGACGGTCTTCTGACTTTCGACTATGATTTTCTCCAGCTTCCCGAGTTCGCTGCGGAGTTGTTCCAGCGCCTGGCGAGCGCAGGCGATTTCATTCCTGCGATTGATCTTTTTCTGGAGCGTGTCGCTGCTCTCCTGAATCTGTTCAGTGTAATTGGTGTTGTCCTCTGGTGTTCCCGCCAACTCCTCTTGCGTTCGGCCCAGTTCGCGCCGAGCTTTCTCGACTTTTTGATGCTGCCGAGCAATCTGACTTCGCGCCAGTGCCGCACGAATGGTTTGAATCCGTTTTTGCAACTCATCCAAATCCGGCAGCGGTTGCGAGATCCCTGCCTGTGTCTGGGCGAGTGTTCCCTGCTTGGCGGTGAGTTCTCTTTCGGCGCTCTCACGGAGCGTTTTGATCTCCTGGAGGCTGTTGAGTTCGCGTTGCAACTCCTCCGCTGGCGGCAAGGCCGCAGCGGTGGCCTTCTTCTCTTCGGTCCGCTTTTCAAGCTGCTGCAGTTTGCCTTCGACATCCTGCATCAGTGGACTTGGGTCGAGGACGGTCGGGTAAGCGCGAACGAATTTATTGAGGGTTGCCTGCTTTTGCAGGAATCCTTTGAACCCGCAAATCTCAATGAACTTGGTCAGCCGCTCCTTTCCGCGCTCTTTGAGGAGACTGGCGATTTGTCCCTGGGGCGCGATGAACAATTCCAGAAGGGTTTCCTGCCGACCGAACCATTCCTGAAGCTGCCTTTGGATTTCGTCCGCGTTGGTCAGCGTTTTGTCCGCGAATTCCAGCTTGGCCCGGGTTTGGCGCGGCTTGATCTCTCGTGAAATGGTGAACTGCGTCCGCTCGTGGGTCAGAGCCGTGAGCCGCAGAGATGCCTGCTTCGCTCCGTACTGGATCGCCGACGCATCGCCGAATTCGCTCCGTCCCAAGGCGAGCACCCGACCGATTGCCCGGACGAGGTTGCTCTTGCCGGAATTGTTTGGCCCGCTCAGCAGAATGATCGGTTCGTCCGGGAACTTCAGGTCCAACTGCGAGTGCTGACACCAATGCTGCAATTCAAGTCGGAGGAGTTTCATGCGGGCTTTTCGGGGAGCGTCAGCAACCCGGACAAAGTTTGGTCAAAAGGGTCTTGCGTGAGAACCACGGCGAGGAGTTGGAGTTGGCGTTCAGTGAGTTCCTTCTGAGCAATCTCCAAAATGTCGGCTTCCTTCATGTCTTGCAGCGGCTTGGCCATGCCTCGCGACAGGGGCACTTCGGAAAACACGAGAAGTTTCGCGCGCCAGCCAGGCAAATGTGGTTTGAGATTCGCGCGAAGCCTTTCGGGATAGTGCAACGCGAGTATTCCTCCCGGATGTTTCGCAACCCACTGATCCACGGATTGAACAGCCAGTTCGGCGTCCTCTTCCGGGCTGATCACCCGTTTCAAGTAAGGCCGGTTCGGCAGGTCGACGGTTTCCCAATTCTTTCCATGCTCCCGGCCAGGATAAAAGCGGAGATACTTTTTGACCGGGTCGTAACGTCCGCCGAAGCGATCGCTGACGATATTGCCTTCGGAGATTTCCGTCATCTCGGTCGAGCCGCCGTACACGAACCAGTTGTTGGCGACTGGATCGTGAAAATCGGTGTACGTGTGCAGATTCCCCATAAACACCGTGCAGTTCTTCAACCCCAGCCCCCTCAATTCCTCGGCGCTGAAATCGTACTCTGGCTCGGGCACGTGAATCGCCCAAGCCATCAGCTCCAAGAGCCGGCCATGCAGGAAAAGGCAGCGAGTGTTCTCCGGCAACTGCTTGATTTTCTCGTAGAGCGTTTCCCGCGGTTGAAACGAAAGAAATGCCGCGGCGATTTCGCCGAGGTTTACAATCCGGCCGTTGGCGTTGATTTCAGGGCCGACGGTGTCCAGCCACGAGGCGTCGCTGCCGTCGTGGTTGCCGTCAATCGCCAGGAATGCCTTTCCAGCGTTGCGGAGTCGTTGAGCGATGTTCTGGAGTTGGATCTGATATTTCGGTAGCAGGCTCTTCCTGTGAAACGTGTCGCCGGTAAGGATGACTCCCAGGCACTTCGGATTTGTGCAACCGTCCCGTAGAATCGCTTCGATGCACTGCTGGTTGTCCAGGTGGCGAATCGGCAGACCATATTGGGCGCGCTCCAAGTGAAGGTCGCCCGTCACGATGTAGTACCGATCCACGATGATGAGTTTGGCGCCGTACCACCCGCACGGCATCCACTTGAACCTCGATGAAATGTAACTGCCAGCAACACGAGCAACCGCGTCGGCGTGACCTGCGGCGGGGGATGAACGATTTCAGTCGCCGCGCGGTCTTCGAGATTGAGCGCGAGCACGGGCGCGTCGCTCTCAATCAACTCGAAGACGTAGGTGCGCTTGTTCCAACGGATGTTCAGGTTCGTTGCCGCCTTTCGTGCCAGTGCGCGGACGGACACGAACGACGAACCCTTTGTGTGCGCGAGTTGAAACTGCCCTGGTGTCTTGCCGTCAGCGGTCACGCCGACGGCGTCAATCGCCGCAATCGGTCCGGGCAGACTGATGGTGGTGACGCGATTTGTAGCGACCGGCACGGTAACAACCACACGCTCGTCGAGCGTGATGCGCCGGATCGCTTCGGGGGGTTCTGCGACCGCGATGCTTGCAGCCAACAGGAGGAAGACAGGCACGAAATTCATTTTCATGCGCCATCATTACTCCCTGCGCCTTTACGGCGGGTGTATGACATACACAACATGCAGCGAAGTCCCGCGCTGGAAACTGAATGGACAACGTGAAGTCCGCCAAGTTCCCGCGGCCAATCTGCGCGACCGGCGTACGCGAATCTTGCCTTTCAGGCGAGAACGCCACTAAACTCGGAGCGCAATGCGGGCGTTGGATTCATCAAGAAGCGCTGTGCCGGTGGACTTGGCCAAGGGACTCGCGGTGTTCATCTGCTGCAGCGCGGTTTTCTTGACAAGTTGCACCACGCGGAAAAGCTGTTTGCCCTGGTCTTATTTACGTGTTCCGCGTGTCTCGCGGTTAAATTTCCAAACCATGAAATTCGGACTCAGCTTCTGCCTCGCGCTCGTTTTGAGCGGCGTTTTATTTGGCTGCTCAACCGGCCAGCACCTCCACAATGCATGTGGGCATCCATCTGTTAGGTTTGCCGCAAAGGGATTGAATCCAAATCTGCCAATCAAGTTTGCCAGCTATTGCGACGTTTATGGTTTCATTGCGGAGTGCGAGGGAATTCCGACGAATGCCGATGCGTTGCTCAAACTTGCCGCGGAAAGCAAAATGGAGATCACGCCCATCGAAAATGTCGGAACGATCCAGATCATTGAAGCCAACTATTATGGCGACGTTTTCAATGAGATTCGCGGAGCGCAACTAAACGGCCGGTATTACGTTTTGCGGAAACACAAAAGCGATTTTGCGTTGGTTGGAATTTTGGAGGGCAACCTCTATCGCTGGGAGAATGTTGGAAAAAGCGTCAAACTGAAAACGCACTGGCATGTTGGCCTTGGCAACGGTGAAGATGATTGGCAAAGTTACGAATGGAACGGTCAGACCTTTGGCGCGATTGCTCCAGCAAGCTTGCCAAGTCCGCTCCCGAAACGTTGAGCATATCCCTATTTTTGCCATGATGCCCCGCGAGATTCTCAAAAACATCCGGCAGCTCGGGCTGCGCACGAACCGCATCGTGACCGAAACGCTTGCAGGTAGCACCTACGAATACGAGGCTGGGGAAAGAACAGCGAAACGGTCATCCAGAGAATCTTTGATGAACTGCCCGTGCCGTGAGCGAGAGTAGGAGTGACGAATGGCGAAATTTTCGATGCAACAAAGGTTTGTTTACTGTCTCGCGTTGGCCTTGAGTGGTCCGCTGGCAGTTAGTTTTCCTGCAGAGAACCGCGTGTCAGACGCCGCGCCGCCAGCTTTGTATTTGCATCTCATCGCTTCCTATATTTATCCGAATTCACCCCGGCTTGTTGTTTCCGCACCGATTCAACTCTCGGCAAATTTCGACATTCTCGTGGATGGCGATCAACATCTGAGCGGGCGGGTTGAACCGCGTCATGGGAAACTGCATGTTCATCTTCAAGGCCGGCTTTGTTCTGGAACAAATGTCTTCGACGGCGAAGTTGAGCTGGAGAAGCGAGAAGAACCCGGCCCGCAATCTTACGACATAAAAGCGCCGTTCATCTGCCAGCCACATTTCATCATTTCCACCAACCGCGACCCGAAGCCTTTTCTGGAACTCCAGGCCGCAGCCGAGAAGAAACAATGGGAATACGAACAACCGGCGGCGGTTGCGACGAGGATAAAGCAATACTACGAGCATTATCTCTTACTATGCGGTTCGAACGAAGTGCGATGCTTGTGGTTTCTCCAAGACGATTCACGGATTGGCATGAAGATGACGGTCAATCTTGCTGAACGCACGACTTACACGGTGAGGGACTGCTATAATTGGGCACTGCAATGTTCAGAGACAGGGAGAACGACGCAATTTCAGGCACTTGAATTGCGGCGCTTGACCGACGATCTTCCAGCCTCCAGCGAAAGCGTTGAATTCAAAAAGGCTGTTTCAATTGCGGTGCGGAAGGAGGGAAAGTTGGAAGTGTTCCGATACGACCGCCGTCATGCTCCAGCCATCATTCGACACATCTACGATCTCGGTGGTGGCTATCTTGATACCAGCACAGATTCAAAGGAAGAGCCTTCCCGATTATGATCCCCCGCGAAATCCTCAAGAAGATCCACCAGACCGAGATTCGGACGAACCGCGTCGTGCAATCAGCGTTTCTGCTCTGCCTCGCATTGGTGTTGAGCGGTGTTTTTGTTGGTTGCGCCTCACGTCCCGATCTGTATTTGGCCAAGATAAAGCAACGACAAATCGACGGCAGTTTTGCAAACGCCGACATAATATATTTCGTAAGCCGACAGTGGCCGAACGATCCGAAAGTGACTGCCTTTTATCACGACGCTCTGGCGACTCGATTTGAAGAGGTAATCCTCGATTTGTTCATCGCTGCTCCGGGCATTTGGGATGATTCTTTTATTGAGCCAATCATTCAAGCGATGGAGACAAATGCTCCAAATGTTGCGCTGGTTTACGAGAGCGGCGCGCCGAGACGGGTCTCGTGGATCGCGATTAATAATGCGCTCGCCGTCCTTGACCGGCACCATTCCGTTTGGACTAAAGACGCTTCCATTCCACCGCGCTTAAGCGCGGTAGTGTTGACGATATTTCCTTCTCTGACGAGTGCGTCCCTGGCCGGTCCGCGACCCGGAGATCAAATGTGGTGCAACGCCGTGAATATGCTGGCGCAGACTCATGACTCTGAAATGCTCGCAGTGCTCAGGCCGTATTTGAAAGACAAAGGTCTGGCTGGCGATGGCAGTTATTGGAGAGGGGACGGCGACACCCTAGAGCGAGCGTTTACACCAGGGCGGGCGTGTGACCGCGCGGCAATCGCCATCAAGCAGTTGCTTGGAGAAAGGGACTCTGTTGATGAGCCAACGGCAACGCCAGGCATAGTTTTCCGGGAAGTGCGCGACACGTATCCTAAATGGGATGAATGGGACAGTAAGATTGGCGAACTGCAAAAGCGGCTCGATGCACTGGAGAGGTCCAAAACCAACGATCCCACTTCCCCATGATCCCCTGCGAGATTCTCAAAAAAATCCGGCAGATCGAGATTCACATGAATCGCATCGTGCAAATAGAGACCATCCTTTGCTTCGCGCTCGTTCTCGCCGCTTGCGCGGGTTGCATGACCGTCCACGACTTTTACGGCAGTGCCGCAAATCTCAAGGGCGATGGAGAGCGGATTCCGCCCGGGACGCATCTGAAAATGAGCGTTACTGGTTCGGGCCGTACTTCCACCGGCGAGCACTATGTCGCCTTCCACTTGCGGGGCGAGCGTTGTTGGTTGGTTTTGTTTCATCGGCCAGTTGTGGCTGAAGGTTTATCGCGTGCCGACACGGCTTCGGGCGATGCGGGAGCATGGTTGGTCAGAGGCAGGAAACCGGATTGTGCGGCACTCGCGTGCGAAGGGCGTGACGCACCATTCCTTGCCGACCGCGCGGAGCGTCTGCGGGGTTCTATCGAGGTTTTGTGGCGAGCGGATGACGACTTTTATGTTCCCGTCGAGTTGGTCGGAGAGAGCAGCGAGACCGCCGTGCAGGGCCAGTTCGCAGCCTGCCGTGCGCTTTGGAAGCCACTGGTTGGCCCGGCCATGCTGCTGGGGGTTGACGGCGCGCGCACACCAAAAAAGTAGCATCGAACGACCGCTGAATCAGGAGGCGGCAAATCCTTCAAAAATATTCGCTGCCATGATTCCTTCCGCCTGGTGTGACCAACGTTGACCTCACATTTGGCATCACACGAAAGGTTTTCATTGAAGTCGTAGCGCAACCGACCCCGCGCTAACCCGAGCAGCAGACCAGAAGGTCCTTCGCACTGAACCGTTGCTCGCCAGAGGTGACCGATCAGCGTAATGTTGGTGGCGGTGAAGATCTTTCGTTCAGTCTTCGTCTTGTTCATCGCTGCCGCGATGCTCAACGTCTTGCTTGCTTGGGGTTGCGTCCTGTGGTCGCCTTACACTACCCACACCAAGCCATCCAATGAGCGCAGCAACGACGGTTATCCCGCCAAGATTGTTGGCCCGTATGGCCAGCCCGGTTGGTGGTTTTCGGCTTCTGGTTTTGGCGTCGCGCAAGCCGTTCCTTCGGGAGCACGGGGAGCGGAGGGCCGGTTTGTGTATTGGCGCGGCAGCCATACACCCGCCTATTATCGCGGCGGTTGGCCACTGCATTCCATGCAATCCACTGTGACGTTTCATGATTATCGCGCGCGCTGGGAGTTGCCTGCCCAGGAAATACTCAAGCGCGGCCTGCAAACAAGCTGTCTCCCCGAATGGTTGCATGCGCAACCGGGCAGGCGTCTGCCGCTGGTTCCGTTCTGGCCGGGCTGCTTGATCAATTCACTGTTGTATTTTGTGGCGTTGACCGGCCTTCGGTTTTTCTGGGTTCGATTCGTGAAACCGACGCCTGTGCTCCGGAAGCATCCCGGCGGAGAGTTCTCCGAAGCAGGCGAAACGTCTGTTTCCATATCATGAAATCCCTGCGTCCATTTTGGTTGCAGGCGCTCGGTGCTGCTGTGCTCACGACGGTCGGTTACCTGGGTTTCGTCATGGCCAGACCGCCGGAGGGGGTCATCCGGTTGACCGCGTTCTTCGTTTCCGTGGCGGGACTGCTGGGAGGCAGCGTGCTGTTCTTGGGCGTGACGATCCGCACAACACTTCGACGGTCGGGTTGCATAGGACCGTTGATTCGTGGACGAAGCTTTCGAGTTTTGTTGTTGCTGATGATAGGCATGTGCGCAGGCTGTCAGAACGCCAAGTTCCATTCACAACGCACCGAGATTGGCAATTTAGCACCCGCAGACCGGCAACGGCTGGGTGAAGATTTACTGAAGGCGGCGCTTGAACAGAGTTGGAACGAAGTCGAGCGGCTGACTGAGCAAGGTGCCGATCCAAACGTGGTGGTGCTTCCCCCGCGTCTCCTTTCGCCCTTTGATCGTTGGCCAGCGCGGCCTCGCGAAAGCGCCCTCAACATGGCCGCGCGATTCGGGCAAACGGAACTTGTTCGACTGCTGCTCAAAGCGGGCGCCGACATTGAAGGCAAAACCGCCGACGGAGGCAGCTACACGCCGCTGATGGAGGCCGTAACGCATCGTCATTACGAAACAGCGCGTGTCCTGCTCGATCACGGGGCCAGCGCCTCACGGACGAGCCTGAGCGGACACAGCGTGACGGCGCTGGCTTGGACTTGTGATAATGAAGACATCATCAGGATGTTTCAAAAGTTGGAAGGCGTTCCGGTTTGGGAAAGACACATACCGGAAGCCCGCTACGCCCCAGGCGCTCGTAGCGTAAGGCCGCAGTTGATTCCAGGCACGTCAGGTGCCGTGCCGTTAAGAAATCTTCTGTGGACCTCGGACTCTGAATTGCTTGTCCTCCGAGACCATCCTCGCTCTTTCAGCCTCGCAAATATCCAGAACGGCACCGTCGTGGAACTCCCCGGGTTGACGAAACGCTGGGAAAACCAACTGGCATTTAACGCGGAAATGCTAACCCTGTCACCAGATCGAAAGTGGTTGTTAGGCTTCGGAGGCACGCCTGATAACCAACTCTGGATCGCAACCACGCTGGACGGCCGACACCAGCGCGAGTGGCCACGTGATACCGATGCCGAGGCACGGTTTGCTGCGGAAAGCAAACCGCCCGTAATCTGGCTGGATGCCAACCGCTGGATTGAGTTGCGCAACCGGCCAACGAACTTTGCACGCATACGTTCGGTGGAGAACGATACGGTGACAACAGTTCCATTGTCCGTGCCGGATTATCTCGACGATCACTACAGCACATGTCTCACACTACCAGACGGAAGCTCATCCCATCCTTGCGGCTCGGTCGGGATTCGAGGATCCGATTCCAACGTGACGCATGAGGCGCGATTGTGCCGGTTGGTCCCGGATCAAATGCAGTGGCGAATGGAGGTGGAGAAAGTGACGGTGCGTAATGCGACTCATCCGGGAAACTTTGCGGCCTCGCCATTCGCGCTATCTCCTCAGCGGGACCGTATTGCTTGGCTAAACTCTTTTTCAACCTCTGGCGTTCGCGCGCTTTTCGTCTCCGATGTTGACGGAAACGACTTGCACGTGGTCTATCAAAAAATTGACTACCAGACGATTATGCCCGATACGCCCCGCGCGGTAAGTTGGAATCCCACAGGGGATGCGTTGGTCTTTTGGGGCGGCGATAAGGGTGACAAAGGACTGTGGCTCATAAGACTTTAATGGCCCACACGGAACGAAGGTCAATTCTGTTCGCATGCATCGGGCTTTTGCTCACTGCCGGTTATGGATTGCTGCTATACGCGATGACAGAATCTTGGCGCGTTTACGGTAACGATTATCGCCCGTGGTTCTGGACTCTGCCTGCTTTCGTCGTTGCGTTGGGCATTGCAATCGTTGGCATTCGATTTCGCCGGGTCTGGCTTCTGGTCCTGCTGCTGGTGCCTCTTTTTCTGGTTTCCAAGCAACAGATCATTAACCGGCGGCTCAAGGACAGCATCATCTCATGCGGCAATCATTCCGCTTTCTGGCCGCCGGTCGCATTCGATGCGGCCAAAACGCTGCCGGCCTCGATCGAATTCGCCGACTTTCTGATGGCGACGGACTACCGCAACGAACCGATGGACCTTTTGTTACCGAGCAAGCGGTGTCCCGGATTCAGAAGAGTAGGCACGCAGACCGGCGGTGTCTTCGTGGGCGGCGGCTTGCGCCCTGTCTCCCTCCAGGATGCGGAAGTTTTGATTGCCTTGTGTTCCTGGCAATCGCATCCAATTCCGTATGACCATCAGCATTGCCTCGTATGGTGGCCGGGCGGAGGAAAAGGAACCAACTGGGGAGCGTTCAACCGCGAGTGCTCCAATACCACAAACATGATCGCCAGAATCGAGACAGCGCTCAAACAGGCGGACGAGGGAGTCGTTCCGTATTCAGATAAGGCGCGCCGCCTGTTAGCTCGTGAATTGGAACAGAGGAAGAAATTCACGGAATGGGCGAAATAGGAGGCCGCCTCGCAGTTTTGCACCTACTGCTTGAGGGTTCGAGAACGCTAATTGGTGATTTCATATTTGAAGTCGCCGACAGCGGTTGGAAAACGACCGTTGGCAGCCATGTTGGGATTGCGGATGAAGCGCAGGCTCAGTTTGAAATTGAGCGCTTCGTTGAAAACTTTCTCCTGGAAGATCCCGGTGCGGATCACCTGGCCATACACTGCGACGAGCACCTCATTTTCGCGTGTTGCCAGAATGTCAATCTTCGCAATCTCCGGTTTCTGGTGAAGCTGCTTGGCGCGGAACTCGACCGCCTCGCGCGTGCGATGCTCCTGCGCCTTCTCTAAAGCCGACTTCAGGAACATCTGTCGCAACAACTCCGGGTGATCGAAATCCTTGGGGTTGCGTTGAAGGAAGGTGACGGTCGCAAGCTCGGCTTGTTGCGCGTGCAAATCCTTCACTTCCGAAAACTGAAGCAGCGGGCTGATATAGTAGGTCTGCGCCGGGTCAATGATGACGACGCGCTCACGCTGTTTGAATTGATTGATGATGTGGTAGCGGTCGAGGGCGGCCGCGACGGACACGGCGACAGCTACGAAGAACCAGAACCAAGGTAGTCGGTCGCGCTGGGCGAACAATTGCGTCGGGTCGAATCGTTTCCAGGCGAGGCGCGTGGGAGTCGAGCCGCTACCGGTGCCCGGATATTGCCCTCAATGTGCGGGTTGGGTGAATCCGACTGGATCCGGCAAAACCGTCGGCTCCTTGTCAGGCCTTGAACTCCCGGCTCTGGCTGCAGGCCCGTCTGGGGTCACGGGCGAGGTGGTATGAGGCTGGCCGGGGCTCTTGGCCTTGGGACGAAGAAGCACTCGTGGGGCATTAGCCTCCGTCGTGATCTTTTGCCCGGACCGGGTGATGCGGACATGCAAATCCTTCAGCGCATCCCGGACCTCGAACGGGCGCAGGTCCTCCTCCTTGATCGGGTAGGTCGCGTTGTCAGGGACGAAGATCACGAGGGCCTGCCCGTTGGTCTGGACAATGCCCAAGAACCAAAGCTGCTCGCTGCCGAGCGCAATCGAACTCTCTTCTATCTGCTCCTCGGTGGTGACCGTCTGCTCGTCAAGTTTCTCGGGCAGCGCGCGGAGGATATACACGTCTTTCGTGATTTTTGTCTCCAACTTGCTGCCTTGAACGTGCGCCCCTTCCGTTGTCTTGGTGATGAAGGCGTAGGTCTGCAAAAATCCATTCTCGTCCGGCATTTTGCTGAACCCGAGCACTTGCATCTGTTCCACGCGCTCAGGGGCGTAGGCGGGGGTGTCATTCGCCTCGAAACGGAATGGATTTCTCGCGCTGGCCCATTCGGTCTTCAACTCCGCGCCTTTCAGAATGGGAGTTTCGTCGGTTGTGGAGGCCCTGGCTGTTTGTGCGTTGCGACTCGCGCTCGCCTCGTTGGGAGTCGAAGCCGGCTTTGCATCTTGCGCAGCGACGAGTGCGGGCGCCAGCAGCAGTGCGAGCACAGTTGGAATGGAGTTTTTCATCTGCTTTGCATTTGAGGCAAACGCACGGTCAGGGTGGCGACAACATCCTCATCCGGTTTGTTGGGGCTGGGCTTCATGACCAACGAACTGAGTTCGACGAATTGGAATGTGTTCCACAGGTCGGTCAGCAACTGGCCGAGCGTGTTGTATTGCGCGACAAAGCTGAAGCTGGTCTCCTTGGAATCGAGCTGGACCGTCCGGAAGCTGTAGATGGAGTACTTGCCATTGTTGATGAGGCCCTGAATCGAGTCCAAACCGGTTTGGTCGATGTTCCTTTGAAATATCTCGTTGGCTTTCTGTTTCTCCGGCATGTTCTGGAACTCTCCGAGCTTCGACTGCAAGCCCGCCTTTTCGGCGAGCAACTCGTCCTTGTGCCTGATAATGCGTCCCCATTTGCCGGAGAGCGGCTTCAGGATGTGCGATCCAGCGACCCAAGGCGCAATGGCGACGAGCGCCAGAAACAAGATCGCTGCCACGGCAGCCAGTTGAGCTCGAATGGCGTTGGATTTCATTGCTTCTTGAGTTGTATCGCGAACGCGGTGTACTCGTTTTTGGGATTGGGCCTCTGGTTGGCCGGCAATTCCTGGTATTTGGGTGTTTCCTCGCCGGCCTGGATGATTTGATAATCCGACGGCGGCACGGGGTTCTGCACGACGCCCTCCGCGATGGCTTTTTCGAGAGCCAGACGCACGTTCACCCGGTCGTTCGCCTGCTGCAACGTGATGTAATGCGCGCGTTGCGCGCGGCCAACCAGAGCGGGCAGCCAGCCCAGCAGTGGACCTGGCCGCGTGACGGTTCGTTGCCGGTATTTGAATTGTTCATAATTGTGCTGGGTGCGCCGGTTCTCCATGAGCTGCTCGTTCAATGTGGCGATCTCGCGCGTGGTCGTTTCCGAGATGCGCAGGGCCTGAACCTTCAACTGGTAGAGTTTGAAAAAGGCGTAGCCCTCTTTTAATAGCAGCCCCATCCCGAACAGCGTGCAGACATAGAGAAGGACGAAGAGGTACTTCATCCAGCCCGGAAGCCAGAGAATGGGCGCGTCCGGCGCGGGCTGGAGGTCGATGATGACGGGCAGTTTCAGATTGCGCGGATTCATGCTTGGATTTGCGGGTGAGACTCGCGAATGATTCCCAGGTCAGGTTCGGGATAAGGCTGCACCTGGCTTTCGATGTGGTCGCTCGACCATGCCAGGGGCTTGGCATTTCTTTGAATGCTCTCCAAACCGCTGAACGCCGGATCCTGGCGGTCGTGATAGACGTAAATGTTGGCGACTTCGGAGGCCGCCTTGCCTGAGACGATCTGCAGGGTGGTGTCTATTTCCTTGCTCAAGGCGTTGAGAGCGGGTCTAGTCCCGGTACCGCCACGCTGCGTTTCGGCAATTAGACGGCTGCGGACGGTGACGATTTCGCCCTTGTGCCAGCCCATGAAAACGATGAGCTTCTGGGTGTAATAAACGAGGACGCCGGGATTGTCCCAATCCAGCGGCAAGGTGGAGACGTAAGCCAGCACGGCCGTTGGATAATGGAAGACGCTCACCACCTCGTAACCCCAGTGGCGAAACTTCTCGATGGGCTGGGCGATTCGTTCCTTCTCGACCGCATTCAGGCAGACTCGCCCTCCCGCTTGGGACAGAAAATACTTCATCTGCTTCTCGAAGGTCCGGCCAACCTCCGCTGCCAGATCGGTGGCAAACGCGCGCTCAACTTCGCGAAGTTTGTGATCGGCCGGGTAGATTTTGATGTTGGAGAACGGCGTGTTGATGCCCAGAAGCAGGTATTTTGCCCCAGCGGTTTCGTTGAGCATCTCGCCGACCCACGTTGTATCCATTTCGGCGGTTTGAAAGTTTTCGCAGAAAGCGGCGTGTGGCTGGCCAAGATTCAGCTTTTTGTTTTTCAAACGCGCCTTTGCGTATTTGATGTGCTGATGGCCCAGGATCACGACCGTAAATTCGTGGCCGCCAACCTTTCGGCTGAAGTGAGTCAAGGGATCGTCGCTGCGAGCGATGAACGCCTTAAAAGAAAGAATGCTGCAGATGCTGTTGATCATGGTGGTTACGTTCCGAGGGCGATGATCTCCTTTTTGACTTCGCCGTCGATTTGGCCCTGGCGATGGAGAATCTCCGCGGCCTTCTGCCAGTTTTGCATGCCGAAGTCGTTGTGGCCCGATTCGATGGCGCGGCGCACCCCTTGCAGGTCCTTCTGTTTGATGTAGGAGGCCACGCTGTCATTTGTCAGCAGAATCTCGCGTGCGGCCACCCGTCCTCCCTCCCGGCCTTTGACCAGGATTTGGCACAGGATGGCCTTGAGGCTGGTCGAGAGCACGTTCCAGACGCTGGGCTGTTCGGCGGACGGAAACAGGTTGACGAACCGTTCAATCGACTGTGCCGCGTTGGACGTGTGCAGGGTGCCGAAGACAACATGTCCGGATTCGGAGGCCCGCAAGGCGATGTCGGCCGTTTCGTGATCGCGAATCTCGCCGACGAGAATCGTGTCGGGGTTCTGGCGCAGAGCCGCCCGCAATCCGAAGGCAAATGTGTTTACCGAAATGCCGACTTCGCGTTGAGAGATGTCGGAGCGTCCGTGCTTCAGGATGTACTCGACCGGCTGCTCGAGGGTGATGATGTGTTCGCGAAAAGTGTCGGCGCGATGCTGGAGGAGCGCGGCCAGTGTGGTTGACTTTCCCTGACCTGTCTTGCCACAGACCAACACCAAACCCTGTTTGAACGCTTCAACGGTCTGCACCGTGCGCGCATCCAGTTGAATTTCATCCGGGGTGGGAATGTGATCGTTCAACGGCCGCAAAGCGATTCGTGCCGTCTGCCGCAAGGCCTCGGGATCGAGAACACGATAAAAATTGAACCGGTAACGTTTCTTGTGGCAAGTGAGGGCGCCGTCCACCGATCCTTCCGGGTAGATTTCCATCCGGGTTATGGCGCCCTTGATCACCGTCTCGCCGGCTTGGTTCAAAAAGGCGACGAGCGCGTTTTCGTCCGGCGCGATGATGGAGGTGGGACAGACTTCGCCGTTCGCGCGAACATGGATGGTTTTCCCGGCGCAGACGTAAATGTCGCTGACCTTGCGCTCGACTAGTTGGTTGAGCACACCGGCCAATTGCTCGGGACTCTGAATCTGATCTGCCATCGTTCCATTATAGGACGGAGAAGCCCATGCTTTCCCATAAATCAGTGCGATTTTTCGTAAATTGAGCCTTCCGACAGCGACGCGATTAACAAAAAGTCTGTCTGTGTCACTCGTGTTCACCGATGTCACCCATATCGAGAACGCCGGCGTTACCGGCGATGCGCATGTTGCGCCATGCTGGGATGGAGCAAGCAAACGACCATCGGACGCGCGCGGAGAATAAGTAGGCATAATCCCCACCTCACCGGTCGCATACAGTTCCATCGGGCGAGTCCAAAACCTCTGGCGTCGGCTGGAAACTTCTGGGTGGTAGCGGGGATGGTGGCAGTTTTTCTGGCGTGGATCGGCGTCGCATCCATAACGAACCGTCGCAGTGATTCTGGATGCCATCATACTGACCATTTTCTCAATTCTAGTGCACTCCCTCTTTCGATGTCGGGCGGACGGACATCAACTGGCAGATCTGGACGAGGACCTTGGCATGCGTCGGTGATCCGGACGATGCCCCCTGACTCTGGAGTGTTTCAGCAGATCATGACCGGGGGGAACGAGGAGGGTGCTACGAGGAACTCAAATGCTAATCGGCCGAGTTTTCCAAGCCGCGAGCGATATTTGTACGACTTGCAGATATTGCATGGCCCGCCGCCCGTAAAGGTCACGCCTCGGATGCTGTCTCTGTACAGGACTGGATGTAGGCTCGAAGGCTCTCGACCAAGATCAACCTGACGCCCGTCTTGGCCCCAGGTCGGCGGAGAACCGAGCTCCGGACAGGGGGCCGGAAGTCGTTGGCCTGGCAAGGGAGAATGAGTTGGTTCAGGCAGGACCGGGACAAGCCGAAGATCGGATCACGTTCGCCTGCTTTTGGCAGCCTCATGTACTCGGGTTCACGCGGGAGTTCTTTCGCAATGCCCAAGGGGTCCCTGACGGCGTTGGTATTATTTGGCATTCCACGTGTCTCCGGCCCTTGTACCCACGTCTGAGAGCTGGAGCTACTACGAAGCTTTGTTTGGCCTCCTTTGAGCTTTGAGTGATTGCGGAGCGGCGGGATACTGCGGGTCCCGGTCAGCACGCAGTTTTCCTTCGTCCAAGGGCTATGTGGGACCCGAGATCGATTCCGGCGTGATGATTAAGGCGGCCAATCAGATGGTCGCCTCATCACCCAGCGAACCAAATGAGCGCAACCGAAGTCATGGCACTCCTTGGCCCTCCCCTTACGGCTCTTCAACCGGTGAAGCGTGGCGGGTTTCCGAATCTGTCGCAGGCGGCAAAACTGGTGGCTTACTCCCGTGTCTTCGCCGTCAGCTTGATCTTCCGGGCAACGGCCAGGAGATGGTCCGGTCTTACGTCGCCGTACACCTGAGCAATTAGGGCCGGCCCTGTCTTGTCCCCGATGAGTTGGGCAATTTCCGCATCCGTGAGTCCGCTCTGGCGCGCCTGGGTGACGAAGTATGAGCGCAGCCCGTGCGGCGTGACGTGGGGCAGCCCGAGCTTTTTGCAGGCCAGCCCAAGACGGCGACGGTAGGCTGACACGTCGCGGGGCGTGGCCGGATTGAACGGCGAGGGGAATATCAGGTCGCTGGTCGCGCGCCCCTGCATTGACCTGAGCAGTTCGGCCAACTCAGGAAGCAAC
>JAANMW010000406.1_pt1 | contig 50177 bp, 53 predicted proteins | sample 7279671 | NCBI WGS metagenome assembly JAANMW01 (sample SAMN14094541, study PRJNA606508) | bioreactor metagenome | isolation source: A lab-scale SPAN reactor treating ammonium-rich wastewater day 247 | place: Ireland: Galway | collected 2017-09-19 | reverse complement strand
ATTTCTAAATCATCCGTGTCGTTGTTGCTTCGCCTTGCCGTGCTACAGCACTGTCTGCGGCTTCGCGCCTAGACACGAATGATTTGGAAACAGAATGAGGTTGCATGCAATAGCTATGTGTTTTATAGCTGCTCGCGCTTTGCTGTAAAGCGTTAGAGCAGAATTTCACCAAATTTTTGCCTGGCCAGCGTCCTGTGATCGTGCTGGCGCAGCAGGGGCGAGAACAACGTCCGGCCAAAGTCGTGCTGCAGGCCGGTGGCCAAGATAGCGGTGACCGTCCGGTCGGTCTGGTTCAGTAGCGAATGTCGAGATTAGACGCAACAGCATCAACCAGCGGCACAGGCGGTGCCAGGACGCGGCGCGGACGGGGATAGGACGTACGCCTCGCCGCAGTGCCGTCGCCCAAGCACGCTTGCGCTCTACCGCTCCGCGCGCAACGCACAGATGCCGGTCAAAAACGCCATGTCGAGCATGTGGCGCAAATCGTTCACGCCGCTGGTGCCGACCAGGCCCAGCAGCGCAAATTCATTTGCTACGCAAGAGCTTGAGTTCAGTCTCGGCGCGATCCAGGCGAACGGCGCCTTCGGCCACCAGTACCTTGGCGATGCGGTCGATTTCGTCGCCTGTGGCGCCCGCCATCATCGCGATGTTGTGTGCGTGCAGAGCCATGTGTCCTTTTTGCACACCGAAAGTCGCCAGCGCCTTCAGGGCTGAGAAGTTCTGTGCCAGGCCCACTGCCGCAATGATCTGCGCCAGTTCGCTGGCCGAGCCCACGTCCAGAATTTTGAGTGCGGCCTTGGCCGTAGGGTGCAACTTGGTCGCGCCGCCAATCAAGCCCACTGCCATGGGAATTTCGATGGAGCCGGCCAGGTCGCCATCGTTGGTGATTTCCCAGTTGGTGAGGCTGCCGTAGTGGCCGTTGCGTGACGCATAAGCATGGGCGCCGGCTTCTACCGCCCGGGTATCGTTACCGGTGACCAGGACCACGGCACTGATGCCGTTCATGATGCCCTTGTTGTGTGTGGCGGCGCGGTAAGGGTCGGCCTCGGCGAACTGGTAGGCCGCGAGCATGGCGTCGCGCACCTCGTCGCCGCCGATGTCGGCGGTGCGCCAGACGCAGCGCGCCCGTGCCAAACGCCGGTCGGCCAGGTTCGAGAGAATGCGCAGATTGGTGCGTCCGCCGGTCCAGGCGGCGATTTCCGGGGCGATCTTCTCGGCCATGGTGTTCACCGCGTTGGCGCCCATGGCGTCGCGTGTGTCGACGATCAGGTGGGTGATGACCATGGGGCCGCCGCGCGTTTCGAGCACCCGCACTTCCAGGTCCCGGAAGCCGCCGCCGAATTTGACCAGCACCGGATCGCAGGCGTCGCACAGGGCGCGAATCGCTTCTTTGCGCTCCAGGATGCTGATGCGTGCGTTCTGCGGGTCGCGCACGTGGGTCAGCTGGATCTGGGCGATCATCTCAGTGCCCGACATCGAGGTGATGAAACCACCTTGGTCGTAGCACTGGCGTGCGGCGTTGCACACAGCGGCCACCACGGAAGACTCTTCCGTGGCCATGGGGATCAGCCGGTCGCGGCCGTTGATCTTCATGTTGGTGGCGATGCCGATCGGGATGTTCATCGTGCCGATGACGTTTTCGATCAGGTGGCTTGCCAGTTCGAGCGGCAGGTTGCCGGTGTTGAGCAGGTGCGCCTTGTCGGCCTCGTCGAGGCCGGCGAAATGGGCGACAGCGTCGATGCGGGCGGGTACATCGAGCTTGTGAAATCCGCTGATGCGGCTGCTGGGAGGAGTCGTGTGGGTGGTCATGGTGATTTCTGACGGAGGTTCAATAAGAAAAAAATGGTGCCGGGCAGGCCGCTTGGGTGCGCTCAGCGCGCAGCCATCAGCCTGGGCAGATAGGTCACGAGGTCGGGGAAGGCGGCGCAAATCAGCAGGCCGACGACCTGCAATCCGACAAAGGGCAGGATGCCGCGGTAGACCGCACTCATGCCGATGTTTTTGGGCAGCGTGCCTTTGATGTAGAACAGCGTGTAGCCGAACGGTGGGCTGATGTAGCCCATCTGGATGGTGATGGCGTAGAGCACGCCGAACCACAGCTCGTCAAAGCCCAGCAGACGGACAATGGGGAGGAACACCGGCACTGTCAGCAGGATGATGCCCAACTCGTCGAGCACTGTGCCCAGGAAGATGAGCAGCAGCATCATGGCCCCCAAAATCAGCCAGCGGTTCACCTCCAGCCCCTGGATGAACTGCAGCAGCGTGTCGGCGCCGCCCAGCCCGGTGAAGATCGCCACATAGGCTTTGGCGCCCAGTGTGATCCACAGAATCATGGCGCTTGCCTTGAGTGTCTCTGCGCCGACAGCGCGCAGCATGGCCAAGCTGATGCTGCGCTTGAACAGCACCGGCAGCAAGGCGCCGCCCACGCCCACTGCGGCCGATTCGGTGGGCGTGGCGATGCCAAAGAAGATCGAGCCAAGGATCAGCACGATCAGAAAAATCGGGAACACCAGCGTCCTCAGCGAGAGCAGCTTTTCGCGCCATGGCGCGCTGCGCATCGAGCGATCGATCGGCACCCACTCTGGCTTGAGCCACCCCACGACGACGATATAGCCGATGTACAGGCTTGCGAGCAGGAGGCCCGGCACGATGCCGGCGATCAGCATTTGGCCGATGGAGATTTGCGCGGTCACCGCGTAGACGATGGTCAGCACCGAGGGTGGAATCAGAATGCCCAGGGTCCCGGAGGCACAGATCGTGCCCAGCGCCAGCTCGGGTTTGTATCCTCGGCGCAGCATCTCCGGCAGCGCCAGAATGCCCATCGCGGTGACGGCCGCACCGACCACGCCGGTCATGGCGGCCATCATCACGCAGATGATCACGGTGCCGATAGCCAAGCCGCCGCGCAGTCGCCCGAACCACAGTTCCATGGCCTTGTAGAGGTCTTCGATCACGCCCGAGCGCTGCAGGATGCAGGCCATCAGGATGAACAGCGGGATGGCCAGCAGCGCCTCTGACTTCATGGTGTCGTAGATCTGCAGCACGATCACGATGACAGCGTTGGGCTCCCACAGCGTGACGGTGAAAAGCAGCGACAGTCCACCCAGCACGAAGGCAATCGGTAGACCGGTCAGCATGAATACGGTGAGGCCGCCGAACATCAGCAGCAGGATCATGTTGGGGCTCATGGGTGTCCCTCTATAGGCAAGCTGCCAGTGCTGCCGTAGGTGACATCCGCAGGCGTGAACAGCGTATTGAGAAATTCGACCACCGCCTGCAGCAGCATGAGCACCAAGGCTAGTGGCACGGTGGCCTTGAAGGGCCAGATGGGCGGATTCCAGGCCGAGAAACTCGTCTCGCGGTAGTTGAACGCACTGAGCGCCGAGGGCAGGCTGAAGTACAGCAGGATGATGCAGAACACCACGATGACGGGATAGTTCAGCAAGTCAAACCGGCGCTGCCACGAGGGGCTCATGCGTTCGCGCGCGACATCCAACGCCACGTGGCCCTTGAGGTGAAGAAGGTAAGGGCCGCCGAGCAGAAAGTAGGGGCCGAACAGCAGCACGGCCAGCTCCATGCCCCATACCGTGGGGGCATTGAACAGGTAGCGCGCCACGACCTCGTAGAGCATGACGGGAACCACGACGGCCATCAACCACACCGTCGCCTGGAAGATCCAGCGGTTGAGGGTGGTGATCGCAGATGTGGAGAAGATAAGCCATTGAGGCATGCGTGACTCCTGGTGAGCAAGGGGGGCCGCCGATACAGGGGCCGCGCGCAATTACAAGGCGCGCCGACCGGGCGGTGCGCGCGGGCCAGGCGCCTGGCCCGCGCTTGAAGATCAGGCCAGCAAGCCCAGTTCCTTCATGAACGCTACCTGGCTGTCCAGAATCTTGGAGGCCAGTGCGTCGCCCTTGGTGGCGGCGCGCCAGGACGCCATCGCCTTGGGGCGGGCGGCGGCAATATCGGCCGCGTTGAAATGGATGATCTCGCAACCCTTGGCCTGGTACTTGGCCAGCACCGTGGCGTCATTCACCAGGATGTGTTGGCGCAGCGATGCCGAGACTTCACGTGCAGACACCGCCAAGGCCGCCTTGAATTCAGCGGGCAGTTTGTCGTACGCACCCCGGTTGGCAACGTAGCTGGCGGCGGTGGTGGGCTGGTGAAAGCCCGGCACGATGACGTATTTCGCCACTTCGGCCAGACCCGCTTCGAAATTGGCCGTCAGATCGCCGCGGTCGGCCATGTCGATCACGCCCTTGTCGAGCGCCGTGTACACCTCGCCCGTGGGCAGCGGCGTGACCGCAACGCCCATGGCGCCCATCACCGCCGAGGCCAGGCCCACGAAGCGGCCCTTCTTGCCAGCCAGGTCGGCCATTTTGCGAATTGGCACTTTCGAGTGCAGTGGCTCTTGGCCATACACCGTGGGTGCAATGTAGTGAAGGCCGGCCGGTGCATAGGCCTGACGTGCCATATCCAGCCCGCCGCGCTCGTAGAACCAAGCCTCGTACTGATCGCTCTCTGGGAAACCGAACGGGATGGTGCTGGTGAAAGCAAACGACGGAATCTTCCCTGCCTCGTAGCCGTCGAAAGTTTTCATCAGCTCGAACGCGCCACCCCGCACGGCGTCAAAGGCCTGTGCAGCGGGCACGATCTGCCCGGCAGCGAACAGGTTGATCTTGAACCGGCCACCGGTAAGCTCGGCGACGCGGGCCACAAAGCGTTCTTCAAACTTTTGCGGTGTCGTGCCGCCGTCCCACAGGGCTTGCATGCGCCACGTCACGGTCGCCTGGGCGTGGCTGACCAGCGGTACTGCAGCGCCCACGGCAGTGGCTGCGGCCAGGGAGGATTTGAGGATGTTGCGTCGATTGATGGATTGATCTGCCATGTGTGTCTCCTGTCGGTTGATATGTCCGCCGTGTATTGGCGTGCTGTTCTTGTGTCGCACCGCCCTTCGTTGGCCCCTGTGGAAAGGGCGCAAAAAAGTATAGGATGCCTGCCGGTGCATTGATGGGTACAGTTTGGGTGCAGGAACAGAAACTGTATCCATCAAAAACAGATACACCAAAGGAAGTACATGACGCGGGAAAAGGATGTGGCGGTTTCCCACAGCAAGGTAATGGCCTTGGCACAGCGCATTGCGCAGTCGATTGAGCAGGGCGGAATCGCGGTGGGCTCTCGCCTGCGCTCGATCCGTGATGCCGCTGCGAAGGAGGGGGTCGGCCGTAACACGGTGGTGGAGGCCTATGCGCGCTTGGCCGCACGTGGCTATGTGGAGGCGCGTGCCGGTTCGGGCTACTACGTGCGCAAGCAGCCCCCTGGCCTGCGGGCCCAGTTGCCACCGCTGCACGTGACCGAGGCGGTAGACGTGGTGTCGCTGCTGCGCGAGCAGCTCGAGCGGCACTACGAGGTGCGCGTGGGGGAGGGGCGGCCACCCGCCTCATGGATAGAAGGCTCAGAACTGCGCCAGCACCTGCGTCGCGCGCGATCCCATGGAATGACCGAAATTGAGCATGGCTACAGGACGTCCTGGGGTTATTTGCCACTGCGCGAGACCATCGCCCACATGTTGTGTGAGCGCAGCATTCATGTGAATGAGCGGCAGGTGCTGCTCACCCAAGGCGCCAACCATGCGCTCGACCTGATCGTGCGTCAGCTGCTGGAGGCGGGGGACGAGGTCCTGGTGGACGCGCCGGGCTACTACCCCTTGTTTGGCAAGCTCCGGCTGGCCAAGGTCCAGATGTTGGGGGTCCCGCGTCAGGCTGATGGGCCGGACCTTGATGCGCTGGAAGCGATCCTGCAGACGCGCCGCCCCAAGGTGTTCTTCACGCAGTCGCTGGCGCACAACCCCACGGGCGGCTCGATCAGCCTGCCCAAGGCGCACCGGCTGATGCAGATGGCTGCGACCCATGGCTTTCTGGTCGTGGAAAACGATCCGTTTGCCGATCTGCTGCCTGCCACGGTGCCGCGCCTGGCGGCGTTGGACCAGTTGGAACGGGTGATCTACGTGTCCAGCTTTTCCAAGACCTTGTCTGCCGACCTGCGCGTGGGCTACATCGCTGGTGCGGCGGACCGCATCCATGCTCTGTGCGACCTCAAGATGTTGACATTGGTGTCCACATCCGAATTTGTCGAACGGATCGTGCACCAGCTTCTCTCGAGCGGACAGTACTGGCGCCATCTGAGCCGCCTGAGAGAGCGAATCAGCGCGGCTCTCGGGCCCGGGCAGAAGGCGCTGGAGCGCCTAGGCCTTGCCGTGCATCACAGCCAGTCGGGCGGCTACTACCTGTGGGTGGAGCTGCCGCAGGGGATGACAGAGTCGGCTTTGGTGCGCAGCGCTGCGGAGCGAAGCATTTTTTTGGCACCAGGTTCCGTGTTTTATCCAGATCGCCATGGGGCGCAGCAGGCGTTGCGGCTGAACGTTGGCTATGTCAACGACGCACGGTTCCTGCACTTTATGGAAGGTGCCTTGGACGCTTGGCGCGCCGGGTCGTGAACCGCAGCCAGTGGGGATGGGCGCAAGGCGCGGACGAAGCTGCGGCGACTGCGGTAGCTCACATGCGTGCGCATCCGGATGGCCACGTCATCCTGTCGCAGCTGTGGGCGTGACGCCCAGCGAGCTGCAGTTCAGGTCAAGGACGCCGCCTCGCTGCGTGAAATGCGCGCGCAGGGCATGCACCAGGTCTTTCGCATCCAACACATGGCAGTCTTGCAAGGTAGCCTTGCTTAAAACGTTTGTTTTGATGGTTTTGAAAGCTGATGGTGAAGCGCTATAGGCCCAATAAAACACCCGCAGGGTAGGGCGGCAGGCCATGCCGCAACCGGGCCCGCTCACAGGCCTCACTGCCCGCGGCGAATTCGCGGCAGGGCGAGGGGCGCCATTCGTAGATGCCGCAGGCGGCCTGGCTGCCCACCTTGCCCGTGAGTGCTGCGCAGCGCGGCGGACTGTGATCGGTGCCGCGCATGCGGCGCAGTGTGTCGGTTACTTCCACCACCAGCCCGTCGGGCACGTCGCCGCCCATCTCCTGGGTTTCGTACACCGAGAAGTCCACGCGAAAACTGGCGCAGCAGGCGCCACAGGTGAGGCAGGGGTGGGTCACGCCACCTGGCCGAGCAAAAGGTACTCCATGAGCGCCTTTTGCACGTGCATGCGGTTTTGGCTTCGGCCCGCAGCCTGCGGCTGCTTCACGTCCGTATTGCGGCCATGAGCCTGCGCCGAAACAGGATGCTGGCGCTGGCGCGCCACCGCGTTGCACTTCATGCTACGCGGCCGAGCAAAAGGTACTCCATGAGTGCCTTTTGCACGTGCATCCTGTTTTCTGCCTCGTCCCACACCACAGACTGAGGGCCGTCGATCACGTCGGCATCGACTTCTTCGCCGCGGTGGGCGGGCAGGCAGTGCATGAACAGGGCGTCGGGGCGGGCCGTGGCCATCATGTCTTCATCCACGCACCAGTCGGCAAAGGCTTTTCTGCGCGCTTCGTTCTCTGCTTCGTAGCCCATGCTGGTCCACACGTCGGTGGTAACCAGGTCTGCGCTGCGGCAGGCGTCTTTGGGGTTGCTAAAAAATTGATAGCTGGCAGCGCTTGCCCCGCCTGCGCCAACGGCCAATTTCTCATCAACTTCGTAGCCGCGCGGAGTGCTCACATGGACCTTGAAGTCCAGTAACTCGGCGGCCTGCAGCCAGGTGTGGGCCATGTTGTTGCCGTCGCCCACCCAGGCCACCGTCTTGCCGGCGATGGAGCCCCGGTGCTCGATGAAGGTGAAGATGTCGGCCAGGATCTGGCAGGGGTGAAATTCGTTGGTCAGGCCGTTGATGACGGGCACGCGCGAATGGGCTGCAAAGCGCTCGATCTTGGTCTGTTCGAAGGTGCGGATCATCACCAGATCGACCATGCGGCTGATGACACGCGCGCTGTCCTCGATGGGTTCAGCGCGGCCCAGTTGGCTGTCGCCCGTGGTCAGGTGCACCACGCTGCCGCCGAGCTGGTACATGCCGGCCTCGAAGCTCACGCGCGTGCGGGTACTGGCTTTCTCGAAAATCATGGCCAGCGTGCGATCCACCAGAGGGTGGTGCTTTTCGTAGGCTTTGAATTTCTTCTTGATGACAGCGGCGCGTTCGAACAGATAGGCGTATTCGTCGGCGGTAAAATCTTTGAATTGCAGATAGTGTTTCATGCGTGTCTCGTGCGGCGGTGTCATTCGGCCAGGAAGGCTGTGACCAGGGGGGCCAGCCGGGCAACGATTTCGTCGGCTTCAACGGTGGTGAGGATGAGCGGCGGCACGATGCGGATCACGCTCTCGGCTGTCACGCTGATGAGCAGCCCCGCTTCTGCCGCACGGCCGACCAGCACGCCGCAGGGCTTGGCCAGTTCCACGCCCAGCATCAGGCCCTGACCGCGCACTTCCTTCACGCCCGGTAGGCTGCCCAAAGCGCCTTGCAGCGCGGTTTTGAGGTGCGCGCCCACGGTGGCGGCATTTTGCAGCAGGCCGTCTTCTTCCATGATGCGGATGGTTTCCACCCCGGCGCGCATGGCCAGCGGGTTGCCGCCGAAGGTGGTGCCATGGTTGCCCGGCTGCAGCACTGTGGCGGCCTTGGGGCCCGCCACCACCGCGCCAATAGGCACGCCCGAACCCAGGCCCTTGGCCAGCGGCATCACGTCGGGCAGGATGTCCGCCCACTGGTGGGCAAACCACTTGCCCGTGCGGCCCATGCCGCACTGCACTTCGTCGATCATCATCAGCCAGCCGCGCTCGTCACACAGTTTGCGCAATTGCTGCAGGTATTCGACGCGCATGGGATTCACGCCGCCTTCGCCCTGGATGGTCTCGAAGAACACTGCCACCACGTTGGGGTTGCCTTCGGTGGCCGCCTTGATGGCGGCAATGTCATTGAGCGGCACGCGAACGAAACCCTCGACCAGCGGGCCGAAACCGTTGTGGATCTTCGGGTTGCCGGTGGCCGACATGGTGGCGATGGATCGGCCATGAAAGGCTTTTTCGTACACCACGATTTCGGGCTTGGCGATGCCCTTGTCCACGCCGTATTTGCGTGCGATCTTGAGCGCCGCCTCGTTCGCCTCCAGCCCCGAATTGCAGAAGAACACGTTGCTCATGCCCGAGAGTTCCACCAGCTTGGCGGCGAGCGTCTCTTGCAGAGGCACGTGGTAGTAGTTCGAGGTGTGGATGAGCTGTGTGAGCTGCTGCTGCAGCGCAGGCACCAGCCGACCATGGTTGTGGCCCAGCGTGTTGACCGCAATGCCGCCCAGTGCATCGAGGTACTCCTTGCCGTTCACGTCCCAGACGCGGCAGCCCTGCCCACGGGCCAGCGCGATGGGCACGCGGCCATAGGTGTTCATCACATGGGGCGAGGCGGCTTCAATGAAGGCGGTCATGCACAGTTCTCCAGACGGGGCGGGTGACGGGCTGCGACAGATGCAGCCCTGGAAAAATCGAGAACCGATTCTAGGGCGTGTGCCGCCACGCTGCGGTGACGAATACGCATCACTGCAATGCGTGCGCCAGTGTCGTCAGCGGGGTGTCGGCAAAGTCTTATATAAGAGTTAGAATGCTGTGTTGCGGCGCAACAAGCAGCGATCCTGCCTATCCGTCCTTAACCCACCACTACCCGATGGTTTCTCCTTCCAGTAAAGAAGTCTTCATTCAAGGCATCACGCTCTGCGGAAAAACCTTCCGCCCGAGTGACTGGGCCGAACGCCTGGCCGGGGTGATGAGCAGCTTCAGGCCCGGAGGCGCCCGTCCCGGCAGCCACCTCAGCTATTCCCCCTGGTGCATTCCGACCACGCTCAATGGTGTCAAGTGCGTGGTGGTCAACCGGGCGCTGCAGGGCCATGAGCCCATGGCCTGGGACTTTGTGATGAACTTCGCCCGCGACAACGATCTGCAACTCGTCGAAGCCTGCCTGTTGCCTGACCCGCCGCCGGCCGATAAGGCCTGAGCCAGATTTCAATGCCCTGTCGGGGCAAGGATGGGACAATGGCGCCCATGCATCCCAACGCCCTTCTGGACGCCTGCGCGGAACTCGTCAGGCTGACCCTTACTTTTGAACACCCGGCCGATGCCGTGGTGTCCCGTTTCTTTCGCGACCACCGGGGCCTTGGCCAGCGTGAACGCGCCGCCCTGGCCGAGACGGTGTACACCGTGCTGCGCAAGAAACTGCTGTTTGACCACATGTCACCGTCCGGCTCGGGTCCCAAGGAGCGGCGCATGGCCATCCTGGGCTTTGCCCACTGGCAGGACGAGGAGGCGCGGCGTGCCAACCCCCAGGCCATGCATGGCCAGCGCGACTTTTTGCGCGCGGCCTTGAACGACCGCGAGCAGCAGTGGCTGGCGCAGTGCGATGCCGTGCAGGAAGATGAACTCTTAGAGCGCCACCGCCACAATCTGCCCGAATGGCTGGCACAGCCGCTCAAGGAACAATTGGGCAGCGAATTTTGGCCTCTGGTGGCATCGCTGGCGCGCAGTGCGCCGCTGGATCTGCGTGTCAACGTTTTGAAGGAAAAACGGGCTGATGTGCAAAAGGAGCTTGCGCAAGCAGCTATCAAAACAGAAGCAACACCCTATTCGCCCTGGGGCTTGCGCGCCAGCGGAAAGCCGCCACTGGCGAAGCTGCCCGCCTTTGTGCGCGGTGCGATCGAGGTGCAGGACGAAGGCTCGCAACTGCTGGCGCTGCTGCTCGACGCCAAGCGCGGCGAGATGGTGGTCGATTTCTGCGCTGGCGCGGGCGGCAAAACCCTGGCCATTGGCGCCACCATGCGCAGCACGGGGCGGCTCTATGCCTTTGATGTGGCGGCCCACCGGCTCGACGCCCTAAAGCCCCGGATGGCGCGCAGCGGCCTGTCCAACGTGCACCCTGCTGCCATTGCGCACGAGCGTGACGACCGGGTCAAGCGCCTGGCGGGCAAGATCGACCGGGTGCTGGTTGACGCCCCTTGCTCTGGCTTGGGCACGCTGCGCCGCAACCCCGACCTGAAGTGGCGCCAGACCCCGCAGGCCCTGGAGGAGCTGGTGGTCAAGCAGGCGGCCATTCTGGACAGCAGCGCACGCCTGTTGAAATCGGGCGGCCGTCTGGTGTACGCCACCTGCAGCGTGCTGCCGCAGGAAAACGAAGCCATTGCCGAAGCCTTTGCGCTCCAGCACCCCGAATTCGTGCCACTCGATGCCGGCGAATTGCTGGCACAACTCAAGGTGCCGGACGCCGCCACGCTGTGCAGCGGCGGTAAAACCGGCAGCCGCTACCTGCGCCTGTGGCCGCACCGTCACCAGACCGATGGTTTCTTCGCCGCGGTGTGGCAACGGAGCTGAGCAGCGTGAGGGGCATCCCGAGTTTTTGATGCCTTTTGCTTCCAAGTTGAAAACCCGCTGGCGTATCGAGTCATTCCATTTCTAAATCATCCGTGTCGTTGTTGCTTCGCCTTGCCGTGCTACAGCACTGTCGGCGGCTTCGCGCCTAGACACGCATGATTTGGAAACAGAATCAGCGGGTTTTTTGATCCGTTTTTGCTCTGCGCAGACGCAAAAAAACCGCCGGGCTCGCGCCGGGCGGTTTTTGGCAAGGAGCCTGGGCTGAATTACTTCAGCTTCATTTCCTTGTATTCGACGTGCTTGCGTGCCTTGGGATCAAATTTCATGATCAGCATCTTTTCGGGCATCGTCTTCTTGTTCTTGGTCGTGGTGTAGAAATGACCGGTACCCGCAGTGGATTCCAGCTTGATCTTGTCGCGTCCGCCTTTGCTTGCCATGGTGTTTCTCCTTAAGCTTGGCCACGTGCGCGCAGGTCTGCGAGCACAGAATCAATACCGTTCTTGTCGATCAGACGCAGACCAGCGTTGGAGATGCGCAGACGCACCCAGCGGTTTTCGGTTTCGACCCAGAAGCGGCGGTATTGCAGGTTCGGCAGGAACCGGCGCTTGGTTCGGTTGTTGGCGTGGGAAACGTTGTTCCCGACCATGGGCTTCTTGCCCGTTACTTCGCAGACGCGTGCCATGAGGACACTCCGATATATATAACGGCTGCCAGCAAGGGCCTGTGGTTGTTAAAAACCCGGCATGCTTGCAGCCTCACCTCGCCAGAAAGGGTGGCGGTAACCCGATTGCCGGTGGTCCATCAGGGCCCCAGCCGCACACCGCAATGCGCAGCCAGTTTTAGCAAAGCCATGGATTATAGCGCGTTCTCAGGCGGCAGAGCCCTGGTCCAGGTAGCGCTGTGCGTCCAGTGCGGCCATGCAGCCGGTGCCGGCGCTGGTGATGGCCTGGCGGTATACGTGGTCCTGCACGTCGCCCGCGGCAAAGATGCCGGGGACCGAGGTCTGCGTGGCAAAACCCTTGAGGCCGCCGCGCGTGATGATGTAGCCGCCTTCCATGTCGAGCTGGCCTTGGAAAATCTCGGTGTTGGGAGCATGGCCAATGGCGATGAAGCAGCCTTGCAGCGCGATGTCCTGGGTCGTGCCGTCTTTGACATTCTTGATGCGGATACCGGTCACGCCAGAGTTATCGCCCAACACCTCATCCAGAGTGTGGAAGGTTTTGAGTTCGATCTTGCCTGCGGCTACCTTTTCCATCATGTGATCCACCAGGATCGGCTCGGCCGTGAATTTGTCGCGGCGATGCACCAGCGTGACCTTGCTGGCGATGTTGGACAGGTACAGGGCCTCTTCCACGGCGGTGTTGCCACCGCCGATGACGCACACCTCCTGGTCCCGATAGAAGAAGCCGTCGCAGGTGGCGCAGCCCGATACGCCCTTGCCCATGAAGGCTTCCTCGGATGGCAAGCCCAGGTATTTGGCTGAGGCGCCCGTGGCGATGATGAGTGCGTCGCAGGTGTACGTGCCGCTGTCGCCCGTGAGCGTGAACGGGCGCTGGCTGAAATCGACCTTGTTGATGTGGTCGAAGATGATCTGCGTTTTGAAGCGCTCGGCGTGTTCCAGGAAGCGCTGCATCAGCGCCGGGCCCTGCACGCCATGCACGTCGGCGGGCCAGTTGTCCACCTCGGTGGTGGTGGTGAGCTGTCCGCCCTGGGCCATGCCGGTGATCAGCACCGGGTTCAGATTGGCGCGGGCCGCGTAGATGGCTGCGGTATAGCCCGCAGGGCCGGAACCGAGAATGAGAACTTTGGCGTGTTGGGGGGTGGACATGGTAAAAGCTCGGGTTTGTGCGCCCAAGGCGCATGAAAAAAGAAGGGTATCAATCCATTTGGGGGATGAAACCCCAAGTATCAACCAAGTGTTGCTGATCGCACCCAAATCTTGTTTCTGTCACGGAGATTGAAAAAACCAATGGCCGTGCGTGCTGTCGGTTTATTGCAAGGAGATGTTGCTATGGCGATGTTGTCGAACCTGGATCTGCTGCGCCGTGTCCCCCTGTTTTCCCGTTTGACGGTGGCACAGGCCGAAGCCATTGGCAGCGCGGTGGTCAAGCGTCGCTTCAAGCGCGGTGAAGCCCTGGTGGAACAGGGCCAGAAGTCCGATGCGCTGTACCTGCTGCTGACAGGGCGCGCCCGCGTCACGGCCGCCGACAGCCGCGGGCGCGAGGTGATTCTGGCCACCTTGGGCCAGGGCGACTACCTGGGCGAGATGAGCATCATCGACAACGAACCCCATAGCGCCACCGTGCGGGCCGAGGTGCAGACGGACGTGCTGCAGTTGGAGCGTGCAGAATTCACCCGCTGCCTGAGCGAGAACACCGCGATGTCTCTGGTCGTGATGCGTGGACTGGTCAAGCGCCTGCGCCAGGCCGACCGCAAGATAGAGTCACTGGCCTTGCTGGATGTGTATGGCCGTGTGGCGCATGCCTTGCTGGAAGAGGCGGAGACCGACGCGAACGGGCAGCAGGTGATCATGGGCAAGGTGTCGCGACAGGATCTGGCGAAAACCATCGGTGCCTCGCGGGAAATGGTCAGCCGTGTGATGAAAGACCTGGAAACGCGGGGCTTCATCGAAACCCTGCCGTCGGGCGCAATGATTCTGAAAAATCGCTTGTCCACGCTGAGTTGACGCTCGCCCAGGCGCCCTGCGCAGGCAGGGAGCCATGGGGTAAGCTTCGCCCGCACGCTTATGACCTATTCCCTGAACACACTGAACGCATCCTCGGGCGACAAGTCCGCCCCACGCACTGCAGGTGCCCGTTTTGGCCATGAAATGGGGCTGGTCGTGGGTCTGCTGGCCCTGGTTTTCTGGCTGCTGGCCTTGCTGAGTTATTCACCCATGGACCCGGCGTGGTCCACCTCCGGCGTGGGCGGGACCGTACTGGTGCGTAACTGGGTAGGCCGCCTGGGGGCCTGGCTGGCCGATGGCAGTTATTTTGTTCTGGGTTTTTCCGTCTGGTGGTGCGTGGCGGCCGGCGTGCGTGCCTGGCTGTCTTCGCTGGCGCACTGGATGCGCGGGGGCGAGGTGCCGCACGCTACCGCAGTCAGCCACCCGCTGGTCTGGCGCAGTCTTTTCTGGGGCGGCCTGGTGTTGCTGCTGTGTGCCAGCACGGCGCTGGAGTGGTCGCGGTTGTACCGTTTCGAAGCCGCCCTGCCAGGCCATGCCGGTGGCGTGCTGGGGTATCTGGTGGGGCCGGCCAGCATGCGCTGGCTGGGTTTCACGGGCTCGGGCTTGGCCTGCATCGTGCTGGCGGTGTTGGGCGCAGCGCTGGTGTTTCGTTTCTCGTGGGGGCATGTGGCTGAAGGATTGGGCTCCCGCATCGATGCGTTGGTGCAGTTGGGCCGCACCAAGCGCGAGGTGGCCAAGGATTTGGCCGAAGGCAAGCGCGCTGCGCGCGAGCGCGCGGAAGTGGTGTTTGAAGAGCGCGCCGAAACCGAGGTGCACCACCCGCACCCTGTCCAGATCATCGAGCCTGTTCTGGTCGAAGTTCCCCAGAGCACGCGCGTCGTGAAAGAGCGCCAGAAACCCCTGTTCACCGATATGCCCGACAGCCGTCTGCCTTTGGTGGAGTTGCTCGACGGCGCCCAGCAGCGCCAGGAAACGGTGTCGCCCGAAACGCTGGAGATGACCAGCCGTTTGATCGAGAAGAAACTCAAGGACTTTGGCGTGGAGGTGCGCGTGGTGGCCGCCATGCCGGGCCCGGTGATCACGCGCTACGAGATCGAACCGGCCACCGGCGTGAAGGGCTCGCAGGTGGTGGGCCTGGCCAAGGATCTGGCGCGCTCCTTGAGTCTGGTGTCGATCCGCGTGGTCGAGACGATTCCCGGCAAGAACTATATGGCGCTGGAGTTGCCCAATGCCAAGCGCCAGACCATCAAGCTCTCGGAAATTCTGGGCTCGCAGGTTTACCACGAGGCCAAGTCCATGTTGACCATGGGTCTGGGCAAGGACATCGTGGGCAACCCGGTGGTGGCCGATCTGGCCAAGATGCCGCACGTGCTGGTGGCCGGTACCACGGGCTCGGGCAAGTCGGTGGGTATCAACGCCATGATCCTCTCGCTGCTCTACAAGGCCGAGGCCAAGGACGTGCGTCTCTTGATGATCGACCCCAAGATGCTGGAAATGTCGGTCTACGAGGGCATTCCGCACCTGCTGGCGCCTGTGGTGACCGACATGAAGCAGGCCGCGCACGGCCTGAACTGGTGCGTGGGCGAGATGGAGCGGCGCTACAAGCTGATGAGCAAGCTGGGCGTACGCAATCTGGCCGGCTACAACGTGAAGATTGACGAAGCCGCAGCACGTGAAGAGTTCATCAGCAACCCCTTCAGCCTGACCCCCGAGGCGCCCGAGCCGCTGCAGCGCCTGCCGCATGTGGTCGTCGTTATCGACGAACTGGCCGATCTGATGATGGTGGTCGGCAAGAAGATTGAAGAGCTGATCGCCCGTTTGGCGCAAAAGGCACGGGCTGCGGGCATTCATCTGATTTTGGCCACGCAGCGCCCCAGTGTGGACGTGATCACGGGCTTGATCAAGGCCAACATTCCTACCCGCATTGCTTTCTCCGTAGGCTCCAAGATCGACAGCCGCACCATCCTCGACCAGATGGGCGCCGAGGCCTTGCTGGGCATGGGCGACATGCTCTACATGGCCAGCGGCACCGGCCTGCCGATCCGCGTGCACGGCGCCTTCGTGTCAGACGAAGAAGTACACCGTGTCGTCAATTACCTCAAGCAACAGGGGGAGCCGGACTACATAGAGGGTGTGCTTGAAGGCGGAACCATGGACGGCGACGGTGATCTCAATGGTGAAGGCGGGAGTGATGGCGGCGAAAAAGACCCCATGTATGACCAGGCGGTCGAAGTGGTGCTCAAGGATCGCAAGGCCAGCATCTCGTACGTGCAGCGCAAGCTGCGTATTGGCTACAACCGCTCGGCGCGCCTGCTCGAAGACATGGAAAAAGCCGGTTTGGTCAGCGCGCTGACCACCAGCGGCCAGCGCGAGGTGCTGGTGCCTGCACGAGAGTGAGGGCCATCCCCCTGCGCCGCTGGGGTGGGCCACGGCCATTGCGTGCGCTGCGGGTTGAGTACGGTGCGTTGAAGGAACTGCCATGAAGAAAACAATCATTACTTTTTTGATAGCTGCTAGCGCCCAGTGGGCAAGCGCTGATGGCCTAAAAAGCCTTGAGTCCTTCATGCAGGGCACGCAGGCCGCACGGGCCGACTTTTCCCAGGTGGTGACCACCCCGGGCAAGGATGGGCAGGCCGCACGCCAGAAAACCTCCAGTGGACATTTTGAGTTCCAGCGCCCGGGGCGGTTTCGTTTTGAGTACAAAAAACCGTTCGAGCAAACCATCGTGGCCGATGGCCAGACGCTGTGGTTCTACGACGTGGACCTGAACCAGGTGACCCAGCGGCCCCAGGCGCAGGCGCTGGGCAGCACGCCGGCAGCTTTACTGGCTTCAGCCCCTGATCTGCGGGCCTTGCGTGCCGACTTTGCGCTCGAATCCGCGCCTGAACACGATGGCCTGCAGTGGGTGCAGGCCACGCCCAAGGCCCGGGATGGGCAGTTGCAGAGCGTGCGCGTGGGGTTGCGTGGCGATCAACTGGAGGTGCTGGAGATTCTCGACAGCTTTGGCCAGCGCTCGGTCATCCGCTTTGCCCGGCTGCAGGCCAATCCTTCGCTGTCTGCTGCCACCTTCCAGTTCAAACCACCGGCAGGGGTGGACGTGCTCAAGCAATAGCCGGGCGCCTGTTCAGGCCAGCCCCAGCAATGCCAGGCCGATGGTCGCTGGTATTGCCTGAATGAACAAAATTTTGCGGCTGGCCGTGGCTGCGCCAAAAACACCGGCCGCCAGCACGCACAGCAGAAAAAAGACTTTGACCTGCAGGCCGGCGTCGCCCAGCCACAGTCCCCAGAACAGCCCTGCAGCCAGGAAGCCGTTGTACAGCCCCTGGTTGGCTCCGAGCACCCGCGTGGCCGTGGCCAGATCCTGTTTCATGCCAAAGGCGCGCAGGCCGGCGGGCTTGTCCCACAAAAACATCTCCAAAACCAGAATGTAGACGTGGAGCAACGCAATCAATGCAACGACGGTGTTGGCGGCAAGCAGCATGGCGGGGTATGGGGTGCAGGGATGGGCCCGTCAGCATAGCTGGAATGGGTAGAGCGCGCAGGGAGGCCCGTCGTCAGGCCAGCGCGCGGGCCACCTGTTCGCGCAGAACGGGCAACAGTTCGTCCTCAAACCACGGGTTGTGCCGCAGCCAGCCGTTGTTGCGCGGGCTGGGGTGGGGCAGCGCCAGCAGCACAGGGCTGCGGCTGCGCCATTGCCGCACTGTTTCGGTCAGCGTGCCGCGCTGCAGGGGTAGATGCCAAGCCAGCGCGTACTGGCCCAGAACCAGGGTGAGCCGCACATCAGGCAGGTGGTCGAGCAAGGGCTTGCGCCAGGCTGGGGCGCATTCGGGGCGCGGGGGAAGGTCGCCCGAGCGGCCCGTGCCGGGAAAGCAAAACCCCATGGGCAAAATAGCCACCTGGTGGGGGTCGTAAAACGTGGCGCTTGTGATGCCCATCCAGGCGCGCAGGCGCTCGCCGCTGGCGTCGTCAAACGGAATGCCCGAGGCATGCACCTTGCGCCCCGGCGCCTGGCTGGCGATGAGGATGCGTGCACCGGTGGCCGCCTGCAGCACCGGGCGGGGGCCCAGCGGCAGGTGCGCCGCGCAGAGTTGGCAGGCGCGTACACGCACCAACAAGGCGTCGAGGGATTCTGCGGCGGGCATTCAGGCGATGCAGGCGTTTTCGCCGCAGGGGTGGGAACTGCTGATTGGCGCCATATGAGCGGCCATGGAATACCTCCGTGGGTGTTTATTGTGGTCCTATTGCCCGCTACCATCCATGGCAACCGTGAAACACCCTGCCGCACCCCACCAACCCCTGGCCGAGCGCCTGCGCCCGCGCCAGCTCTCTGAAGTCATTGGCCAGCAGCATGTGCTGGGGCCGGGCATGCCACTGCGTCTCGCGTTTGAGTCGGGTCGGCCGCACAGTTGCATTTTTTGGGGGCCGCCTGGCGTGGGCAAGACCACCATTGCGCGCCTCATGGCCGATGCCTTTGATGCGCAGTTCATCAGCATCAGCGCCGTGCTGGGTGGGGTGAAGGATATCCGCGAGGCCGTGCAACTGGCCGAAACCGCGCGTGATGGGCTGGTGCAGCAGCGCACCCTGGTGTTTGTGGACGAGGTGCACCGCTTCAACAAGAGCCAGCAGGATGCCTTTTTGCCGCATGTGGAGAGCGGGCTGTTTACTTTTATCGGCGCCACGACCGAGAACCCGTCGTTCGAGGTCAACTCGGCGCTGCTCTCGCGCGCAGCGGTGTACGTGCTGCAACCGCTCTCTACCGAGGATTTGAAGCAAATTGTGGCTCTAGCGCAGGCGCAGCAAGCGCTGCCAGCTATCGAAAATGATGCGATAGAGCGCCTGGTGGCCTATGCCGATGGCGATGCCAGGCGCCTGCTCAACACCCTGGAAACTTTGGGCATGGCGGCCCAGCAGGAGCAACTGGCGGAGATCACCGATGCCTGGGTGCTCAAGGTGCTGGGCGAGCGCATGCGACGCTATGACAAGGGCGGCGAGCAGTTCTACGACACGATCAGCGCGCTGCACAAGTCGGTGCGCGGTTCTGACCCTGATGCGGCGCTGTACTGGCTGGTACGTATGCTCGATGGTGGAGCCGATCCACGCTACATGGCGCGCCGCTTGGTGCGCATGGCCTCTGAAGATGTGGGCTTGGCCGACCCGCGCGCGCTGCGCCTGGCGCTCGATTGCGCCGAGGTGTACGAGCGCCTGGGCAGCCCCGAGGGCGAACTGGCGTTGGCCGAATGCGTGGTTTACCTTGCAGTCGCACCTAAATCCAATGCGGTCTACAAGGCCTACAACGCGGCGCGTGCTTTTGTAAAGCAAGACGGTACGCGCCCTGTGCCTCTGCACCTGCGCAACGCGCCGACCAAGCTCATGAAAGAGCTGGACTATGGCAAAGGCTACCGGTATGCGCATGACGAACCCGGTGGGTTTGCTGCGGGCGAAAGTTATTGGCCCGAAGGCATGCAAAACCCCGGCTTTTACCTGCCCGTGCCGCGCGGCCTGGAAATTCGTATCGGAGAAAAGTTGCAGGAACTGCGCGCGCGCAACAGGGCAGCGCCGCCTGATTGATAAGTCCGCACATCAATAAGACTGTCTCCATAATCAATTCTTATGCACCGGGAACCTGCCTGATGGGGCAAAAACCCAAGGGAAAACCCCCCCGAACGTGCAATGGTGAACGGTATGCAAGTGGCTACAATTCCGTCCTCAAACCCGCATGGCTGCTTTACCGGCGGGTTTTTTGCTAGATGGCAGGCGGGCTCAAAAGGCTGTACCGATCCAGGTGCCTCCAGTGTGGACCCGTCACAAACGAAGGACTTTTCTTATGGAAATCTTGCTGCAGCAGATCATCAACGGTCTGGTTCTCGGCAGCATGTACGCCTTGATAGCCTTGGGCTATACGATGGTGTACGGCATTATTCAACTGATCAATTTCGCCCATGGCGAAGTGCTCATGATCGGTGCATTGACCAGTTGGAGCTGCATCGGAATGATGCAGGCAGCCATGCCTGGTGCGCCGGGCTGGGTCATTCTGCTGTTGGCGACCCTCATCGCCTGTGTGGTGGCGGCAACGCTCAATTTTGTGATTGAGAAGGTGGCTTACCGGCCGCTGCGCAACAGTCCTCGCCTGGCGCCCCTGATCACGGCCATCGGCATGTCGATACTGCTGCAGACGCTGGCCATGATCATCTGGAAGCCCAACTACAAGCCCTATCCCACGCTGCTGCCGAGTTCGCCCTTCGAGATTGGTGGCGCTTACATCACGCCCACGCAGATCCTGATTCTGGGTGTGACGGCCGTGTCCCTGGCACTGCTGATGTACCTGGTGAACCACACCAACCTGGGCCGCGCCATGCGTGCCACGGCAGAGAACCCGCGTGTGGCCTCGCTCATGGGCGTCAAGCCCGATATGGTTATTTCGGCCACCTTCATCATTGGCGCCATCCTGGCGGCCATTGCCGGCATCATGTATGCGTCCAACTACGGCACGGCGCAGCACACCATGGGCTTCCTGCCGGGTCTCAAGGCATTTACCGCAGCCGTGTTTGGCGGCATTGGCAACCTGGCAGGCGCTGTGGTGGGAGGCATCCTGCTCGGGCTGATCGAGGCGATCGGTTCGGGCTATATCGGCACGCTGACAGGCGGATTGCTGGGCAGCCACTACACCGACATCTTTGCATTCATCGTGCTCATCATCATCCTCACGCTGCGCCCCTCGGGCCTGCTGGGTGAACGAGTGGCCGACCGTGCCTGAGGACCGATTGCCATGACAAACAAAAAAACCATCAACTGGGTCTTGGGCGGCATTGCCCTGCTGGTCCTCCCGCTCATTCTTCAGTCCTTCGGCAACGCCTGGGTGCGTATTGCCGACCTGGCCCTGTTGTATGTGCTGTTGGCCCTGGGCCTCAATATTGTGGTGGGCTACGCTGGCCTGCTCGACCTGGGCTACGTGGCCTTCTATGCGGTGGGCGCCTATATGTTCGCCCTGCTGGCGTCGCCCCACCTGGCAGAAAATTTTGCGTATGTTGCTGCAATGTTTCCCGATGGGCTGCATATCTCGCTGTGGCTGGTGATACCGCTGGCGCTGATCATCGCGGCGTGCACCGGGGTGCTGCTGGGTATTCCTGTGCTCAAGTTGCGCGGCGACTACCTGGCCATCGTGACGCTGGGTTTCGGTGAAATCATCCGCATCTTCCTGAACAACCTCGACCACCCCGTCAACCTGACCAACGGTCCCAAGGGCATTGGGCAGATCGATTCGGTCAAGCTGTTTGGTATCAATTTCGGTAAAACACTCGAAGTATTCGGTTATGACCTCAACTCGGTCACGCTGTACTACTACCTGTTCCTGGCGCTGGTGCTGATCACCATTGTGATTTGCTACCGCCTGCAGGATTCGCGCATCGGCCGCGCCTGGATGGCCATCCGTGAAGACGAAATTGCCGCCAAGGCCATGGGTATCAATACGCGCAACATGAAGCTGCTTGCCTTTGGTATGGGCGCCTCATTCGGGGGCGTCTCGGGTGCCATGTTCGGCGCCTTCCAGGGCTTTGTGTCTCCTGAATCGTTCAGCCTGATGGAGTCGGTGATGATTGTCTCCATGGTGGTGCTCGGTGGTATCGGCCACATTCCTGGCGTGATTCTGGGTGCCGTGCTGCTGTCTGCGCTGCCTGAGGTGCTGCGCTATGTGGCCGGCCCGCTGCAGGCCATGACCGATGGACGTCTGGACGCAGCTATCCTGCGCCAGTTGCTCATCGCCCTGGCCATGATCATCGTCATGCTGCTGCGCCCTCGTGGCCTGTGGCCCGCGCCTGACCACGGCAAGAGCCTGACGCAGAAGACCTGAACACACCGCAGAAAGACAGAACATGGCAGAGAAATCCAAAGATGTGGTGCTGAAGGTTGCAGGCATTTCCAAACGCTTCGGCGGCTTGCAGGCCCTCTCCGATGTGGGCATCACCATTGAACGCGGTCAGGTCTATGGCCTGATCGGGCCCAACGGCGCTGGCAAGACCACGTTTTTCAACGTGATCACCGGCCTCTACACCCCCGATAGCGGCACTTTTGAACTGGCCGGCAAGCCCTACGAACCCACGGCTGTGCACGAGGTGGCCAAGGCCGGCATTGCACGCACCTTCCAGAATATTCGACTGTTCGCTGAAATGACGGCGCTGGAGAATGTGATGGTAGGAAGGCACATCCGCACCAAGTCCGGCCTGCTGGGCGCCATACTGCGCACCAAGGGCTTCAAGGCGGAGGAAGCCGCCATTGCCAAGCGTGCGCAAGAGTTGCTCGATTACGTGGGCATTGGCGGTTTTGCCGACTACAAGGCGCGCACCCTGAGCTACGGTGACCAGCGTCGCCTGGAAATCGCCCGTGCCCTGGCCACCGACCCGCAACTCATTGCTCTGGACGAGCCGGCTGCCGGCATGAACGCCACCGAAAAGGTGATGCTGCGCGAATTGATCGACCGTATTCGCAACGACAACCGCACCATCTTGCTCATTGAGCACGACGTGAAGCTGGTGATGGGCCTGTGCGACCGCGTCACGGTGCTCGACTACGGCAAACAGATCGCCGAGGGCACGCCGGCGACGGTGCAGAAGAACGAAAAAGTGATTGAGGCCTATCTGGGCACCGGAGGACATTGAGCATGGCCGAAAAATCGAATGTATTGCTGAAGGTCAAGGGGCTGAAGGTGTCCTATGGCGGCATCCAGGCCGTCAAGGGCGTGGATTTCGAGGTGCGCGAAGGCGAACTGGTATCCCTCATCGGCTCCAACGGTGCCGGCAAGACCACCACCATGAAGGCCATTACAGGCACGCAGCCCATGGGCGATGGCAGCATCGAGTACCTGGGCGAGAGCATCAAGGGCAAGGGCGCCTGGGATCTGGTGAAAAAAGGCCTGGTGATGGTGCCCGAGGGCCGTGGCGTGTTCGCCCGCATGACTATCACCGAAAACCTGCAGATGGGCGCCTACATCCGCAAGGACAAGGCGGGCATCCTGGCCGACATCGAGAAGATGTTCACCATCTTCCCGCGCCTGCGCGAGCGCAAGGACCAGCTCGCGGGCACCATGTCGGGCGGCGAACAGCAGATGCTGGCCATGGGCCGTGCGCTGATGAGCCAGCCCAAGCTGCTGCTGCTGGACGAGCCCTCCATGGGCCTGTCGCCCATCATGGTGGACAAGATCTTCGAGGTGGTGCGCGATGTCTACGCCCTGGGCGTGACCATTCTCCTTGTCGAGCAAAACGCCAGCCGGGCCTTGGCCATTGCCGACCGTGGCTACGTGATGGAGTCTGGCATCATCACGATGACCGGCCCCGGCCAGGAACTGCTGAGCGACCCGAAGGTGCGTGCTGCCTACCTGGGCGAATAAGCACTGCAATGCCTGCGGAGGTCTCCGCAGGGCCCCAAAGACACCGGCCTCACAAGGCGGTGTCTTTTTTGCACTGGGCCGTCTGGTTTTTTGATGAATACGTAGTGAGGTAGCGATGCGATGAATACCCTGCTATCCCTGTCCGTGCCCGTACAAACGGTGCTGTTGCTGGTCGCCAGCAATGTCTTCATGACTTTTGCATGGTACGGGCACCTGAAAAATCTGGCGACATCGCCCTGGTACGTGGCGGCACTGGCCAGCTGGGGGATTGCGCTGTTTGAGTATCTTTTGCAGGTCCCGGCGAACCGCATTGGTTTTACGCAGTTTGATGTGGGGCAGCTCAAGATCATTCAGGAAGTCATCACGCTGTCCGTCTTCGTGCCTTTTGCCGTTTTCTACCTGGGACAACCGCTCAAGTGGGATTACCTTTGGGCGGGGTTGTGCATGGTCGGCGCGGTGTATTTCATTTTCAGGGGCGCCTGATACCGGCAAGCTTTCAACGTCAGCCTTGTGGCGGGTACCGCCGAAAACGTGCGGTTAAACTTCCGCTATCTACGAAACGGTCACAGTTTCGTTACATCTTTATCCATTTTCGATTCCACCCCCGGGAGCCCCTATGCTGTTTGGCAAGCTTTTGCCGCGCGAAGGCAATTTTTTCGAGATGTTCAACCAGCATGCAGATCGCATCGTTGAAGCTGCACATGCTTTTTCGCAACTGGTGGCGAACTACAACGATCCCCATCTGCGCGAGAAGTATGCCCAGGACGTGGACAACGCCGAACGTTCTGCAGACCGCGTGACGCACGACATCAACAAGGCGGTGCACAAGACCTTCATCACGCCGATCGACCGGGAGCAAATCCATTCGCTCATCAACACCATGGACGATGTGGCCGACCTGATCCAGGATTCGGCCGAGACGATGAGCCTGTACGACATCCGCCACATGACGGACGAGATCTCGCGGCTGACGGATCTGAGCGTCAAGTGCTGCGAGCGTGTACGCGATGCCGTCAAGCTGCTCAACAAGCTGGCCGACCCGGCCACGGCGGAGGCCGCCCTCAAAACCTGCGAAGAGATCGACAGGCTTGAAAGCGATGCCGACCGGGTGCTGCGCAGTGCCATGAGCAAGTTGTTTCGTGAAGAGCCGGATGTGCGGGAGCTGATCAAGCTCAAGGCGATCTACGAGCTGCTGGAAACCATCACAGACAAGTGTGAGGATGTGGCCAATCTGATCGAGGGCATTGTCCTCGAGAACTCCTGACCTGTCCGGAAGCGATCCTTCCATGGAAACCGTACAAATCGGCCTGTGGGTCGTGGTGATGCTGGTAGTGCTGGCGGTCCTGTTCGACTTCATGAACGGGTTTCATGATGCTGCCAACTCGATTGCCACGGTGGTCTCCACCGGCGTGCTGCGCCCCGGGCAGGCAGTGGTGTTTGCCGCCTTTTTCAATTTCGTCGCCATTTTCATTTTTCACCTCAGCGTGGCTGCCACCATTGGCAAAGGCATCGTGCAGCCCAGTGTGGTGGACACCCACGTCGTGTTTGGTGCGCTGGTCGGCGCCATCTGCTGGAACCTGATCACCTGGTACTACGGCATCCCCAGCAGCTCGTCGCACGCGCTGATTGGTGGCATCGTGGGGGCCGTGATCGCCAAGGCAGGAGCGGGTGCTCTGGTGTCCGCGGGTATTTTGAAAACGGTGGCTTTCATCTTTATCTCGCCGTTGCTGGGTTTCCTGCTGGGCTCGCTCATGATGGTGGCTGTCGCGTGGATTTTTCGCCGGGCACGCCCCAGTGGGGTGGATAAGTGGTTCCGGCGCTTGCAGCTGATATCAGCCGGGGCGTACAGCCTGGGGCATGGCGGGAATGACGCGCAAAAGACCATCGGTATCATCTGGCTGCTGCTGATTGCCACGGGTTACGCTTCGGCCTCCGACGCGTCACCGCCGCTGTGGAGCATCGTGATCTGCTATGCAGCGATTGGCCTGGGCACGATGTTTGGCGGCTGGCGCATCGTCAAGACCATGGGCCAGAAAATCACCAAGCTCAAACCTGTCGGCGGTTTTTGCGCAGAGACGGGTGGCGCCATGACCTTGTTTCTGGCCACCATGCTGGGCATTCCGGTCTCCACCACACACACTATTACCGGGGCCATCGTCGGCGTGGGTTCTACGCAGCGCGCCAGTGCTGTGCGCTGGGGTGTGGCAGGCAATATTGTCTGGGCCTGGATTTTGACGATTCCGGCCAGCGCGTTCGTGGCCGCTATCGCCTACTGGATCAGTCTGCAGATGTTCTGATTTTTATGCTATCGAATAAATAGCTGCTGACGCTTGTTATACAAGCCTCAGCAGCTATTTTGCTTATTACTGGGAGATCTTGCGCGCTTCCTCGATCTGGTATTCAAAGTAGCGCTGAAAGCTGAAGGCCAGGCTGGCCATGAGCACGGCGGTGCCAATCATCAGGGACACCACGATGGCGCCAATGGTGAGCCAGTGGGTTTGGCCCGGCGCGGCGTCGGCGGGTGCCGTGGGGTTAAAGCGCGCGTTCCATCGCTCCGGGGTGGTCAATCCATACAGAATCGCGCGCAGCGCACACCCGGCGATGGTAAAACCCAGCAACGGGATAAGTACCCAACTCCAGTGATCGTCCAGCCCCATTTGCTGCACGCGCTCAATGCCATACAGCCCCAGCGCCGTGGGAATCGGCAGCATCCAGCCCAGCAAATCGCCCATGCCGTACAGGTAGAAGCGGTGCAGGCCCAGTGGCCCGCCAAAAAAGGTGAGCCAAGCAGCGATGGTCTTGTTTTTCATCCCTGCATTATTCGGGGGAAGTGGCGTTGCCGGAGCCCAGGGGTCTTTGCATGAGCACGATGTCGCGCCAAGCGCCATGTTTCCAGCCCACGGCGCGCATCACCCCCACCTCGGAAAAACCCAATGCACGGTGCAGGGCGATGGAGCCTTCATTGGCGGAATCGCCGATGACCGCCATGAGCTGGCGTACGCCGGCCGCCTCGGCATGGGCTGCCAGTGCGGTGAGCAGGGCACGGCCCATGCCCATGCCCCGTGCGTTGTCGGCCACATAGACCGAGTCTTCGGCTGAAAAACGGTAGGCGGGCCGGGGTTTGAACCAGTTGGCGTAGGCAAAGCCCAGAACCTGCCCGTCCTGCTCGGCTACCAGCCAGGGCAGGCCGCGGGCCAGTACCTCGGCACGGCGGGCCGCCATGTCGGCGGCGCTGGGCGGATCGATCTCGAAAGTGCCCGTACCATGCAATACATGGTGGGCGTAGATGGCGGTGATGGCAGCGAGATCGCCGTCATGGCTGGGTCGAATCAGTGGCATAAATTCAAGAACCGTTTCTCAGGAGCAAACAAAGATATAATCGGCGGCTTTGCAGCGTGTCGCTGACCGGGTGGTCATGTCGCGTGTCTCAAACGTTGCGAATTTCTGTGGCCTGTGCGCTGTGCGCCGGCCCACCACCCGAAGGATAAATCATGGTCGTCATTCGACTCTCTCGCGGCGGCTCCAAGGGCCGTCCTTTCTTCAACATCGTCGTTGCTGACAAGCGCGTACGCCGTGATGGCCGCTTTATCGAGCGCCTGGGTTTCTACAACCCCACGGCCAAGGAAACCGAAGAAGGCCTGCGCATTGCGCAAGACCGTCTGGCCTACTGGGTGGGCGTGGGTGCACAGTCGTCCCCTACGGTGGATCGTCTGATCAAGCAAGCGGCCAAGAAGGCTGCCTGAGGCTCTTGTAGCTTCCACAAGGGCGGGTTGCGTCGGTCCATGGCTGGCGGAACCCGCCTTTTTTCATTTCTTCGCAGGCCTATACCATGACTCTCGCACTGAATCTGGAGCCCGCCGAGCTGCCCCTGGATGCCGTCGAGGTCGGGCGAATCGCCGATGCCTGGGGTGTCAAGGGCTGGTTCAAGGTGCTGTCGCACAACACTGATCCGCAAGCCTTGCTGGCGGCCCGTAGCTGGTTTTTGCAGCCCAGCGAGCGGGGCGCTCGCACGTTCAGCGGAACGGCCCGGCTGGCCATCCGGCAGTCGCGCACGCATTCTGATTCCGTCGTGGCCTGGGCGCAGGGCGTGGACGACCGCAATACCGCTGAACTGTTGCGCGGCGCACGCATTTTTGTGCCCCGTGCAGATTTTCCCCAGACCCAGAGCGATGAGTATTACTGGGTCGATCTGATCGGCCTGGATGTGGTCAACCGTGAAGGTGTTGCCCTGGGGCAGGTGCGTGAGCTGCTGTCTACCGGCCCCCAGACAGTGCTGGTGATCGTCTATGAACAGGACGGCAAGCCGCAAGAGCGCATGGTACCGTTCGTGTCGGCCTATGTCGACAAGGTCGAACTGCCGGAGCGCCGCATCACGGTGGACTGGCAACCCGACTACTAAGCCGCCAGGCCTGCGCAGCATGCGCTTTGACGTCATTACCCTTTTCCCCGAGCTGTTTGGCCCGTTCCTGGCCAGCGGCGTGACGCGCCGCGCGTATGGCACGGGCCTGGTCGATGTGCGGCTGTGGAACCCGCGTGATTACGCGCAGGGCAACTACCGCCGCGTGGACGACCGCCCGTTCGGTGGCGGCCCGGGCATGGTGATGATGGCGCCGCCCTTGTTGCGCTGTCTGGACGCCGTGCGTGCAGACCGCCGGGACGCTGCGGGCCACGAGGCGCCCGTGGTTCTTTTTTCTCCGATGGGCAAGCCTCTGAACCATGGTGCCGTAGAGCGCTGGTCGGCCAGCCAGGGCGCTGTGCTGCTGTGCGGCCGCTATGAGGGTATTGACCAGCGATTCATCGATAGCCATGTCGACGTACAGATCAGCCTGGGCGATTTTGTGCTCTCGGGCGGCGAAATTGCTGCGCTGGCTTTGCTCGATGCGGTGGCGCGGCTGCAGCCGGGGGTGCTGCACGACGAAGGCAGCCACCAGTTCGACAGTTTCAATCCAGCGCTCGATGGCCTGCTGGACTGCCCGCATTACACCCGCCCTGAAGAATGGGAAGGGCAGGCGGTGCCTGCCGAACTGATGTCGGGCCACCACGCGAACATCGAACACTGGCGCCGTGCGCAGCGCCTTGCCATGACGCTGCGCCATCGCCCTGAACTGATTGATGCAGCGCGTGCGGCGGGGCGGCTGAGCCGACTGGACGAGCAGGTTCTGGACGGTCTGCGCTGAGAAGCTATAATCAAAGGCTTTTCGATCCTCTGCCCGGCCGCTTCGCACACCTGATGCGGGGCCCAAACGTCAATCCCGACGCTGCCAATCTTGGCGCGGACATGATCGCGAGATGTAAACATGAACCTGATCCAGACCCTCGAGGCGGAAGAAATTGCCCGCCTCGGCAAGACCATCCCTGAATTTGCACCCGGCGACACGGTCATCGTGAGCGTGAACGTGGTCGAAGGCACCCGCAAGCGCCTGCAGGCCTACGAAGGTGTCGTGATCGCCAAGCGCAATCGCGGTATCAACAGTGGCTTCACCGTGCGCAAGATCTCCAGCGGCGAAGGTGTTGAGCGTACGTTCCAGACCTACAGCCCGCTGATCGCCAAGATCGAAGTCAAGCGCCGTGGTGATGTGCGCCGTGCCAAGTTGTACTACCTGCGCCAGCGCAGCGGCAAGTCGGCGCGTATCAAAGAAAAGCTGCCCCAGCGCGTCAACAAGACGGCGGCTGTTGCTGCTGCGGCGACCGCAGCGTAAAGCATTGCTTGACTGAACGGCCCGAGCCGCTGCAGCTTCTGTCTGTAGCGGCTTTTTGCTTTTCTGCATTTCCCCCATGGCTTTTTCTCCCCCCTCTGAACCGCCGGTGCACCGGTTGCCCGACTTCGACCCGCGTGCCATACCGGTGCTGGGGGTGGACGCACACCTGCCGGCAGTGCCTGCGGCGCAGCAAACGGCGCAGGCACTGCGGGAGCGTTTTCGGGCGCCGCCCGTCTGGGCGCCCGAGATTGCCTCGGAGAAACGCTTCAGCGAGCGGGCACCGGCCCGCGCCTCGGTACTGTTGCCCATCGTGCAGCGCGACCAGCCTATGGTGCTGTTGACCGAACGCACCTTGCACTTGTCTACGCACTCGGGCCAGGTGGCGTTTCCAGGCGGGCGGGCCGATCCCGGGGACAGCAGTCCCGCCGATACCGCCTTGCGCGAGGCGCAGGAAGAAGTAGGCCTTGAGCGGCGCTTTGTCGAAGTGCTGGGTTCGTTGCCCACGTACCAGACGGGTTCCTCTTTCATCATCACGCCCGTGGTCGCTCTGGTGCGGCCCGATTGCGTGCTGCACCCCAACCCGTATGAAGTAGCCGCGATTTTCGAGGTGCCCCTGGCTTTTTTACTCGACCCGGCGCACCACCAGCGCCACGCGGTGGAGTGGGAGGGCGTGCGCCGCGAGTGGTTCTCCATGCCCTACGATGACGGTGTGCGCAGCCATTTCATCTGGGGTGCCACGGCGGGCATGCTGCGCAATTTTTACCGTTTCATGCAGGCATGAAGGCGCTGGGGTCTGTGTGGGGGCTCTGTGCAGGCAAGGTCTGTCCATCGGGTCGGTATCATCCACGTCCATGAGTTTCTTTGCCATCCTGTTTGCGCTGCTGGTCGAGCAGGCCCGCCCGTTGGCGCGCAGCAACCCGATCCATGCCGGGCTGCGCGCCTGGTCGCTGTCGGTCAGCCGCAATTTCGATGCGGGCAAGTCGCACCACGGCTGGGTGGCCTGGGCGCTCGCAGTGCTGGTGCCTCCCCTGTTTGTGCTGGCCGTGTACCAAGGGCTGCTCTGGTTCGTGGGCTGGCCGGTGGCGGTGCTTTGGAACGTGGCAGTGCTTTACGTCACCCTGGGTTTTCGGCAGTTCAGCCACCATTTCACCGGTATTCGCGATGCGTTGGAAGTGGGCGATGAAGACGCTGCCCGTGAACGCCTGGCGCATTGGCAGCAGGTGGATGTGGGTGACCTGCCGCGCAGCGAGGTGGTCCGCCACGTCATCGAATATTCGGTGTTGGCCGCGCACCGCCATGTGTTCGGGGTATTGGCCTGGTTCTCTGTGCTGGCTGCGCTGGGGTTGGGGCCCATGGGTGCGGTGCTGTACCGCATGGCCGAGTTTGTTTCCCGCTACTGGGCCGACCAGGGCGGCGACGCTGCGCAGCGGGCCAGCCCATCCTTGCGCAAGGCCACGGCCGATGCCTGGACTGCGATCGACTGGGTGCCTGCACGCCTGACGGCGCTGGTTTTTGCCGTCGTGGGCAGTTTTGAAGAGGCCATCGACGGCTGGCGCTTTCATGCCCAGCGTTTCCCCAATGACAACGACGGCGTAATCCTGGCCGCGACTGCAGGGGCCATCAATGTGCGCCTGGGCGGCGAGGCGCTCAAGTCGCGTGCCGATGCGCAGATGACGCAGGATTTCGAGGTGGACGCCCGCATCGGTGAGAGCGACAGCACCCCCGGGCGCGAGCCTGAGGTAGGCCATCTGCGCAGTGTGGTGGGCCTGGTCTGGCGTTCGGTCGTGGTGTGGCTGCTGTTGCTGGCCTTGCTGACCCTGGCCCGTTTGCTGGGTTGATTGATTTTCAAAATTGATAGCTGTTAGCGCTTGTGTATCAAGCGCTATAGCCCTATTTATTCCTATTTTTGGCAGATCGATGAACGAGACAACAGACACCCTTCCCCCCACGCCTGAGCAACTGGCCGAGGGATCCCGTGCGTTTTGGAAGGCTATGCAGGCAGAGCAGGGCGCATTGCAAGCCCTGTCCGCGCATGACCTGGTGGAGCGTCTCAATGCCCTGCTGGAGCCTGTGGTACCTGGTGTGGCGGCTGAAGTGGCGGGCGGCGCTGCCGAGGGTCCTGTGGGCACCGCTGCGCAGCTGGTGTTCACCTCGCACGGCAGCACAGCGCACTTTGCTGCCGTGCAGGCCGTGGTGTCCCAAACGCCCCAGGACTTGCCGTGGGCCGTGGTGGCTTTTCGCCAGCGCGCCGGCGAGGGCTTTGGTATGCGCATGGACAAGTTTGAACTCTCCAGCCGCGACCTCCTGGTGCGCGCAGGGCAGTTCGAAGGCCGGGTGGCCTTGGGTCTGTCGTTTGCCCAGCCAGTGCCCATGGACATGCAGGACCATGCGCGGCACATGGCGTTCATCTTGCTGGACCACATGCTGGGCGAGTTCGATCTGGCGGTAAAAGTGGGGCTGGTGGAGTTTGAAGAAGATGGCCTGAGCGAAGGCACGGGTTTCGATGCTGCACCGCCTTTGCCGCTGGACCAGGCGGTGGCCGTGGTGGATGCACTATGGCGCGATGCCTTGGGACGCAATGGCCAGTTTCCGGCGGGTTCACCCGACTGGGAGGCACTCCAGGGCCGCAGCGCCCAGGGCAGCGAAATACACGTCCAGGTCAACCGCAGCGCCAACACCTTGGTAGGCCGTGCCGACCTGGGTTGGCGGGTGGATGCCAGCCTGCCCGTGGACACGGCCAGCGCGCTGGCAGCGGCACGGGCGTTCGAAAAGGCCTGGACGGCGTCTCTGGCGGTGCACCAGCAGGGCATTTGCAGCCATGTGGTGCAGCGCGACGGCTGGCGCCATCTGTGCTGCTATGTGGCTGACAGCCCCGCCGCCGTGCAGGCTGCGTTGACCGTGGCACAGCGTTGTTTGGCCGATGCGCAGGCCCTTGAATTGGCCGTGACGCACGAGCCGGGCTGGGACGACTACCTGGTGTGGCTGGGTCGTTGCTAAGCCTGGCTTGTGCGGTGCCTGCTCATTCCATTTCTAAATCACCCGTGTCGTTGTTGCTTCGCCTTGCCGTGCTGCAGCATTGTCTGCGGCTTCGCGCCTAGACACGAATGATTTGGAAATGGAATCAGTACCGCGTCTGCCCCAGTTCGGCGAACAATTCGCTGTAGATTTTGTGGCGATGGGCGCTGAGCCCGTTGCTGCCTTCGCCCTGTCGCAGGGCTGCCAGTACGCCGCAGCCCGGTTCATGCAGATGGGTGCAGTTGTAGAACTTGCAGTGGCTGGCATGCGCCGCGATGTCGGGCATGCAGCCAGCCAGTTGCATGGGGGCGATGTGCTGCAGTCCAAACTCCTGAAACCCCGGCGAGTCGATCAGCGCCGTGGTGCGCTCCCCGTCCATCCAGTACCAGGTGGTGCTGGTGGTGGTGTGCTTGCCTGAATTCAAGGCCTGTGAGATCTCCCCGGTGAGCACCGTGGCACCCGGCACCAGCAGGTTGATGAGCGTGCTCTTGCCCGATCCAGAGGGGCCCAGCACCAGCGTGGTTTTGCCTTGCAGGTGGCGCACCAGCTCGGCGCGGCTGGTGGCATCGGCCTGCGCCAGGGACAGTGCCAGCACCTCATAGGAGCGGCCTTCGCCCATGTTGCGGTAGGGACGCAAACGCTCCCACGCCCGGGCGAAGGGTTCGGTCAGGTCGCTCTTGTTCAGGGCAATCAGCGGAGTGATGTGCGCGGCCTCGGCTGCAATGAGCGCGCGGGCCAGTTGGCTTTCGGAAAAAACGGGCTCGGCCGCAATGAGGATCAGCACCTGGTCCAGATTGGCCGCAAACGACTTGGTGCGGATCTCATCCTGGCGGTAGAAAAGGTTGCGCCGTTCCTGTACCTTCTCGATCGTGCCCTCGCTGCCCTGCCCGGATGGGGGCGCCTGCCACAGCACATGGTCGCCCACCACAGCCTGGCTTTTCTTGCCACGCGGGTGGCAAATGCGGCGCTCGCCGTCGGGCGACTCGACCATGCAGTGCCGCCCATGGCTGGCAACGATCAGGCCTTCCTGGAGGGTGCTGCGCTCAGCCATGGAAATGCGGCATCGGCATCACGCGACCAAGGCGTCAAAGCGCGCCGCACAGTCAAAGTCGCTGGCCGACAAACCGCCCACATCGTGCGTGTTCAGGCGCACCACGCAGCGGTTGTAATGCACGGACAGATCCGGGTGGTGGTCTTCGGCGTGGGCGATGAAGGCCAGAGCATTCACGAAAGCAATGGTTTCGAAATAGTTGGCGAAGCGGTAGGTCTTTTCGATGGCCACGTTGGCGCCGTCTCCGTGCAGGCTCCAGCCTTCGAGTTGGGCTAGTTTTGCTACTATTTCTGTAGCTGTCAGCGCTTTGCGGGTAAGCGTTGACCAGTCTTTTTTCTTTAAATCGGATGTCATGTGGATGCAGGGGTGGGCATGCGCGCCAGTCTTTCGACGGCCGGCGGGTGCGAGTAATGGAATTTCACGTAGAGCGGGTCTGGCGTGAGCGTAGAGGCATTGTCCTCGTAGAGCTTGAGCAGCGCCGAAGCAAGGTCTGCACCGTTGGCCTGGGCCATGGCATAGGCGTCCGCTTCGAATTCATGGCGGCGTGAGAGCTGGGCGAACAGGGGCGCCAGAAACACGGTAAAGACCGGCACCGCCAATAGAAAAAGCAACAGCGCCAGGGCGTCGTTGGGTGCTGCAGGTGTGTCGGTCACCAGCAGCGCCAGGCTGGGTTGTACGCCCAGGCCTGTAAAGAACCAGGGCTGGCTTGAAAGCCAGCCCAGCAGTGCAAAGCCCGCCAGGCTCATGGCAAACAGGCCCACCATGCGTTTGCGGATATGGCGGTGGTGGAAGTGCCCTAGTTCATGTGCCAGCACTGCCTCTACCTCGCCGGGAGTGAGTTGTTTGAGCAAGGTGTCATAGAACACCACGCGCTTGGCCGCGCCAAAACCTGTGAAGTAGGCATTGGCATGCGCGCTGCGGCGGCTGCCGTCCATCACGAACAAGCCTTTGGCCGCGAAACCGCAGCGTTGCATGAGGGCGGTGACGCGGGTTTTGAGCGACTCATCCTGCAAGGGCTGGAACTTGTTGAACAGCGGGGCAATAAAGGTGGGGTACACCACCATGAGCAGCAGGTTCAGTCCCATCCACAGGCCCCAGGCCCATAACCACCACAGCATCCCTGCAGCGCCCATCAGCCACAGAACGGCCGCTGCAACAGGAAGGCCAATAAGCGCTCCCAGCAGCGTGGACTTGAGCAGGTCGGCCAACCACAACCGCAGCGTCATCTGGTTGAAGCCAAAGCGTTGCTCCAGCACAAAGGTTTGGTACAACGTGGCGGGCAGATCGATCAGGCCGTTGACCAGTGCAAACGCGGCCAGCAGGGCCAACTGCTGGCGCATGCCGCCGCCCAGCAAGGACAGCAGCGCCTGGTTCAGCGCATCGAGCCCGCCCATCAGCGTCCAGCCCATCAGAACTGCAGTGCCCAGGGCCATTTCCAATAGGCCAAAGCGCGCCTTGGCGATGGTGTAGTCGGCAGCCTTCTGGTGGGCCTGCAGCGGAATGTGCGCGGCGAACGTGGCCGGGACGCCCTGGCGGTGGCGTGCCACGTGGCGAATCTGCCGCGATGTCAACCAAGCCTTGAGCAGGAAGCCGGCGACCAGGGCCAAGGCAAAAGCCAGAGTGAGGGCCAGCGAGGGCGAGAGGGAAGCAGGGGTGTCTACGGGCATGTCGCGCGAGTGTAGGGCATCAGCGACAATGCCGCCCATGTCTCAAACACCCATGGCACCAGCCCCTGTGCTGGCTAAATCCGACCTGAACCTTGTCTGGCTCGACTGTGAAATGACCGGGCTGGACCCCGAAGTGGAGCGCATCATCGAAATCGCTGTGGTCGTTACCGGCCCCTCGCTGGAGCCCCGGGTGGAAGGCCCGGTGCTGGTGATCCACCAGTCCGATGAGCTGCTGGGGAAAATGGATGCCTGGAACAAAGGCACGCATGGCCGCAGCGGCCTGATCGACAAGGTCAAGGCGTCCATGCTGACAGAAGAGCAGGCGCAGGAGCAGATCATCGAGTTCCTGGCGCGCTATGTGCCCAAGGGCAAGGTGCCGATGTGCGGCAACAGCATTGGCCAGGACCGGCGGTTTCTGGCCCGCTACATGCCCCGCCTGGAAGCCTTCTTCCACTATCGTAACGTGGATGTGAGCACCCTCAAGGAACTGGCCAAACGCTGGAAGCCCGAGGCCTACAGCAGCTTCAAAAAGGCCCAGAAACACACGGCACTCGCCGATGTGCACGAGTCCATCGAAGAACTGGCGCATTACCGGACAAACTTCCTGGCTTTGTAGGGTGCTTGCGGGAAAACCCGAAGTTGTGCGATAATCGCAGACTTGCAATGCACATGCACTGCAATATTTGTGCATCTCCCTTCACACACTGGGTCCGCAAATCCTGGAACAGGCCAAGGCCTTCCATATTGCGATGAATACCCACCCGCACCAGCGCGACGCTGGCGCAGGTTTCGTTTGATGGTTGATGTTTTTTGACCATTGACGAACCCACCACAAGCTGCGCTTGTGGGTGTTTTCGTGTGAGAAAAATATGACTGACACTTTCCAAGTGCAGGGCGAATTCGCGCCTGCTGAATCTTCCTTTGTCGCCGAAATTTCTGTGCAGGATGCCCCTGAGCATCTGGCTGCCGACGTGACTGCCGAGCCCAATGGCTTTGTCGAACTGGGCCTGGCGCCCGAACTGGTGCAGGCCGTTGCCGACCTGGGCTATACCCAGCCCACCAGCGTTCAGCTCAAGGCCATTCCCCTGGCCATGGGTTCGGGCTCCGAAGGCGGTCGCTTCATCGATCTGATGGTTTCCAGCCAGACCGGTAGCGGCAAGACCGCTGCGTTCCTGCTGCCCGTGCTGCATACGCTGATTCGCCAGCAGGCCCAGGCTGAAGCGGCTGCCCGTGCAGAGTTTGAGAAATCTGTCGCAGAAGCCGCCGCACGCGGCGAGGCCGCCCCGAAGCGCGCCAAGCGCAAGGACCCGACCAACACGCGCAACTTCAAGCCGGCTATTCCGGGCGCCCTGATTGTCTGCCCCACGCGCGAACTGGCGCAGCAGGTGGCGCACGATGCCATCGACCTGGTCAAGCATGTGCGCGGCCTGCGTGTGGCCAATGTGGTGGGCGGCATGCCGTACCAACTGCAGATCGCCAAGTTGCAAAACGCCGACCTGGTGGTGGCGACGCCCGGCCGCCTGCTGGACCTGCAGCGCTCGATGCAGATCAAGCTTGACAAGGTGCAGTTCCTGGTGGTCGATGAGGCTGACCGCATGCTCGATCTGGGCTTCTCTGACGATCTGGCCGAGATCAATCAGCTAACCAGCCAGCGCCAGCAGACCATGATGTTCAGCGCCACGTTCGCCCCCCGAATCCAGCAGCTCGCCATGCGCGTGATGCACGATGGCGGTGCTTCGGTGCAGAAGATCCAGATCGATTCGCCACAGGAACGACACACCAACATCAAGCAGATGCTGTATTGGGCCGACAACGCCCAGCACAAGCGCAAGATGCTCGATCACTGGCTGCGTGACACCACCATCAACCAGGCCATCGTTTTTGCCAGCACCCAAGTGGAATGCGACGGCCTGGCCGCCGATTTGCAACAGGACGGCTTCAGCGCCGTGGCACTGCACGGCGCTTTGAGCCAGGGTTTGCGCAACCGCCGCCTGATGGCGCTGCGCGGTGGCGAAGTGCAAATTCTGGTCGCTACCGATGTGGCCGCGCGTGGCATTGACGTGCCCACCGTGACCCACGTTTTCAACTATGGTTTGCCCATGAAGGCTGAGGACTATACGCACCGCATTGGCCGTACTGGCCGCGCAGGCCGCGATGGCCTGGCCGTGACCTTTGCCGAGTTCCGCGATCGTCGCAAGATCTTCGACATCGAGGGTTACAGTCGCCAGCAGTTCAAGGCCGAGGTCATCCCAGGTCTTGAGCCCATGCAGCGCATGCCATCGTCGCGCCCTGCGCCCGACTATGCCAACCGGGGCGGTGCAGGCGGCGGCGGGCGTGATCGCAAGTTCGGTGCGCCTCCTTCGCGCGGCGCTGACCGTGGCAATTTTGGCGGTGGATTTGGCGGTGGTTTCAATGACCGCCAGCGCGTGCAGGGGCGCCCCGGCGACGACCGCCGGCCTGCGCCGGGTGGTTTTGGTGGTGGCCGTGACGACCGTGGTTTCGCTCCGCGCCGCGACGGTGAAGGTGCTGGCCGCAAGCCTGGCTTTGGTGAGCAGGCCCGTGGCGGTTTTGCTCCACGGCATGAAGGAGCCGCCCCGCGCGGTGATTTCGCGCCGCGTCCGCAGCCATCGTTCTCCAAACCAGGTGCAGGCAAGTCGTTTGTCCCGCACGACGCACGCAAGCGCCCAGCGCGTCCTGCGCGCTGACCGCAGCAACCTGAACCGGCCTTGAGGGCCGGTTTTTTTTGGTCATCCGCAAGACAAAATCAAAAGCTGCCCGGACAATGGACGAAACAGGAGAAATTACCGTGCCGCCAACACTCTCTTCGGGTACCGACTTCGAGCACATGTTCGAGCTGGCGCCCACATCGCTCTGGCTGGAAGACTTCAGTGCACTCAAGCAGCTGTTCGATGCCTGGCGCGCCGAGGGTGTGACCGATCTGCGTGAACACCTGGCGCAGGACCCTGCCAGAGTGCACCAGTGCATTGCTTGCTACAAGGTTTTGCGGGTGAACCAGCGCACGCTGGAGCTTTTTGCCGCATCCAGCCAGACCGAGTTGATGCACAACCTGGACAAGGTTTTTCGGGATGACATGCAAACCCAGGTCGCCCATGAGTTGTCGCAACTGTGGTCGGGCGCACCGGAGTTCACCAACCAGACGGTCAATTACGCTCTGGATGGGCGGCGTCTGGATGTAAAAATCCGGGCGCGTATCCTCCCAGGGCATGAGGCAACGTGGAGTCGGGTACTGGTCTCGCTGGACGATGTAACGGCCCAGGTGCAGAGCGCCCTCAAACTACAGCGCAGCGAACGCTATGCGCGCGACCTGTTCGAGCATTCCCCTGTGTCCCTCTGGGTGGAGGATTTTTCAGCCGTCAAGCGCCTCATGGATGGGGTGCGTGCCCAGGGTATTCGCGATTTCAAGACTTTCATCAAGGTGCACCCCGAGTTTGTTTCGCGTTGCATGGAAGAGATACGGGTCATCGACATCAATCAGCTGACACTGAAGATGTTTGGCGCCGTGGACAAGGGCGAATTGCTCAACAACATCGGGCGCATTTTTCGCGGCGAAATGCACGATTCTTTCGCCGAACAGTTGCAGGACCTCTGGGACGGCAAACTGTTCCAGCAGCGCGAGGTCATCAACTATGCGCTTTCGGGAGAGCCCGTGTACATCCACATGCAGTTTTCGGTGCTCGAAGACCACCATGAACAATGGGATCTGGTTCTCCTGTCACTGGTGGACATCACAGCGCGCAAGAAGGCCGAAGCCTATCTTGAATACTTGGGCAAGCACGATGTACTCACCCAGTTGCGCAACCGGACCTTCTATGTCGAGGAACTCAACCGCATCACGCGCAAGGGACCCTGGCCTTTGAGTGTGATCACCATTGATCTCAATGGCCTCAAGTCCATCAATGATGAGCATGGCCATGCTGCGGGTGATGCGCTGCTGCGGCGAATGGGCGAGGTGCTGGCCAAGGCTGTGGATGCATCAACCTGCGCTGCGCGTATTGGTGGAGACGAATTCACGGTGCTGCTGCCAGGCACCGATGAACGGGGGGCGCTCGCGGTGCAGGAGCGCATCAGCTCTTTGGTGGACATCAGCAACCAGTTCTATCCCGGGCAGCATTTGAGTCTGGCCATTGGCACGGCCACCTGCTCCTCGGGCGATCAGGTCGAGTCGACCTTGCACCGTGCAGACAAAGCCATGTATGTCGAAAAGCAGCACTACTATCAGCAGCAACCCCGCGAGCGCCGTGGCAGCAGCGATTCGCAAGCCTGAGTCTTTCAGCCCGCGTGCTGCCCGATTTCGGGCCAGCGGTGGTGCAGGTAGATCCAGGCCACAAGCCCAACGCTCATCATGAGCAGAGATGCGGTGGCCAATAGCAGAGTCGAATGCATGATCAAGGGCACCACCACGCCTGCCACCAGCCCGTTGGCTGTCGATCCGACAAAGGCTTGCAAGGACGAGGCCATGCCCCGGCGCTCAGGGTAGAGATCGAGGACCAGCAGCGTTACTACCGGAACCATCAGCGCCCAGCCAAAAGCAAAGAGGGCGATGGGCAGCATGGCCCAGGCCACATGGGGGGGCAAAAACAGGTTGGCCACCAGGTTCAGGACTGACATGGTGAGCATGATCAGAAACCCGTGGCGAATCTGCCGTTTGGGTGCTATGCGCCCCGCCAGGCGGCCGCTGAGCCAGGCGCCGGACATGATGCCCGAGATGGTCAGCATGAAAAACCAGAAAAACTGCGTAGGAGCCAGTTCCAGGTGCTGGCCGAGAAACGCCGGGGCCGCCAGAACATACAGGAACATGCCATTGAAGGGAACACCGCTGGCCAGTGCCAGCAGCAAAAAGCGCGGGCTGGAGCCCAGTTGCCAGTAACCACGCATCAGGTGCTGCACATTGAATGGCTGGCGGTGGTCGGTGTGCAGGGTCTCTGGCAGGAGCCGGTAATTGGCTGTCCACAGCGCTACTCCGATGGCGGTGAGAAACCAGAAAATGCTGTGCCAGCCGGTATGCACATAAAGCCATCCACCCACAATGGGCGCGACGGCTGGTGCCACACCGAAATAGATGGTGACCTGGCTCATCACCTTCTGTGCCTGGGCGGGAGGGAACATGTCACGGATGACCGCCCGCGACACAACAATGCCCGCACCAGTTGAAAGGCCCTGCAGGGCACGGAACAGCACCAGTTGTTCAATGCTCTGCGCCAGGGCGCAACCCGCCGATGCCAGGGTGAACATGGCAATGCCCCACAGCACGACGGGCCTGCGGCCAAAGCTGTCTGCCAGCGCGCCATGGAACAGGTTCATGAAAGCAAAGCCAAACAGGTAGGCTGAGAGCGTTTGCTGCATTTCGACCGGAGTGGCACCCAGAGCGCCAGCGATGCCTGAGAAGGCCGGCAGATAGGTATCGATCGAGAACGGCCCCAGCATGCCTAGCAATGCCAGCAGTACGGCCAGCGCCCAACGGGGCGCGCGCCAGAGTTCATTGGCTTGCGGGTTCATAGTGACAAGGCAGGCGGGTGAAGCGCAAGCTGTGCGCGGCAGATAAGCAGCAAATTATGGGCGAAAGCACGGCAGCGTGCCGCGCCCTTGCAGACAGCGCCTTTTGCCGGAGCGGGCGGTCGACATTGCAGGCTGAACGGGTAAGCTGGCGCTGGTATGAAGTGGCGGGTTTCTATTCCGCGGATCGAAGAATTTTTTTACCAAATGCACCGATAGATTCGACATGAGCAAGGCATTTACCAAAGAAACCGATGCAGACGAGGACGACGGTCACGAACTGCCACCTTTGCCTGCAGGAACCAAGAACTACATGACGCCTGGGGGCTATGCGCGGCTGCGCTCCGAGTGGCTGGAGCTGATGGACAACGAGAGACCCCGGATGGTTGAAATCGTGCACTGGGCAGCCAGCAATGGCGACCGCTCGGAAAATGGCGACTATCTCTATGGCAAGAAGCGCTTGCGCGAAATCGACCGGAGGATTCGCTTTCTGACAAAACGGCTGGAAATGGCCGAAATCGTCGACCCCGCCCTCCATGCAGGCAGCGAGCAGGTGTTTTTCGGCGCCACGGTGACGTATATGGATGATCTGGATGTCACGCGCACCATCACCATCATGGGCATTGACGAGGCCGACAGCAGTCTAGGGCAGGTGAGTTGGGTTTCCCCAGTGGCCCGTGCGCTGCTCAAGGCGCGGGTGGGCGACGAAGTGACGTTGCCCACACCGGCGGGCTCCCGGGCCCTTGAAATACTCGCGGTTTCCTATCCGCAAGCGATCAGCTGAGCGGCAGCGCGCGCATGGCCCGCAATACGGCAGGTGTGCGGCGCAGATTGCGCAGGGCTGCTTCCAGGTGGGCTTGGTCTCGCACGGCGATGATGAAGCGCAGGTCGATGGTGTCCAGCGCAGTCTCATCGTCCATGTCCACATGGGTGATGTCTGCTTCCGAATTGGCCAGTTCGGAAGCAATGCGGGCCAGAACACCCTTGCCATTGTTCACGGTCACGATGATGCGCGTCTCGAACATGCGCACCGGTTCTTCCGACCAGTCCACTGCAATAAAACGCTCACTGTCCTTGTTCTGCAGGCGCTTGGCCACCGCACATTGCGCGACGTGCACGACAAGTCCCTCGCCGCGGCCCAGATAGCCCACGATGCTGTCGCCCGGGATGGGGCGGCAGCATGGGGCATATTTAATAGACACGCCTTCGCTGCCATCCAGGGTAACGCCCCCTTGGGACACTGTCTCGTGCGAGGTGTAGCGTTCCCGTGTCAGGAGCAGTGCGTTGGGGCGGTGGCCGTGCTCAGACATCAACCCGACCAGCCGCTTGGCCACAATGGAGGCAACACGTTTGCCCAGACCAATGTCGGTCATCAGGTCGCTGCGCGAGCGGCTTCCAGTGAAGCGCAGGAGTTTGTCCCAGATCGGCAGGGTCTCATCACCAGAATCTGGCAACTGCTCCAGGCCTTCTGCACGCAGTGCCTGTGTCAGTAGTTTTTCGCCCAGGCTTTCCGATTCACTTTGCGCCAGGGTCTTGAGATGGTTGCGAATTTTGGAGCGCGCACGCCCGGTGCGTACAAAACCCAACCAGGCCGGGTTGGGGGTTGCGTTGGGTGTGGTGATGATTTCCACCACATCGCCGTTTTTCAGTTCGGTGCGCAGCGGAACCTGCTCGTTGTTGATTTTGGCCGCGCTGGTATGGTTGCCGACATTGCTGTGGATGGCGTAGGCAAAATCGACCACGGTGGCGCCGCGGGGCATGGCCATGATCTGGCTCTTGGGGGTGAAGATATACACCGCGTCCGGGAACAGATCCACCTTCACATGGTCCCAGAACTCGGCGGCGTCACGGGTTTCATTCTGGATGTCGAGCAGGGACTGCAGCCATTTGGTGCCCAGCCGCTCTGCCGCTGTACCGTCCGTACTCTGCGCCTTGTAAAGCCAGTGGGCTGCCACACCGGCCTCCGCAATCAGGTGCATTTCTTCGGTGCGCATTTGGAATTCGATGTTCACGCCTGAAGGGCCTACCAGCGTAGTGTGCAGTGACTGGTAGCCATTGAGTTTTGGAATGGCGATATGGTCCTTGAACTTGCCTGGCGCAGGCTTGTACATCTGGTGCAGAACGCCCAAGGCGGTGTAGCAATCCGTGATGCCGGGGACGATGACCCGAAAGCCATAGATGTCGGTCACCTGTGCAAAGCTCAGGTGCTTGAGTTCCATCTTCTGGTAGATGGCGTAGAGGGTTTTTTCGCGCCCAGCCAGCCGGGCCTGCATGCCAATACGTGCAAAGGCGGCATCGACATCGGCCTGGACTTTTTGCACCAGGTCGCGGCGACGATTGCGCGCCTTGCCCACCGCTTTGGCGAGCGTGACGTAACGCCACGGGTGCAGATGCCGGAAAGAGAGGTCTTGCAGTTCGCGGTAGGTTTGGTTGAGTCCCAGGCGATGGGCGATGGGCGCGTAGATTTCCAGCGTTTCGGACGAAATGCGCCCCCATTTGCTGCGCGGCATGTCGGACAAGGTCCGCATGTTGTGTGTGCGGTCGGCCAGCTTGATCAGGATGACCCGTACATCGCGGGCCATGGCGAGCAGCATCTTGCGGAAGGACTCGGCTTGGTTTTCCTCGCGGGTGTCGAACTGCAGTTTGTCGAGTTTGGTCAGCCCATCGACCAGTTCGGCGACGGGTGCGCCAAAGCGGTCAATCAGATCAGCTTTGGTGACGCCGCAATCTTCCATGGCGTCGTGCAGCAGTGCGGCCATGAGCGCCTGGGCGTCGAGCTTCCAGGTGGCGCATTGGGCGGCAACCGCAATCGGATGGGTGATGTAGGGCTCGCCGCTGTTGCGTAATTGGCCGAGGTGTGCCTCGTCGGCGTAGCGGTAAGCCTGGCGGACCATCTCTACCTGGGCGGCATCCAGGTAGTCCAGGCTGTCGGTGAGTGCGGCAAAGCTGGCCGCTGCTGCATTGGCAGCCGCCGCAGAACTGGCGCCCGGAATCGCCGAGGACTCGCCCGGTCGAATGTCGCCCGCAGGGGAATTGTTCAACACCGCTTTCATGCCTTTAATGTAGCGCGGCTGCCGCTTGGAGATGGGATCCATAAAAAAAGCACCGCCTGGCGGTGCTTCTTTTTTAGGTCGGCGGCAGAAATATCAGCCGGGAACCTTCTTGAGCATTTCAATGCCCACTTTGCCTGCAGCGATTTCGCGCAGCGCTGTCACGGCGGGCTTGTTGCGGCTTTCGATGCGGGGGGCATGTCCGTGGCTGAGCATGCGCGCGCGGTACGTGGCTGCCAGCACCAGTTGGAAACGGTTGGGGATTTGCTCAAGGCAATCTTCGACGGTGATGCGGGCCATGGTTTCTCCGGGGTGTCAGGAAATGTTGAGCGACACAAAAGTCTCTGCGCGCGCGCGGCGCTGGGCCGCATATTTGAGTCGCTGTGCGTGGACAATGGCTTTCAGATCGAAAAGCGCACGCTCAAATAACTCGTTGATTATAACGAAGTCGAATCGGCTTACCTGGGCCATCTCCTTGGCCGCGTTCTTCAGGCGCACCTCGATGACCTCGGCAGAGTCTTCGCCACGGCGCTCCAGACGCGAACGCAATTCGTCCCAGCTCGGGGGCAGGATGAAAATGAGCACGGCATTGGCAAAAACCTCCTTGATCTGGAGTGCGCCCTGGAAGTCGATTTCCAGAATCACATCGTTGCCCTGGGAGATGCGTTCTTCGATGGCCTTTTTCGAGGTGCCATAGCGGCGGCCATGCACATTGGCCCATTCCACGAAAGCATTGGATGCCACCATGGCGTCGAACTCTGACTCCGACGCAAAAAAATACTCGCGCCCGTGTTTTTCCTGGCCTCTGGGGCCGCGCGTAGTGTGCGAAACCGAGGCGTGCACCTGGGAGTCGAGTTCCTGCAAAGCCTTGACCAGACTGGACTTGCCCGCTCCGCTGGGTGCAGCGACGACGAATAGATTGCCTGGATATTCCATAAGGGGTGAGCGCAATGCGCTATGAAAATTAAAGCGTCACTCGATATTTTGCACTTGCTCGCGCATCTGCTCGATCAGAACCTTCATGTCCACGCTGATGCGTGTGAGGTCAAGTGCCGATGATTTGGAGCCCAGGGTATTGGCCTCACGGTGCAGTTCCTGGATGAGAAAGTCCAGGCGCTTGCCGACCTCGCCGCCTTTTTTCAGCAGCCTTTCGATTTCGTCCAGGTGCGATTGCAGGCGGGTGACTTCCTCGGCCACGTCGATGCGGATGGCGAAGGCCGTGGCCTCTGACAAGGCGCGATCCTGTGCGGCCTCGGGCGTTGCGGCGCCTTCGGCCAGGCCCATGGCTTCCTTCCAGCGTTCCATAAAACGCTGGCGCTGCTGCTCTACCAGCAGGGGAACCAGGGGCGTCGCCTGCTGGGCCAAGGCGCCCAATTGCTTGACGTGGCCCCGAAGCATGGTCACCAGGCGCGCACCTTCCTGCTGCCGGGCTTCCAGCAGGGCAGTGAGGGCCTGTTCGGCCAGTGCCGGTACGGTTTCACTCCAGTCCTCGGTGCCTGCGCCCTGGCCTGTGCACAGGCGTAAGACCTCTGCCACGCTCAAAGGGGCCGCCTGGGGCAGCCAGGCGCGCACGGCGTCCTGTGCTGAGTTGAGGCGTTGCAGCATGCGCGGCGACGGATCGGGAATGGTCGAAGAGTCGCCGCTTTCCAGTGTGGCGCGCACTTCGACCTTGCCGCGTTTGATCTTCGCGGTCAGCAGGGTGCGCAGCACGGGTTCCATGGCGCGCAGTTCGTCAGGAAGGCGGAACGAGAGATCAAGGAAGCGGCTGTTGACGGAGCGGATCTCCAGTCCCAGGCGCCGCCCGGGGAGCGGCCGGGCTTCGGCTTCGCTGCTCCCGGCGCCCGCACCGTGCTGGGCGCTGGCGTATCCGGTCATACTGTAAACTGGCATTGGGCTTTTGATGGTTGCTTGCGATCCGGCGATTATCCGGGTTCTGATCGGCCCCCAAATCTTCTGCGCAAAATATGTCAAAAATCAAACCGGCGCCGCTGCCGCCCGATACCACGATTGGTGGTTACCGTGTGATCCGCCGGTTGTCCTCCGGTGGTTTTGGTGTCGTCTACCTGGCCGTGGATGCCGAGGGGCAGCAGGTGGCCATCAAGGAATACCTGCCGTCGTCGCTGGCGACCCGCGCTCCGGGCGAGTTGTTGCCCAAGGTGCCCCCCGAAAAACTGTCGCTCTATCGCCTGGGGCTCAAGAGTTTCTTTGAGGAAGGGCGCGCGCTGGCCCAGATCTCGCACGCCTCGGTGGTCAGCGTGCTCAATTTTTTTCGTGAGAACGAAACTGTCTACATGGTGATGAACTACCTGGAGGGGGGAACCCTGCAGGATTTCATCATCACCGCGCGCGATCTCAAGACGCAAAAGGTGTTCCGCGAGTCCACCATCCGCAGTCTGTTCGATGAAGTCTTGCGCGGCATGCGCATCGTGCACCAGCACAAGATGCTGCACCTGGACATCAAGCCGGCCAATATCTTCATCACCGACGACAACAAGGCCGTGATGATCGACTTTGGCGCCGCGCGAGAAGTGCTGTCCAAGGAAGGCAACTTCATCCGCCCCATGTACACGCCCGGATTTGCCGCTCCCGAGATGTACCGGCGCGACTCGTCCATGGGTCCCTGGACCGACATCTACGCCATCGGCGCATGCATTTACGCCTGCATGCAGGGTTTTCCGCCCAACGAGGCGCCGCAGCGCCAGGAAAAAGACCGGCTGTCGCTGGCGCTGGCCAAGCTGCGCGGGGTGTATTCGGACAACCTCATCGAGGTGGTCGAATGGTGCATGGCGCTCGATCCCCTGTCGCGCCCGCAGTCGGTGTTTGCGCTGCAAAAAGAGCTCTCGCGCGAAGGTGAGCGCCGCTATACCAAGCTGAGTGTGGGCGAAAAAATGCGCCTGCAACTCGATACCCTGGTGTCCGACACCAAGAAAAATGTACAAAAAGTGGGTGACGCCACAGGAATCGGAGCCAAGCCCAAATGAAATTCTCCGTATTCCAGATCAGCCGCCGTGGTGGCCGTGAGAAGAATGAAGACCGTATGGGTTACTGCTACACGCGGGAATCCGGCCTGTTCGTGCTGGCCGACGGCATGGGCGGACACCCCGAGGGCGAGGTGGCTGCGCAGATCGCCATGCAGACCGTGGCGGCCTTGTTCCAGCGCCAGGCGCGGCCTGTGCTGGAGGATGTACAGGAGTTTTTGTCCTCTGCACTGCTGGCGGCCCACCACCAGATCCTGCGCTATGCCAGCGACAAAGGCATGATCGATTCGCCGCGCACCACGCTGGTGGCCGCTGTGGTGCAGGCGGGCAGTGCCACCTGGATCCACTGTGGCGATTCGCGCCTGTACATGGTGCGCGGTGGCGAGTTGCTGACGCGCACGCGCGATCACTCCTACCTGGAGCTGCGCAACATGCCGGTCGGGCTGGAGCGCATCAACCGCAATGTGTTGTTCACCTGCCTGGGCTCGCCCACCAAACCCATCTATGACATGACGGGGCCCGTGCACCTGGAGCAGGGCGACCGTATTCTGCTGTGCTCCGACGGCCTGTGGGGCACCCTCAGCGACGAGGAAATCGGCAAGCAGTTGGGCAGCCAGACAGTATCAAATTCCGTGCCGGAACTGGTGGAACAGGCTTTGCGCAAAGCGGGTGACAGCAGCGACAACGTCACGGTAGTGGCCATGGAGTGGGAAACCCCCGACGCCTACGAGTCCACCCAGGGCGTGTCCACCGACAGCATCAGTGACGATGTGTTCGCTTCCACCATCCAGGCAGGGCCCATTGATGGCCTCGTCGACGATCTGGACGATGAAGCCATCGAACGCTCCATTGCCGAAATCAACGAGGCCATTCGCCGCTCTGCCGCACGCAAAGCATGACAACCCCTGAGTGTCGCTGCGCGCCGCCCCTTGCGCGCCGCCCCTTGCGCGCCGCCCCTTGCGCGGTGCGCAGGCCTTGGTCGCACGCTTCGGGTGGGCCCTGGGTTGTGCATGAGGCCCACCCATTTGTTACACCGGAAATTCCATGACCACTTTTGAACGCAGCGGCGGCCGCGCCGTCGACCAGTTGCGCCCTGTGCGCATGACGCGCCACTACACCATGCACGCCGAAGGTTCGGTGTTGATTGAGTTTGGCAACACCCGGGTGCTGTGCACGGCCACCGTGGAAGAAAAAGTGCCGCCGCACAAGCGCGGCAGTGGCGAGGGTTGGGTGACTGCTGAATACGGCATGCTGCCGCGCGCTACGCATTCGCGCAGCGACCGCGAGGCCGCGCGCGGCAAGCAAAGCGGCCGCACGCAGGAAATCCAGCGGCTCATCGGACGCTCGTTGCGTGCGGTGTTTGACCTGAAGCTTCTGGGCGAGCGCTCCATCGTGCTCGACTGCGACGTGATCCAGGCCGACGGCGGCACGCGCACCGCCGCCATCACGGGCGCCTGGGTGGCGGCGCAGGATGCAGTCAACCGGTTGCTCGCCAGCGGCAAGCTGACGACCTCGCCCATCCGCGAGCCGGTGGCCGCTATCTCGGTGGGCATCGTGCAGGGCCAGCCCGTGCTCGACCTTGAGTATGTGGAAGATGTTCAATGTGACACTGACATGAACGTCGTCATGACCGGCGCCGGGCATTTCGTGGAAGTGCAGGGCACGGCCGAGGGCGTGGCTTTCACGCGGCGCGAGATGGACCAGCTTTTGGCACTGGCCGAAAAAGGCATTGGCGAGCTGATGCAGATGCAGCAGGTAGCACTGCAAAAAGAATAGCTTGCTCCGCTTGATGGATAAGCGTTAGAGGGTGATCTGACTATGAGAATCGTATTGGCATCCAACAACCGTGGCAAGCTGGCCGAGCTGCAAGCCATGTTTGCACCGCTGGGCGTGGAACTGGTGCGCCAGGCCGACCTGGGCGTGGGCGAGGCCGAGGAGCCGCACCGCACCTTTGTCGAGAACGCGCTGGCCAAGGCGCGGTTTGCCAGCAGCCACACCGGCCTTCCTGCGCTGGCCGATGACGCCGGCCTGTGTGTCGATGCTTTTGGCGGCCTGCCAGGTGTGGACACCGCCTACTACGCCACCCAGTTCGGGTACGAGAAAGGCGATGACAACAACGTGCGCGCCCTGCTGGAGCAGATGCAGGGCCAGGACAACCGCCGCGCTGCCCTGGTCAGCACCCTGGTCGCCGTGCGCAGCCCGCAAGACCCCGAGCCACTGATCGCCGTGGGCCGCGTGGTGGGCGAGATCACGCGCGCGCCGCGCGGTGCGCATGGTTTTGGCTTCGATCCCGTCATGTTCATCCCGGAATTCGGGCAAACTTTTGCCGAGTTGCCCCCCGAGGTCAAAAACGCACACAGCCACCGCGGGCGCGCAGCCCAGCAAATGCGGGCGTTGATGCGCGAGCGCTGGCTTGTGGATGAATCAAAAAAGTGAGCTGCCAGCGCTCGTAAATAAACAGTTTCAACTATTTTTAATATTGAAATCGTTGATGAAAAAGCGCAAGCAGCTATGCTTTTGATATCACCATGAACATCCCCATCGTCCCCGCAGCACCGCCCGGCGTCCTCGTGCGCGACATCCAGCACTACATGCGCCCCGGCCTGCTGCAGCTCACCAGCCTGCCGCCGCTGTCGCTCTACGTACACCTGCCCTGGTGCCTGAAGAAGTGCCCGTATTGCGACTTCAACTCGCATGCGTGGGCGGGCGAGGTAGCGCTGCCCGAGCAGCGCTACCTCGATGCCCTGTGCGCCGACCTGGAAGCCGCGCTTCCTCTGGTCTGGGGCCGCCAGGTGCAAAGCATTTTCATCGGCGGCGGTACGCCCAGCCTGTTCTCGCCCGCATCCATTGACCGGCTGCTCGGCGACATCCGTGCCCGCCTGCCGCTGGCGGCGGGCTGCGAGGTAACGCTGGAAGCCAACCCCGGCACCTTCGAGAAAGACCGCTTCCGCGCCTTCCGCTCGGCGGGCGTCACGCGCCTGTCCATCGGCGTGCAAAGCTTCAACGACCAGCACCTGCAGGCCCTGGGCCGTGTGCACGACCGTGCCCAGGCCCTGGCAGCGGTAGAGGAAGCCGCCCAGGCGTTCGATACCTTCAACCTCGACCTGATGTACGCGCTGCCCGGCCAGGATCTGGCCGGGCTGGAGCAAGACCTGCGCACCGCGCTGGCGCTGGCACCGCCGCACCTGTCCGTCTACCACCTGACGATCGAGCCCAACACTTTCTTTGCCAAATACCCGCCTGTGGTGCCGCCCGACGATGACGCCTACGCCATGCTCGACCGCATCACCGAGCTGACCGGGCAGGTGGGGCTGCAGCGCTACGAAATTTCGGCCTATGCCCGCGCCGGCCACGAGTGCGTGCACAACACCAATTACTGGGAATTTGGCGACTACCTGGGTATTGGTGCCGGCGCGCACAGCAAGATCAGCTTTGCGCACCGCGTGGTGCGCCAGGCCCGCTTGCGCGAGCCGCGCCTGTACATGGACAGCGCCCTGGCGGGCAACGCCCTGGCGCTGGACGACGATGTGCGCCGCGCCGACCTGCCGTTTGAATACATGCTCAACGCCCTGCGCCTGCGCCGTGGGTTTGCGCTGCAGGACTTTACCGAGCGCACGGGTTTGCCCGTGACGGTGCTGGCCAAGGCGCTGGACGAGGCCGAGCGCAAAGGCCTGATCGTGCGCGACATGGCCCGTGTGCAGCCGACGGAGCGGGGATTCGACTTCCTGAGCGATCTGCAGGAGCTGTTTCTGGCCGATTGAGGGCTGCAGCGGCCCCGCGGTGGGCGCCAGATCAGCCGCAGCGCACTGCGAC